>Ga0335081_10003777_pt1 | contig 23857 bp, 23 predicted proteins | sample Lox_Sample_35_FD_206713 | JGI IMG/M metagenome (GOLD analysis project Ga0335081, IMG submission 206713) | Soil microbial communities from Loxahatchee National Wildlife Refuge, Florida, United States - Lox_Sample_3.5 | ecosystem: Environmental > Terrestrial > Soil > Wetlands | place: USA...
CACCGTAGGGGCAATCAGTGAAAGCACGGTCAAGCGCTATATTGCAAGCCAGAAGACCTCATACAGGGGCCATGGATAATCAGGCCGCAAAAACCCCGAGGGCCACACGGCGGAAGAGACCCCATCACTACGGGTGCGGACGCTACCGTAGAAGGCAAGACTGCTTCGCATCGACGAACGGGTTTAGGTACCGCTTACCGTTGCGCTGATGAGCCGAAAACGGCCGCTATCACCAGGAGGAACACGGTGCCTTCTGATAGCATGCACGCGCTAAACAGCGCATAACGCAGAATCTGGGCTGTTACGATACACCAGAGGATGCCCCCGAAATTCATTCGGGGGAGGATGTCACGAGCCAAGAAGTCAGATGATAGAAGATGGAGATCAAACTAGTGGCAAAAGAAGCCAGAAACGGGCAACGGTCGATTTACTATCACCCTGTATTGACCACCACGCAGAGGGTTTTGCTATAGGGGTTTTTGTGAAGAAATTTGTCTTTTTCTTTTTACTATGTATTCTTACCGCCGTATCGGCGCATTCTGCAGATGATGCTGCCTCAAGAGCGATGAAACTTTTTGAAAGGCGGCACTATGCCGAAGCCGTCGTTGCTCTTCGTGCTGACCTTCCTTCAGTAGAGCAGGGCAGGCAAGGCGCCGCAAATCTGACCCTCGGCATGATCTATCTTAAGAACGCCGAACTGCACCGCGAGCTGTACCGGGAGTCGCTGTCCGTACATCTGGATTACCTCAAAAAAGTCGTCGCAGCCCCGGGTAAGGACAGGAGCCGATTCGCTGATCTCTATATGGGCGAAGCGCTCCTGGAAACAGGGAAAATCACTGATGCGCTGACCCATTTAGAGAAATTCGCCGCTGATACAAGTGTGCAACAGAAATACAGAACCATCGCCAAGGCATCCATCGGGCTTGGCCTTTTTCTCCAGAATGACAAACAGAAGGCGGAAGAGACCTGGGCCGGTCTGGATGCGTCCGATCCGGAGATAACGATGTCTCTTGCCGCAGTGTACTCGAAAGCAGGGCTCAAGGACAAGAATGCCGTGGCACTAGCTGAGGAGGGTCTAGCAGACCTGAAGAAGTCCGGCTCGGCGCCGACCATGCAGGATATCAAGAATGTCCTCACGGTCTATGCAACAACGGGACTCTCAGATAAGGGGCTTGATCTGATCAAGCGCGCTGACTTAAAAGCGTTCTCCTTCCAGGAGTCCCTGGGCAGGACCAAAGTGATCAATTTCTACGACCCATCCCTGCTCAATGACCTCTCCGGACTCTACCTGCAGGCGAGCATCGCGTCCCTTGAGAAGGCGACCGGGGATGCGAAGCTCAGGGATACAGCGAACTACTACCTCGGTGAGGCCTACGCTCTTTCCGGTAATATCGATCAGTCCGCGCGGGCTACGGCATCATTCATATCATCGCCGCAAATGCCTCAGCACTACCGAGACAAGGCCGCGGTGCGCCAGGCAGCAAACCAGTATCAGAAAGGTCGCAAGTCCTATGCCATCGCCACCTGGAACGATCTGGCAAAGAAGAAGCCTGGGGACCCCGACCTGCTCGCGGAGATACTCCTCGAGTGCGACAGGCTCAAGGTTGATTGTCCCACGATTCTCGAGAAGGCCATAGACTCCATTGAGGAGGGAGAAGGAAAAGGGTTCTCCACCCTTAACATTGCTGTCGGCAGGTACTATCTCGGAAGAAAAGATTATGCTAAGGCAGTCTCGTATATCGAAGCCGGGCGTGACAAAGGCAACAAGAATAAAATCGAATCCAACGATCCCCTCATGCTTGTGAGCCTGGCTGATGCATACTACCGGACGAAAGAATTCTCCGAGGCACTTGAAATATATTTTGAGATGAGCAAACAGTTCCCGGAGGTCCGTCAGATTCAAGAGGCTCTTCAGGGCATTTACGCCACGGAGCACAAAAGCGCAGGAGACGTCAAGATCTTCTGAATAATTGCAGATTTCGGATTAGGGAGGACGCATTCATTTCCGCATTTCGAAATCGTTTGAGGAGGCGCGTATGAAAAGAATATTACTAGTCCTGCTGTCACTCGTTGTCGTGACGTTCGCGGTGACGTTCTCTGCCGGAGCGGGTCCCAAGAAGGACGGCAGACCGGACGGCGGTTCGCTGAGCTACGGCGAATACGGCCGACCTGCAACCCTCGACCCGATCACGAGTAACGAGATGATTTCGCTCCGGCTCACCGAGCTCATCTTCAACGGTCTTGTCGGGATAAACGAGAAACAGGAGATCGTGCCCGAGTTGGCCGAAAAATGGGAACATTCACCCGACGGCCGTACCTACACCTTTTATCTGCGGAAGGATGTCACTTGGCATCCAAGGGAGGGAGAAGTTCCGAAGCCCTTCACAGCCGAGGATGTCATTTTTACGTACAAGATCATGATGCACCCCAGGACCATTACTCCGCTCAAAGTGCGCTATGAATTCATCGAAAGCGTGGAGAAGGTCGACGACTATACGGTTAAATTCACGCTCAAGCGGCCGATCCTGAACGCGCTCGCCAAGTTCAGCTTCAAGATAATCCCGAAACACGGCCCGACCAATCCGGTCTACCTTACGCGGGATGACCAGTTTGTGCAGAACCCCATCGGCACCGGCCCGTATATATTGAAGAACATCACGGCCGAGCGAGAGATCGTCCTCGTAGCGAATGACAACTATTTCAAGGGGAGGCCGCACATCGACAGGTTCATTGCAAAGCCCTTTGCCGACCAGAACATCATGACGCAGGCTCTCATGTTCAATGCCATTGACATGATCGTGCTGGTGAACCCGCGCGATATCCCCGAGATCCAAGGCGACAAGCGCTTCATTCTCCAGCCGTACAACGCACTCTCCTATTCATTCTTTGGCTATAATGTACGCAATCCGTTCCTTGCCGACAAGCGCGTCCGCAAGGCATTCACCTATGCAGTGAACCGGCAGGAAATGCTCGATTCGTTCTTCAACGGCCAGGGGACCATTATTTCCGGCCCCTTCGCGCCAGGGAGTTGGGCATATAACCTGGATGTACAGCCACTACCGTTCGACCCGCAAAAAGCGATAGCTCTCCTTCAGGAAGCAGGATTCACGAAGGGTGCGGACGGGTTCATGCAGAAGGATGGCAAGACGCTTGCGCTCTCGCTTAAGGTGCCGATCGAGAAAGAGAGTGAGGCCGTGAAGCGTGTGGTGCTCGCGTTCAAGAACTATCTCAAGAACATCGGCGTTGACGTTGAGGTGGAATTCAAGGAGTGGCAAGCGTGGAAGGAGGATGTCTTCCTCGAACACGACTTTGACATTGTCTTTGCGTCGTGGGTCTTCGACGATTCGGCGGACATCTCTTCGCTGTTCCATTCCGGCGAGATCGGCCCGTGGAAGAACAATTTCGGTGGCTACTCCAACCCGGAAGTGGACAGCCTGATCAACGAAAGCAAACTCACGCTCGACCACGAGAAACGGAGGACCATCAACCGCAAGCTCCACGCGATCCTTGCTGATGAGAGCCCGTACACTTTCCTCTGGACGCTTACGAACTACGCAGCGTACAACAAGAAGGTGAGACGCGTGGCCATCCATCCCTACAAGTTTTTCTCGTATGCGGATGAGTGGTTTATAGATGAGAAAGACCAGAAATAAAGTGTGTCGGATGTTCCCCTCCTCATGGGGGAGGTTAAGAGATGGTGAAGTGATGCCACGTTGGCTCTCCTCTTGATCCCCTCCCATCAAGGGAGGGGAAATGTTTTTTTTGACGCACCTATCCACACGGCAAGATACACTGTGCAGGCGGGGGAAAATCAACCATGAAGCTCTCGGCTATACGGCCAATAGCCCTCATGCTGTCCAGGGAACTTATGATCACGGCGCTCCTGCTGCTCGGTGTGAGCTTCGTCGTTTTCATTATCCTTTACCTGTCACCCGGAGACCCTTTCAGTGTCTTGCTCGAGGGACAGATGTCTACTACAGAGGCGCGGTCCGGACTGCGCGAAGTACTGGGTGTTCCCAAGACGTGGCATGCACAATACCTATCCTGGCTTACCGGCATGCTTCAGGGGAACTTCGGCACGTCCATTCGCACGGGGTTGCCGGTTCTCAAAGAAGTTCTTCGGGTCGGGCTAAACACTCTTGTCCTCACTATCGGCTCCATGCTCGTAACGCTCGCCCTCGCTGTTCCTATCGCCCTCTATTCCGCGGTACGCGGCACGAACAGTATCTCCTGGCCACTCACCATGTTCTCCTATGTGGTTTCCGCTCTCCCCGTATTTTGGCTCGGGTACATCGTCATCTATTTTTTTACGCACAAGCTCGGCCTGTTCCCCCTTGTCTTCGGATTTTCAAGCTCCGTGCAGAAGTTCGGATGGCTCTATCAGCTACTGCCGATTTTCGTGCTCGGCATTGGGAACGGCACGATCAGTGAGGTTATCCGCTATCTGCGCGACGAGATGGGTAGAGTCATGGCTGAGGACTATATCCGGACCGCCCGCGCCAAGGGCGCTTCGGTCTGGAAACATGCGTTCAAGGAGGGCTTCCTGATCCCGGTGACAGAGATCATCGCATCCAAGATTCCCTTTATTCTCGGCGGTGCGGTGATCGTGGAACAGGTGTTCAACTGGCCGGGTATGGGCAGGATGGCATGGCAGGCGGCACAGGACCGTGACTATCCGGTCATCATGGGCATCGCGATCATCTCGGCGGTCCTCGTGCGCCTTGGCAGTCTATTCCAGAGTGTTGTATATGTGGCAGTGAACCCGCGGGCATCAAAGGAGTAAGAAGGTCAAGGGCGAGGGTCAAGAAAAGGTTTATTACTATTGTCCAGCCCTCCCGTTCCTGAACCCTGGCCCCAATATTTAATGATGAAATCATATACCCAAATATCAGGTGAGATAGGTGAGCTCTCAAAGCTGCCTTTCTGGAAAAAGACGGATATCGTAGACCTTGCGTATGTGGGATATGGCCTGTTCATCGTTACGCTCGTGGTGATTTCCTACATTCTCGGTTCGTTTAATCTTCTCCCGAAGGACCCGCAGGACATCAACCTCGATCTCATGATAGCGCCGCCCGGGACCGCTGGACACCTCCTCGGGACGGACTTCATGGGTCGGGACATCCTCTCTCGGCTGATCGTGGGTATCCAGGCATACTTTCTGCCAGGCCTCCTTGCCGTTTTCATCGCCCTCTTCTTCGGCACAGTGCTCGGCGTACTCGCGGGTTACCGCGGCGGAAGATTCGAAACAGCAATCACCTATTTCACCAATCTGGTGGATTCCTTCCCGCGCCTCGTGCTCATCCTGCTCGTAATCGCGGCATTCAAACCGAACATCTATTACATCATGATCGTGGTCGGCCTGACGAACGTGCCGGTCGTATCGTCGCACATTAAAGGCAAAATCCAGTTTCTCAAGCAGAAGAATTTTGTCGAAGCCGGTGTTTCGCTTGGTCTGCCGACGGGTACGATCATCTTGAAGCACATTCTGTGGCACAACTGTCGCTCGCTCCTCATCATCCAGGCCACCATCGGCATGGCAGAGGCCATCCTTATGGAAACATCATTAAGCTACCTGGGCTTCGGCGTGCAGGAACCAACGCCTTCATGGGGCAATATGGTGCAGGCCGGCGCCAACTATTTCATGCAGGGGAAGTTCTGGCTTTCCACTGCGCCGGCACTCTCGATCCTGTTTACGATCCTTGGCTTCCATCTGCTCGGCGACGGGCTGAATAATATTCTCGAAGGCAAGAGGGGCAAATGACGACGGGGCCGCTCCTGAAGATAGAGGATCTTCGCACATATTTCTATTCTCGCAGCAAGCAGGCATTCATCCGTTCCGTGGACGGCGTGAGCCTCAAGATCAAGCGAGGCGAGACTCTCGGCATCGTGGGAGAGAGTGGCAGCGGAAAGAGTATCACCGCCCTATCGGTCATGGGGCTCATCAGCGCCGGACCGGGCGTGATCAGCGGCAAGATCGGTTTCAAGTCCGCGCGGATGCAGAAGAACCTCCTTCAGGACCTCGATGAGTATGTCAGCCTCGCGATAAAGGACGGGAAGATCATGCAGCTGAGCAAGGACTTCGCCGGATGGGAGAAAAATTCCGAACGCATAATGGGCAGGGTGCGAGGCAAGGAGATCGCGATGATCTTCCAGAACCCCAAGTCCTCGCTCAATCCCTTCGTTCCCATCGGAAAGCAGATTACCGAAGCCATTCAGCTCCATACTTCAATCAAAAATGAACAGAAGGCCAAAGAGCGTGCGATCGCATGGCTCGATCGCGTGAAAATCGACTCGCCCCGGCTTCGTTTTGAAAACTACCCGTACGGACTTTCAGGCGGCATGTGTCAGCGGGCAATGATCGCGATGGCGCTCGCCTGTGAGCCGTCGCTCCTGATCGCTGACGAACCGACCACGGGGCTTGACGCTACCATACAATCAAAGATCGTTGAGCTACTCGCGGAACTCAAGTCCGAGCTCGGCGTCACAACCATGCTAATCAGCCACGACATCAGCATCATCTCTCGGCTTTCGGACAGCGTGGCCGTGATGTATGGGGGTACGGTGGTCGAGTATGGCCCGGCACGTGCCATCCTGGCGGCAGACTTCGCCTCCAAACATCCGTATACTACCGCGCTTCTCGCGTCCATACCGAGCGAGCGCAACATCAGAGAAAAGGGCTATCTCCAGGCCATTGAGGGTGATGTGCTGGACACCATCAACATTCCGCCCGGATGCCGGTTCTACGGCCGATGCAACCGGGTAACGGCGGGAATACGGGAGAATTGCGCATTCAAGGAGCCGGATCTGCGGGAGATCGCACCCGGCCACAAGGTGAGATGCTGGCTGTATTTTGATTAGATCCTTATGAGAAAGACGCCTGGCCACAGATTGAAACGGATGCGTTCGGATAAGATACGAAAGAACGGGTTTTGAGCACTATTAGATAAATCCGCATTTATCCGCGTAAACCGGCATTCGATGTTTTCTCCTTTTTCTGCATTAATTTGCGCCGCCTGGAGGGGCCTCCTGTTGGGTATCTCTGGTTGCGTGTAAGCACTTATGCCTAGGACCATACTCGAAGTCATAGATCTCAAAAAACACTTTACCCCTCGCAAAGGGCTCTTCTCCGCCTTCAAGGATAAGACACGATCGATCCCCGCGGTGGACGGAGTGAGTTTTTCCCTCAAAGAGAACGAGACCATGGGACTTGTGGGTGAGTCGGGTTGCGGCAAGACAACGATCGGCAGGACCATCCTCAGGCTCACGCCGGCAACCTCGGGGCGTATATTTTTCGACGGCAAAGACATCATTGCCATGCCGGCCGAAGAACTTCGGCAACTGCGCGGCCAGATGCAGATGATCTTCCAAGACCTGGATGCTGCCCTCAATCCCAAGATGCGCATACGGGACATTCTCAGGGAGTCCATCACGGTACACCACAAAATAAGCGGCGCAGAGGTCGATCAGAAGATCGGCGAACTGCTCGAACAGGTGAAACTCAAAAAGAACAAGCTCTCCCATTTCCCGCACGAGCTCTCGGGTGGGGAGAAACGACGAGTCGGCGTGGCACGTGTGCTTGCTGTCGGTGCGAGATTCATCGTGGCAGACGAGCCGACGAGCGCTCTCGACGTGTCTATCCAGGCGCAGGTCGTGAACCTCCTTCAAGACTTGCAAAAACAGCTTGGGCTCGCGTATCTTTTCATCTCGCACGACCTGCGGGTCGTGGAACTCATCAGCCACCAGGTGGCGGTAATGTACCTGGGCAGGATCGTCGAGATGGGCCTTTCCGGGCGCATTGCGAACAGGGCGAGCCATCCGTATACGCATATCCTTTGGTCATCTCTGGTCGAGAAGCAGAGCAGGGAATCATCTCGAGCATCTAAATACGTCCAGGCCGGGCAGTGGGGGGTGTTCGATTTTGAACGGCCGGACTCCGGCTGCCGCTTTGCCCCGCGGTGTCCCGTATATGAGGCCAAGGGAAAACCCGCTGTCTGCGTCGACCCCGCCACTGAGCCGCAACTTCGCGACATCGGCGGCGGCCATCAGGTAGCGTGCCATTTCCCGCTGTAGCCCGTATCAACTACGAATCACTTTTTCCGGTTCTGTATTGATTTTCGCGAACCACGTGTTATAATAATTTATGCGTTTATCTTTAAGCCTGATAAGTTTTTCTTTAATGCTGATCATTCCGCTCTCTCCGGTTGCTGCTGAATCGTCTCAGCAACTCATCTTTGCACATGGCCCGCGAAGCAGTTCGAAGATTGCGCTCACCTTCGATGCCTGCCCCACGGTGAAGCCTGATGAATACGATGAGAAAGTGATTGACATCCTCCTCAAGGAAAACGTCCCGGCAACGCTATTCATGAGCGGGCGGTGGGTGGAAAAAAATCCCGAAAAAACGAAGCTCCTTGCGTCCCAGCCCCAGTTCGAGATCGGAGCACACAGCTATTATCATCCCCACCTGATGGAAAAAGATGATGAACGTGTTCTCCGTGAACTGAAAAGGACGCAGAAGTTGATCAGAAAGATAACGGGACGGACCCCGCAGTACTTCCGACCGCCTTTCGGCGAAGTGGATGAGCGGATAGCGAAGCTTGCTGCCGAGGAAGGACTCATAACCGTCCAGTATGACATTGCTTCTGGCGATCCGGACCCTAACCTTTCACCGCAAAAGATTGTGCGCAGCGTACTACGGGACGCCAAAGGGGGGAGTATTATTGTCTTTCACATGAACCGGAATGGCGTGCATACAGCCGACGTCTTGCCGCAGATCATCAATGGATTACGAGAGAAAGGATTTACTCTCGTGACAGTCGGAGAGTTGCTCAAAAAATAAGCGGATGGCCAGATGGCCATCCGCTTATTTTTTACAAAGCGTTCTGCTATTTCCCTGTCAAGCCTTTTCTGAAGCTGTCGAGCCACCTGATGTGGCTCTTCTCTTCATTGATGACCTCGTCCACGATCTCTTTCTCCTTCACGATTGAGCGGAGCTCCATGAAATAGAGCAAAGTCTCCTTTTCGAAGCCGAGCGCGAATTTTACCGCGTCCTGGACCGTTTTCAGATGATCCATGGCCGGGAGCGACTTGCCCCTGCCGAGGAAAAACTCCGATTCAACAAACGCCCTCATGTAATTGGTCACCTCTTCCCATTGTACCGGCTCGGTGCCGTGCTTCGCAACCACGTCCTTCAGATTGGTAAAGGTCTTCTCGTGCACTCTTTCTTTGGAAGCGAGCGTGGTGAAGAGCTTGACCAGCCCCTCGTCTTTCTTGAATTTTTCCGACATGCCAGTGTAGAACTGATACCCCAGCTTTTCCGTCTGGATCGCCATTTCCATGATTTCATCGATAGAATAATTGTTCATTTTATCTCCCTTAATTATGATATTCTATGATTCCAGCACCCAGATAAGAGGTTTATTCAGGGGAAATAATAGCCTGTTGGGCCATGGGTGTCAATCGAATTTTGAGCCGCCTGGGTCACGAATGCTGAAAGGACTGCTGACCGCTTCGAGCCTTTCACGTTGACTCCTTAAAGAGCAGAGACGTTTGTCCGCCGAAAGAGCAAACGACACGCCTGTCTTTAGGTGAGTCCTTATGACGATCGCAACGTCGTTTTTCTGCCGTTTGGCGGCCTCATGGATACAGTAGGGGGCTGTTTCGGGTTGACAATTTTGGATTGTTTTGCTACAGTTGCGCCGTATCCGACGACACTAAAATAAGATCGAAAGTTAGAAGTTCAGGAGGGAGCAATGGGAGAAAAGCTTGCGGTGGTCATCGGTGGGGGCCCGGCCCCTGGGATCAACGGCGTGATCAGTGCGGTCACCTTTGAAGCGGTGAAGCAAGGCCTGGAGGTGATCGGCATCTACGACGGTTTCAAGTGGCTAGCGAAGGGAGACACGTCGCAAACCATACGTCTTGATAATGGAGAAATAACACGCATTCACCTCCGCGGTGGATCGATCCTGCGTACGTCGCGTGACAATCCCACCAAAAGCCCGGAGAAGATGGCTAACGTTGTCAAGGCCCTGACCGGCCTCGGCATCAGATATCTCGTAACCATCGGCGGCGATGATACGGCCTATACCGCAACCCGTGTTGAGCAGGAGGCTGGCGGAAAGATCGCCGTCTGCCATGTGCCGAAGACGATCGATAACGACCTTCCGCTCCCGTATGGAGTCCCGACCTTCGGGTTTGAGACAGCACGCCAGCTTGGCACACAGCTCGTCGAGAATATCATGGAGGATGCCCGCACGGCGGGAAGGTGGTATTTCGTGATTGCCATGGGCCGTTCGGCCGGACACCTTGCGCTCGGCATGGGTATGGGTGCGGGTGCCACGCTTACACTCATTCCCGAGGAACTGGGCAACAAGATTTCGCTGAACAAGGTCGTTTCCATCCTCGAGGGCGCCATTATCAAGCGCCTTGCGGTCGGCAGAAACCACGGCGTCGCGGTGATCGCCGAAGGCGTGGCCACGCGCCTTGACCCCGAGGAGTTGACGTTTCTCAAGGACGTGCCGAGAGACGACCACGGCAACATCCGCCTGGCAGAAATCCCGCTCGGCGACATGTTGAAGAAGAAGGTGACCGATGACCTCGGTGCAATCGGACTCAAGACCACCATCATCGCTAAGGACATCGGCTACGAGCTGCGCTGCCAGCCTCCAATCTCCTATGACCGGGAATATACGAGGTACCTCGGGTACAGCGCAGTGAAGTTCCTGGTTTCAGGCGGAACAGGCGCCATGATCATGCTCAAGGACGGCCAAAGCCTGCCGATAAAATTCACTGACCTTCTCGATTCCAAGACAGGAAAGACACGCATCCGAACTGTGGACATCAAGGCCGATGACTACCTGATGGCGAGGAGATACATGATCCGTCTTGAGAAGGATGACATGGAGGGCGAGGCACTCAAGAAGCTCGCGGCAACGGTGAAAATGGGCCCTGAGGATTTCAAAAAGAGGTTTTCTGTGGCAGTCGCTTAGATCGATATGCCGTTTTGATGAGACGGGACAGGAGATTGGATAGCCATACATACCAGGCTATCCATTTTTTTTACAGCGGGATCCTTTTTTCCCGTGCGATGTTTCTCAGGATGATCATGGCGTTGTGCAGGCGCTGGAGCTTCATGTTCCTCATCCTGAGCAACGACAGATCGTTCAAGGCTATCTTCTCGTTCCTCGCGCCCGTCATCGCTTTGTTAAGATTATCGTACAGATCCTTGAGCATGTCTTTGTCGAATTTTTTCAGAAAGAGCGGGTTCACCGAAACATACCCTTCCGCCACATCGGTGGCGACCGCCTTCATGCTCTTCCCTTTAAAGCCGCTTTCAGCCATTATGAGGTGTCCTTACATTTTCCGGTAGGATTTGATCGCCGTATCCAGCAGTTCCTGTTTTTTGCGCAAGTCTTCGAGCTGCTTATGCATTCCGGCACTGTCAGCGCCCTGCAGGATCTTTTCCTGGATTGCCTGAATTGCCTCGAACAGGTCCCTCGCCGTATCCTCGATGAGGGTATGAGCGTCTCTGCTGTGCTCGCAAAGGCGGCTGATCGACTTGACCAGGTCCTGGAGCATTGGGTCGTCGGACGCTCTTAGCCTCAGGCAAATCGACGTATCTCCATCGGCCAGATGGTCGATGGCCCTTTGGATGCGCAGCATGGGGCCGACAAATTTGTGGGAATAGAGCGCGCCCACGATGCCGATGAATACCAGAAGTGAGATCAGAGATAACGGGAGGAAGACGGGGAGTTGCACGATTTGCGCCAGCTTTTGGAAAACCCTCAGGAGGAGCGTATAGGCGACTAGGAGGAAGATGAGAAAAATGATGAACCGCGCCTGTGGTCCCGCCACATTAAGAAAATATCCCTTGCCCCTGCCTAATAAGGTACGTTTCACGTTTTTTGTCATAATGCCGGTTCGATCTTGACGATACGCCGGTTCGACAGAATAATGCGCCGGATAATGTGAAGTTGTTTGCAATTATACTGATAAAATAGTGGTAGGTCAAGGCTATAATTTTGCCTTGAAGTCCCTATAGCCCTGTGGTAGAGTTTCACTATGCCCCTCTATGATCCCCTTCATAGGCGAATTGATTACCTGCGGCTATCGGTAACCGACCGATGTAACCTTGCGTGCGTATACTGCAAGCCCAGGACGATGATGAAGGTGCTGCCGCACGAAGATATCCTGCGATATGAGGAGATGCTGCGCCTGGTCGCAATTGCGGCACCGCTCGGGATATCCCATGTCCGGGTTACTGGCGGAGAACCGCTCGTCAGGCGGGGGATTGTTGACTTTATTGCATCGCTCAGAGCGTGCACGGGCATCGAAGATATAAGTCTGACCACGAACGGCGTTCTGCTCGAAGGTATGATCGAAGCTCTGGCTGAGGCAGGCAAACCCCGGCTCAATGTCAGTCTTGACTCGCTGAATGCTCAGAAATTTCGTGAAATCACAGGCAGCGATTCATGGGCTGCGGTCTGGCGCGGAATCGCCCGGGCCGAAGATCTGGGCTTTTACCCGCTCAAGATCAACATGGTTCCGGTCAGGGGCATCAACGATGGTGAAGTGGCAGATTTCGCTCGGCTCACGCTCAAGCGACGGATCCACGTCCGCTTTATCGAGTTCATGCCGATCGGAGCGAAAGACCGCTGGAACCGGGACGTCTGCGTTACCGCGGACCAGGTGCGGTCCGCCATCGAGCGGCAGGTAGGTCCGCTCATTCCGTTCACCGCAGGCAAAACCGCAGGTCCTTCGGACAACTACCAGATCCCCGGAGCGCTAGGAGTGATTGGTTTTATCAGCCCCATTACCAAGCACTTTTGCGGTACATGCCGGCGCCTCAGGTTGACTGCCGACGGGAAGATACGGCCCTGCCTGTTTTCCGATACGGAGATCGATGTCAAATCCCCCATGCGCGGCGGATGCGACGACCGGGAGCTGGAACGGCTGCTCAGGCTTTCACTCGAGATCAAGCCAGAGCGGCACTATGTCGATGACAAACAGGCCGGAGACTACAAGCGGACCATGTCTGGAATCGGAGGATGAGAAGTACTCATTCCGATTTAGGGAAACTAGCATTTTTGATGATTAAAGAGATTGAAATTTGACCGTCAGTAATTTATTTGTAATTTGTTATTTGAGATTTGGAATTTTTCATTGATGAGCCATGTCCAAACTCACTCACTTCGATGAACAAGGTTCAGCGCGCATGGTCGATGTTTCCTGCAAAGAAGAAACAGCACGTGAGGCCGTGGCTGCAGGCCGTGCCATCATGCAGCCGAAGACGCTGAATCTCATTCTCGACCGCAAGGTAGCCAAGGGAGATGTCTTCAGCGTCGCGAGGGTCGCGGGTATCATGGCCGCCAAGAAGACTGCAGAGCTTATCCCCCTCTGTCACGCTCTGAACCTTACGTCCGTGGAGATCGCCTTTGAGCCGGACGAAAGGTCATCGTGTGTTCATATCCGGGCCGCTGTCAGGACAACCGGCAGGACCGGTGTCGAGATGGAAGCACTCACCGCCGTCGCTGTTGCAGGCCTCACGATCTACGACATGTGCAAGGCCGTTGACCGATCCATGACAGTCACAGACATCCGACTGATCAAAAAGACGGGCGGCAAGAGCGGGACCTTTGAACGAAAAGAAGATTCCTGATATGTAATGCATGATGAGAAGATATGAACGATGCCTCTATTCCGCGTCGTGCATTCTTAATCGAGACTTAATACATGACCGAACTCTGGATCGGTTGCAGCGGGTTTAGCTATCAGCACTGGCGAGGGGTGTTCTACCCGGAAAATCTGGGCGAACGCAGATGGCTTGCATATTACAGCAGCATATTTTCGACGGTAGAGCTCAATGTGACTTTTTACCGCCTTCCCCGTCCGACAACCTTCGATACCTGGTACGAGGGAACCCCTCCTGATTTTGGATATTCGGTAAAAGGCAGCAGGTTTATCACTCACGTAAAAAAACTCCTCAATCCGCAAGACCCTCTCAAGCTGTTCTTCGACAGCGCACTGCGATTACGAGAAAAACTCAAGGTCGTCCTCTGGCAGTTTCCTCCGTCGTATAAAGCGAACAGGGAAAGACTCGCTGCATTTGTCGGGCTGCTCAAAAAAATCCCAATACGTAACGCTTTTGAGTTCAGGCATGAAAGCTGGATTGTTCCGGATATCATGGACCTCTGCAGAGACCATAACATGAGCGTATGCACAGCGGATTGGCCCGCATTCATCGATGATGTCCCCGCGACGGCCGACTTCGTTTACGTGCGGCGGCACGGCGAGGGCGGGTCGTACTCTACACGCTATACAAAGGCCGACCTGAAAAAAGATGCAGCGCGGATTAAGAAGTATCTGAAAGACCGGAAGGATGTTTTTATTTACTTCAACAACGATGCCTCCGGCTATGCCCCGCAGAACGCCAGGGAGCTCATAGAGATGCTGAAGTGATCTGCGGTATTGAAAAAAGCGCGGTAGAGCAGTACTATACCTCTGCCGGAATACCGGAAAACCTTGATCCCGGGAGATTGCTATGAAAGAAAAACTTATGGAAGAGGAGAAAAGAATGAGGCGACTGCGTTTCATCGTCGATCTTGCGCAGGCGATCCTCATGCAGCAATCGGACCTTACCCTGAAGGAAGCCTTCGCTATCATAAGAGATGCAAAGACGGCGGCATTGCTGTTATTCCCTGATAAAGAAGATGTCTATGAACTCATTTATTCGCCGAGATTCCGCAGGATCATTGCCGAACGTTTTATGATCCGCGGCGGACTATCTGACAGAAACTAAAGGCCGAATGCTCAGTGGCAAAGTATTTCATTAAAAGAATATGTAACGATTCCCGCCATTTTTGCTTTTCTTATAGTGTCTATCCAAAGGCAATAAAAAATAATTAATAAAAACTTATATTTAAATAACATTAGCACTCTACTTGACAGAGTGCTAATGTTATGCTATTTTTAAAATAAAGGAGTATGGGTAATGTAAGAAATATCCTTTAGGGATAGGGTAGAGCCTTATTTTATGATCTCCAAAAGATAGGGAAGTATTGAGTATCGTTAGACTTTAAATGTACAACGCTCAAAAATGCAGGAGCGGGTTAAGAAGGATTTTGGGGGTGGAGATCTAACCAAAGCCCTGAAGGGATCAGGAAAGGAGGGATAGTTATGAAAAGCTTAACTCGTTGGGATCCGTTCAATGTCATGAAAAGCTGGGATCCTTTTGATGAACTTCGTGTAATGCAGAGGGGCATGGATAGGCTGTTTGACAGCTTCTTCGGGAGAATGGGAAGAGACATTAAGCCGTTGGAGCGTATTGCGGCATGGACGCCGTCGATCGAAAGCTATATGAAGGAAGGACATCTGGTATTTAAGGCTGAGCTCCCGGGGGTGGATCCGAAAGATCTGGATGTAAGCATTGTCGACAGGGAACTGGTGATCAAGGGAGAACGGAAAACAGAGAAGGGCACGAAGGATGAGGACTATCTTTATCGGGAGATTAGCTATGGCTCATTCGAGCGGCGTTTCCTGCTTCCCGAAGGCGTCAAGACCGAAGACCTGAAGGCGAAATACACCAACGGGATACTTGAGGTTACGGTGCCGGCGCCCGCTTTAGCCAAGGCCCGCAAGATCGAGATTGAAACTCCCAAGGAAGCGAAACAGATTGAGGGTGAGGTTACTGCCAAGAAGGCAGCGTAAAGCATTTCAAGGTGAAACATAGTGTTCCCGATGCACCGTTTATAACATGCACGAAGCGAAGGCCATCCCGTATGAGCAGGAACTGGGATGGCCTTTTTATGCTGGTGACTATGAAAATTCGGCTTTATTAAGCGCTTGACACAAAAGAGCCCCTGTGTTAAATTATTAGCACTCTATTATCGTGAGTGCTAATAAAAATGACCATTCCTACTTAAGGTAGCATCAATGGAGTTAGATGAAAGAAATAAGAGAGTATTACAAGCTGTCATAGACAGCTATATTGCGAGCGGAATTCCGATCGGTTCGAATGTTCTGGCAAAGCGCTATGATTTCGGTGTGAGTTCAGCAACACTGCGGAATATTATGGCTGAGCTCGAGGAGATGGGTTACCTGACCCACCCCCACACGTCGGCCGGCAGGATCCCCACAGACTGGGGATACCGGTATTATATTGACAGCCTTATCAGCGTACAGAACGAAGCCGAAGATATTGAGGATCATCTGCGCCAGGCACCTCCGCTTCACAGCGGGAACCTTCACGAACTCATGATGGAGGCAAGCCAGTTCCTAGCAGCCCTTTCGCACTGTGCCGGAGTCGTGGTAGCGCCGAGCGAACCCGAAGGGAAGTATAAACATATAGAATTTGTGCGTCTGCGCGGCAGGCAAGTGCTTATTATTTTCGTCGCAAACACGGGAAGCGTCCAGAACAAGCTCATCGAACTGGACGAGTCCATCCAGCAGCACGATCTGAACACGTTCAGTGTTTATCTCGATGAGGAGCTCGAGCGGCACACACTAACGGAAATACGGCAGCGGCTCATCGAAAAAATGAAAGAGGAAAAGCGCCTCTTCATGCGTTTGATGGAGCAGACTTATCGCGCCAGCCAGGAGATGCAGGAGCGGGATGTTGAGAAGGTTTATATCGGCGGGGCATCCCAGATACTCGAAAATCCGGAATTTGCGAATGTCGAGAAGATGCGGTCGCTGTTCAAGGCGTTTGAGGACAAATACAAGCTGTTGAGGCTCCTCGATAGGAGCGTGGCGGCTGAAGGCATCAAGGTCTTTATCGGATCCGAAAATCACTATTTTGAAATGCAGGGGTGCAGTGTGGTTGTGAGCAGCTATAAGGCGGGAGAGAACATTATCGGCACTCTGGGGGTGATCGGGCCGACAAGGATGCAGTATAAACAGGTGATCCAGGTCGTGGACTATACGGCCAAGCTGGTGAGCAGGCTGCTGAGCGAACGATTTCAGAAAGGTATCGAGCGATGAAGAATGAGTTTGAGGATGCGGGGGAAGAAGATGCAGAGTGGCGTGCTGCGACACCCGAGGATGTCCGTGACCAGGAGGGCGCTCCGTCTGCGATTACAGCAGAAGAACGGGAGGAGCTTAAAAGGGCGCTCGAGCAGAAAACGAGAGAGGCCGAGGAGGAGCACGACAAGTATCTCAGGCTCTATGCGGAATTCGACAATTACCGCAAGCGCATTCAGCGTGATCTCGTGGATTTCCGTAAATACGCAAACGAACAATTCGCGCTGGAACTCCTGACCGTGGTAGACCATCTGGGGCTTGCCCTTAAACACGCGGCCGAGGGCGGCAATACGATTCAGGGATTGCGCGAGGGAGTGGAGCTCGTGTACAAGCAGCTCCGCGACGTTCTCGAAAAATTCGGCATCAAGGCCTTTCCAGCCGAAGGACAGACCTTTGACCCATCCCGGCACGATGCCATGATGCAGGCGGTTACGGACGAGGTGCCCGAGAACACCGTTGTGCAGGTAATGCAGGACGGCTATTTGTACCACGACAAGGTCTTACGCCATGCGAAGGTGAGTGTTTCCAAAAAGCCTCAGGCGGATCAGGAGGCAGCAACAAAACAGGCAGAATAAACACGGTTACATGAGTAGCACATTCCAAAGAATTCCAGATGATCAAATTAGATGACGCTTGTGCTATTTAAGGTATATACCAAAGCATTCTTCAGAATGCAGGATCTGAAAATTATCAACCGGTCTTAAGGAGGACAGTATGGCAAAAGTGATAGGAATCGATCTGGGGACGACCAACTCCTGCGTTGCGGTCATGGAAGGAGGGGAGCCCGTCGTTATCCCGAATTCAGAAGGCAGCCGCACAACACCGTCAGTGGTGGCTATCACCGAGAGCGGTGAACGGCTCGTAGGGCAGATCGCAAAGCGGCAGGCGATCACCAACCCCGATAATACGATATTCTCGATCAAGCGTCTCATCGGCAGAAAATACGATTCGCCGGAGGTCACCGAGGCGAGGAAACATCTGCCGTACAAGATCATGAAGGCGGCGAATGGCGACGCCCATGTGGAGATCCGGGGCAAGGTTTATAGCCCTGCGGAGATTTCAGCGATGATTCTGCAGAAGATGAGGCAGACAGCTGAAGATTATTTAGGGGAAAAAGTCACGGATGCGGTGATCACCGTGCCGGCGTATTTCAACGACAGCCAGCGGCAGGCCACAAAGGACGCGGGCCAGATCTCGGGTCTGAACGTGCTCAGGATCATCAACGAGCCTACGGCGGCATCGCTGGCATATGGCATGGACAAAAAGAAGGACGAAACCATTGCGGTGTACGATCTGGGCGGCGGTACGTTCGATATCTCCATCCTTGAGCTTGGTGAGGGCGTGTTCGAAGTGAAGTCAACGAACGGCGATACATTCCTGGGCGGAGACGACTTCGATGAGCGGATCATCAAGTGGCTCGCGGACGAGTTTCTGAGGGATCAGGGCATCGACTTGCGCAAGGACAAGATGGCACTTCAGCGCCTGAAAGAGGCCGCGGAGAAGGCAAAGTGTGAATTGTCCACGGTCATGGACACTGAGATCAACCTGCCATTCATCACCGCGGACGCGAGCGGGCCTAAGCACCTGCTCTATAAGCTGTCACGGGCCAAAATGGAGCAGCTCGTCGACGATCTCGTCAAGAAAAGCGTTGATCCCGTCAGGAAAGCGCTCACCGATGCAGGCAAATCTGTCGAGCAGATCAACGAAGCAGTACTCGTCGGCGGCATGACGCGCATGCCCAAGGTGATTCAGACGGTGAAGGAGTTCTTTAAGAAGGATCCGCACCGCGGCGTGAATCCCGACGAGGTCGTGGCCATCGGCGCTGCCATACAGGGCGCAGTACTTACCGGCCAGGTAAAGGATGTACTGCTTCTCGATGTGACCCCTCTGTCTCTCGGCATTGAGACCCTCGGCAGCGTAACCACGAGGCTCATAGAGAGGAACACCACGATCCCGACCAAGAAGAGCCAAGTGTTCTCCACGGCGTCGGACAACCAGACCGCGGTATCCATCCATGTGCTCCAGGGAGAGCGCGAGATGGCCTCGGATAACAAGACACTCGGAAGGTTCGAGCTGGTCGGCATTCCGCCGGCACCGCGCGGCATCCCTCAGATCGAGGTGACCTTCGACATCGATGCGAACGGCATCGTGCACGTGATGGCCAAGGACCTCGGTACGGGCAGGGAGCAGTCGATCAAGATCACGGCTTCCAGCGGCCTGAGCAAGGAAGAGATCGACAAGGCGCTCAAAGAGAGCGAAGCGCACGCAGCTGAAGACAAGAAGAAACGCGAGCTTGCCGAGGCGCGTAACGAGATTGACACCCTTATCTACTCTGTCGAGAAGTCGGTAACGGATTACGGTGCAAAGCTTACAGAGGCGGAACGCTCGGACATTCAGAAGGCGCTCGAGCAGGCAAAGAGCGTCAAAGATGGTTCGGACATCGACGCCATCAAGAAGGCGGTGGCCGATCTCTCCAAGGCATCGCACAAGCTCGCCGAGGAAGTCTACTCTAAGATGAACAGGGAGCAGGGCCAGACCGGGACGGGAGGCGCTTCAGGTAGCACGGCTGGCGACGGTCGCAAACCGGAAGAGAAGGTCGTTGACGCTGAGTTCGAAGAAGTGGACAAGGACAAAAAGTAACAGAACACCCACAGCAAGAGGATAGCAGGGGAAGAGTTACCTGAACCTGTTATCCTCTTTTTTGTGATAAGCCGAATAATAGCTATGAGACACCTCGGAGAAAGCTAATAGCAATTACACGGCAAAAATCCCCAATAAATCCAAAATTCGAATTTCCAAAATGGCGAAGGGCCGATAGTTTTGAGTATGGCGTTGTTGTTTTGATTGGATTTGTTACTTGGGTCTTGGAGCTTTCTTTGGCTTGCTGCCTCACGCAAGCCTCACATTTAACAGACGAAGGACACTATGGCAACGGATTATTATGAATTGCTCGGCGTGCACCGGAACGCTACTGATTCCGAGATCAAGCGCGCCTACCGCAGGCTCGCTCACGAGTACCATCCGGACAAAAATCCGGGCAACAAGGCATCCGAAGAGAAGTTCAAGGAGATCAACCAGGCGTACGAGGTCTTGTCAGACGCCCAGAAACGTGCCTATTACGACCAGTATGGAACGGCTCCCGGAGCGCAGGGTGGCCCAGGCTTCGGCGGGTTCGGCGCAGGTATGGGCATGGGGGACATTTTTGGCGATATCTTTGAGGAGTTCTTCGGGGGCGGTCGCGGCAGGGCACGGGCGATGGCGGGTGAGGATCTTCGGTACAACCTTCGGATCAGTTTCGAGGATGCGGCCTTCGGCACTACGACCAAGATACGTGTTCCCCGCTGGGAACGGTGCCCCGACTGCGAGGGGAGCGGTGCCAAACCTGGCACTTCGCCGGTAACGTGCACGGTCTGCCACGGTGCGGGCCAGGTACGCACGCAACAAGGATTCTTCAGTATCAGCAGGACCTGCTCCCGCTGCAACGGAGAAGGCAAGGTCATCACCGACCCATGTCCGACTTGCCGGGGCCGGAAGCGGGTGGAGCGTGAGCGGACTCTCTCAGTCAAGATCCCCGCGGGCGTGGAAACGGGCAACACCATCCGCTTGACGGGCGAGGGCGAACTCGGCTCTTATGGCGGACCACCTGGGGATCTCTATGTGTACCTCGCGGTGGATGAGCACTCTCTGTTCAAACGGGACGGGCAGGATATCATCTGCGACGTGCCGATCAGCTTCGCACAGGCGGCGCTCGGCGCCGAGATCGAGGTCCCTACGCTCACCGGAAGCACTAAGCTGAAGATCCCGGCTGGCACCCAGCCGGGCCATGTCATTCGGCTGCGGGGGAAGGGGTTCCCGAACTTGCGCGGCTCTGGTTCCGGCGATCAGCTCTGCAAGGTTGCCGTGGAGGTCCCGTCAAAGCTCACTAGCCGCCAGAAAGAACTGCTCCAGGAGTTTGAAGGCCTGAATGGTGATAATGCCACGCCTATCACCAAAGGATTTTTTGAGAAGGTCAAGGAGATATTCGACGAAAAGGCCAAGAAATGAGAGTGGGCAAGAACAAAAACTTTAGTCATAATATGATGAAAATTGACGTTGGGAGCTCTCCAATCTAGAATATGACCATCTACCTTAAGGGTGCAACCGAAAGTGTATCACCGCTCTTGCAGCTGCGATTGAACTTCATTGGAACCCGAGTGATCGCGGCACTTTTTGTCACTGACCAATATCAATAGATAAGAGCGAAAAATAATGCCCGTCCCCATGGCAATAGCAGGTACTTGCCAACGGGGCGGGCATGATGTGTCTTTCACCTCTCTCTTCATCCTTAAACTATGCTGCCTTCGTGTGGAAAGACTTGATCATCTCTGGGGTGATTTTACCTACTTCCACAATGCGCGCCTTGTTCCGCAGGAAGGTGGGAACGAGGTCCAGCGCATCGTTCCTGCTGTTCACATCGACAATGGCATAAGCGGTGTGATCTCCTGCCTTGCAGCCAAAATCAAATTTTCCCAGAATGTCCCTCCCTTTCCCCAATTCCTCATCAAGTGCCCTCAGGCACTCTTCCTTTGTATGTGGTGACTCAATTATATACCGTGCCATAATGAACCTCCGTTCTCAGCCCCCTTCTTCGTTCTTACTGTTGATAGAGGACTATATTGGTCTTTTATACATGATTAAAATATAGCACAAGCCTAGCTTTCTGTCAAAAAGGGGATATAATTTTATTAGCGGCAGAACGCAGTTTCTCCGCTAAACGGCAGCATATTGTTATAATAATGTAACAGGCAAATTTGTTTTGGAGGTACCATGGTTCCTTATCCCCATATTGACCCGGTTATCGTGCATATTGGTCCTTTTGCCGTGAGATGGTACGGCATCATGTACCTTGTCGGATTTACCGCGTCCTACGCACTTGTCAGGCATCAGGTAAAGAAACGAGGTCTTCCCCTCAGCGGGGACTTCCTGGATACACTCTATACCTGGATATTTCTTGGACTGATGATTGGTGCGCGTCTTGGATATGTGATTTTTTACGACCTGTCTTCCTATCTCAGCCATCCTCTGGAAATTTTTGCAGTTTGGCATGGGGGGATGTCGTTCCACGGGGGATTCATCGGGAGCGTGCTCGCCGGGGTATGGTGCTGCAAACGATTCAAGGCGGATCCCTGGCAAGTGGCGGACCTTATTATAGTGACGGCACCAATCGGGCTCGGTTGCGGCAGGCTGGGGAATTTCATCAACGGCGAACTCTTCGGTAGGGTTACCAATGTGCCGTGGGGAATGGTCTTTCCCGCTGGCGGACCGCTCCCGCGTCACCCTTCGCAGCTCTACGAATTCCTCCTTGAAGGCATCGTGCTCTTTACCATTTTGTGGATTATGAAGGACAGGCTGCGCAGACCGGGTAAGCTCACGGCACTGTTTGTTATACTGTATGGAGTATTCAGGTTTGTTGCTGAATTTTTCAGGGAGCCCGACCCGCAGCTCGGCTTCATCGCGGGTCCTTTCACCATGGGACAGCTCCTGAGTTCGCTCATGGCATTTGCGGGAGCCGTGCTCCTGTATCTGAGGAGAAAGCGCTGATCCGAATGCCAGAGTTCCTGGTCCGCACGCAGGCTTCGGTTTTGTGGTAAAATCATGCATTTCTGAAAAAAAATCATTGTTATGGCGTCTTGGGATAGGGTATTATAGTGGCCTTCTCTTTATGGATACGATAATTTTTCTAAAAGGCCTTATTCTCGGCTTTGTGATCGCCGCACCCGTAGGTCCAATCGGCGTGCTGTGTGCACGGCGCACGCTGACGCATGGGAGGCGAGCGGGTTTCTTCTCCGGTATGGGAGCGGCTACAGCCGATGCCATCTATGGCTTTATCGCCGCTTTTGGCCTCACCTTCGTATCGAACTTTCTTATCGGCCACCAGTTCTGGCTCAGGCTCGTTGGTGGTACGCTCCTGTGCCTCTTGGGGACGAAGACGCTTATTTCGGTACCCAAAGAAAACAGTGAACTTCCCCCATCGGCGCGAAAGTATGCCGGGATGTACACTTCCACATTCCTCCTTACGCTCACGAATCCCATGACGATTTTCTCTTTTGCAGCGGTCTTTGCCGGGTTTGGCTTGGCGGGCACAAGGGGGAGCGTGACTTCTGCGGGGATACTGATTCTCGGGGTATTCCTCGGCTCGGCGCTTTGGTGGCTCCTCCTGGTCGGCGTCTTCAGCCTTTTCAAAAAAAGGTTCGAGCATCACGAATTGCAATGGGTAAACATGATTGCGGGCCTGATCATCGCCGGGTCAGGGATTCTCGCGTTGTTGAGTCTTGAATGGTAACAGGTAACAGCAGCCTCCAGTGCAGATACCGGTTGTATCAAACATCTTTATTCTGTCTTCATTTTCTGCAGCAGCGTCTTCCTGATTCCGTCTCTTCCACCGCATTCATTCCCCTATAAGAGTACAGAAAAAAAGGTTTACAGTTGGGACGTTTTTGTCTGGAAACACAGCAAGTAACAAAAAAATGACACAATTTGCAATATGCCATGTAAACATGAACTGCTCTGATAGCCGGAAAAAAGTGTCACGTATTAAATAGGTGATTTCAGCTCCTTGAAGGCAAAGCAGTAGTTTTTTATTACACAATGACACGAAGGAGGTATGAGTTTATGAAAGTCTGTTTTCCCGTTCAGCAGGATGATAGCATGCACTGTTCACGTCAAAGCGCCTTCCGGAGTTCACTCACCAGGGGGGCCTGCGGTGGCCACAGTCATGGCGGCGGGTGCGCGCATTAACGATACAGCAACTCTGGACAGAAAAGGATGGAGATGGATTTTGTAAGTCACGACCGGGGATATTGTT
>Ga0335081_10003778_pt1 | contig 23845 bp, 17 predicted proteins | sample Lox_Sample_35_FD_206713 | JGI IMG/M metagenome (GOLD analysis project Ga0335081, IMG submission 206713) | Soil microbial communities from Loxahatchee National Wildlife Refuge, Florida, United States - Lox_Sample_3.5 | ecosystem: Environmental > Terrestrial > Soil > Wetlands | place: USA...
CGGAGCGCTTGGTATAAACTTTGCCGTCCTTGCCCGTGAGCGAACCGTCGAGGAAATTGCCGGCGTAGAACTGCAGACCGGGCTGGTCGCTCCAGACTTCCATCACCCGCCCGCTGGCCGGATCGGTCACGCGCGCCTGCAAACCGAATTGGCCGAGCGGCTTGTTGATGACCCAATTATGGTCATAGCCGGGGCCGTATTGCAGGACGGTGTCAGGATCATTGATGCGCGCGCCGACGGCGGTCGGTTTGCGGAAATCAAAGGGCGTGCCCGTCACGTCGGCCAACGCGCCGGTCGGAATCAGGTGATTGTCCACCGTGGTCGTTTTGTCCCCATTGATATAGACCAGATCGCCGAGGATGTCACCGTTCCCCTGCCCGGACAGATTGAAGTAGGAATGATGGGTCAGGTTGCAGACCGTGGGCTTGTCCGTGGTCGCGCTGAAGACCAGTTTCAACGCGTTGTCGTCGGTCAACGTGTAGGTGGCCGTGACCTTCAGGTTGCCCGGGAAACCTTCCTCGCCGTCCTTGCTGACATAACTCAATTCCAGCCGCGGGCCTTCGGGTCCGACATCCGCCTTCACCGGCGTCCAAACGACCTTGTCAAAGCCTTTGATGCCACCGTGCAACGTGTTGCCATGATCGTTCGCCGCCAACGTGTAGGTCTGCCCTTCGAGCGTGAATTTCGCTCCGCCGATGCGGTTGCCATAGCGGCCGATGAGCGCGCCGAAATAGGGGCAGGCGTTGACGTAACCGGGACGGGTGTAGCCGTCCAGATTGTCGAAACCAAGCACAATATCGGCGAAGTTCCCGTTTTTGTCCGGCATGGAGAGCTTCTGCACGATGCCGCCATAAGTCATGATCCGCGCCTCGGCGCCTTTGGCATTGTGCAGCGTGTAAATCGCCACGGGGGTGCCGTCGGGCATCGTGCCAAAAGAGGCCCGGGTAATGGTATCGAGGGATTTGGTTGAGGTTGACATGTTGGCGCAGCCTACAAGACAGGCGGCCACGAGTCCAGCCGTGATGAATGGAATAATGTATTTCGTGTTCATGAGTTTGGTTCCGTGGATTTTGGCGGCGAAGGCGGAGTATGGAAGGCCGTAAATGAAAAGCCATGCGCATTTTCCACCCGCCACCTTCGATTTTCCACCTTCGTCATTATGTTTGTCCGTAATACGCCTTGGGGCCATGTTTGCGCAGGAAATGTTTGTCGAGCAACACCCGTTGCATGGGCTTGGTTTTGGGATTGAGGCGCAAAGTTTCGCTCGCCAGCCGTGCAACGAACTCCAACGTGACGGCGTTATGCACCGCCTCCCCGACGTTGGCACCCCACGTGAATGGTCCATGGCTGGCCACCAACACGGCCGGATGCTGCAGCGGGTCGCTTTTCTTGAAGGTCGCGATGATCACGCGACCGGTGTTCACCTCGTAATCTTCCTTGATTTCCCGCGGGGTCAGCAGTCGCGTGCACGGCACCTCGCCATACCAGTAATCGGCCTGGGTCGTGCCGTAAGCCGGAATCGAGCGCCGCGCCTGCGCCCACGCCGTCGCGTGCAGGCTGTGGGTGTGAACGACGCCGCCGATTTTTGGAAACGCGCGGTAAAGCACCAGGTGCGTCGGGGTGTCGGAACTCGGTTTGAGGTAGCCGTCAACGACCTTGCCGGTTTCCAGCGAAACCACGACCATGTGTTGCGGCTTCATGCTGGCGTACGGCACACCGGAGGGTTTGATGACGACAACGGCCTTTTCGCGGTCAATCCCGCTCGCGTTGCCCCAGGTCTGGATGACCAGGCCTTCCTTGACCAATTCCAGGTTCGCTTCGCAGACCTGCTGTTTTAATTCCTCAAGCATTTTGAAATGATTAAACCACGAAACACACGAAACACACGAAAATTCTAGAGAACAACCCTTTCGTATTCCAATTTCGGATAATGACCAAAATTAATCAGCAAACCGAGTTTGAGTTTCGTAGCACGTAAATAATTTTGCACCTGGGATCGATGTTCGTCCGTCAAACCCGTAACGGCTTTCAGTTCGACTACAATCTTGTCGTAACAGATGAAATCAGCCCTGAATTTGCTTTTCAGCGGCCGGCCTTTGTAAGCCAACGATAATTCCTGCTGTGCTATGAATGGAATTTTCCGTTCGCCAAACTCCATTTCTAAACATTCCTGATAAACTGATTCCACAAATCCGCTGCCCTCCTCTTTATAGACCTCAAAACAGGCACCTATAATTTCAAAACTTTCCAGTTTATGAACGATACTCGGCATATCGGGTTCCTTTCGTGTGATTCGTGTATTTCGTGGTTTCTCCAAATTACTTCCTGACCCGGTTGCGGATGTCAATCAGTTGCTTCATAACGCCGTGTAAAGTGCCATTCCACTCCTGTGTGCCAAAGGCGTCATGCAGCGTCCGGTAAAGCGCATATAACTCGCCGTAAACTTCATGTGCCTTCGGATTCGGTTCATAAATTCTCGGTTTCAACCCCGTCATGGCCCGTTGCGCGCCAGCAAAATCCTCATAGGCCCCGGCGACCACCGCGCCGGCGATGGCGGCGCCGAGCGCGCAAGTTTGTGCCGAACGCGAAATTTTCATCGGCCGGCCGGTCACGTCGGCATAAATCTGCATCACCAGCGGGTTCTTCTCTGCAATCCCGCCGCAGTTGACGATCTGCGCAATCTTCACGCCGTATTCCTCGAACCGGTTGATTATCGTCAGGGCACCGAACGCCGTGGCTTCGATGAGCGCGCGGTAAATTTCGGCCGGCGTGGTGTAAAGTGTGTGGCCGAGGAGCAGACCGGTGAGCCGCTGGTCTACCAGAATCGTCCGGTTGCCGTTGTTCCAATCCAGCGCGAGTAAACCGGATTCGCCAGCCTGCAGTTTCGCGGCGCCTTTGGCCAGTGCCTCGTGCGAACCGGCTTTCTTCCCGCCCGGTTGAATGTAATTGACCCACCAGTTGAAAATGTCTCCCACCGCGGATTGCCCCGCTTCGAGTCCGAAATAACCGGGCAGCACGCTGCCGTTGACAATGCCGCACAACCCCGGCACGTCCGCCAGCTTTTCCGTGTTCGGCCAGACGGCAATGTCACAAGTGCTCGTCCCGATGATTTTGACGAGTGTCCCCGGCGCGACCCCGGCGCCGACGCCGCCGAGATGCGCGTCAAATGCTCCAACCGCGACGGGAATTCCCGCGGTCAAGCCGGTCCGTTTGGCCCACGCCGGTGTCAAGCCGCCGACCGACCGGTCCACGGAACGGACGTGCGGACAGAGCCGGTCGCGCAAAACGCCCAGCTTGGGATCGAGTTGCGACAGAAATTCCGGGTCGGGATAACCGCCCCAGTTTTCGTTGAACATCGCCTTGTGACCGGCCGCGCAAACCCCGACCGTCAACTTGTCGGGCGCCTCGGTGCCGGTGAGCGCCGCCGGAACGTAGTCGGCCAGTTCAATCCACGAATGCGCGGCGCCAAAAACCTCCGGCGCAGTGCGCAGGCAATGCAGGATTTTGCTGAAGAACCATTCGCTCGAATAGGTGCCGCCGCATTTGGCGAGAAACTGCGGGCGGATTTTTTTTGCCAGGGCGGTGATTTCCGCCGCCTCGGCCACGCCGGTATGGTCCTTCCAAAGCCAGGCCAGGGCCGCCGGGTTTTTGGCAAACCGCTTGTTAAACGCAAGCGGCCGGCCGGTGGCGTCCACCGGCAGTGGCGTGCTCCCGGTCGTGTCCACGCCGATGCCAACGACCTGTGCCGGCTTGAAGCCCCGCGCATTTTTCTTCGCGTCCGCCAGCGCCTTTTTGATGGTGACTTCCGCGCCTTTGATGTAATCCGCGGGATGCTGCCGGGCGAGGTTCGGGTCGCGCGACAGAATCACTCCCGCTTCACCGTGTTCATAATCCCAGACCGAGGTGGCCACTTCGGCGCCGTTGGCGACGTTGACCACTAGGGCGCGAACCGAATTCGTGCCGTAATCGAGACCAATAGTGTATCGTGTGTTCATAAATTTGGTTCAGGCACTGCCCTGAATGATTTCAATGGTCAGTTTCAATACAACGCCATTTTGCGTCTTTCAATCACCAAAACACGGCCTGAATTTCAACGGGTACTGGCGTTGCCTGCCGAATTGTCGTGACAGGGCGGCGTTGGTGATTATATTGCACCGCCTTTTGACGACCCTATGGTCTAGCGGTTAGGACACCACCCTTTCACGGTGGTAGCCCGGGTTCGAGTCCCGGTAGGGTCGCCAACACTGATTTCATCCAATAGCCGCAATACTTTTGTGAGATTCACAGTTCTTCCAAAATGTTTTAGTCAGAATGAAAGTAAGAATAGAAACGCCAATAACGGACACGTAGTCTCTTATGCAAAATTCTTTTTCGCCGACTGAATCCATCGCGCGTCACACGCCGAAGGATCAAACGTTCACCGCGGTCTGAGCACTGGACCACCACTGCTACATTTCAGGCGTTGCTATTTTATACCGGGCTACTTTCTCTGGAGGGCTTTCACTCGGCTGGTTGGCCACGCACCCGACCCCGGCCCAACGCATACAGAAAGCGCGCCGACAGGCGATCGAGGGCCTTTTCACCTTGGAAAAGCCTGCGCGATTGTTGTTCGGCGATTTTGCCCAGGCAGCGCGTGTGGTAACCAGCCGGTACTACCGGCAGGACCTGCAATTGGCGGTCACCGACCCGATGCTCAAACCAGTCAGTGAATTTTTCCCCGCCGCCGCAGGCACACCCGCGGGTGCCACGAACCGCTGAAAGTCCAGCTCGTCTCACGACCTCTTGCGACAGGCTGGCGAGTTTGGGTTATCGGTGTAGTCCGAATGGACGAGCGGGCTCGAATCCCGCACTATTGGGTGACCAATCGGTTCCCAGCTCGCTCTTTGTCCTTCCCCCATTTGATCGGGCCAAAAGTCGTCGGTCTTCTCACTCAATGGTAGAGTCCGGCCGCTTAAGCCGGAGTTGTAGGTTCGACTCCTGCGTTCGGACGCGGTCGCTTGCCCGATTGATTTTCGCAGCGAGTTCGTCGGTCACGCGAAGGCGGTCGTTGTGGGCATGACCTCCAACGGCTTCACCCTCGCTGACCCGAACGACCGCGGCATGATGGACGTGGTCGGCTTCGACACGACGGTGCCGGCCGTGATCGCGAACTTTGTCCGCAACTAGCGGACGGTTCAAGCAAGCCACGAAAGTGGCAAGATAATGCGGGCGGAGAAGAAATTCTTCGCCCGCACTGTGATTTCTCAATTTGGATCAGGCCAGCAGCCAGCCCGGCAGTTCGCCGGAATGGTTCTGCGCGTGGGTTGATCCAATCGCGGTTCGAATCCGCAAGTTGGCTCATAACCAACCCCATGGCTAGGAAACCGGGAGAAATCCCACAAACTGGTTCGAGGCAGCGAGACCGGCGCGCGAGCGCGTCCGGAAACCGGCCCAGCGAAAATCGCGCAAGTGATTTTCCCGCCGGCGTACGGTGGTCTCCTGCCTCGGGCCACAATTAAGAAAGGAAAACTATGAACAACGAAATCACATTTATCGCAGTAGCCATCATCATTGCCGCAGTCGTAATCGGTTTGCCAATAATAAATAAATTCCGCCACGTGTTTTGCGTTCCGGAAGGCTGGGCGGGCCTCGTGTATCATCACGGCCTGTTTGTGCGGCGCAACAATGCCGGTCGCCACATTGTCTGGGGCCGCGGTTGGAAGATGAGTCTCATTGACCTCCGGAAAGCGTCGCAGCTCGTCGCCGGCCAAGAAGTGCTCACGGCCGACAACGTCAACCTTAAGGTTAGCCTGCTCGTTACATACCAGGTGATAGACCCGGTCAAGGCTGTGCACGAAACGCAGAATTGGTTCGGCGACATTTACAACATCACTCAACTCGCGCTCCGAACGGTCGTTGGCGGTATCGCTGTCGAAGCGTTGCTCGGTCAGCGACTGGAAATCGGCGTTCAACTCTTGACGCGAGTAAAAGCGGACGCCGACAAAATCGGTGTCAGCGTCCTCGCCGTTGAAGCGAAGGACGTGATGTTCCCTGCCGACCTGAAGCGTGCTTTCGCCGAAGTACTGAAGGCGAAGCAGGAAGGTCAGGCCGCGCTCGAACGCGCACGTGGCGAAAGCGCCTCGTTGCGCAATCTGGCCAATGCCGCCCGCGTGCTGGAAGGGAATCCGGCGTTGATGAACCTCCGCCTGATGCAGTCGCTCACGGCTGCGCAGAACGGCGGCCACACGCTGGTACTCGGCGCCCCTGGTGGTTTCGTGCCGCTTAAGCAACCGACCAAGCAGCCCAGCACGGAGCACAATGAAGCCACTTAAACAATGCGGGCGGAGCTACGTTCCCCGCCCGCACTTTCGAAACATCAAACAATTGAAAAATGAAAACAAAAATTCAAAACAGCTATGAAAAAGAAGTCCAAAACAGGACTTCGTGGGTTCCAATTGAAGGTTCTTGGTTATGGCAATTCTTACTACATTGACCGGATTGCGGACCTGGAGAAGGCGTTGGCCAAAAGGCCGCGCCGGTTCCAGATTGACCTGGTTGGTGAAGGTGAAATTCCGGCCGATTGGGCGCTGTTGATTCGTTCCGTTCTGATTCAACGCGCGCCGCAAACCCGGCTCACCACCAACGCCCGTTCCAGCCTGCAAGGTGGCACGGTGTTGGTTTGGTTGCTGGGCGACTGTCGGAGGATTCGCGATGACGCAAGAGTGTTCTTTCGTTACGTGGAAATGCCCGATCCCGATGAGCCAGAAGAGGAATACGTTTGGAAAGTGGGCGAGCCGAAATACATCGACTCGTTTTCCGAGACCGATCCTGAGGATGCCGACTACGCCAAAGTGCTGTACCTGATCAATGAGTTCCTTCCTGTGAAGGAACTTGCGGGCAAGATAATCAATTTGCCTGTGTTGCGGGAGTTCAGCCTGATCGGAAGTGAGAAGTTCGACAGCTTCCTGGCTTCCGCATTCGGTAAACCACAAGAACCCGATGGAGATTCGACCAAAGAACCAAAGCAAAAACGCACTCGCGCAAAGGCCAAGGTTACAAAGTCCGAATAATCCACCACGAAGCTCCAATGCGGGCGGGGCGAAAGCTCCTGCCCGCATTTTAATTTCGAATCCCGTTGGCCGAGTAGCCCAGGTGGCGGCCTGCAAAGCCGCAAAGGCTGGTGCAATTCCAGCACGGGACTCCATTTTCCCGAGCATAGGTGTTGAGAGATACACGCCGGTCTTCCAAACCGGAATACGGGCGCGATACCCCGATGCTCGACCAATTCAGAGTGTAGCCTAAAAGTGAGGCGCCTGCTTCGGGAGCAGGACCAAGCGGGAGCGTTTTACCCGCCGCTCTGACCATTCTTCGCGACGCGACATCCCGGTGCCGGTCAGGATTTCACAGACCTGGCTGCGGCGGTTCAACTCCGCCTTCGCGTCGCGAACGGGTTGCAAGCATTGCAGCGATGCAGCCCCGAAGGCTTTCGGGGCAGAGCACGGGGCAGCACCGTGGCGACCCACCATTTTCAAAAGGCTCAAGGCTCAAGGCTAAATTTTCAGACTTCAGCATTCAGCCTTCGGCCTTTTCTTCCGCTCCCGTAGCTCAAAATATCAGAGTGCGACGCTTCGAACGTCGCGGTTGCAGGTGAGAGTCCTGCCGGGGGCACCAATTTCATTTGCGATTTCGGATTTACGATTTGCGATTTAACGGCGTGTGGTTCGCCTCGAACAGCAGAGAGGCCGGTCTCAGAAACCGTGAGCCTTGGAGGTGCGATTCCTCTCACGCCGACCATTTTCGAATCATCAGCCATCAATCGCAAATCATAAATTCACAGTCGCCCACGTAGTCCAACGCAGAGACAGCGCGCTTAAAACGCGCACAGTGCCGGTGCAAATCCGGCCGTGGGCACCAAATTGAGTGACGAGTGATATGCGACACGTGACGAGGTGTCCGGCATCAAGTTCCTTCACGTCACTTGTCACTTGCCACTCGTCACATTCAATGGAATGTCAACCGGACGAGCGAGCCGGGCCTCGGTGCTAACGAGTGCGTCCTTCTTTTGGAGGATGTGGCGCAAGTCCACGGCATTCCGCTTTTTTTACAGCGATGATGGACGATCGAAGATTGATGATGGCCGAAATCAATCGCGCGATAGGCAATCCTCTATTCTCCATCTTCTGTCCTCGTTGTCACCGACCGGCGTGTAGTTCAAAGAGAACCATCCGTCTTATAAACGGAATCGCACTAGATGAGTGCCGAGTCCGGGAGCGTTACCCGGCACGCCGACCGGCCTTCGCCAAGGCTACGACCCGGCAGGCCAGCCTTCGCCAGGGCTACGGCCTGGCAAGCCATTTCACACCTCCGAGCGCGAAGTAGCTCCAGCGGCCTCGTTTGAGGAGATCTAGTTGGTGGAAGAGACCAACCGGAGGTGTGTTTCACTTAAACGTGACGCGTGATATGTGACAGGTGACGAGATCTGATGGACCATGTTCCTTCACGTCACTTGTCACCCGTCGCCTGTCACTTTCGGAGGCCTGCAAGCATAAAAGTGATGCAGCCCCGAAGGCTTTCGGGGCAGAACAGATTTGGAGCTGAAGCCACAGCAGACCGGCACCGGACTTTTAATCCGGCTTGGTGAGGTTGCAACTACCTCCGGCTCCACCAGTCTTTGTGACGAGGATTGAGGATGGAAGAATGAGAATGGAGGAATCACGCCGCACCATCCTCCATCTTCCATCCTCCATCTTCGTTTCAGGAATGCCGGGTCGTCTAATCGTAGGACAGCGCCCTTTGAAGGCGCGAATGCTGGTGCGATTCCAGCCCCGGCAGCCACTTTCATTTACGATTTTGGATTTACGATTTACGAGTCAATTTCCGAATCGGCAAACGGCGCGTAAATCGTATATCGCAAATTCGCTGGCCCGTTAGCTCAAAATCAGAGCGGCAGTCCTACAAACTGCGGACGCTGGAGAATTCCCAGCACGGGCTACCATTTTCAGCCGCTGAGTGTGGAAGCCAGCACGTCTGTCTCTGACACAGAAAGGGCCGGAGCATTACCGGCAGCGGCAGCCATTCGCATTTTCGATTGATGATTTAAAGCCAGACAACAAAGAACAAACACCTTGAATCCGTGGCACGTGACTGGTGACGAGTGACTCGAAAGGAGCCAATCGTGCCCGCGGAAGAATCTTGTCACCTGTCACTCGACACATGTCACATTTTTATGACCGACATCTTGAACAAGAACATCGTGCTGGTCCTGAACCGCAACTGGCAGGCGATCAACATTCGCACACCGCAGGAGGCGTTTTGCCAGATGGCCACCAACGTCGCCACCGCGCTCGATATCGAGTTGGGCGACGGTGACCAGGCGCGGGCATTGCGCCCCGTCACTTGGGACGAATGGATCACCCTCCCGATCCGGCCGCCGGACAATGCCGTGCGCACGGCGCACAGTATCATCCGCGTACCGACTGTCATTGTGGCCGTGAACTTTGCCAAGGTGCCGAAGAAGCGCCCGAAGCTGTGCGCTCGCACGGTCCGCGAGCGCGACGCCAACCGCTGCCAATACACCGGCCGCCTGTTGCGCCCGGAGGAAGGCAGCCTTGACCACGTCGTGCCCCGCTCGCGCGGCGGCGCGGACACCTGGGAAAACCTTGTCTGGTCCGCGAAGGACGTGAACCAGCGCAAGGCCGACCGCCTCCCGCACGAGGCCGGCCTGCGGCTGCTCGCCGCCCCGCGCGCACCGAAGGAGCTGCCGGTGTCGGCGCTCATTCGCAACGCCCACCGCGTGGCCGAGTGGAAACTGTTCCTCAAGGCGGAGCCTTGACCCAAATGGGAGAGCGGGCGTCAAAGCTCGCTCTCCTAGCACCAAATCAAGTGCTCCGAAGATTGGACAATAGTCCCATGGCAAATAGACTCAGAGCAAAAGATGAAATTGCATTTATGAAAACGCACGAAAATGAACTTGGCGAAATGGTTGACTTAGTCGTTAAGCTGACTTGGACACACACAATTTTTCGCACGCTCTTTCGTAAGCAGAATGCAGATGCGGAGGCAAGGTATGCGCATCCGGACTTTTTTCTTACTATGCACGACTCTCTGCTTTGCAGTTTTTGCACCGGCACAGAAATCCTTTTTGAAGACAAAGAAAAAGCAACCTCAATTTGGAGTTTAATCCGAAAGGCGAAGCCGCAAGTTGCGAGCGAATTGGTACAGACAATTCACGCTCACAAAAATTCGATCGACAAAATTGAAGCAATTCGACACCGAGTCTGCGCACATCGCTCGCAAGCCAAGTCACCAGCAAGCGTTTTTGCGGAAGTGCAGCTTCGCTTCAACATGATGACTGAAGTCGTTGATTTGGTCCGCTACTTGATTCTTGAATTAGCTGGCGATGCAGATGGCAGAATAAAATCAGAACTAGAAAACCAGCAGCTGAGCGAGTCAACTTTGAGTCATGTTGCTGACGAAGCGGCACGAGTCTTACAAGCATTTCGGTCTGGCTGCGCCGATTGAACATTAAATTAACATGAACACGAAATATCTTTTGCGAATGGAAATTCCGTTGGGCCAGGCGACGCGCCTGTTGGGTTTGGCTAAACCAGCGCCAATTGATTTGGAAGCTGTGCTAAGGGAGTTAGGCGCGGGTGATTCATTCTTTCGCGGGACGACCTTCGGTCGCGGCGAGTGCGACCTGCCCACGTTTCTCCAGCAGTGCCGCGACGAGGAGGAAGAGAAAAACCTTCCCGCCGACAAGGTTCCCCAGAGCACATTCTGGGTGGTCAACGACCGCAACCAGATGATCGGCATGGTGCGCGTGCGGCATCGGCTGAACGAGCGGTTGTTGCAATATGGCGGGAACATCGGCTACTACATTCGTCCAGCGGAGCGCGGCAAGGGCTACGGAAAAGTGGTGCTGCAACTGGCGCTGGAAAGATTGCGTCAACTGGAAATGACACGGGCGTTGCTGACTGTCCATCCCTTCAATACCGCATCAGCCCGGGTCGTGCTAGCCAATGGCGGTGTGCCGGATGGGCAGGGAAAAGACCCTGTTTCCGGGGAGATTGTGAATCGCTATTGGATCGAACTGAAGGTTTGAATTGTGAACGCCAAAGATTTTCTTCGTCTCAGTTTGCCGCCGGGCGAAGCCACGCGGCGTCCGCCATCGCTGTGCTACGCCGCGACAAGCGCGACGGAATTTCTTTCCAAATTTATCCCCGTCAACGGCAGCAGCACACCTTTTTCGTACCTGAAGAATGGATGGATGGACGAAGAGAGAAACCGTCTGTCCGAGAGCATCGCGCTAGAGAACGAAAGCACACATACGAAGGGGGAAGATGCCTCGCAGCTCAAGACACGGCGGACCGAAGGCCTCCGTCACTTCCCGCCAACGCGGTAGAATCTCCAGTTTGCCGGGTTGGTATCGATTATGTCGATTACTGAGCCCGAACCTGGCAGATTTGTGAAAAGGTTAATCCACGCCGAAACATCGGAGAGATCGTTCTTGTATTGAACGTTGTACACCCTGCCTGCGGCGCTCGGAAACGAAACCTTCGTTCCTTGAGCGCCGGGGGCCTCGCCGATCTGGATCGAGAAGGGTGGTTGGGTCAGCGGTTGAACGGCAACGCTGACCGTTGCCGTTGAGCAATTGCCCGCGCTGTCGCACGCCAAGTAAGTGAAGGTATCGGTCCCCTGGAACCCCGGATTGGGCGTGTAGGTGACGGTCGTGCGCCGATAAACGTCCGTATAACGCTTGAGCGCCTCCACGAAGTAGTAATCGCCGTAAATGAGTGAGACATCCACTTCAGGCGAGGAGAACTGTGGCGGTTCGCCGGTGCCATGAAGCAGGATGCCGCTCGAGGACGTGCCTTGCGCCAAGTAATTGGTCGAGCCCAGCGAGGAGAAGATCCTTCGCGCCCCAAGCCAGTCGGCCGCGCTATCGGACAGGTTGGTCGTCAATTGACTCAACTGGATCAACGCGGAAAGGGTGATGGCCGCCGCCGAGGAATCGCGCGGCGGCACCGGGGTGCAAGCGTAAGGTTGGAAGTCCCAGTAAGGCACGAAGTCGGACGGGCAATTAGTGAGGTAATAATTGGCCACGCGCTGGGCCGTGGCGGCGAATGGCTGGTAGGCGGTCTCCCGATAGGCGAGCGTAAAGCCATAAATGCCCCAAGCCTGGCCGCGGGACCAGTCGGAAGTGTTGGAGCAGCCGGCAGAAGTGCCCTGGCTGTACACCGTACCGCTGGTCAAGTAGTAAACAACCTTTTGGAAGATGCTGCTGGCGGACCGGACCTGGTTGGTCATCGCCCGGAGCGCATGATTGTAGGCTTTGGTCGATAGGGTGGTATCCCCGCTTAAATCGGCCGCATCCCACAGCAATTCTAGGTTCATCAGGGAATCAATGACCACTTCAAAGTACGGGTATGGCAGCGATTGATAGTCGGCCACCGATTGGACAATCCCATTGTAGCGGTTGGTAAGCGAGCGAGCGCCCTGGACGAGGACTGCTTTATAAACGGCGTTGCTAGTCAGTCGATAGCCATTGCCAAAACTGAACTCCAAAATGCTGCCGACATCGTCGGTATTCGTGGAATATTGCTGAGCCGTCAGCGCCGCGGTCCATTGCCGGGCCCAAACCAGGAAATTTGTGTCACCGGTCATTTCGAAGACGTACCACAAAGCGCCGGGAAAGTAGCCGTTGATCCAGCCGTAAAGGTCATCGCTGGCCGTTGCGGTGGCCCAGAGGCCGTTGGTGAGCGTGGCGCGCGGAAACAGGTTGGTGTTTCCCAATTGCACCACGGTATTGCTGAGCTGCACGGCCGCAAATTGCAGTACGCGCGCCAGTTCCGCGTTGGCGCCCGTACCGTTGGTATTGATGATCACTGTTCCGTTTGCCGGCATGGTTACTTGCAGGATCGCCAGTTGGTTGGAAGCGGCGTCCTGGTCATTGCTCAAGACCGGGATGGTCACAGGGACGTTTTGGACCGTGGCCGCCTGGTCGGCCTGCGCCGACAAGGCCTGGGCGTACCCCACGCCGTCAAACTCCGGACCGGCCACCATCAGGCACGCCACTGCCAGACCGACGCGGCGAAATATGCTACGAAAGTCACTCACTTTACATGGCCGTGTTTCTTTGAAACCTGCTCTTGTTCGATTACCTGTCCGTTCAGGCGGAGGTCACGGAGATGTAAATTGGCCACTCACGCAACCTGGTCCGGTCACTGTGCATCGCGGGGCGTGCCCTCTTCGATGACCGGAAGCTCGATAGCGCTGGCGTTCTGCGGCGTGTGCCAAATACGTTGCGTCGCCTTCCTGAAGTCCTCGGGTTTGGCGTACATGATGTTGGGCACGTAGGTCTGGGGATTGCGGTCGTAAAGCGGAAACCAGGAGGATTGGATCTGCACCATAATCCGGTGTCCGGCCAGGAACTCATGGCTGACATTCGGCAACCGCAGCCGATAAGGTTGAACTACGTTCGGCTCGATCGGTTGTGGCCTGGCGGGGTCCTCCCGGAAACGGCCGCGCATAATGTCTGCCGAAAGCATCTGTTGGTAACCTCCGAGATTCGGATGGTCCGGGACTTCGTCGGGCCAGACGTCAATGATCTTTACCACCCAGTCGGAATCGCTTCCGCTCGTTGATGCCGACAGGTCGGCGATCGGTTCGCCGGCGACATGCACCGGCTCCTTGATCGGCTCGGTTTCGTACACCAAAACGTCCGGGCGAGAGGCTGCGTGGCGTTGGTCATCGACCAGCCATTCGCCCCAGGTCGAGTCTGGCGAATAGGTGGCTAGAGTTGGCCGTTCGCGGTACGGAACCGGCTTTGCCGGGTCGGAAATGTATTCGTCGTATTCATTGCTCGACGCAGCCGGCGGTTCGAATCCCAATCGTCCACCCGCAAGCAAATAAAGGTTGCGCGAAGGTTCCGGGCATCCTTCCGCGCAGGAGCGCGGCCAGGCGTCGTACCTATGCCACACGTCCGCGCCGGTTTCATAAGCGAGAACACGCGGCGTCTCAGGTTTAGGGCCGTCCTTCAAATAATAGTCGAGAAACGGCTGCATCACCGTGCGCCGGACCCAGGTCGCCGTGTCGCCTGCGAACTGAATTGCGCCAATCCCGCGGCCTTCCCGCCGACCTTGCCCATGATTCCAGGGTCCCAGCACGAGATGAACCATCTGCCCCTGCGGATCTTTAGCAGCCAGTGCCTTGTACAGAGCAGGCCCGCCGTAGATGTCTTCCTGGTCGAACAGGCCGCAAATGATCATCATCGGCACCTGCACGGGTTCTTTGGCGAGCAGCTTATCCACGGCCTGTTCCTGCCAGAACGAGTCGTAAGCGGTGTGTTCCGCAATTGCGCGCCAGAAACCCAGTTGCTCCAGCCCTCGCGAAGCGGCCATCGCCCCGGCGGACCCGGCCCTTAAGTACTCGTCGTACGTGTCGCGCCCGCCCCACCACCATTTTTCGTCGCCCTTCCGCGTCGCCTCCTGTTCGTAAATATAATCGAGCGAGCCGTCCTGGCGAAAAGCGCCGTGGTGAAACCAGTCATCACCGATCCACCCATCCACCATCGGCGCAAATGGCACTGCCGCCTTCAGCGCCGGATGCGGATGCACCGTGGACATGACCGTGGTATAGCCTTCGTAGGAACCGCCGATGGTGCCGATCCGGCCGTTGCATTCCGGCACGTGCTTCACCAGCCACTCGATGGTGTCGTACGTGTCCGTGGCGTGATCGACGGCTGTCGGGTTCAACGGTCCCCGCAAAGGCCGGGTCATCACATAATCGCCTTCCGACCCGTATTTGCCGCGCACGTCCTGAAACGCAATGATGTAACCTGCGGCTACCGCGGTGTCGTCCATTTGCGGGACAACTGCGGCCAGATGCGGGCTGTCGAAACGCAGGACGCGCTCGGCAGCGTTGTAGGGCGTGCGCGTGAGCAGGATCGGCGCGTGCGAGACGCCTTGGGGGATGAGAATGAACGTCTTCAGTTTTACACCGTCGCGCATCGGCACCATTTCTTCGCGTTTGACGTAGTCGAAGGAATTGGTTTTGGGAACAAATGTTTCCGGGGTATCGCCTGGGAGCGTCGCCGTAGTTACGCCGGCCCGCGCCTGGCCGGCGCACAACAGGACGCAACTGATGAGGAGCCGTGCTCGAGCCGCGAGCAGGCGCAAAGTTGGTGAAGCAGAAACAACCCTGTTATTCGCGTTTGACTGCATCAGGAGGTTGCGTGGAAAGAAGGTCATGGGTTTGAACATCGCGTTTTGGGGCGGGTCTGACAAGCATGAATCATCCCGCGGTTTGGATTGGTTCGCCCCTCTCTCCGCCTGTTTGATTCCAGTGGTCTAAACCCCGAACTCTGCACGCTGTGCATCCAAATTCCCTTTAATCCCCGTTCCCGCCCGCGAAACTCCGCGAATTCGCCAGGTCCTCGATTTGTACGGAGAACACCGAATCGACGACCTTATTCCACCGACTCCACTTTTACGGTAATCGCCTGTTTCATGACTGCCGTCATCGTCTGCGTGGCGTTTTTCCCACGTCCGGGCATGGGCGCGATTATATTCGCGTTCATGTCCTGATTCATGTTCGTTTCGATAACCATCCCCAGCTCCGGGTCAAACCAGGCCACGCCCGACGAATTACCGTCCTGCACGGAGACCGTCGTTCCCGATGCCGCCGGGGCCGGATTACCCTTGCTTTTCAAACTGCCCTGAAATTCCAGGCGGGCGCACGTGCGTTTCCCGTGCGTTTCCCAGCGCGCAAAGGTGAAGGTGTAATCCAGAGTCATGGTGCCGAGATCGCCCATCGTCATGTCCATCTGGACCGGCCAGGAATCGCCGGGCTGCACCGGTTTGGGCGGCAGATGCTGGCCGCCGATCATTTGCTTGAGCGAATCGTTGCTAAACATGCTGGACATGTCGCTCCCGGCGTTCGCCTGACCGCCGGCCCCCAACTTGCTGGTCAGTTCGTCAACCCCTTCGATGCGTTGCACCTGATTACTGGAGTCCAGGAAATACAGGATTTTAGCGCCAACCACGGCTTCAAACGTCTTCTCCATGGCAGCAATGCCGGGAATATTGCCGGGGTTCGGCGTTTTCTTCGCGGAGTCGTAATCAACCAGGGCTTTGCCACCCTGTTCCAACTTCATCCGGATGCCGAGGAATTCCATCTCCAGCTCATGCCCGCCGGCAGCGTCCGCACTGACGACGTGAAGTCGGTAATCCTCACCCAGCGTCAGATTCTGTTGGATGGGCTTGGGCAGGTTCGCGCCGGAAATTTCCATGTTCATCTTCACGTTGAGGCTTTGCCTGATGCGCTCGCCCGCCGTCCATTGCAGCTTTAATTCCACCGGACCGGTGGATGTCGGCATCGTCGAGCGTTGGTCCAACTTCCCGGATTTGTTGCAACCCGCCCAGCAGATGCAGGCTGCCAGCGCGGCGCCAATCAGAAATGCGTTTTTGTTCATGGGGTTCGTTGATTAAATGTTGTGCGAGTTTAGCCACCCGCTTCCGGCGCGCAAACTATAAAACAGCGCAAAAATAATAATCGGCACGGTGGCAGAAATTCGACCGTGGACCGGGCCGATCTTGAAAAGGCAATCTTCGGGCGGGCCGCCCGGGAAAGATTGGTTTAACCGCCGGCTTTTGAATTGCTGCTGCAATCCATTGAAATATGCTACCCGGCAAATGGGCGCTTTTTTCACCAATTGCCAGGTCCGCGGGGCGTCTACCCCGGCCGTCGCCGCGGCGCTGGCGAAATTGACCCGATCCCGCGCCTACGTGTCTCCGGAAAAAAACGGCTGGGTCACGGTCTATGCCGAAGCGACCGAAGAACAGGACCAGACAATTCTTTGTGGCATTGCCCAAGGTCTGTCCCGGACGTTGAAGACCGACGTTTTCAGCTTTCTGGTTCACGACAGCGATATTGCGGCGTATTGGCTTTACCGCCGCGGTGAGCTTGCCGATGAATTCGACTCGGCCCCGGACTACTTCGGTCAGGGTGTGGACGACGCGACGCGCGACCGTCTGCGCGGCAACCCGGACGCCCTGTTGCCGTTGTGCGTGGCGGGCACCGCCCGCGCGCAAATCGAAGCCGTCATCCATCCGGCGGACGGCTTTCACTTGATGGCCGAAGACATCCTGGCCGACCTCGGCGAGTTCCTGGGAATTGACGGATCCCGACTCACCCTGGGCTTCAATTATTTCGATGAAGAAGGCGCCGAGATGTTGCCGGACGCCGATCAATTCGAACCCGTCGGCAAGGGCGCCGAGCGGAAAGAATCAGCTGAGCCTGACGCCGGTCCATCCGAACCCAAGGATAACGGCACCGAGCGGAATGAGTCACCATCGCTCGAACCGGGTTGCGGAGTGGACGATACCGCTTACGAAGTTTTTCCCGACGCCATCGGCATGTTGGTCATGGGTTGGAGCCGGCAAACCAAAAAACAGATGCAGGTTTCGTTCGGTTATTCCGGCCAGCAGGTCGAAGACATGCTCAAACAACTTGGCGCCCGCTTTGATCATTCCGCCCGTGACATGTTGCGGCATTCCGAGCTGGCCAATCGGCCGACGTTTGAAGAATTGAAGGCGGCGCGGGACGACGGACCGGAAGCCTTGGCTGAATTCATCGCCAAACGCACACCCGCCATGCTGACGGACATTGGCGTCGGCGCCGCGGTGGCCGAAGTGACTGAATTCCTGGCCGCTTTGTTGAAACACGGCCTGGATCCCAACGCAACGGGTCGCCGTAGCCAGACGACCCTGGAAGCCGCCGCCAGACACGGGCAAACTTCCGCGATTTACCGGCTGGCCAAAGCCGCCACGGACAAAAAGAAATGACCCGCAGTTGTTTCCGCAAATGTATCCTTCGTCGCGCGTTGGGCTTAGCAGGACAGGCGCAGATTAACACTAATTCCCTCTCCGCCGCGTTCGGGGAGAGGGTCAGGGTGAGGGGAGTCGAAATTGCTGAAAACTGGTTGAACGACTCTTCAGTTCGCCGGTCGAATGGGCAATGAACCTGACAAAATTCCGTGCCCGCGCCCGCCGCTGGTGGCGCAAAGAAATTCGTCCGCTGCTGATTCTGGCGCTGGTTCTCTTTTCCATCCGCTCCTCGCTCGCCGACTGGAATGACGTGCCATCCGGTTCCATGCAGCCAACCATTCTGGTGGGCGACCGCATATTCGTGAACAAACTGGCCTACGACCTCAAGGTGCCGTTCACCACCTGGCATCTGGCGCAGTGGTCAGACCCACAACGCGGTGACATTGTGGTATTTTATTCGCCCCACGACGGCACGCGGCTGGTCAAACGCGTCGTCGGATTGCCGGGCGACACGGTCGAATTGCGGGATGACCAACTCATCATCAACGGCCAGCCGATGGATTACGCTCCCCTGCCCGCTGGAATCTCCGAGCAATTGCCCGAAACCGAACGCGAACACAGCCTGTTCGCCACGGAACAATTGTCCGGTCATTCACACGCCGTGATGGCGATTCCGGGCGTTCTGGCCAAACGAACTTTCGGGCCGGTTCAAGTGCCCGAGGGCCAATACTTCGTGATGGGCGACAATCGCGACAATAGTTTCGACTCGCGTTATTTCGGCAACGTCGAGCGCAAGCGCATTGTGGGCAAAGCGATCGCGGTGGTGATGTCGCTCGATCGGAATCATTATTGGCTCCCGCGCAGCCAGCGCTTTTTCAGTTCACTGGATGCAGTAGCTTCCCGGTAAGAACTTCGCTTTCCCGCCACGTCTTCACCTCGTTGGCGCGATTGAACTGAGGCTAAAACCGCCGCGCGTCGCCCAATCATTATTATTTCGCCGTAGCCGCTTTCGGCACCTGAGTGGTCGCCACCAGATCACCGAGTAAATTCCCGTCCTTCGGAACCATGGTAATCACTGCTTCGCCGTCAATAATGTTTTGCGTTTCCAGAACCTTGAACAGCGTTTGGGCGATTTCCCGGTCCTGCGAAATCTTTTGCAGCGCGGCGCCGACGATTTGCGGCCGCATCGCCGCTGCTTTCGCAAATTCAATGGCCGCCTGCCGTTCCGCGGTACTGGTGATGATGCTCACCTGATTCGCGCCGTCCTGCTTGATAGCGGCGGTGACCTGACGCAACCGGTTCACCACTTTTTCTTCAATCTGCTTGATCATCTCCGTGTCGCGGAAATGCACCTTGCGGATATAGACCGAACCGAGATTGTAGCCCCATTCCTTTGATTGCGGTGAAACTTCGGTGCGCACGGTCTGGCTCATCGGGTGACGATTTTCCAGCATGTCGGCCAGTTTAAGGTTGCTCAGACAGCGGACGGTTGAATTGCCCACATTGGCCGCCAGCGAGCCGCGCGGATCGGCGTTTTTGAACAGGTAAGCCACCGGATCGCTGATGAACATTTCATACCAGACACCGATGCCCATCGGCGCGCCTTCCTCGGAGTTGACGGGCGTGCTGCGGAGATATTCCTGGTCCAGCCGCAAATCCAGCACGTGGCATTTGCCGAACAGACATACCAGCGGCGCTTTGAGGCCCATCTGCAAAATCAGCAGGTGCAATCCCGGCTGGTCAATCACCGCCGCGACTTTGCCGAAGAGCACATAGACTTTGCACTTCCGCTCTTCAACGATGGTGTAGATTCCGAGCAATCGCGCGATGCCAAAGAGCATCGGGACGACGATGAACAGGCCGAAGAAGGTGGCCACGAAAGCAATCAAAAAAAGCCCGAGGGCCGGCGGGTGATGGAAATCATTCATGGTCCACCTCCAGAATCACGGACTTGGCCTCGCTGAACAATTTCAAACGCACATTTCGCAAATAGGCATCGAGCGCCCCGGCCCCGCTTTTTTTCAAATCGCTTAATTGCTCCGCCAGCGCGATCAGTGGTTGAACTTCGGCCTGCGCCTTCAACGTTTCAATTTCCACGGCTCGTTTGGACTGCACGATCTTCTGGTCCGCCGCCGCCTGCGCGAGGCTGATGTCCGAGGAAACCTGGTTGTAGGCCGTGTTGATAGCCGCCAGCGCCGATTCAACTTCCGGCGGCGGGTCAATGCCCGTGATGAGCGACGCTTCCAGCACGACACCATAACGCGCCGCCGAGCCGGCACATTCACGTTCCATGTGGTCGTTGATGTCGCGCAGATTTTTCCGGAGGTCGTTAATGGAAATTCCGATGACCGCCGTCGAGGCAATGCTGTGCGATTCCGTCTCGGCCGAAGTCGGTGTCGGGGCCTCAAAATTCGCGATGCGTTCGCGCAGGATGGAAATGAAATAGCCCATGACATGGGCAATGGGAAAGGTCACCCCGAACAGGTAGGCATACAGGTTGCGCTCCGATACGCGCCAGCGGATCTGGCCCTTGAGGCCGGTCTTGAGTTGGTCCTTGGTGACGGCTTCGAGGATGGTGCCTTGATAATTCGCATGTGCGTCCTCCGGATCGTGCGCCATGTTCATTGTCTGCGTGGCAACGGAAACTTTATAGACCTTTTCCCACGGCCACTTGAAATAAGGTCCTCCCGGTGGAATCACGCGCACCTGTGGATAGCGATAACGTTCCTTCTCTTCTTCGGTCAGTGAGGCGGCGATGGGATCGTCGAGCGTCGTGGCGGTACCGACGCGCTCAGCCCGGCCGAAGCTGGTTTTCACGGCGCGCTCATTCTGGTTTACCGTGTACAGCCCGGAAGCGAGGTAGCGGGCCAGAAACCAGACGATGAAACCGATCAAACAGCCGAGGAAAATCGCGCTCATATAATTCTGGTTGCGGTGTTTCTACTCCCAATCGCGGATTACACAAGCAAAAAGGCGCGCAACCAAATCCCGGACATTTTGACGCCGCCCCCCAATTATCGGTCACGATGCAATCCGCCCGGCATCGTCCTAATTTCGGTATCCGTGGGCAGTCCGGCGGGAACAGTGTTGGCAACAGTTTCGCCGCGTGCGCTTTCGATGCTGAGGATTGATAATGCCAATGACAGGGTATCGCCATTTTCTCCCGCTCATCTGCGAAGCGGCGGACCGGGTGAAGGCGCGCAGCACTTCAAGCGCAAATCACCTGGCCCCAGCCCTCTCCCCGCTTGAGCGGATCGATGGAGTAGAAGGCGGTGTCATTGCACCAACTGGACCTGGTAAAAGCGCGGGTTGAAATTTCCGGCGGCAGGATCGCCGAAATACTCGAGCGGGCCGCCGAACACGTTGGTTTGCAAAGGCAACCAGTTGAATAGATTCGTGCTGGCCAGCACAACGATCGTCTGGTCTGCGCCGGCCGAAATGTCGAATCCGAACTGGCTGTGGCCGTTGGTGAACCCAAAAGCGCTGTTGGTCGTAATGATGACCGGCGGCCCAAGGATAGCCCAAGCAGCATAGCCGGACACGTTGGTGCCCGCCGTGGTAAAAGCGCCTCCGGCGAACAAGCTGCTGCCTGACACCGTCAAGGCGTTCACAGACTGGTTCATCCCCGCCCCCAAGGCCGAGTACGTACTCCCGTTCCATTCGGCGACGCGATTGGCCGGAACCCCGCTTGCGATCGTGAATGAACCGCCGACGAACAGGTTCGTGCCCGCCAGCGCCAGCGCAGAAACGCTATTGTTCACTCCAGAACCCAGCGGCGACCAGGAAATCCCGTTCCAGACAGCGATGTTGGTCGCGGGCGCTCCGCCGGCGGTGGTGAAACCGCCGCCCGCATACAGATTTGTGCCCGACACGGCGAGCGCGCTTATCAGGTTGAACTGCGCGCCGAGTCCTGAACCCAAGGCCGACCAGGAATTCCCATCCCATTCGGCAATATTCGTGGCCGCCACTCCGCCGGCGCTGGTGAAACTGCCGGACACGAACAAGTTCGTTCCAGAGACCGCGAGCGCCGTTACTTGAGCGAACGCGCCGCTGACGCCCAAGCCTAAAGCCGACCAGGAACTCCCGTTCCACTGGGCAATGCTGCTCGCCGCGACTCCGCCCGCCAAGGTGAAACCGCCGCCGGCAAACAGATTGGTGCCCACCACGGCCAGAGTGACCACCGGTCCGTTCATGCCGGATCCCAACGGTGACCACGAATTGCCGTTCCATTGCGCGATGTTGGAAGCTGTTATTCCACCGGCATTGGTAAATGAACCTGCCGCGACCAGGTTGGTGCCCAGAAAAGCCAGGGCATTCACCTGACCGGCCGCCGCGGTCAGGGCAGTTGATTGACTATTCATCCCCAAGCCCAACGCCGACCACGAAGACCCGCTCCACTGCGCAATGCGATTCGCACCCACGTTGCCCGCTGAAGTGAATCCGCCACCCACATAAAGATTCGTTCCCGACAACGCCAGGGTCCAGACATTGTTGTTTATCCCCGAACCGGGTACGGACCAGGAACTGCCGCTCCACTGCGCCAGGTCGTTGGCCGGCACTCCGCCCGCTGTGTTGAAAATACCTCCCACGAACACGGTGCCCCCGGAAATTGCCAGCGCAGTAACCTCGGTGAGAAATCCTGGCCCCGAACTCACTCCCGAACCAACCCTCGACCACACGCCGCCGTTCCATTGCGCAATGCCGGTGATCATCGCTCCGCCCGTGTTCGTGAAAGAACCGCCTGCATACGGGGTGCCGCCGGACATCGCTAAAGCATACACAACGCTGCTGCTAAACAACCCGAGTCCGGCCCCCATGTTTGACCAGGAACTGCCGTTCCATTGGGCGATGTTGGTCACGACCGTGCCGCCGGAGTTCGTGAAAGAACCGCCCGCGTAAACGATGCCGCCGGACACGCCCAAAGCGTACACCCGATTGACACTGCTGACGCCCAGCCCTGTCCCCAGGGGCGACCAGGAAATGCTGTTCCATACCGCGACATTGGTGGCCGCGAATCCGCCTACAAAGGTGAATGAACCGCCCGCATACAAATTCGTGCCGGACACGGCCAGGGAATACACCGCGCCATTCGGTCCGGTGCTGAGCGGTGACCACGAACTTCCGTTCCATTTGGAGAGGAAATTGCCATTGGCGCCAAAAAAAGAGCCGCCCACATACAAATTTGTGCCCTGGACCGCCAGGGCATTAACGGCGCCGCTCAAGCCGTTGGTTATGCCGAAGGTCACAGCCGACCACGAACTTCCATTCCATACGGCAAGGTTTGACGCGGTTATCCCGCCCGCACTGGTGAAAGAGCCGCCCACATACAAATTCGTGCCCGACACCGCCAGGGCCGAGACGCTTCCGCTGATACCCGAACCCAGGGCCGACCACGAACTTCCGTTCCATTCCGCTACGTGACTCGCCAGCGCAGTGCCGGCGATAGTGAAACCGCCTGCGATGTAAACATTGCCGCTGTTGTCCACGGCCGCGGCGGTGACCTGCCCGTTCACCCCCGGAATACCGCCGAGACTTATCCAGTCGACGTCGGCCAGAAGTGTCTGAGTCAAGCAAAGCGCCGTGGATTCGCACAGGATGACAACGAGTCGTTTCATTTCACGTTCCTTCAAAGAAGCAGTCAGGGTTATTAAAATCCGTCCCACCAGTTCGCCAACCGACATCCAGCCGAATCCCCCGTCGCCCGCTCCGGCAGGAGAAACCGGTTCTTGTCGAGTATTTTGGCTGGCTTATTCTCTTCTTTAGAAGATTTTATCGTTCGGCCTGAAGAAGTCAAGGTTAAAGCGGTCACCGCAGGTGCCGTAGCGTCAACGGTTTTTGCTGAAACTCGTCCGAGCCGCTCCAGGCAGGAACACCAATGGCAATTCCGCAGCTCGACCGCGCAATCAATCCCCTGCCCTGCCCGTCATCGCGGCAAGCCACGTTTTCAAGGCGGCGTTCCACTTGCGCAGGACACCGACGAATTTTTCATCCAGGTGGCGGTTGAACACACCGACAAACGAGTAGCCCAACCGCAGTGC
>Ga0335081_10003779_pt1 | contig 23841 bp, 24 predicted proteins | sample Lox_Sample_35_FD_206713 | JGI IMG/M metagenome (GOLD analysis project Ga0335081, IMG submission 206713) | Soil microbial communities from Loxahatchee National Wildlife Refuge, Florida, United States - Lox_Sample_3.5 | ecosystem: Environmental > Terrestrial > Soil > Wetlands | place: USA...
ACCCGGCCCACGATTTCTTCACCACCCAGTGCATGCGGGTCGCTCGGTGATCCGTTGTCCCGCGGCCGACCTTGAGTTCTTGGGGGACGAGCTGGCAGAGGTCAAGTGGCCAGCCTTGCCGACACAGGCTTGCCGGGCATGTTCGAGCCGGTCCGCGCCAGCTATGGCTCCGGAAAACGTTGGGCAAGCGCGACGGCGGACCATGCGCCGCCTCGGGCCGGGCGACCTTTTCCGCCGCAGGGCACCGGTTCGCGCACCCCGGGCTGGTCAGCCGCTGCCATCCGGCGGCGTGGGTGCCGCGCCACCAGCCGATCCCCGATCGGGTTTCCTGCGCCGAACACCGTCGCGGCTGCGACGCAGCCGAAAGGGACCGCGCGGCAGGCGGGGAGAATAGGGCTTGTCAAGAGACATTTGTGAGAGTTCATTTGTGAGAGTCACGCACGGCGACGAGGTCAAGCAGAGGTCAGGCGGGTTCGGTCAGGAGTTCGGCGAGCAGGTCGCGGATGCGCTGCTCGATCTCGTCCCGGATGAGGTGAACGGCGTCGATGCCCTGCCCGGCCGGGTCGTCGAGCTTCCAGTCGAGGTACTTCTTGCCGGGGAAGACAGGGCAGGTGTCGCCGCAGCCCATGGTGATCACCACGTCGGACGCCTGCACTGCCTCGACGGTCAGTACCTTCGGGGTCTCGGCGGAGATGTCGATACCGACCTCGTTCATGGCCTCGACTACGACCGGGTTCACGGCGTCGGCCGGGGCGGACCCGGCGGAGCGGACCTCGACGCGGTCGCCCGCGAGGTGAGTGAGGAACGCGGCGGCCATCTGCGAGCGGCCGGCGTTGTGGACACACACGAACAGCACGGACGGCTTGGGCTCAGACACGGGCGCAACCTTCCGGAGCGGTGGCCTGTCCAGCCGCCGCGGTGGCGGGCCGGGGAAAGAGGCGGCGGGCGGCCAGGGCGACATAGACCAGCCCGATCAGGGCCGGCACCTCGATGAGGGGTCCGACGACTCCCGCGAGTGCCTGGCCGGAGGCGGCGCCGAAGGTGGCGATGGCGACCGCGATGGCGAGTTCGAAGTTGTTGCCCGCGGCGGTGAACGCCAGCGTCGCGGCCTTCGGGTAGTCGAGTCCGACCGCGCGGCCGACGGCCATGGACCCGGCCCACATCACGGCGAAGTAGACGAGCAGGGGCAGCGCGATCCGGGCGACGCCGAGCGGCTGGGAGGTGATGGCGCCGCCCTGGAGGGCGAAGAGCACGACGATGGTGAACAGCAGCCCGTACAGGGCAAACGGGCCGATGCGCGGGATCAGCTTCGTCTCGTACCAGGCGCGGCCCTTGGCCTTCTCGCCGATCCGGCGGGTGAGGAACCCGGCCGCCAGCGGGATGCCGAGGAAGACGAGGACCGAGCGGGCGATCTCCCAGACCGAGATGTTCAGACCGGCCTGTTCCAGGCCGAGCCAGCCGGGCAGCGCGGCCAGGTAGAACCAGCCGAGCGCGGAGAACGCGAGCACCTGGAACACCGAGTTCAGCGCGACGAGGACGGCGGCGGCTTCGCGGTCGCCGCAGGCCAGGTCGTTCCAGATGATGACCATGGCGATGCAGCGGGCGAGGCCGACGATGATCAGGCCGGTGCGGTACTCGGGCAGGTCCGGCAGGAAGATCCAGGCGAGCGCGAACATCAGGGCCGGGCCGAGGATCCAGTTCAGGACCAGGGACGGGATCAGCAGGCGCCGGTCGCGGGTGACGGTCTCCAGCCGGTCGTAGCGGACCTTCGCAAGCACCGGGTACATCATCACGAGAAGGCCGAGCGCGATCGGCAGGGAGACACCGGTAACGGTGATCTTCGCGAGCGCATCGCCGAGGCCGGGAACGAGGCGGCCAAGGCCGAGGCCGGCGCCCATCGCGATCAGGATCCACACCGCGAGGAACCTGTCCAGGAACGACAGCCGGGCGGCGACCGGCCCCGCGGGTACCGCCGTGGTGGCGGTTTCGGTGCTCACGAGGCGGCCCCGGCAGACGCCGTCTCGGGGAGCGGCTGCCCTGCGGGTCGGGTGAAGATCGCGGCGAGGTGATCGGTCATCTGGGGCAGCAGCCGGTAGTACACCCAGGTCCCGCGCCGCTCGGAGTCGATGAGTCCGGCCTGCTTCAGCAGCTTGAGGTGGTGGGAGATCGTCGGCTGGGACAGGTCGAAGGCCGGGGTGAGGTCGCAGACGCAGACCTCCCCGCCCGCGCGCGAGGCGATCATCGACAGCAGCCGCAGCCGGACCGGGTCGCCCAGGGCCTTGAACACCTTCGCCAGCTGGTCGGCCTGGTCCTCGTCCAGCGGGGCGGTCAGCAGGGCGGGGCAGCATTCATCAGTGTCCTGGCCGAGCACCACAAGCTCTTGTTTCGACATGCTTCTATGTTGACGTTTCTCGATCGAAGGCGCAAGGTTGAATCGACAAATGTCAATGCAACCTGATCGGGGAGACCGCCATGTCCTGTGCCCAGCTCGCGCTCAACGTCGCCGACCTCGAAGCGTCAGTGGCCTTCTACTCCAGGCTCTTCGGCGTCGAACCCGCCAAGCGCCGCCCCGGCTACGCCAACTTCGCCGTCACCACCCCTCCGCTCAAGCTCGTCCTCATCGAAGGCGAGCCGGGCCAGGAGACCCGCCTGGACCACCTCGGCGTCGAGGTCGAGACCACCGAAGAGGTCACCGCCGCCACCACCCGGCTCAAGGAGGCGGGGCTCGCAACCTTGGCGGAGAACGACACCTCCTGCTGCTACGCGCTCCAGGACAAGGTGTGGGTCCACGGCCCAGGCAAGGAACCCTGGGAGGTCTACGTCGTCAAGGCGGATGCCGGCCAGCTGGGCAAGAGCGCCGCCCTCGACGGTGACGCCTGCTGCAACGGTGAGTTTGACCCCGACGCAGCTGCCGCGCCCGCACCGGCGGCTGCGGGCTGTGCCTGCGGCAGCTGACGCCCCTACGCGTCGTCCGGGTCCTCCTCCAGCGCGGGCGGGACTCCCGGACGGTCTCCAGGCCCCCGCACCCGGCTGACCAGCAGCAACCATCCCTGCGGCCAAGGAAAGGAAACAGGGCCCGCGGAACCCCGCCCACCAGGCACAACAGCCGGCCAAAAAGCTAACCACGGCCAGAAGAATGGCCTCAAGCCGCAGCTTCAGGCCATTCAGCCAAGATCACGAAAGATGCAGGCTAGCGTTCCCTCTATCTCTGGGGTCACATCGTTGAAATTACCCCATGAAAAATGACAATCTCCGGCGGGGGCCGGTCCTGCCCGGGTCCTGCCTCAAGCTGCCCTACGGACACCATGGGGCAGTCCGCAGGGGCATACGCGAGCGACGCGGGTCAGAGGTCAGAAGTGGTCGACTTTGACGACGGCTTCGGCGAAAGCCTGGGGTGCTTCCTGCGGTACGTTGTGACCGACCGGCAGGGTCTGGTGGGCGTACTTGCCGGTGAACTTGTCGCGGTAGGCAGCGCCGTTCCCGGCCAGCGTGAAGGGGTCGTATTCACCATCAATGGTGATCGTGGGCACCGCGATGTCGGGAGCTTTCTGCAGCCGGCTCTCGATGCTCGCATACTCGGGTTCGCTCGGGGCCAGGCTCAGCCGCCACCGGTAATTACCGATCACAATGGCGACGTAATCCGGGTTGTTGAAGGCTTGCGCGGTCTGGTTATATGTGGCCCCAGAGAAATGCCACGTGGGAGAGTTGAACTTCCAGACGAACTCCCCCAGCTGGTACCGGTATTTGGTGAGGCCGAGCACTCCCCGTTCGGTGGAGAAATAATACTGATACCACCAGTCGTTCTCATCCTTTGGCGGCAGCGGCAGCTTGTTGGCGGCCAGGTTGGTGATCAGGTAACCGCTCACCGAGACCAGGGCCTTGCAGCGTTGCGGCCACAGCGCCGCGATAATGTCGCCGGTCCGGGACCCCCAGTCATAGCCCGCGAGGATCGCCTTGTCGATCTTGAGGGCGTCCATCAGGGCGAGGATGTCGACGGCGAACGCCGCCTGATCGACGTTGCGTGGCGTCGCGGCCGACGGGAATGTCGTCGTGCCGTGGCCGCGGAAGTATGGGATGATCGCCCGGTAGCCTTCGGCCGCCAGCAACGGCGCGACCTCAACGTAGCTGTGGATGTCGTAGGGGAAGCCGTGCATGAGGATGACCGGACGGCCGTCGGCGGGGCCAGCCTCAGCGTATCCGACATTCAGGACGCCGGCCTTGATCTGCTTCAGTGGGCCGAACGACGCGTTCGTCCCCGGCTTAACCGTGGACGGACCTGCCGGTTTTGTCCCGCTGGAAGGTGCTTTCGCGCAACCGGTCACGCCGAGCTGGGCAGCGGCAACAGTCAGGGCCGCAGCGCCAAAAAAACGGCGACGATCATGGCTGATTTCGCCAGGCGTCTTTCTTGTGTCCATTCGGACTCCTTGGTTCGATGGCTGACTCAAGAGTGCGGCGGGAAGGTGCCGATCGTGCGGATACCCAGCGTTCCGGGCGCCGGTTCAGATGGCGCAGTGACCGTAACGCGGCCCGGATCTTGGCAGCGAAGAGGTCCGGCCTGCAGCAGTCGAACCCGCCAGCCCGCCCACGACACAGGTTCAGTTTCATCGCGCCGATGGCCGCCCACATCCTCAAGGCTGCTAGGGCGTGTCCCGCCCTAGTCCCGGATTCGGCGGCGCCGCCGGTGATCGTTCGCCGTGTCGATCGTCTTCCTGCTGACCGCACACTATTGGAGAGGGACCGATGAGCAGCCTGCACGACATCCTGCAGACATATGTCAGCAACGGCTCGGTCGGCGGGCTGGTGTCGACCGCCGACGACTGGCACTGTTTCGCCCAGATGCTGCTCGCCGACGGGGCCGCTGGCGGGCGCCGGGTCTTGTCGCCCGTGTCGGTCCGGCAGATGACCACCAACCATCTGACCCAGTCCCAGCGCGATGCCAGCAGGTTGTTCCTGGAGGGCCAGGGCTGGGGCTTCGGCGGCTCGGTCGACGTCGCAGCCATCGACCCCTGGAATGTGCCGGGACGCTACGGCTGGGTCGGCGGGACCGGAACGGCAGCGCACATCACCGCGTCCACCGGCATGGCCACCATCCTGCTCAGCCAGCAGGAAATGGCCGGACCGACCCCGCCCGCTTGGATGCGGGATTTCTGGCAGTACGCGGCGAACGCCTGAAGCCAGGCATGGATGCGGTGATGTCCAGCCTGTCGCACCGCCGCGCGGAGCGAGCACCGAGCATCGAGCTCACCGCCCCGCCGTGCTCACGCATGGGGCGCATGGGGTGCCTGGGGTGCTGGGGGTAGCCCGAACTCGCGGCTCACCTGAGGTGCACGGTGCGCCAGCACGATGATTCCGCATGTCATCACCGCTAGGCAGATCACTTCGCCGACCGCGGCGGCGGGGCTCCCGGCGATCTGCTCGTTCAGCCAGAAATAGGCGATCGCGATGGACACCAGCGGATCGGTGATCGTGATGATGGCGAGCACCGGGGACAGCAGGATGCCTTCCTGGAAGGCATTCTCGTTGAGCAGGAACGCGACCGGCGCCACGATGACGACCACATACAGTGGCCAAAGGGATGCCCACCCGGTGACGCCCTGGCTGAGGGCACCCGTTAGCTCCTTGAACAGGAACGCATCGACACCGTAGAGGATGCCGCAGGCGAGCGCCATCGCGAGCGGGCGCGCCCGGCGCCGGCCGAACAGGGCCACGACCAGGCAGAGGGCAAGGACCGCCGCCAGGCCAGCGGCTAGCGGCGCCACGCGCAGCGGCGTGATCACGGAGGTGCCGCCGCCCGGCTGGGCGATGGCGAGGAATCCGGCCAGCCCAGCGGCGCAGCACAGGACACCCGTGAACATGATCCGGTCCGGTGGCCGGTGCCGGAGCACCACCGCCGCGATCACGACAGCGAATATCAGTTCGGAGACGAGAATCGGCTGTACCAACGCGAGCGGGCCGAAGTGCAGTGCCGTGATCTGCAGCGCGAGACCGGCTATGTTCAGGCCGATGGACCCCACCCACGCAGGCTCCCTAACCAGGTCAAGCAGGAGCCTCGGGTCCAGCGCGCGCCGCTCGGTCACCTCATGCGTGACGTGTTGCTCGATCACCGATGAGGCGGCGAACGCGATCGCGCCGCCGAGCGCCGCCACGACGGCGATCACCGGGAACATCGCGCCCACATCAGCCGGTGGCGCATGCGCGGCAGCCGTTGAGGAGATTTATCCAAAACGGCTGCCGCATCGCGTCGCAGTCTCTTACCGTCCGTCAGCAGGCAGGCCAAACGCCAGGCACGCGGCGCTGGCATCCCCGCGGCCGTGTCCAGCCCCGGCAGCCAGTGGGCCGGTTGCCCGGGACAACCCGCCCCACACCTTGCCGGAAGCCCCGGCGGCGAGGTGGGGGGCCATTGCCGACCCCATGATCGCGGTGCCGATAACCGCTACCGCGCCGGGACCGCTCCTATCAGCGCCTGCCATCATCGGCTCCTCCTGTCGCCTGTTTACGAGGAGCCCGCCATTGGCTCCAGCATGGCGGCGCCGATCGCGGCGCGCAGCACGGCTAGCGGGGATTACGCCCGTGCCGCCAGCCGACGGCGCGGGTGGCCCTGGCCGCAGTGATCGCTGTTCGCGCGTGCGCTCGGAGCAAACCACAGGCGCAATGCTAGCGCCCCCGACTGCAGTCACAGGTTCCCCGTGCGGCACTATCGAACGCGGCGCGTCACAAGCGGCACCTCGGCGCTGCATCCCCGCCGGTGAAGGCGATCAGGTCTGCCTACCCCGCGAGCTGGGCGGCCATAGCGCGATAACCGCAATTCAGGCCATGGTGGCCCTCGTAATCGGCGGAGCTGTCACCTTGCTCATCGGACTGGGGTGCGCGGCCAGGGCGGTCATTATTTCCCGGGATGCCATCGACTACGAGGTGCAGCGAGTCCTCTCACTCCGCGGGAATCGAACCTCACGCTGAGCCTCAAATCTCAAAAGAACGCCGCATTGAATAAGACTCATAGCCCAGCCCGGTCGACGGCCTCCCGCACGCCAGCGGTAATCGCGAGAGCGCTGAGGGTGGCATTCTCCAGACCGGCGCCGAGGCCGGTGACGTCGGAAAGGCTATTTACCTTCTGTTTTCACATTATTCACCTGCTATCTTCTATTCCTTAACTCGCAGGGGCGGGCAGCGCGTCAGACTAGATCGTCGTAGCGCGGTTTCCTGGCTGGCTGGCCGTCGAGGGTCTGGTACTCATCGCAACCTGGAATGGGGAATCTGATATGCAGCGTCGGCGCATCCATTGGGTCACGCCGGCGGGGGTCGCCGTCGTCACGATGGCTCTCTCCCTCGCCGCCTGCTCGTCGGGCAGCAGCGGCAACGGCTCCTCGTCGGGCAGCAGCGCCGCCCTCACGGGCACTCTGAACGGGAGCGGATCGACGTTCCAGCTCAGCTTCCAGCAGGCGGCCATCTCGAGCTTCAAGACGGTCCAGCCGAGCATGACGGTCAACTACGGCGGCGGCGGCTCGGGCAAGGGGCGCACCGACCTGGCCTCGGGGGTCGTCAACTACGCGGGCTCCGACTCGCCGATCCCAGCCTCCGAGCAAGCGAACTTCAAGGGCAAGACGGTGCTCTACTTCCCCGTCGTGATCGGCCCGATCACGGTTTCGTACAACCTGTCAGGCGTCAGCAAGCTGCAGCTGTCGGCGCCGGTCATCGCGGACATCTTCCAGGCCAAGATCACGACGTGGAACAACTCGGCGATCGCGGCGGAGAACCCAGGTGTCACCCTACCCAACACCCCGATCACCATCGCCCGCCGCTCGGACTCCTCGGGCACCACGCAGAACTTCTCCGAGTTCCTCGAAAAGGCTTCAGGGGGCGCCTGGACGCTGGGCTCCAGCTCCACCATCAACTGGCCCGCCACCAGCCGGGGAGGCAACGGCAACGGCGGTGTGGCGCAGATCGTCAAATCCACCGCCGGGGCGATCGGGTACGTGGACTACGCCGACGCCAAAGCCTCAGGTCTGACCTTCGCTCTTGTCAAGAACGAGGCCGGCAGCTACGTCGCGCCGACCGTGTCGTCGGCCACCACCGCCGCCGACAACGCCACTATCGCGCCTAACCTGACGTTCAGTGCGATCTGGGCGCCCGGCGCCGGCTCGTACCCGATCACCTATCAGTCGTGGGACCTGGTCTACCAGGCCCAGTCGGGCACGCAGACCGCGAAGGGGCTCCAGGCGTACATCGGCTACCTGCTCGGGCCCGGCCAGAAACTGCTCCCCGGGCTGGGCTACGCGCCGCTGCCTGCCAGCCTGGACCAGAAGGCCACGGCGCAGCTCAGCAAGATCGGCTCGGCATCGGCTGCCCCGTCGGCCTCGTCGTCGTGAGCACCGTGACGCAGGCGGGCCAGATCGGCTCTTCGCCGTGAGCACTGTCACCCAGGCAGGCCAGGCTGTCCCCGCCAGCGCCCTGGCACAGCGGCGGTCGCTCGGCGACCGCGGCTTCCAGGTCCTCGCGCTGGCTGCCGGCCTTCTGGTGCTGGTAATCCTCGTCCTGATCGCCGTCTCGACCACCCAGCAGGCTTCGTCGTGGTTCACCACGGAGGGCCTGTCGGGGATCTTCTCGACCACCTGGAATCCCGCCGCTGGGCAATTCGGCGCGCTGGCCTTCATATATGGCACGGCCATCTCGGCAGGGATCGCGATCGTGATGGCCGTCCCGGTCAGTGTGGCCATCGCCCTGCTCCTGACGGAGGTCGTGCCGCGGCAGTGGGCGCGGCCGATTGTGTACGTGATCGACCTCCTGGCGGTGGTCCCGTCCGTGGTCTGGGGCCTGTGGGGGATCCTGGTGTTCGCGCCCTGGATCGCCGGCTTCTATAGCTCGATCGGCTCTGCCGTCAAGGGCGTCCCGGTGCTCGGCGCCCTGTTCGGACCGCCCACCAGCGGGGCCTCGTTCTTCACCGCGGGCATTATTCTGGCCTTCATGATCACGCCGATTGTGACCTCGCTGTCGCGCGAGGTCATCGCGACGGTGCCGGCGATCGACAAGGAGGGCGCGTACGCGCTGGGTGCCACCCGCCTGGAGATGATCCGCGGGGCCGTCTGGCCGCACAGCAAGGGCGGCATCGTCGGGGCGGTGTTGCTCGGACTGGGCCGGGCGATGGGCGAGACGATCGCGGCGGCGCTCGTGATCGGCTCGTCGGCCACGATCACGTCGCACCTGTTCGCCCCCGGCGACTCCATGCCCGCGGTCATCGCGAACGAGTTCGGCGAGGCCTCCGGCGTATTCCGCGCTGCGCTGATGGGGCTCGGCGTGCTCCTGTTCATCATAACGATCATCATCAACATGATTGCCCGGGGGATCGTGCAGCGCTCCGCCCGGCGCCAGAGGGGTGCCTGATGGCCGTCGGCACCGAGCGGCCAACGCTCGACCTGCGAGAGCCGCCGTCCTGGCGGCGCACCAAGAACCGGATCGCGACCGCGCTGATGGTGGTCGCGGCGGTACTCGTGGCGGTCCCGCTGGGGTTCGTCCTGTACACGGTGATCGCCCGCGGCGTCTCGGTCATCAACTGGTCCTTCCTGACCAGCCCGATCCCGCCGCAGGTAGCGCCCGCGAACGTGGGTGGAATCGGGCCGGCGGTGCTCGGCACACTCGAGATCACGGCGCTCGCCACGGTGATAGCCGTGCCGCTCGGCGTGCTCGGCGCGGTATACCTCAACGAGTACGGCGGCGGGGGCCCGCTGGCGCGGGTCATCGGGTTCATGGCCGACGTGATGACCGGCGTGCCATCGATCGTAATGGGGCTCTTCATCTTCTCGATCTGGGTACTGCACTTCGGCTTCTCGGGCCTGGCCGGCGCTTTCGCCCTCGGCTGCCTGATGCTGCCGGTCGTGATCCGCTCCAGCGATGAGATGCTGAAGCTGGTGCCGGAGCCGCTGCGCGAAGCGAGCTACGCCCTCGGTGCCAGCAAGGCCCGCGTGACGCTGACCGTGGTGTTGCCGGCGGCGATCGGCGGAATCGTCAGCGGCGCTCTGCTCGCCGTCGCCCGGGCCGCGGGTGAGACGGCACCACTGCTGTTCACCATCCTCACGGTGACCACAGCGAACCCGAACGTGTTAAAGGGTGCCAACACCGCGCTGCCCGCGCAGATCTTCGCGAACGCGACGTCGCCGTACACTGGCGCGCAGGCCCGCGCCTGGGGCGCGGCGCTCACACTCATCGCCATAGCCTTTATCTTGATGGTCGCCGCCCGATTCGTGACCGCCCGATTCACCAGATATCAGCGCTAGGAACGTTATGGAACAGCCTGAGCAGAACGTCGTCGCCAATCCCCAGCTGAACCAGCTGGCCAAATCCCAGCTGGCCGGGCCGGCAGCCCGGCAGCAGGTGCAGCCCACGCCGGACACGTATATTTTCGATACGAAGAACGTCTCGATCTATTACGGCACCTTCCGGGCCGTCACGGATGTCTCGCTGTCCATATACGAGAACGAGATCACGGCGTTCATCGGCCCGTCCGGGTGCGGCAAGACGACGGTGCTGCGGACGCTGAACCGCATGAACGACCTCGTGGAGGGCGCCCGTGTCGAGGGTGATGTGCACTACCGTGGGGCGTCGCTGTACAGGAAGGACGTCTCCGCGACGGCCGTGCGCCGGCGCATCGGCATGGTCTTCCAGAAGCCGAACCCGTTTCCGAAGTCGATCTACGACAACGTCGCTTACGGGCCGCGCATCAACGGCGTTCGCGGCCGCGGCAAGCTGGACGAGATCGTCGAACGCTCGCTGCGCCGGGCCGCGCTATGGGACGAGGTAAAGGACCGCATGAACAAGTCGGGTCTGGGCCTGTCCGGTGGGCAGGCGCAGCGGCTGTGCATCGCCCGCACGCTCGCCGTCGAGCCCGACGTCGTCCTCATGGACGAGCCCTGCTCAGCGCTTGACCCGATCGCGACGGGCGCTATCGAGGACCTGATGCGGGAGATCAAGTCGCGGTACACCATCGTCATCGTCACGCACAACATGCAGCAGGCCACGCGCGTCAGCGACCGCACCGCCTTCTACTCCGTGCTCCGCGACGATAAGAGCGATACCCGCACGGGTGTGCTCGTCGAGTACGGCCGGACCGACCAGATCTTCCAGGACCCGAGCGACAGCCGGACCAAGGCCTACGTCACCGGCCGGATGGGCTAGGGCGTGTCCCGTGGATCTTGGTGGATGCGGTGATCCAGACGGCGAGGGGGCGGCCAGGCTGCTTGCGCTGGCACTCGAACGGGCCATCGCCCTGCAGGAAGCCGGGCAGAAGGAACAAAACGGTGCCTACCGATGCTGGGCGGGCTTTGTCTTGGCGTACCGCTGCCGCCGCGCGCGACAGCCGGGCCGTCGGCGATGGCAAGTTGATTCCGTAGGCGCGTAAGGGGGCGCGAGGCTTGGCTGCCAGATCCGCCAGGGAAGCTGCAGGCGACGACCAGTTCCGAGCCCGTCCGGCAGCTGAGGTCCTAGTTGATCGCCTGGCCATCGCGCTGGTACGTCACGAGCCCGGGTGGCGGCTGCCCCGGCACACGATCCTCGCCCGTCAGTACGACGTCAGCACCTCGCAGATCGACGCCGCGATCTCCGAGCTCGTCGGCCGCCACCTGATCCGCCGGCTGCCCGACGGGCGGCTGCACCGGGTCAGTCCTGTCGAGTACCTGATCCCGCTGGAGGGCGTGCCGGGCCTGCGCTCGCAAATCGACCCGATGGGCGGTGACTTTACCTGCCGGAACCGTCAGACTTCCTGGCGCCAAGTGCCCGAGGACATCGGCTGGGCGCTGCGCGTCGACCCGGCCGAGCCGGTGTGCGTGGTGCGCGCGGTCTGGACAGCGAGTGGTAAGCCCGCTGCTCACGCCACTACCTACCTACCGGCGGACATGGCGGGCACGTTCCTGGGTACCGCACCGTCGGACGCGGATCAGGCTGACCACCTGGCTCCGGCGGACACGGCCAGCGAGCCTGCCGGCGTCCCACCTGCCGGGGAGACCGGCGAAGCAGCGGGCGCCGGGGCCCCACCCGGTGATCCCTGGGCCCCGGCCGCTGGCTCCGGTATGAAACCCGCTCGTTTCAATGCGGGCGCATCGGCGGCCGCCGCAGGGGTCGGCGCTGCACTGAGCCCGCTCCCGCTGACATCGAGCGCGGAGCTGCCCGAGGTGCTCCGGAGCGATCTGGCGGCGACCGGCAAGCCCGCCGCACTGTACGTGGAAATGCAGCTGCCGCCGGGGTCGATAGCCAGGAGCCTGCGGTTGTCAGCCGGGCAGCCTGCGGCGATCGTGACAGTCCGATTCGATGATCCGGTTACTGGCCGACCCGCCGCACTGACGGTCGCCGTGCTGCGCCCCGAGTTGTTCCGGATCGTGTTGCAGACGGCGGAGGTGCCGCTGCCAGCTGGCGAGGAGGGCAGTTTGTCACGCATCTGGACGCACACAGCGGAGGCCTGGGAATCTTGACCCGATATGCGTGCGCTGACGCCAGCACAGCCTGCGGCGCTCCCGTTCTCGTCATGCATAGCACCATGATCACACCCAGGCCGCGCGGCCAGCACCGGCGTGCAATCGATGGCCCGAGCGGTGCGGGCTAGCGCGGGTCTTGGGATCCTGCGAGGTAGATCACTCGGCGGGCGATGTTGACAGCGTGATCGCCAAGACGCTTGTAAAAGCGCGCCACCAGCGTCATCTCCATCGTCACCGGTAGTGCCATTCGTCCTGAGGCAAGCTCGGCTATCAAGCTGGCGTGAAGCTCATCCATCTCGTCATCACGTTCGGCTAGCACAGGCGCGGCGGAACGGTCACGCTGGTACCAAGAGTCCGCAGCCTGGCGCCACATGTCAGAGACGAGGTCTCCCATTCGTTCGACGAGCCCCCGGCTGCGCGGCGAGAGCTCCTTACTGAGAATGTGGTTGGACCGACAGGCGATGTCTACGACGAGGTCGTGGGAACGCTCGAGCTCGGGCACGATTCGCAGCACGGAGAGCAAGAAGCGCAGGTCTGAAGCGACGGGCGCCTGCAGCGCGATCTCCCGCTGACCCAGCTCCTCGATCTCCGGGTAGAGGGCGTCGATCACCAGCTCGCGTTCGACCAGGACCTTGACCACCTCGTTGTTGCCGCTCAGGAGGGCGCTGGTCGCCCCGGCCAGGTCCTCGGCGACCATGGCGAACAGTTCAATGACCTTGGATTCGATGGCCTCCATCTCACGCTGAAATTCCTGTCGATGCTCGACCATAGTCACAGCCTACTGGGCGCCACCCTGGTGCTCCAGCAGTACTCCAGCCGAAGATCGTGATCTTCATGGTGGCCTGGCTTGTCGCTGGTAGTGGCTGATTTTGGCGCGGTGCTTGTGGCGTCGCCGCCAGGCGCGCACCGCGGCCTCCATCTTCATCGCAGCCTGCCCGGCCACAGCCGTTGACGCCGGCTACGGCCGCGAGGATGTCAGTGCCGCCCGCCTGGCACTGGGCGGCCACCAGTAGCGGCGGTCATCGCCATCGTGCCATCCACGGACTGCCCGGAGGCCAGGCCATCACGGTCAGCCGGGTGCCCGCACCGGTCGGCTCGAGCGTGAACTCGACATAGGTCCGGCGCGGATCGTCATCGGGCAGGCCGCAGATGTGCCAGGTGAAGCCGTGCATAGTGGCCGCCGGGTTTGGGCCGGTGAACGGGAGCAGATAGCGTGATTACTCATGAGTGACACCCCCACGGCTGTCTCGTCCGCGATCGCCGCCCTCGGGCTCACCGGCGGGTTCCTCGTTGCGCGCCAGACCGGCCGCCGGGAGCTGGGCGGCGCGCTGTTCGCCGCAGCCGGCGCCTGGTGCGCCCGGGACTGGTACCGGACGTCCGGGCCGGCTGCCGCAGCCGGACTGAGCGCGCTCTACGTGGCAGCGATGGGCGGCTCGCACCCGCTGGCGAAGCGCATCGGCGCGTGGCCGTCGGTCGTCGCGGTCACGGCCGTCACCGTGGCCGCCTCCGAACTGGTGACCCGCGCGGTCGCCCGCTGACCGCGGCCGGTGACACTCACCGCGACCCGACGTCCGAGGAACCTGGAGGAGACACCGGTCGCCCAGCGCACTGGATCACGTCGATGGCGCTGCAGTCTGCAGGCCATCCATGACCAGCGCGGCATAGCCATGCCTGCCGGAACTGCCGTATCAAGGGATGAGTAGGACAGCACCTCCTCAACCGCCCACTGAATGTAGGCACGAAGCGCAGCTCGGAACTCGCGATCCCCGGGCAATCCAGCGTCGTCGGCGGCACGGACGAAGCAGTCCACGAATCGCCGGCCCAGATCGCCCATATCCCCATTGCCCGCGTGCATCTGCAGCACCCCGGAATGGCCGCCACACGTTTGCGAGTACCGCGGCGGTCCGCCCATAACCTCGGCCCAGTAGGCCGCCAGCCGTTCAACGTGTTGTGGGTGCTGCTCCGGATGTGAAAACGGATGGTTCAGCTCGGGATCCTGCAGACACCTCGCATGATGTGCAGTGGCCAAGGCGAGGAAGGCGGGCTCCCCCCCAGCGAACTCGAACAGCGTAGGACGCATAACGCGAGCATGGTTGTCCTCACGAGTAATACGACATTTCTCGGGCTCCCCGCCCTGCGGGCCAGCTGTCCGGGCCGTCGATGAGCCCTTCGACCCGGATCGGCTTGGCTGCCCGCTGTGCGACACCGCCGGCATCGGCGCATCAGGGAGTTCGACGACCGCTTCCCGATGACCCGGTCGCTGTTCAACTGAAGTCAGGATCTGGTGGAGATCGCGCTGCACAATGCGGGACTTGACGACCACGAGATGCTGCTGGCCCTGATCGGCTGTCCGGTCGCGGTCCGCGCTGCGCTGGCCGGGTCGACCACAACCGCCGGGTCCGTGCTGTGGGTAATAGCCACGTTTGGTTGCGAGCCGGGAGGCGTCCTGGCATGCTGCCCGGATGGGGAAAGGCAGGCAGGCCCGGCGAGAGGCGCGGCAGGCTGAGTAGGCGGGCGCGATCCGGCGGCGTTAGGGAGCCTTGTGAGTTCAGTACCCAGGCATCGCGGGAGCAGCGGCTGGACCAGGCAAACCGTGCGGAGATCGGCGGCCCGGGATTGATCCACGCCGGGCAGGTGCTGCGTGTCTCACGTCCCCGCTAATTCCGCCCACCGCGCGTCCGCAGGCGGCCGCGTCTATCGGCCGGGGCGCTGCGCGGGCCCGGCACCGTTTTCGCGCCCGCCCGCAGCCGGCTGCATCGCCGAGCGCCGAGTCCGGTGGCAACGGAGGCGCGACACGATGATCACTTATTACGGTCCCTCGCGCGGGCCGAGGTCCCGGATCCGAACCCATGCGAGGAGGTTCCGTGGGTAAATATCGATGGCCGATGGTGTTAGGCGCCCTACTGGTGAGTATCGGCACGGCATGGACCACGACCCCGGTTCTCATCCAGTCGCCGGGACACGGCGCACGCCTCCGCTTCGATGTTGTCCGCACCGGCACCGCTGCCCGGGGCGCGCCGGCGAGAACCAGCCGGTGGGGGCGGGACCGTTTTGGGGTGATGCCCGGCCCTGAGCAGGGCAGCGCCGCGGCTGCTGAGGCCGCCAACGCGAATGCGGTCAGCAGGAACTGGTCCGGATACGCCGCCACCGGCGGCAGGTTCACCAGCGTGTCGGCCGCCTGGACTCAGCCGGCCGTCACCTGCACGGCACAGGACACCTTCTCCGGCTTCTGGGCAGGCCTCGACGGTGACGAGACCCAGTCGGCGGAGCAGACCGGTACCCAAGCAGACTGCAACGGCGGCATCGCGGCGTACTCGGGATGGTTCGAGATGTTCCCCGCCGCCCAGGTGGTCTATGACAGCCCGGTGCGGCCGGGTGACGCGATGACCGCGTCGGTGACCACGTCAGGCACCGGCACGTTCACTTTGACCCTCACCGACCAGACCCAGGGGTGGAACCAGGTCACCACACAAACCTCGGCCACGGCCGAGCGCAGATCGGCGGAAGTCATCGCCGAGGCGCCGGGCAGTACCACGGTCGTGCCGCTGGCCGACTTCGGCACGGTGAACTTCACCGCGGCCACGGTTAACGGCGCCCCGATCGGGAATGCCCACCTGAGCCCGATCAGCATGGTCTCCGCCGATGGCGTCACCAAGGCCACGCCTTCCGTGTTGCGCGGCGGCAACGCCTTCTCCGTCACCTGGCATAGCAACGGCGCCTGACGCGAGGTCACCACGACCGCCGTTCACCAACCGCTCCCACGCCGCGGCGTGCGTCACCGGGCGGAGCCAGCGCCTGTAAACGAGGGGCATGGGGACCTGACGTATGGCCCTAGTGGACCGCGGGCCGGTCACCGACGCTGCTGCTAGGGCGTGTCCCGTGGATCTTGGTGGATGCGGGCAGTGATCCAGACGGCGGCCGGCAAGGCGGAGGAGGAGCCGATAGTGGAGCTATCGGCGACGACGACAACGCCGCCGGTCGTCGTTGTGGGCGCCGATCCGCGCCGCCAAAGGTCCACGGGACACGCCGTAGTTCGTATCCGGGCCATGCCTTCCGCCACCTCATCGGGGCGAGAGGCCAGTCATGGAGGTTGTCGTGTCTGGCTCTCGGTTAAGGCTCCTGACGGTGACCGTGCTACTTGGTCTCGCCGGCGCGTTCGCGGCCGCGGTTCCCACCGCCGGTGCCGCCCCTCCTCCCGGTCCGTCCAATGAAGGGCCAGCCGGCCCGCCAGCGTGGATGTCAAACGGCCAGGTTGCGTCGCCACCGCAGGTCACGTCACCGCAGATCGCGACGAGCTGCCCGCCAGCACCCTACGGGCCGAACTACTACGCTCCCGGCACTGGTAAGACGGCTGCCCTGACCTTCGACGACGGTCCCGGCGCGAGCACAGCGCAAATTATCTCGATCTTGCACGCGCGGGCCGTGACAGCCACGTTTTTCAACATTGGCGAGAACGAGGCGGCGCGGCCACAGCAACTACGCGACGAAGCCGACTTCGGCTACATGCTCGGCAACCATACGTGGAATCACCCGAACATGACCACCTTGTCCGCATCCGCTCAGGCCACCGAGATGGATCGGGCGACCGCCGAGCAGGAGTCCATCGTCGGCTCCACACCGTGCGCGTTCCGCCCGCCGTACGGCGTTTACAACCCGACAACGGAAAGCCTGGCGCAGCGGCGCAAGATGAAGCTCTGGCTGTGGTCGGTCGACACCGAGGACTGGAAGGCGAAGGGCTCGTCTTCGTCCTACTGGGTCGACCGCATCGTCAGCCTGGCCGAGCGGGAGGGCGGCGCCCAGACGCATCCCGTTGTGGAAATGCACGACCAGCCCGCAGGTAACCCGGCGACCGTCCTTGCCCTGCCCACCATCATCAAATACTTCCGCAGCAACGGGTACGCCTTCGTTGACCTGTTCGGCCGCCGGGAATAGGGCTCGCAGGAGTGGTGATGCGGCGACCTTGGTTCCTCCCATACCGGGCGCACGGTAACCACAGCGGAACACACGTTGCGCGCCCGCCTGCCGGTACCTACGTCCGCGACGAGCGCCCGGCCGAAATACCCGGCCGAAATATCCGCCTTCCGCCACCTGCGTCAGCTTCCGGCGTCCGCGGACAGGAAGAACACGGTGTCACCGGTCGCCAGCGGGGTCTGGCCGTCCCTGGTGATCTGGTCGCCGTTCAGCGCCGCCACCACGTGCCCACCGAATGCGAGCCCGCAGGCAGCCGCGGCCCCGGCAACGGTGGCCGCGCGGACCGCCCGCGGTCTGTGCTGACCGTCCGCCAGCGCGCCGAAACGCTGGATCGTCACCTGCGGTGCGGTCCGGGCCCGCGCCGCCTGGTAGTCGGCCGGCTCGTTGATGTTGACCACCGAGTCGAGGTCGGGATCAAGCGCGGCCAGCGCCGGATCCTCGCGCAGGTCAGCCTCACTCAGCCGGCAGACCGCACACTCCTCGAAGAGGAACGCCGGCCGCAGCCGGCGCTGCGCCACCAGCCGTTCGGCTATTGGCGCCAGCGCCGTGCGATAGGAGGCCGCCAGCGGCTGCGGATAACCACGCGCGAGGGGCAGCCCGACATCCGCCCCCTCCTCCGCCGCGCGCAGCACTCGCCGGACGAAGGCGGGGTGCAGGAACGGCAGGTCAGTGGAACTAACGAACGTGATCTCGGCCCGGCCGACGATCGCCGCCAGCCCGGCGGCCAGGCCCTGGACCGGGCCCATGCCCTCGCAAGGATCATCCACGACCTCGATGTGCGACGGCAGTGGCGGGAGGGCTTGACCGGGGGCCCGGACGACGACGACCGGCCCGTCGGTCACACGCGAGATGATGCCGACCGTGCGCCGCAGCAGGGTCGAGCCATGCCATTCCAGGTCTGCCTTGGGAGTCCCCATCCGTGACGACCGCCCTCCGGCCAGCACCATCCCTGCGGAGTTCGGCATAATCCGATCCTACAAATGCACGTGCACATCTGACCTGCCCAACCGGCCCAGGGATCCTGAACGTAGCCCGGGCGGCGAGTATCTGCAGGTGACCCGGGCGGGACCGTCCTGCAGGCCGGGGCGACGCGGGCCAGCCTGCCCGCGGGCCCGGCGGCCGCGGGCGAGAATATCCCGGCCTCCGGCAGGGGTGCCTGGGTAGCTGACCAATGCAGCAGGCGTACCAAATCCCTCGGTCCGCGTAGGCTACGGCCGTGGGGGGAGGCAGGCATTCGCGGAGGGTGCCAGCTCGGCACGCGATGGCAACGTTTGCGATCGTGGGGACTAGCCTCGTCGTTGCCACCGGTTTTGTCCTGACTCTGACGGCGCACCGGCAGGAGGAGCCTGCTGCGGGCGTGGCCGTTAATACCGGGCGCGCACCTGCTCCCGCGGCGCTCCCGACTGCTTCCGCGGCGCTCCCGACGACGACCACTCCACCCAGGCGCCGGCTGCGCCCGGATCCGTTCAGTGCGGCGGCAAAGTCGTATCTCGTAACCCGGGCAGACACTGTCTTGGCCGCGGTCTACGACCTCGACACGCGCCAGGCCTGGACCATCGGGCAGGGCCGGCCGCAGGCGGAAGCGAGCATCGTCAAGCTCGACATCCTCGAGACGCTCTTCGCGCAACGCGGTGACGGCGGCGGGCTCTCCGGGGAGGACCGATCGCTCGCAGAGGGTATGATCGAGGACAGCGACAACGCCGATGCGACGGACCTCTGGGATGCCGTAGATGGTGCCAAAGGGATCCGCTCGTTCAACGCCGCCGTCGGCTTGGCGGATACCTCACCGTCCCTTTGTGTGCAGTGCCCGGGGTTCCCGTGGCCTGGCTGGGGCCTCTCGACGACAAGCCCTGCCGACCAAATTGAGCTGCTGCGGGAGATCGCCGAACCCAATGCGCTTCTCAGCGACACCGAGCGCAGCTACGCGCTGCAGCTCATGGAGGACGTGACGCCGTCGCAGCGGTGGGGGGTCTCGGGCGGTGTCCCACTGCAAGCAACCGTGGCCCTGAAGAACGGCTGGCTGCCGCTCGACCAGGCAGAGACGGACTGGCAGATCAACAGCGTCGGGTGGATCTGGGGCCTGGGAAGGGACTACCTGGTTGCCATGCTCACCACCGGGAATCCGACCGAACAGTACGGCGTCGACACGATCGACCGGCTGTCGGCCATCGTCTGGAAAGACTTGGGCTGACCTGCCAGTGAACCGGCGAGGTCACGGTTGGCTCCATTGGTAAGTGGTCAGCCCGTCGTTCGTGGCGATGGGATTCCAGAAGTTGACGAAGGTCGTTTTGTAGGTGGTTGCCGGGTGAAGCGTGAAGACATCACCTTCACGGAAGGTGGCGATGTCCTCCGCAGGTCAAAGGCATCCTCATGCGAAAAAACACCCCGGACAAGATGGCGCTTAATGGCATGTCAGCGTGCTACATCTCCCCTATGGGGCCATGTTATTTGTACGCGTTCGCTCAGCTCGCGAGGAAGCGGATGATCGCCGCCTCAAGGGCCCTAGCTAGCTGCCTCTGGAAGCTGGTAGAAGCCAGCAGGGCGGCATCGATGGAGTTTTTCATGTTGCCGCATTCGATGAGTACCTCAGGGACGGTGGTGAGGTTGAGCCCGGCAAGGTCGTCGCGATGGGTGATCCCGTCGACCCCGTCGTACGTGCTGACCGGCATGGTCGTGTGGGCCAGGTAAGCCGCGCGGACGTCGCTGCCGAACCGCTCCGATGACGTGATCATCTTATCGTTCGGCCCGTCTGCGACCGGTTCCAGGACGGCGAACCCGCGTCCCGACGCGGGCGCGCCATCGGCGTGAATATCGACAGCCACGTTAGCGTGACCGCGGTTGATGATCTGCGCACGGCGGTTCACGCAGGGCCCGACACCCTTATTGCTGGCGCGCGTCATCACTACCCGCGCGCCGTCACTCTGCAGATCGTCACGCAGGAACGTCGCGACATTGAAGTTGAACTGAGCCTCAGTGTAGCCGCTGCCAGTCTCGGTACCCGTCGTGTTGCAGGTCTCCCATTCGCGGCCGTTCCAGACCAGGCGGTTGATGTAGGATGGATCGTCAAAGTTGCCGCCATTGTGACCTGGATCGATGCCGACGATCATTCCCGCCAATGGCTTCGCGGGCGTACTTGCTGAGATCTCGCCCAGTGTTGCTGCATGCCCGGAAGGAGTCGCTGGGCGCTCACCACCAGCCACCGGGCTGGGTGACCGTGCATTAGCCGCGCACGCCGAAGTCATCAAGCCCGCCGCAACCGTAGCCAACACCCGCTTGAGATTAATACGCCGAATCGGTAAAAAAACGGTAGTCATCACTCACGACTCTCCACTTGTGGTGTTTAGCTGCAACAGCGAGAACTCTAGCAGCGGGGCGACCGGCTCCCGAAGAATTAAGCACTCGCCAGTGGTCATGCTCCGCCAAAATACCTGCGCGTCATCTATTGTTATGACGCGTGTTTGTTTCTTTAATTTTTTTAGTGTCGTGGGCAATAGGGTATGCTCGAATGGCGTGCGGGTGTCAACAGTGCCCGATGAGGACCGGGCTGAAGCTGGAGCACCGTGCCGCGTACAGGGGGCGCGCCAGGGCAGGTGGCGAGGCACCGGGCGCATGTGGGGGGCGTGGCACGCCAAGCAGATCTTGTCGCGGCAGCAGTTGGTGACCGCGGCAGCAGTTGGTGACCGCGGCAGCAGTTGGTGACCGCGGCAGCTTCTTGATCGTTGCTGCCTGGCTCCACGAGGCGCTGGGCCAGTTGGCACCAGGTCACCCAGCCCGATGCCCCGCTCCTCCAGGAACCGCGCTTGGTTTCAGGGGACGTTCACACGGCCCGGTTTCCCGAGCCGAGCAGCGTTCCCGGCGGCAAGGGCGAGCAGCTTGCGCGGGCCACAAGACGGCCTCCGTGCAGCGTCTCGGTGCGGTCGGCCAGGTCGAGCAGGGCGGGGCGGTGGGTGGTCATGATGACGGTGCGGCCGTCCATGAGCCGCTTGAGCGCGTCGATGAGGGTCTGTTCGGCGGCCAGGTCCAGGCCGGAGGTGGGCTCGTCGAGCAGCACGATCGGCGAGTCGCGCAGCAGGGCCCGGGCGATGCCGACCCGCTGGCGCTGGCCTCCGGACAGGCCGATTCCGCGGTCGCCGAGCTGGGTGGAGAGCCCGTCGGGCAGCTCGCCGGTGAAGGTGAGTACGCCTGCCGCGGCGCAGGCCCGCATCACCTCGTCCCGGGATGCGCCGGGTCGGCCGAGCAGGACGTTGTCGAAGACGGAGCCGGAGAACAGGAAGGTGTCTTGGAGGACGGCCGAAACGTGGCTGCGCAGCACGGCGTGCCCGAGGCTTGCCACGTCCTGCCCGCCGATGAGGACGCGTCCGGTGGCTGGGCGGTACAGGCCGGCGATCAGTGCCAGGACGGAGGTCTTGCCGGACCCGTTCGGGCCGGACAGGGCGAGCCGGGTGCCGGCCGGTATGTACAGTTCCAGATCGGTGAGCACCGGCCCGCGGCCGTAGTCGAGGCCGACGTTCTGGAGACGGACAGACGGTTCGATCGGTGTGCGTGGGGGTGCCTGGCTGGCGCTGCGGTGGTCGGGGACGTCGAGGATCTCCGCCACCCGTTCGGCTGAGGCGGCCCCGGTGGTCAAGGTGAGCGACAGGCGTGACATGGAGCGGAGCGGGCTCAGCATGTCGCGGAAGTAGGCCAGTGCGACGACGAGGATGCCGGCGGTCCACCATCCCTGCAGGGCACCGTAGCCGCCGACGAGGAGCAGGCCCGCGGTGCCGCAGGCGGAGGTGGCTTCGAGCAGCGGGGTGAACCGGGCGCGCAGGTCGACTGACCGCAAGCCGGCCCGCAATGCGGCCGCGTTGTAGCGGGCGAATTCCTGCTCGTGCACGCCTTGGGTGCCCGCGACGTGGACCGTCCGGATGCCGGTGATCGTCTCGGCGGTCAGCGCCGCCAGCTGCCCCTCGGCGGCACGCCGCGAGCGGGCCGCCTGACGGGTCAGCCGGCTGTACCGCTGGGCGGCGAGGAAGACCAGCGGGGCCGCGGCCAGGGCGATGAGGCCCAGCCGCCAGTCCAGCGCCGTGATCACCGTAGCCAGGCCGCCGAGGGTCATCACACCGGGCAGCAGGGTGGAGAACACGGCGATCAGGCTGTCCTCGATCCGGTCGGTGTCGAAAGACATCCGGCTGGTGAGCTCGCCGACGCTGCGGCGGTCATGGAACGCCATGGGCAGCCGCAGCAGATGGCTGAAGACATCGGCCCGGATGCTGGCCGTGATCCGCTCTCCAGCACTGTTCATCACCCGGTCGCCGAGGTAGTCCAGCGCCCCTGATAGGAAGGTAAAGACAAGCGAAGCGACCGCGGCCAGCACCAGCAGGCCGACGCCGGACACGCCGGCGCCGCGGACCACCACACCCTGCAGCCCGCGCAGCCGGCCGTGCCGCAGGACGCCGTCGACGACCAGCGCGATCGGCCACGGGACCGCCAGGTCGGCCAGAAGCTCACCGACCCGGCACAGCACGCCCAGCACCAGCAGGCGCCGGTGCGGGCGGCCGTAGGCCCGGAACCGCCACAGCGTCGGCAACAGGCCCGGGCCGGTGCGGGAGATCATCCGCAACCTCGCGCCGCATCCCGCGCCCAGGCGTTGGACCAGCCCGGATGTATGCCACGAGCCGCCATCGCCCGCTCGATGACGGCCACCAGCGACCCGTCCGGACCGGACTCAAGCATCGCTGACAGCAAAGTCCCGAAGTATCTCCTGGACCGGCGGGCCTCCGCGCTCCGGTCACCGGGAAGCTGGCTGCCCAGCCGGGCCAGACCGCGCAACAGCATGGCATCTACCGCTGCGGCACCGTGGCCGGACTCAGCTGCGCGGCTCCGCGCCTGCCACAGCGCGCAGGCCCATATCGCTCCGTCTGCGTGCGGATCGGCGTCGTGACCGCCCCGGAAGTCGGCCATGGTCCACGGCGCGGACAAGGACCGCCGGCGCGGGTCAGTGACCGGGATATGGCCGCGGTGCCAGCCGTAGATGTCGGGATGGCCAAGCATGGCCGCGGCCAGATAGTCACAGGTACCTTCCTCGACGGCGGTACGGTGGTTCGTCTGCTGCTGCGGTGAGCGCAGCCGGTTCAGCCGGAAGTCGGCCACATGACGGCACACGTGGTGAGCGACCTCATGGCTCACGATGGCCAGGTTGTGGCACGGCGCGTGCAGGTAGGGCGCGCCATCGTGCTCGACATAGGAGCGGCCGGAGCCCAGGTGGACTTCACCGGCGGGGTCGACCGGGGAGTCTTCGGGCAGTTCGCTGTAGCTGGTCGCGGGCAGCCGGTAGTGACCTCCCCCCCAGCGCCGAATCCCAGGCTCGTGGCTGCCGGCCAAGATGCGCAGCGGGGGCAGGGTGCGGCCCAGCTCGCGCTCGACCAGGTCG
>Ga0335081_10003780_pt1 | contig 23837 bp, 20 predicted proteins | sample Lox_Sample_35_FD_206713 | JGI IMG/M metagenome (GOLD analysis project Ga0335081, IMG submission 206713) | Soil microbial communities from Loxahatchee National Wildlife Refuge, Florida, United States - Lox_Sample_3.5 | ecosystem: Environmental > Terrestrial > Soil > Wetlands | place: USA...
GCGTTCGCGATGCTCGCGATTACCTGGGGCACCGCTTCGGCACAGCCACCTTCGCTGCCCAAGGGCCCGGCGCAAATAGCGCGTTGGTTCGTCGAGGATGTCTGGAACAAGGGCGACTTCCATCTGGCCGATCAGATGTTTACGCAAGGTGTGGTTCTACATTACCGCGGACGGAGCTTCCCCATGACGGCGGAGTCGGGGTTACAGACGGTAAGAAACTGGCGCGAAGCATTCCCGGACTTTCATTTCACACTCGAAGACATGATCGTGGAGGGGAATAAAGTGGTCCTGCGGATTCCATTCACGGGAACGCATCGGGGTAAGTTTTGGGGTCTGGAACCGACCGGGAAGAAGATTGAGGTGACGGAAACTCTGATGCTTCGCATCGAGGCAGACAAAATCGCCGAGATGTGGGAGGACTACGACGAATACGGCATGAGGATCCAACTGGGTCTTCTGAAGCCAAACTAAAAGGCGCGTTCACGCTGGAGTTTACACGAGGAGGTTGCCATGCCGGCTGCGCAAGGTTCTGTCGCTCTCTTGAACGACCCGGTTGCTAAGGAGCTATTGACGTCGAAGATTCCCGCCAGGCTGGCCTACGTCTGGACTGACGGCACGCCGCGCGTTGTGCCAGTTTGGTTCCATTGGAACGGCTCGGAATTCGTGATCGGGACACCGCCCAAGGCGCCGAAGCTGAAGGCCCTCCGAAAGAATCCCAAGGTTGCGTTGACTATCGACGACAATACCTTCCCGCACAAGGTTCTGATGATTCGCGGGACTGCGGCTCTCGAAGAGGTGAATGGCGTTGTCCCGGAATACGAGTTGGTTGCGCATCGCTACTTCGGTGAAGAGCAAGGAAAAGCCTGGGTGCAGCAAGTGGGCAAAATGCTGCCGGGGATGGTCCGCGTTCGAGTGCGCCCGGAATGGGTGGGCATTCCCGATTTTCAGGCGCGGTTTCCGAGTGCGCTTTCTTCGTAAAACGGTTCTGGGGGCCGGCAGAACAGGTTCGACGGACGCGGCGTCCGCGGCCGCAGCGGTAGCTGAACAGCGTGCTGGAATGAGCAGCCTCATCGATCTGCGAGAGGGGCACATCGCGGCGGAGGCCGTCGGCGGGTTCTAAACCTTAGTACTGAGGGGACGATAACGTCTCTTTGTGCACGTGACCAATCCATGGGCTGATAAAGCGGCGTATAATTTCTATCCGTATGTATCTTTTATGGTCTTAGAAAAGGAGGATTATAGATGCCACAATCAGCAACGGCGGCGGGCCAACCAACGAATGTCCCGACCAGAAAAGTAGTCGCCGGTGGCTTAGCTGGTGCAGCCTCGGTTATAGTTGTTTTTGTTCTGAATAGCTATGTTCTTGGGCCTCTGCACCTAAAGCTGATTACAGGAGAAGTTGCGTCGGCAATAACGACGGTTTTGTCTTTCGTCGTATCGTACTTTGTCTCCCCCGGCTCGAACGAATCCGTAACGTGAGTCCCCAACCCACCGACTGCTACCGCAGCGCGTAACTGAACAGCGTGCTCCCAGCCGAAACCGCAATAAACTGTTTGCCGCCCACCGAGTAGCTCATCGGCCCTGAGGACACCTGGCCGCCCAAGGTCGCGCGCCAGAGTAGCTCGCCGTTGCGGCCGTCGAGCGCGAAGAAGTAGCCGTCGCGGCCGCCGGAAAAGACCAGGTCGGAAGCGGTGCTTAGCACGCCGCTATCGGTCACTTCGCTCAGTTTGAATTCCCATTTCTTTTCGCCGGTTTTCGGGTCGAATGCGCGGATGGCGCCGTAGCCGTCCTCCGCTTTGCGGTTCTGCACTTGCGGCGCCTGGACCATCGGCACCGGCGAACGCGGCATCGCGCCCGCGTAGATCCGCCCCTCGGCATAATCGGCCGGGCCCTTCACGAACTCCGAATAGTAGTTGTCCCACAAGGGAATGTAGAAGAGCCCGGTGCGCGGGCTGTAAGACGCTGAGTTCCAGTTGGTGCCGCCCATGTTGCCCGGATAGATCTTGTTGCCTTCCGGCGTGAGAACTGCGCCGGGCGCGCGCATCGGCCGGCCGCGTTCGTCGAGGCCCGTCGCCCACGTCACCTTGGTGAAAGGCTTACCCAGGAGAAACTGCCCGCTGGTGCGGTCCAAGACATAGAAGAAGCCGTTGCGGTTGGCCCACAGCATCACTTTTCGCGGCGATCCCTTCCAATCCATGTCGGCCAGAATCGGCACCTGCACGGCGTCGTAATCGAAATCGTCGTGCGGCGTGAATTGGAAATACCACTTGAGCTTGCCGGTATCGGGGTCGAGCGCGACCACGCAGTCGCTGTACAGGTTGTCGCCTGCGCGCACTTCGCCGACCCAGTCGGGGCCGGGGTTGCCGACGCCCCAGTACGTCAAGTTGAGCGCCGGATCGTACGCGCCCGTCACCCACACGGAAGCGCCGCCGTGCATCCAGGAGTCGCCTGCCCAGGTGTTGTTTCCCGGCTCGCCCTTGCCGGGGATGGTGTTGAAGCGCCACGCCTCTTTGCCGGTCTTCGCCTCGTAGGCCGCGATGAATCCGCGGATGCCGTATTCGCCGCCGGCGACTCCCACGATGATTTTGTCCTTGACCACCAGAGGCGACAGCGTCATCGCATATCCGGCTTCGGGTTTCGCTACCGATACGTTCCACAGCGGATGGCCATTGGTGGCATCGATCGCGATCAGGTGCGCATCGATGGTGGCCATGAACAGTGTGTTATCCAGAATGGCCACTCCACGATTCACCTTGCCGCAGCACGGGCGGGCTTCGGGCGAAGGTTTATAGGAATACATCCAGAACACGCGCCCCGTGGCGGCATCGAGCGCCACCACATCGTTGGGCGCCTGCACGGTGTAGAGGATGCCATCCACCACCAGCGGCGTAGCTTCGAATTTTTCGATCGAGCGCGCCTGAAACGCCCACTGCAGCTCGAGGTTCTTCACGTTCTGCGGCGTGATTTGATTGAGCGGGGTATAGCGCTGGCCGTCGAGCCCGCCGGAATACGAAAGCCAGTTTTGCGGCTCCTGGCCGGCGTGCATGAGGCGATCGAACGAAACTTGCGCAGGCAGGGATGCGGCTATTGACAGAAGCAACAGGGCAGATATTTTCATTGACCTAGCCTTTCAGAGTTTCCAGATAACTGACCACGTCGCCGATTTCCTGATCGCTGAGTCTCCCGCGAAACGAAGGCATCGGAGAGTCCTTTTGGTAGGCGAACTCGCGCAGGTCGGCTTTCGAGAGCGAGATCAGCTTTTCGTGCGAATCGATGATCTGCAGCCCGAAGGTGTCTTCCGTGAGAAGGCGGCCCGTCACGGTGACGCCGTCGCGCGTCACCGCGCGGACGTACCGGTTCTCGGGGCGGATCTCTGCATTGGGATCGACAATCGATTGCCGCAGGCTGTCCGGGCTGCGCAAGCCGCCAATCTCGCTCAAGTCGGGGCCGACGCGCGAGCCGGCGCCGTTGACGCGGTGACAGTTGCGGCAGCCACCCTTACCTTCGAAGATCGCCCGCCCGCGCGCGGCATCGCCACCGGTAGATGCCGTACTGGCGGCCGCTCCTACGCGAGAACGCAAGTAGGCCACAATGCTTTCCGCCTGCGGCTCGGTGAAATTCGAGGGCGGCATGGCTGTGCCGGGAATGCCAGTGATGATGATGCGGGCCAGGTCGTCGTCGGAAGAAGCGCGCCGGAACTTGCCATGCATCAAGTCCACGCCTTGGATGGCCGTGCCTTCCTGTCCGTGGCAGTTCACGCAATTCGAGCGATAGAGGCGGCCGCCGGCATCCACGTCGGCCGGGCTGTATCCGTGTTGCGCAAACAACGCGCAGGCGCATAGGGCGAGAGACAGTCGGATCACCCGCATATTCAGATTTCCTTTCGCTCCAGTATATAGGAGGGTGGGACAGCGCCATGGCTGCCGTGGTGCTGGACAAACCACCGCTCGGAAACGGAACGCATACTGAGCCGCGACTAAAAGGAGCGGTGCCTTTGCGATCGCTTTGCGTCGTCTCTCCGACCGCAGACCGCTGAAAGGCGACGGTCTGCCCCACACAGGCCAGGAGGCCTGTGGGGAATGTCCAAACTCCAGGTGCAGCGCCACCGCGCTGCCGACGGACTACGGGCGGAGGGCGTAACTGAACAGCGTGTTGCCGGCGGAGACCGCAATATACTGCTTGCCATCGACCGCGTAGCTCACCGGCCCCGAGGCTACCGGGCCGCCCAGAGTCGCGCGCCAAAGCAACTCGCCGTTACGGGCATCGAGGGCGAAGAAGTAGCCGTCGCGTCCGCCGGCGAAGACCAGGTCGGAAGCCGTCGTCAGCACGCCGCTGTCGGTGACCTCGCTCAGCTTGAATTCCCACTTCTTTTCGCCGGTCTTTGGATCGAAGGCGCGAATGGCGCCGTACCCATCCTCTGCCCGGCGGTTGGGGACCTGCTCAGGGTGAAGCCCCGCTACCGGCGAAGCCGGGGAGGGGCCAAGAAACAGCTGGCCTTCCGCGTATTCGACCGTCCCCTTGATGTAATCCGCGTAATAGTTGTCCCACGAGGGAATGTAAAAGAGTCCCGTGCGCGAGCTGTAGGACGGCGAGTTCCAATTGGTGCCTCCCATGGTGCCCGGGTAAATTCGATTCCCGTCCGGTGTGGCTACAGCGCCCGGTGCGCGCATGGGCCGCCCCCGTTCATCCAGGCCCGTGGCCCACGTGACCTTGGTAAAGGGCTTCCCCAAAAGAAACTTGCCGTTGGCGCGGTCCAGCACATAGAGGAAACCGTTGCGGTTGGCCCACAGCATCACTTTGCGCGGCGAGCCTTTCCAATCCATGTCAGCCAGAATCGGAACCTGTACGGAATCGTAATCGAACTCGTCATGCGGCGTGAATTGGAAATACCATTTGAGCGCGCCGGTATCGGCGTCGAGCGCCACCGCGCAATCGCTATAGAGGTTATCGCCGCCGCGCATCTCGGCCACCCAATCCGGGCCGGGGTTGCCGACACCCCAGTAGGTGAGATTGAGATCCGGATCATACGCGCCAGTCACCCAAACGGGCGCGCCGCCGTGCATCCAGGAGTCGCCCGCCCAGGTATCATTGCCCGGCTCGCCTTTGCCGGGAATGGTGTAGAAGCGCCAGGCTTCTTTGCCGGTCTTCGCCTCGTACGCAGCTATGAATCCACGAATTCCGTATTCGCCGCCGGCGGTTCCCACGATCACTTTGTCCTTCACCACGAGTGGAGCCATGGTCATGGCGTAGCCGGCCTCGGGCCTGGCTACCTTGACGTTCCAGATCGGCGCGCCATTGGTGGCATCGATGGCGATCAGATGAGCATCGACGGTGGCCATGAACAAGGTGTGGTTGAGTATCGCCAGGCCGCGATTGACATTGCCGCAGCATGGACGCGACTGGGGCGACGGATGATAGGGATAGATCCAGAAGATCCGTCCGGTTGCAGCGTCGAGCGCCACCACGTCGTTCGGGGCCTGGACCGTGTACAGAACGCCATCGACCACCAAAGGCGTGGCCTCGAATTTCTCCAGTGACCGCGCTTGAAACGCCCACTGCTGTCCCAGACTTTTGACGTTCTGCGATGTGACCTGGCTTAAGGAGCTGTAGCGCCGGCCATCGAAGCCGCCGGAATAGGTGAGCCAGTTTTGGGGCTCCTGCGAGGCGCGAAGCAGACGCTCAAACGAGACCTGAGCCGGCAGCGTAACGGCCGCCAAAACGAGCATCAGCGGAAATGCTTTCACGGAGCCACTCCTTTCAAAGTTTCCAGGTAGCTGACCAGATCGGAGATCTCCTGATCACTGAGTTTTCCGCGGAACGAAGGCATGGGGTTCGGCAGGAACGCGTATTCGCGGAGATTGGCTTTGGCGAGCGAGACCAGTTTCTCGTGCGAGTCCAGGATCTGCAGCCCGAACGTGTCGTCTGAGAGGACGCGCCCGGTGAAGGTGGCGCCATCTCGCGTCACCGCGCGGACGTAGCGATTTTCCGGAGGAACGGTGGTGTCCGGATCGACGATCGATTGGCGGATCGTGAGCGGGCCGCGCAGCACGCCGATTTGGCTCAGGTCGGGACCCGTAAGCGGGCCGTCGCCGTAGATGCGATGACAGTGATGGCAGCCGCCCTTGCCTTCGAAGATGGCCTTGCCCCGCGCGGCCTCGCTGCTCACAGCCGTGCCCGCGTTCGCCCGCGAACGCAAGTAGGCCACGATCGTCTTCACTTGCAACTCGCTAAAGCCGGACGGCGGCATCGCGGTGCTGGGAATGCCGTTGATAATGATGCGGGCGAGATCGTCGTCGGTCGAGGCTCTCCGGAAAGTGCCATGTCCCAGGTCGACGCCCGCGATCGTGGTGCCTTCCGGGCCGTGGCATTTCATGCAATTCGACCGGTAGAGAGTGCCGCCCGCGTCGATATCGGCGGGGCTATAGGCGTGCTGGCCGAATCCTGTGCCGGCGGATAACGCGAGAAATAGTGGGATAAATCGCATCTTGAGGTTTCGTTTCGCTACGGCGCTCCCGGCTGGACCAGCCGTAGCGCGGCCGCGAGTTCCTTATTGCCGCGCACCCTCCAGATCTTGGAATCGAGAATGTAGTGCGTGAAGGGGAGCCCCCACAGCGCGGCCTTCACGAAGGGACTGGGCGCCAGATGCGAGGGCAGGTAACTGAGCAGCAGGTTCAGCAGCACTGCCGCGCCGAAGTAATACACGAAGCGGCGCGCCAGCGTAGCAGCCAGACCAGCGGTGGTTTCAAACTGCGGCTCGCTGTAGTGATTGCGGTTGTGGAACCACATGAGCCGGTGATACTGAAAGCTGTGAAACAGGCCAAGGATGATGCCAGCCCGCGTCATGCCGTCCACGAGCGTGGTGCCCGCGTAGCCGAATGCCAGCCATTGCAGCGGGATGATGGCCGCCATCAGCCCCAGCTTGGGCGCATTCAACGCCTGCCCGTTTTTCCACTTGTACAATTGCCGCAACACGAAGACGCCGGCGAAGCCTCCGTAGAGCGCCAGCAAAACCGAGTCGATGGCTTGGACGGCGGGCAGGTTGGGCAGGTAGACGAAGCTGCTTTTCACCAGGAACCGCGCGAAGGGCAGCATTAAAGAGGTGAGCAGGAACCAGCGGTCCATAACAAAATCGGTTCGGTCGCGTTCGCCCGCTTTGTGCTTGTACAGCGCTACAAATCCAAAGTGCTGCTTGGCGATGTGGAAGTGCAGCCACGAAACCGCGAACATGTAGAACCAGATTTCGGCGCCGGCCCAAACCATCAGCGGCCCGAGCAGCATGGCCGGAATCACCACCCACAGCAGCCCTCCCATGGTGCGCCGCGCATTGTTATCGAAGTAGGTGCGGGTTACGGTCGCGGCTACGTGGGGTCCGTCGATTCCCAGGAGCCACACCAGGTACAGCGGGGTGAGCGGGAATCCGCCGGCCATGAGGATCAGCGCGAGATAACTCACAGCGGCGGGCCCGATAAACCAGGTGAGATCTTCCGGCCGGCTGATGATCCAGCCGTCCCGTTTGGCAGCGCCCAGCGGGATCGAGAGAGTGCTCAAGTTTCCACTATGCGATCCGCAATGGGGATTGCTCAATATCCCCAAAGTTGGCTGGCGGATGCTAACGGAAGTTAATCCTGGCGCAGGGCGCGCATGGGATCTATGTGACTGGCTCGCCGGGCCGGTAAAAAGCTCGCGAAAAGAGCCGCCGCCACTAGGATCGAGACCATCGCAGCGAAGGTAGTTGGCTCGCTGGGGCGCATCCCGGCTACGCCGCGTTCGAGCACACGGCCGGCTGCCCAGGCGCCCACCATCCCCACACCGACGCCCGCGGCGATCATCGCGACGCTCTCGCCGAGCACCATGCGGAGGCCCATCTCGGGAACCCACGGGACATGTAGGACGTGCAAGGTCTGAATGAAAGTTCCGTTTGCTTTACGCGCGCGGTTCTTTGGCCGACACCACGCAACACCGTTTTACCGAGCCGCGACCAAAGGGAGCGATGCTTTTCACTGCGCTCGCCTCTATTGCAGCGACGGACTACCCGCAGCGGAGACCGGAGCCGCTTCCTCGCGCACATTCTTCTCCGCAAACACGAACCGGCCCATAAACGCGGCTCCGCCCAACGCCACCACGGCCATCACGAAAGCCGCCCAGTATCCGAGCCAGCCGGAGACCCCTCCGGCAGCGAAAGCGCTCATGCCGACAAACAGGTCGTAGAACGCGCTCAAGACACCAACGGTCGATCCGCGGTCTCCCGACGCGGTTCGGCGTAAAACGGTTGCCAGGATGGATGACCACGGAAACGAGAAGCCGAAGCCGAGCACCGCAGCCGCACTGACGGCCAGAGCAGGCGGCGGACCGGAGGCCAGCACGATCAAGCCCAATGACATTAAAGCGAGCCCGCTGTAATACGTAATGGCTGGAGCCATTCGATCGGGCAAGCCACCCAGGAAAAAGCGCGAGACGAGCATCAGCAGAGCGTAAGCGGAAAATGCCATTCGCCCGGAGTTTCCGTGCCGCGCCAAATGTAAAATCAAAAAGCCCGCGATCACCGGATAGTGCACGTTCACGAAGCCGACCGCAAGACCGGGCTTCAGCAGCCAGCGCAGATTCCAAGTATGCGCCTCGGTATGCACGGGGCGCCGGTAATGCTCCGGAACACGTGTAACAATCACCAGCGCGATCACGGCTAACAAAACTTGCATCTCCGCCGCGCGATTGAACGTACCCAGCCACTGGCCCACTACCGGCCCGGCGGAAATCCCGCCCCAGATGCCGCTGCTCATATAGCCCAGCGCCTGGCTCCCGCGGTCAAGGCCGCCGGTTTCCACGATCCAGATAGCCGCGCCCGTATATAAACAGGCCTCGCCGAGTCCCTGAAACATTCGCCCGATGTACGCGCCGGCGATCCCTACAGGCAGCAGGTAGGCCACGCCCGCCAGCGCGCAACTGGTCAGGCCTGTAACGAATGCGATCTTACGCCCGCGCCGGTCGGCCAGAGGACCGCTCACCAGCCGCGCACCGAGCGCCACAAACGAGAAAACGCCGATCACCAATCCGACGGTTTGATCGGAACCGCCCAGATCGTAGCGGATGTGCGGGCCGAGCGCCGGCAGCACCGTTCCCATGCCAAGGAAGCCGAGAAACGTAGCTCCAATCAGAGCCCAAAAGCGCCCGCCGAAACCCTCCCCGTTTGACCCCATTTCATTGATTGTACTTTGCGGCCAATCGTGAGACGATGCTTCTGATATAAGAAAGCTTCAAGGGGGTGAGTCATGCCACGGCTCCGTGCCTTGTTCTTGCTTGTCTTCGCCACACTCGCCGGCATCGCGCTATTTGTTTCCAACTCGCAGGCTAATCCCGAAACCATCCGAATGATCGTTCCGGGAGTCTGGTTTCGTGAGGGCGACCTCACCCAGACCCACTGCAACAACGTGATCATCGAGATGAAGGACTACCTGATCGTGGTGGACGCCAACTTCCCGGATGGCGCGCGCGGCACTATGGCCGACGTGAAGCGGCTTTCCTCCAAACCGGTCAAGTATGTGTTCGACACGCACCACCACGGCGACCATCTTTACGGCAATATTCTGTGGACTCAGGCCGGCGCCACCACGCTCGCCTTCAAGCAGGTGGGCGAGGAACTGAAACGATTCGAGCCGGCTCGTTGGCAGGCGAGCGCGAAGACGCGCAAAGACGTCGCCGATCTAAATCAACCTGGGCCCGAGCCGCCGAAACAAGACATCAACGAGACTATGTTTGTGCTCAACGACGGCTCGCGCAAAGTCGAGTTCCGCCACTTCGGATGGGCGCACACGCGCGGCGATGGGTTCGTCTACCTGCCTAAGGAACAGGTGCTGGCTACCGGCGACGCGGTCGCCAACGGCCCCTACAATAATGTGAACGACGCTTACATTGAGAACTGGCCGAGCGTGCTGCACTCGGCAGAGAAACTGAAGGTGAAGTACGTTCTTCCGGGACACGGGCTTCCGGGAGGCCGCGATTTGCTCAGCGGCGAAGCGCAGTTTATGACGGAGCTGTTTACCAGAGTCCGGGATGGCGTCCGCGACGGAAAAAAGCTGGAGGATCTGCAGGCGTCGATGCAGCTGCCGATGGCGGTGACGGAATGGGTGAATGATTCGCTATTGAAGCAGCAGATCAAAGCGGCCTATGAAGAGGTCACCCAACACAAGCCGCACGGCGACCTGGTTAACTGACCCGGCGTAACCACGCCCCGTAGGCAACGCGCAAAGCCGTTACCCAAACGACGGCGGCAGCGAAGCCGGCAATCACGTCGCTCGGGTAATGCACGCCCAGATAAATCCGCGAGAAGCCGATCAGCGCGGCCAGCAGCGCCGCTCCCAGCCACACCGCCGCTTTCCCGGCGCGCGACTCCATGCGCGTGGTGGCAATGGCGGCTACCACGCCATAGATACAGCACGACAGGACCGCATGGCCGCTCGGGAAACTGTAGTCGCGCGGTTCGGGGTACCCAAAAAATGCCTCCGGCCGCATGCGCTGGAACAATTGCTTGAGCAGCTCGTTCAGTAGTTCGGCGCCAACCGCCCCTATCAGCAGCACGGTCGCGGCGCGCTTGCGCCCGATCCAAAACAGCCGCGCCACCAGCACCGCGCAGATCGTGACTAGAAACTGCAGCGAGCCGAGTTGCGTGATGCCGCGCATGGCGGTCGTCAGCGTCGGAGTCGCCCACGAATGAACGGTGTCACGCACAAAGCCATCGAAGCGCAGCATTTCTCCTTTCCAGACTTGGTTGGCCAGCCAGGCGAATAGAAACAACGACGCCACCGCTGCGGCAAAGCCGGCGTAGACCACGCTGCTCCGTTGTGGCGCGAATCGAGCTTCTGCTGGCACGCTATTTCTTTTCGAGCAGAGGCTCCAGCACGCGAGCCACGTTATCGGCCACCAGCCTGGTGCCCTCGGTGTTGGGATGCAAACCGTCCCGCTGCATTAGATCGTCATGGCCGGCCGCGCCCTGAAGCAAGAAAGGAATCAGCGCCAGTTTGTACTTCTTCGCCAGGTCGGAGTACATGGTGTTGAACTTGGTGATGTAGTCCGGGCCATAGTTCGGCGGCAGCGTGATGCCGGCCAGAACCGCGGTGATGCCTTGCTTCTTCAATGCCTCGATCATTTGCGCCAGGTTGGCTTCGGCGTTCGCCACCGGCTGCCCGCGCAAGCCGTCGTTGGCGCCGAATTCGAGCACCACATCGCGCGGCATTTCCGCCAGAACGAGCGGCAGTCGATCGAGCCCGTCCTGCGTGGTATCACCGCTCACTCCCAAGTTGACGACGCGGTAGCGGTAGCCGCCGCGATCGAGCAGAGCCTGCAGAAGGTCCGGGTAGCTTTTGCCCGGATCCACGCCGAACCCGGCCGTCAGGCTGTCGCCGAAGCAGACGATGACGGGCCGGTTATCGGCCGACGGAGCTGCCGTCGCCGTAGCCGCCGCATCCTTTGGCGGGGCGCTGTTCGCGTGCTCCGGTTCCTGCCGGCACGCGCACAGCAAAGCGGCCAGCATCGCAACCGTGAATACCGCCCCGGCCCTGCGGCGGCAGGCCAAAAGGTCTGACCCCACCCGGGCTTTCATCGGGCCGTGGACTTCATTCCACCAGGCGTTTCTCATCCCAATGCCATAATAAGATTTGATTCAGGTACGCGGCCTAACGAAGTCGATCCACACCGGCACGTACCGTGTGGACATTCTCAAAGGTATCGACCTGGAGATCCCGCGCGCCCAGTTCGCCGCCATTATGGGCCCCTCCGGCAGCGGCAAAAGCACACTGCTGGGCCTGCTCGCCGGGCTCGACTCCCCCACCAGCGGCCAAATCCTTTTGGATGGTGAAGACATCACTTCTCTGGGCGAAGACCAGATGGCCCTGTTGCGTGGCCGTAAAATTGGCTTCGTTTTTCAGTCTTATCATCTCATCCCCACGCTGACGGCCGAGGAAAACGTGACCCTGCCCATGGAATTGGCGGGCAACGGCCACGGCGGCCGCCAGCGAGCCCGCGAACTGCTGGAACGAGTAGGGTTAAGCGCCCGGCGCGATCATTATCCGGTGCAGTTGTCGGGCGGCGAGCAACAGCGCGTGGCCCTGGCCCGGGCGTTCGCCTTGCAGCCGCCGATTCTCCTGGCCGACGAGCCCACCGGCAACTTGGATAGCACCACCGGACAAGTGGTGCTGGAACTGATGCTGGCCTTGAATCGCGAGCAGGGCACCACCCTGGTGCTGGTTACCCATGAAGAATCGATCGCCAGCTGTGCCGACCGGCGCATCGTGTTGCGCGATGGATTGGTGGTGAGCCAGTGACGGCCGCGCTACCGTGGTCTACCGCATTCCGAATTGCCTGGCGCGAAATGCATGCATCGCGCGCCAAATTTCTGTTCGTGATCGTCGCCGTGGCTGTGGGGGTTGGATCGCTCACCGGCGTTCGCGGTTTCAGCCGATCCTTCCGGCGCATGCTGCTGCGCGATGCGCGCACGCTGATGGCGGCCGATCTCACGGCGCGAATCTTTGGTGCGCCCACCGCCGATCAGCAAGAAGTATTCAATAACCTGGCAGCCCGCGGCGTCCAGCGTACCTGGATCACGGAAACCGTGACCATGGCCTCTTCAGCGGCCAATCCGGATCCTCTGCTGGTTTCCGTGAAGGCCGTCGATCCGCGCCTCTATCCTTTTTACGGGGACGTGGCGTTGAACCCGCCGCAGCCGCTGCGCCAGGCGCTCGATGCGCACAGCGTTGTGGTCACCGACGACCTGCTGCTGCGCCTCAATATCAAAACCGGCGAAACACTGCGCATCGGCGGACAGGATTTTCGCATTGCGGGAGTCATTACCGCTGAGCCGGACCGCATGACCGGCACGCTCAACGTGGGCCCGCGGGTGATGATCACCCGAGAAGGGCTCGACCGCACCGGCCTGATCAGCCTGGGAAGCCGAGCCTCCGAGCGGTTTCTCTTCAAGCTGCCGGCCACGGGCTCGCCGGGCGCGGGTGAAGTGCGCACCATCCTGAAAAAGGCCCTGCCCGAAGCCACCATCGCCGATTATCGCGAGACCCATCCCATCATCACGCGCGGCCTCGACCGCTCCACCACGTTTCTCAGCTTGATCGGCCTGATCGCGCTGGTGATCGGCGCCATGGGTGTGGGCAGCGCCATGCACGGCCACCTGCAACAGCGGCTCGATTCCATCGCGGTGATCAAGTGTGTGGGCGGACGCTCCGGCCAGGTGATCCGCATCTACACCGCGCAGACGCTATTGCTCGGCTTGGGCGGCGGGCTGTTGGGCGTTGTTCTGGGCACCGCGGTCTCGGCAGCATTTCCCACGTTGCTTGCCCGCTATTTCACCATCCAAGCCACTGCAGTCATCGACGCCTGGCCGGCTCTGCAGGGCGTAGGCATTGCCTGTCTGGTGACGCTGCTGTTCACACTGCCGCCGCTATTGGGCATTCGCACCATCCGACCGGCGCAGATTTTTCGCCGTGATATGGAACCGGAGGTTGTGGAGCGGCACCACCGCGCTTTGCACCCGTTCTCTCGCGAAACTCGTCCCGCACTGTTGGCTGGTATAGCGATCCTGATCGGCACCGGCATCGTCGCCGCCACGCTCACCGATGGAGGGCTGCGCTTGGCCCTGCGCACCGGCGCGTACTTTACCTTGGCACTGGCGGCCGGCGTTGCGGCGTTGGCTGCGGCGGCGTGGCTTCTGTTGCGAGGCGTGCGGCTGTTCCTGCGACACGCTCCCGCAAGGCTGCCCAGCGGTGTTCGCCAGGGTATCGCGAATTTGTATCGCCCCGGCAACCAGGCACAAGCCGCTGTTGTGGCACTGGGGGTCGGGGTGATGTTCACGCTGGCGGTCTTTCTGATTCAGAGCGGATTGCTGGCCCAGATCCGCACCAGCGCGCCGCCCGGCACGCCCAACGTCTTTCTGCTCGATATTCCCGGCCCGCAGCGGCAGGCTGTCGCGGACGTGGTCCGTCAGCAACCGGGCGTTGCAGAAGCTCCCGACGTCACTGGTGCCGTGGCCGCCCGCATCACGGCTGTGGACGGCAAACCCATCGATCAACTGCCGCTCAAGGATTGGGGCCGCCGCTTTCTGCGCACGCGATCCGTCACGGAAATGGCCGACAAGCCCGCGGACATGCAGGTCCTGAGCGGCGCGTGGTGGGCTGTCGGCGACCGAGCCCCGCAAGTCGCCGTCACCGACGAAGCGGCCCACATCCTCAACCTCAAAGCCGGCTCGACCGTGGATTGGAACATCTGGAATCACACCATCCGCACGCGCGTGGCCTGCGTCCAGCGGACGGAATCATTGCGCATGGCGGCGCGTTTTGAATTCATCTTCAACCCGGGTCAACTCGACAATCTGCCGGCGGTCTATTACGGCAGCGCGCGTGTTCGGCCCGGCGCGGTGGCGCCATTGCAGCGAATTCTGTACCAGCGGTTCCCCACCGTCACCGTGATCAACATGGCGGACGTGATGCAAACGGTGGAAGAAGTGGTGGACCGCATCTCGCTGGTGGTCCGCTTCATTTCGGCGTTCACGATTCTGGCAGGCGCGATCATGGTGGCTTCGAGTGTGGCCGGCACCCGTTTTCGCCGCATGCGCGAAGTCGTGATTCTGAAAACACTGGGAGCCACGCGCCGCTCGATCGCGGCCATCTTCTCGGTCGAATTCCTGGTGCTCGGGGCAGTCGCCGGGTTGATGGGCAGCCTGCTGGCGTCCGGCTTCGCGGCCCTCATTCTGCGCTTCCTGATGGAGATTCATCCCCACTTTGATTCCGTCGCCACCGGTGTCACGATTCTGCTGACGGCGTTGATTGCAACCGCTTCCGGATGGATGGCCAGTTTCCGCACGCTGGGCCGGAAGCCGCTCGAAATCCTGCGCGAGGAGTGATGGCATCGTATAGTGGGGTCATGGTGCGATTCTGCGCGGCTGTAGTGACCGCCTTCTGCGCCGGGGCCGCACCTGCGCCGTTCACCATCGACCAGGTGCTTGGTTCGTCGTTCCCCACGCACCTGACCGCTGCTCCCGCCGGCGGAAAAGTGGCGTGGGTATCGAACGCCCGCGGCGTGATCAACATCCTGATCGCCGAACCGCCCGCGTACACCGCGCGCAAAATCACCGGCTACTCGCAAGATGACGGCCAGGACATCGTCGAGCTGTGCTGGACACCCGACGCCCGCGCCCTCGTCTATGTTCGCGGCCAGGGCCCCAACCGCGCCGGCGAAATACCGAACCCCGCGCTCGATCCGCAGGGTGAGCAGCAGACCATTTGGCTGGTCGCGCTCGATGGCTCCGCCCCGCGCAAGATTGGCGAAGGAAACTCGGTTGCGATTTCTCCAAAGGGCGACCGGATCGTTTTCGCGCACAGCGGACAACTCTGGTGGGCACCGCCCGATGGGAAGACGGCACCGGTCCAGCCGTTTCAGACCCGCGGCCAATCGCGGCATCCGGTGTGGTCGTCAGACGGCCGCTCCATCGCTTTCGTGAGCGACCGCGTGGACCACCGTTTCATCGGCGTCTACGATACGGCCTCCAACGCCTTGCGCTACCTCGACCCCACGACGGACCTGGACAGCGAACCAGCGTGGTCGCCCGACAGCCGCAGCATCGCCTTCCTGCGCGAACCCGGCCACGGCAAAGGACGCATTTATGGTGCGCGCCGGTCGGATGAGCCGTGGTCGATTCACGTCGCCGACGCCGCCACCGGAAAGACGCACGAGGTTTGGAAAGCCCGCGAAGGGCCTGGTAGTGTCTTTCGCGAAGTGGTAGCGGATCATCAACTGCTCTTGGCTGGCGGCCGGTTAATCTTCCCTTGGGAAGGCGACGGTTGGACGCACCTGTACAGCATTCCGGCCTCGGGCGGTGATGCCACTCCGCTCACTCCTGGCGAATTTGAGGTCGAGTTCGTGGCGCTCGCTACCAACCACCGTGAAGTCGTTTTCAGCTCCAATCAAGACGATATCGACCGCCGGCATCTTTGGAAGGTGGCGATCACAGGCGGGCCTGCAGTCGCGCTGACCCCAGGGCAGGGGATCGAGTGGTCTCCAGCCGAGACCAGCGACGGCAAGGCCATGGCGTTGCTTCGCTCCGATGCGCAGCATCCCGCTCATCCATCCATTCTCATCGGCAAAGAGATGCGCGACATGGATCCCAACGCCGTTCCGTCCGATTTTCCGGTTCAGCGAATGGTGCCACCCCAACCGGTAATGTTCACCAGCTCCGATGGGCTTACCATCCACGGGCAGCTTTTCGTGCCGCCGCAGGGTGCCGGCGCCCGCGCTCCCGCGGTCGTCTTCTTTCACGGCGGTCCGCAACGCCAGATGCTCCTCGGCTGGCACTACCGCTCCTACTATCACAACGCCTATGCCCTGAACCAATACCTGGCCAATAAAGGATTCGTCGTCCTGTCGGTGAACTACCGCAGCGGTATCGGCTACGGTTTGAACTTTCGTGAGGCCCTGAACTTCGGCAGCACCGGCGCTAGCGAATTCGCGGATGTCGAAGCCGCAGCGCGCTACCTGCGTGCCCGCGTCGATGTCGACCCTGCGCGAATCGGCGTATGGGGAGGCTCCTATGGCGGCTACCTCACCGCCATGGCGCTGGCCAAAGCGTCAGACATCTTCCGCGCCGGCGTCGACCTCCATGGGGTCCACGACTGGAGCATGGAATACGATATTCCCCCCACCGACCCGGCGGCGAAAGTGGCCTTTGACTCTTCGCCAATGGCTTTCGTCGCCACCTGGCGCTCGCCCGTACTGCTCGTCCACGGTGATGACGACCGCAACGTGAAATTCAGTCAAACGGTCGTCCTGGCCGATGCGCTACGCCAGCGCCACGTGCCCGTGGAGGAACTAATCTTCCCCGATGAAGTCCACGAATTCCTGCTCTATCGCCACTGGCGCGCAGCCTTCGATGCCGCCGACCGCTTCCTGGAAAAGCATTTGTCGCGGTAAAACCGTCCGCTCTCAATAACGTGCCGTCACCAGACGCGCCTCGCGCGCCTCCAGCCCCCGCCGGATCAAATCAACATCGGCATCGGTGAAGCGCAGAGGTTTGAAAATCATTTCGTTGTATTCGGTCGTGCTCCAGCGCGCCCTCATGATGCCGCTCGGCGAATGCCGCGGGACCCCCTGGAGGACGTGAGTAATTTCGTGCACCAGCACGTGCGCCAGCAGAATCGGCAGCCGCTCGGCGGGGTGCGCCCGCAACCGGTCATTGAAAACTTCGATGTGCGTGGTTTCGTAAGGCAGCGCATACGCGAGCGCATCGGGCGGAAATTTGCGGCTGCCGCAGTCGGTGTAAATAATGCGGATCGCACCCGGTGGACAGGAGCGATTACTGTGCCAATCGATCTGCACGCCGATCTCGGCGAACATGTTGGCAGCAATGAAATCGGCTCGCTGGACCACAAAATCGTGATGCATCGTGGTGCACACCAGGACCTTATATTCTTTGGAGCGGCCCTCGACACCGGCCCAGGCGCCGGCCGCGAAGATCGCAACCATCACCGCCGCTCTCCAATTGGCCATCTCCTTCCGCCTCCGCCTTAGACATGCGAATTCGGAAGGTAAAGTCCGCCAAGCGGTAGTACTTTCTTCGGGCGGAGCAGGCGATGACTCCCGCCGAACGCTCGGGAATCACGCCGCTACTTCGGCGGGATGCGCACCGACGAGAATTCGCCAACGCCTGGTTGCAGCGCGATCTGAGCGGTTAGTGCTTTGCCGGCGTCACTGCACCGCTGTGGTCGGAACCGAAGTGAACGCCCCTCCTGGGGCAAACCGGAGCCCGAGCACAGACACGCTCCCGTTCGGAACCGTGAAAAGCGCCGATCCCCGTTTGCCGACGATCCCACTCAAATTGGGAAGCTGATCCAGTTGGATGGGGGTCTTGCTGCCGGCGGGTAGCGCCTGCATGGCTGTGCCCAGAAGATTCCCGGCATTGTCGTAAGCGGTAATAGTGACGGTCGTCGGCACATTGCTGGGATTCAGGAGCGCCACCGTCGTGATGTAGTTGTTCGTGTCATCAAAAATGATACTGCTTGCCGTCGTATTGGCGCCTTTGAATCCCACCAGCGCTTCCTGGTTTGCACGGCCGGCAACGGTCTGCCGAAAAACGCCGTAACCGGTGACGCCGGCGGGCAGCGCAAACTGTGCCCACCCCGACTCGAAATTCCCGGTATTCTGAGCTTCGATGATGGTCGTGCTGTTCGGCGCGAGAGTGACCTGTTTAGAAGTTCCCACTCCCGGCACCGTCAGGGATGTCGAAGTGTCGGAAATGAACGTTACGGGGAACGAGACCGTGCCCGCTGTCGGGTTCGAGAAATAAAGCGCCGAATACCAGGTTCCGGCGCCGAACACGAACTGAGGCAGGACGGCTAAAAGCTCTTGCGGCTGGGCCGTGCCGGCTACCGTCGTGCTGGCGTCTGTCTCCAGGAACAGTATGGTTCCTCCCTCGATGCGGGCGATATTGTAGTTGAGCTGCACGCCGTTAGTGAGGGTGATCACGGCCGTACCCGCACAGTTGCTGCCGATGGTATACGTGCCCGTGCCGCTCAAGCCCGTCTGGCCAGTTTGGCTGCTGGACGTCACTTCGCCTGTGAATGCCGTAACATTTCCGCTGCCGTCGAAACTAATCTGGGTTTCCGTTTCGTAGGCGCTTCTGACCCCGCCCGAGTACGTCCCGCCCGATAACAGCAATCCGTACGCGCCGGAAGCGGATCCATTTCCGCATTGACTCCCCGTAGCGTTGGCGGCCCGGTATAAGCGCAGCTGCCCCAGTTCGTTGTTCAAATTGGAAGTCACCGACGCCAGCGTGAGGCCGCCGCCATTGACCACCTGGAAGGAAAACGTCACCGCTTGGTTGGCCGTCGTCAGCGTCCCGGTTCCGGAGCAGTTCCCGTTCACGCTGTAGGTTCCGGAAACCGCGATCGAGATCACCGTTCCCGCCGTGCTCGTCGTCGTCTGGCCCGAAGTGAAGTTTCCGTTTCCATCCGCGATTACCGCGCCCTGCTCCGCGTACGAAACAGTCGATGTGCCATTCTTGATCGATCCGGAGATCATGAAAAATATGGTCCCGTTCAAACTGGCATTGCTGCATCTCGGTTGAGCGGAAAGTGCAGGGCAAAGAACGGCCACCAATAAGGCACTGAGTTGGAGGGCTTTCATCGTTGGGGATTCCTTCCTTTTGGCAATGGAATGCGGTTCGGCCCGCTCACCCCGAGCGGGTATCAGGTCGGGATTATAGCACCTCGATTTGTCAATCGATGCAGTGACTTTTGTTCGAGCCAGCCGACTGGTATCGGGGGATACTTTTGGCGGTCCAGGAAAGCTCGTGACCCGGCGGGACTTACTCCGGTCTTCCCTTTGCTTTTCCGGCATTTTCCTGGTAACTTCATAGACCGTCCGGCTTCCATGAAACAGAAAATCTCACTCACGATCAACGGAAAACCCACTACTTCTGAAGTCGAGCCGCGGCTCCTTCTGATCCACTATCTGCGCGAGGTGGTTGGTCTCACCGGTCCGCACATCGGCTGCGAAACCTCCACTTGCGGGGCATGCACGGTCATGCTCGACGGCAAGGCTGTGAAATCTTGCACCATGTTTGCGGTTCAAGCCCAGGGCCGCCAGGTGTTGACCATCGAAGGGCTCGCTGCCAACGGTAATCTTGATCCGGTCCAGGAGGCTTTCTGGAACGAACACGGGCTACAGTGCGGGTTCTGTACGCCCGGCATGATTATGACTGCCAAGCAGATCCTCGCGGACAATCCCAGCCCCACCGAGGCCGAGATTCGCCACGGCCTGCACGGCAACCTTTGCCGCTGTACCGGCTATCAACATATCGTGAACGCCGTAAAGGCGGCGGCCGGAAAGACGGGAGCGTAGCCCATGGCCACCACTACCATCAAGCCCGAGACTCTGGTCGGCAAGAAAATCCGCCGGCGCGAAGATCCCCGGCTCATCACCGGCACGGCCACCTACGTCGACGATGTCAAGATGCCCGGCATGCACCATGCCTGCATTGTGCGTAGTCCCCACGCCGCCGCGCGGATCAAGAGCGTTGACACCAAAGCAGCGCTCGAAAGGCCCGGAGTGGTGGCCGTCTTCACCGGCGCCGACGTGAAAGAGATCGCCTCGGTTCCCTGCGTGGCTCAATTGCCCGGGCTGCGCCAGCCGTATCACCATATTCTGGCGCAGGACCGCGTGTACTACGTTGGCCATCCCATCGCTGTCGTGGTAGCTTCCGACCGTTACATCGCGGCCGATGCCGCCGATGCCGTCCAGGTCGAGTACGAAGAACTTCCGGCCATAGCCGATCCCGAGAAAGCGCTGGCCCCCGGCGCCCCGGCCGTCCATCCGCAATGGCCCGACAATACCGCCTTCACTTACCACCAGGAAGGCGGCGATGTCGAGAAGGCCTTTAAAGAAGCTGACGTCATCGTCAAGCAGCGCATCACCAGCCAGCGCCTGATCCCCACCTGCATGGAGACGCGCGGTGTCGTAGCCGACTGGCGCGCCGCGGACAAGTCACTGACCCTCTACTCCTCCTCTCAAGCGCCTCACCTGCTGCGCAGCTTGCTCGCCAACATCTTTGGCATCCCCGAAAACCGGTTGCGCGTGATCGCTCCCGAGGTGGGCGGCGGCTTCGGCTCCAAGATCGACATTTACGCCGAAGACATGCTGATGACGTTCGTCAGCCAGCGCATCAACAAGCCGGTGAAGTGGATCGAATCGCGGCGGGAGAATTTCACTTGCACCATCCACGGCCGCGGCCACGTCGACTACTACGAGTTGGCCGCCAAGCGGGATGGCACCATGCTCGGCCTGAAGCTGAAGATCATCCAGGACCTGGGCGCCTACCTGCAACTGCTCACACCCGCCATCCCGACGCTTTCCGTACTGATGATGCCTGGCCTGTACAAGTTCAAAAGCATCTCGGCGGATGTCATTGGGGCTTTTACCAATTGCGTTCCCACCGACGCCTACCGCGGCGCCGGACGGCCCGAGGCCACGCACGGCATCGAACGCATGGTCGATATCCTGGCCGCCGAGCTGAAGATGGATCCCGCCGAGCTGCGCCTCAAGAACTTTCCGGCCCCGGATGAATTTCCATTTGCTACCCCAACCGGGCTGGCCTACGACAGCGGCGATTATGCCGCGACGCTGCGGCACGCGCTCGATGCTGCGGATTACGAAAAGCTGCGGCGCGAGCAGAAGCAGGGGCGGACCAAGGGCAAGTTGATCGGCATCGGGATGTCTGCTTACGGCGAAATCTGCGCCTTCGGGCCCACGCCGGCAACACCTACCGGCGGCTGGGAAAGCGCCACCGTGAAGATCGAGCCCAGCGGCCAGGTAACCGTAATGACCGGCGCCTCGCCGCACGGTCAAGGCGAAGAGACGACGTTCGCACAAATCACCGCCGACGAACTAGGGGTGAGCATCGACGACGTAGTGGTCCTGCACGGCGACACCGCCATCGTGCAGTACGGCATTGGTACGTTTGGCAGCCGCGGCACAGCCATTGGCGGCACCGCGCTTTACTACGCCCTCCAGGAACTAAAAAACAAAATCAAGAAGTTCGGCGCCACGTTGCTCGACGCCCAGCAAGTCACACTCGTGGGCGGCGAGTGCATCGATGAGAAATCCGGGAAATCGGTTACCCTGCGCGAGGTCGCAAAGGCCGCATACATGCCGATGAAGCTACCGCCCGATACCCAACCGGGTTTGGTAGCCACCCATTTCTGGGAGCCTCCCAATTTCACCTTCCCGTTCGGTGCGCACGTGGTGATTACGGAAGTGGACCGCGAAACCGGAAAGGTCGATATCCGCCGCTATGTGGCCGTGGATGATTGCGGCAAGATCATCAATCCCCTGATAGTCGCGGGCCAGGTTCATGGCGGCGTCGCACAAGGCCTGGGCCAGGCGCTGTGGGAAGAAGCCGTCTACGACGATAACGGCCAGCTCCTTACCGGCGAGTTGACCGATTACGCGCTCCCACGCGCCCACATGATGCCGTGGATCGAAGCAACGCATACTGAGACGCCGTCTCCGGTTAATCCCCTGGGAGTCAAAGGCGTAGGCGAAGCGGGCACCATCGGTTGCTCGCCCGCGGTGGTGAATTCGGTGGTAGATGCGCTCTCCCACCTGGGAGTGCGGCACATCGATATGCCCCTTACCCCGCAAAAGATCTGGAAGCTGGTCGAGGCAGGAGAACGCTGATGATTCCGCAGGAGTTTGAATATTCAGCCCCGGAGACTCTGAAGGAGGCTTTCGCTCTGATCGCCGATGGCGACCGCAAGATCCTGGCCGGCGGCATGAGCCTGATCCCCCTGATGAAGCTGCGCCTGGCTGCGCCTGAGCACGTGGTCGATCTCGGGCGGGTCCCCGGCCTGAACCACATCGGCGAGCAAGGCTCCATCATCCACATCGGCGCCACCGCAACGCACCACGACTTGGAGATTTCTCCGGTCATTCGAGGGCGTTGCCCCCTGCTGGCTGAGACCGCCAGCAACATCGGCGATGTCCAGGTTCGCAACCGCGGCACCATCGGTGGAAGCGTGGCGCATGCCGACCCGGCCGCCGATTATCCCGCTGCGCTACTGGCGCTGGAGGCTCAGATCCGGATCGCGTCCGCCAAATCCGACCGCACCGTGCCCGCGTCCGAATTCTTCCTCGATCCGTTTACCACGCCGCTCGAACCGGGAGAGATTGTCGTCGAAGTTTTGGTGCCGTGTGAAGACGGGAGCGAAGGTTACCGCTACGAAAAACTGGAGCATCCCGCTTCCGGCTTTGCCATCGTGGGAGTGGCCGCACGCATCAAGAAGAGCGGCAAGGGTATTTCCATGGCCCGTATCGGGGTTACCGGGTTGGGCCCGCATGCCTTCCGCGCCCTCGAAACGGAACGCCTGCTCGAAAGCGGCGCGGACCTGGCGAAAGCCACCGCCACCCTGGGCGACGGCGAAGAAGCCAACTCCGACCTGTACGCTTCCGCCGATTACCGCCGCCACCTGGCCCGGGTTCACGCCCGGCGGGCCGTCTCCGTAGCACTCACGAGGGCCACGTGAGAATTGCCGGATCGCACATACTGCCGGTCTCTCAGGAACGTGCCTACGCGCTGCTGCAAGACCCCGCAGTGCTGGGAAAAAGCATGCCCGGCTGCGATTCGCTGGAGCAAATCGGTGACGCGCAGTACCGCATGAAGATGAAGATGGTGCTGGCCAGCGTCTCCGGTCTTTTCGACGGGACCGTTTCGATCGCGGACAAGAGTCCCACCAGCAGCTTCCGGCTGATCGTCGAAGGCACGGGAAAAATCGGGTTCATGAAGGGCGATGGCCTGCTCTCGCTGGTTCCGGCCGATGGTGGTACCAATGTCCAGTACGAAGGTTCCGTCGAGATAGGTGGCACCATCGCGGCGGTCGGCCAGCGGCTGCTCGATACCACGTCCAAGATGATCATCAAGCGTTTCTTCGACAAGCTCACGGCCGAAGTGGCGGCGGAGAATAGTACTATTTCTGGTACCAAGTCCGGTACCGTGACGTCCTAGTCTTCCATTACGACTCGTGTCGCGATGTACAATTCACTCGTGATGCGAGTTGTCGCCGCCTTACTGCTGGTCGCTTTCAGTTGCTCCGCCATGAGTCCGCTCGAAACCCGGCTGGAGCATCAGATGAGAACTTGGCAGAAGCGGTTGGGTCTGGAAGAGTGGAACCTCACGGTTCGCATCGTGCGCCAGTCGGAGATCGACCACAATTCCTGGGGCGCCGCGGAATGGGATCCGGAAGCCAAAACCGGCATGATCAGTGTGCTCGACCCGCGCGACTACAACCTGCACG
>Ga0335081_10003781_pt1 | contig 23830 bp, 17 predicted proteins | sample Lox_Sample_35_FD_206713 | JGI IMG/M metagenome (GOLD analysis project Ga0335081, IMG submission 206713) | Soil microbial communities from Loxahatchee National Wildlife Refuge, Florida, United States - Lox_Sample_3.5 | ecosystem: Environmental > Terrestrial > Soil > Wetlands | place: USA...
CGGGAACAGCACCTGGAACTTCGCCGCCAGCGACTCCTCGAACCCCTCCGCAACTCGCATACCACAACAATGACAGCCAGAACGCGAAGCTACGGGTTAATCCTCTGCGAGCCCTTAGGCTGGAGGGGTCGGCCCGGATAATGCCCGATGGTCAACGTCATCGTTCTCTGGCAGACGCTCTACACGAGGCCACCCTTGAACATCTCGCCGCCAACCGATACCCACTCGACCCCGCCGATGGCCCGGCTTACCTCGCTCGGCCACCCCACGACCAACCTCGATGGCCGGTACCGGACCACCAGCCGACCACCCATCACCGGACTCTGGCCGCTGCGAACCGACTTGCTCAGGATCCTGTACCGATCCTCGCCACAGGCCGACCCGGGACGGTTTCCGGCCCCGCACCGCGCTGCTGCGCCAACCGCGTTACGCAGGGCCCGCGCAAGTTCATGCGGGCAGCTCCAGGTCATGCAGGGCGGCTGTGCCAAACCACTCGCCGCGTTCCTGCCGAAGCAGCCGGTCAACGCTGGCGGCTATTTGCCGGACCTTTGCGTGATCTGCGGCGGCGAGCATCAGGGCGTTCGCGTCGGCCAGGCTATGCGCCATCCGGGAATAACGCAGCGCGTTACGGTGATACTCGCGTTGCGAACTATACCCAGCTAGCGCCGCCGCGCAGGCGGGAATGCTGATGGCAAGCCAGCTCACGGCGTGATGGACCCAGTCCTCCGGGCCGGCGAGCGAGACATGAACGACCGCAATTACCAATGACACGGCAAATAGAGCTTCGACTACTCGTGTCGAGAGCTGGTAGTTGCGCTGAGCGCGCGCCGACGCGCCCTCGAAGTAGGAACGCTGGTCATCGACCCAGGCCTGAGAAAGGAAGCTCCGCAGCAATTCCACGGAGGTCCTGCCGGTATCGACCTGCGGCCGCCGCATCCAGACCATGTCGAAGGCGATGCCCACCCACGGTGCCACGGGAATGTCCCCGCTGATGAACGCAGCTGCGGACGACTCCTCATCGGCGCCGATGAGCGCGAGGAAGAACGCGCTGCGCAGCCGTTCCGCAAGATAGCGCGCGGAGATCCACCGCTGCTGGAGCCGGGCGTGTCGGCCCCACTCTAGGCCAACCAGGATGGCGGCGAGACAGGCGACCTCTCCGCCGACTACGAAGCGAATTTGCGGGACGAACACGAGTTGCGCGCCGACGATGCACACCGCTGCCGCGGCGAACGCGAAGAGCATGGCGCTGAGGCGCAGGTAGAGCGACTGGAATCGCTTGGACAACAGCTCGGCCCGCGCCAGCGGGCCCTGCAGCCAGCCGAGCAGCACCGCCAGGTCAGCGGTAAGGTCGGCCCCGCCGGCGCGCAGGATGCTCCGCTGGAAGTCGTCAATAGACGCCGCAAGCCGTCCGGCGGGCAGCCGGGCCTCATTGAATTCGCAAAAGCGGGCCAGGTCAGAATCGTTCATGCCGAGCCAGCCGACGTCTGCCAGTTTCCCGAGGTTCTCGGCTGCCAGCTCACCCCCGTCCGCCGGGATCCAGATCCAGGGCCGGCCCTGCTGGCGCAGGTAACGTACCATGTCTCCGGTGCCGCCCTTCCCGGCAGCGGGGAGCCCGTCCCAGATGGCAATGGTGACGTCGGCCCGGTCTATCACGGCGCGGCCTGCCGCCAGGTAGGCGTCTTGCCTGGTGCGACTCGGCGGGATGGCGGCCACCCACGACGCCGCGCCGAGCAGGTGCTCGAACTCCGGAAGGGAATGCGCGGGTTCGAAGTCGGTGGCGTAGTCGGCCTCGGACACGGGCAGCACGACCTCGAGCCGCGCGCGCGGCCGGGCAAGCGCGCGGTCGGCAACAACCCGGTCGGCCCCGTCAGCCAGGGCGGAAACGACGACCAGACGGCAGCAGCCACGTATCGCCGGCCGAAGCTGGTCCGCGATCAGGTCGAGCGCCCGGTCGATGGCCGCGCTGAGGACCGGCCTGCTGGCCAGTTGGCGGTGCCCGGTCACCGCGACGCGCAGATCCAGCGGGATGCCGCCGTCGTCGGCGGCCGGCACGCTGCCGGGCGGAGCCTGGTCGGCCGCCAGCGTCACCTTTTCCTCCTGGCGTCGGAATCCGTTACTGCCCCTTGGGGGTATTGCCTAGTAATTATCGATGCTGGTGTGGCGCAGTTCAACCGGTGATTCCAGCGAGGTAAGTGCTGCGCTCGGCCGGAGTGAGCTGGCGGGTGGTACGCCCGTTGGCAATGCGCTCGATCACCGACGTCGAAGGGTTAGCGAGCTCGGCATTCCAGACCTGCACCCAGCCGGTTCCCTCGGCGTCGACGACCGTAATGATGCTTTTGCCGTCAGGGCTGAACCCGGCGGAACTGACGGTCCCCGTGTTGGCCGCCGGCAGCACGGTCAGCTGCTGGCCGGTAACAGCGTCGAAGACCAGGGCGCTGCCGTCTTCACAGGCGACCACGATCTTGCTGCCGTCGGGGCTTGGCGACGCCGCGTTGGGCGACGGGCACGCCTGGAACGTGCTCAGCGACCGGTCGGCGGGCGCGGCCCAGACGGTCACGGTCCCGGCTTGGGACACCGTGACGAACTCGCTGCCGCTGTTGTTGAACTCAACGTCGCTGATCGACGGGCCGGCCGTGCCCAGCAGACGGCGATGTCCGGTGGCGCCCCACACCTCGACCTGCCCGTTGTAATCACCCGCGACGATCTGCTGCCCGCCAGGGCTGAACGCGACGGTGTCGATCGAGTTAGCCGCGTCGAGGGTTTTCATCAGCTGGCCGGTCTGCGCGCTCCGCACTTGTACCGCGTAGTAGTTATCGCTGGCCACGAGCGTGAAGCGGGACCCGTCCGCGCTCATCGCGACGTCCTGCACCCCGGTCACACGGACGGCCGGGGAGGAGGGCAGCATCCGGGCATAATCAGCGTCGCCGGCATGCCACACTCGCACTGTTCCGTCGGAGCCGACGGTGACTATCTGCGTGCCGGCGTTGTCCCACGCTGCCGACTCCACCGTGGTGCCGGCCGGGCTGATGCCCGCCAGCCGGGTGCCGCCGGGCGTGAACACGTTCAGGTTCCCGGCATCGTCGAGGGCGACGATCCGGCCCGCGGAGATGTACTGGGCCCCCAGCACCTGATTCGGCACGCCGTTCGCGTAGGAGCTGGCGAACTGCGCCTGCAGCTCGCGCGGCCAGGCATACCAGACGCGGACCCTGCCGTCATCGCTGGCCGTCACCACTTCCCTGCCGTTGGGGCTGAACTGTACCGCCTCGATCCAGGCGGCGTTGCCGGCCAGCTCCGTCAGCTGCAGCCTGGTAGAGACCTCCCAGACGCGCGTCATCCCGCTGGAGTACCCGGCCGCGATCAGGCTGCCATCCGGGCTGAACGCCACGCTCGTGGCCTCGGCGTCGCCCGCGTCCAGGGTCATCACCGTCTTGCCGGTCGCAACACTGTAGACCCGCACCTTTCCGTCGCCGTCGGCGGTTACCACCTGCTGGCCGTCGGGACTGAAAGCGGCATTCGCGTCCGCCGTGCCCGCGGGCTGCCCCTGGGTCAGCGACTGCGATTGGATAATGCTGAAGTCGCTTTGGCGTAGTTCCACGATCACCGTGCCATTGCCCGTGGCGATGGCGTACTTCAGCGGATCATGCGGGTCAGCGACGATCGCATTTGCCCCGCCGGACAGCGTATTTTGGTGGTTGCGCAGCAGCCGGAAAGGCTCCGATCCATTTTCCGGCGCCCACAGGTAGGCTCCTTTTTGGGTGGCGATCGCCAGGACGTCCGTATCGCCGACGAAGTTCACGCCGTTGACTGCAGGCGAGTCGGCGAAGGTGTAGGAGTGCAGTTTCTTTCCGTCGCGCGCGTCGAACACGCCCACCTGCCCGTCTGCGTACCCGACTGCGACCCGAGTACCGGCCTGATCGAAGGCCAGCGCCAGGGCTCCTCCGGTGACATTGAAGCCGCCCAGCGACATGGGCACCAGGTGGTGCCCGGTTTTGACGTCCCAGATCCAGGCTGTCCCGGACCGGTCGGCGCTGGCGACCTTGTTCGCGTCGGCCGGATCGAACGCCGCCGAGTTGACCGTCGTCCCGATCTGAAACGTGCGCGCCGCCTGAAGTTCTGGGAGCGCGGCCCGCAGAGCCTCTTCCGCCTGGTTCGTGTCTTGCAGGTGTAGCGCCTGCAAAGCCAGCAGGACGCTGAGCTCCGGATCACGCGCGGTGTTCACGTCCGCGTCCGCCGCAAGCTCGCGCGATTCCGCAGTCAGTTTCTCGGTATCGGACTTGTGCAGCAGGTAAGCGAATACGCCGGTCACCGCCAGCGCCACGATCAGGAGCCCCATCGCGAGGGCGGCGAACCGTCTCAGTCGGCGCGTGCGGCGGCGCTCTTCCCGTGCTGCGATCGTCTGACTGATCGCAGGCGCGAGCACGTCGTGGAAGATCTCATAGCGGCGGAACTGCACGGGGTCTTGGCCCGGTGGGGCCGGGACCGGCCGGACAATGCGGGAGTCATCGAGCTTGGCCAGGACGCCGCCGACCTGGCCCTCGCTGTGACCAGTCCTTTTCGCCAGATCGGGAACCGACTCCGCGATTTTCCCGCCGGATGGGGTCACCATGTGGTCGAACAAGTCGACGGCGGTCCGGCGTTCGCCGCTACTCAGGTCGCTGAGCGCCTTCTCCAGGTGGGTGTCGACGATCATCCTGACCCCGCGCAGATTCTGCAGCGTCGACAGGCGCAGTTCATGCGAGTCTTCGGCCCGCTCTCGCTGCCAGATCGCCTCCATCACCAGCTGCAGCAGCGGGGTCGAGACGCGGGCCGCGCCGCCGTCAGCGGCCGCGGCCCGGCCGAGTTCGGCGTCACGGTCGATGTCGTACGCGCGTACCTGGTCCAGGACGGCCTCGACCAGCTCATCCTCGATCTTCACCGGCTCACAGACATGAGGCTGGCCGTTGTAGAGCTGAAGCGGCTCCCGGATCGCCATCTCCGCCGACGGACGATCGAGATACTCGATGTGGAGGTAGTTGCCGTAGACGTTGGCGATCCGCCCCTTGAACAGGTCGCCGAGGCTTGCGTACGCGTCTTCGCGGATCGCGATCAGGAAGTTGGCGCGGAGGTCGGCTCGGTTGATGCAGGCGGCGAGCTGGTCGGCGAACCTCCCGGGAGTGGGCTCATGGGCAAAGTAGAGGAAGTACTCCTCGAACTGGTCGAGCATGAGGAGCAAGCTCGTGTTCGCCGCACCGGATGCGACCGCGATGGCCGCGTCCAGGCGGTCGGCCGGTAGCTCGGGCTCCGGGCTCCCCGCCAGATACGGTCTGATCGCCGAGGCGATCGCCGCCACGAGCTGGGGAACGGGATCGTCCTTCCACGAACTGAAGACAACCGGGACGGAGCGCACGGTACTGCGGCGTTCGAGGCTATCGTCGGCGAGCCTTCGCATCCGCCAGGCAACACCCGCCCGCAGCAGGGAACTCTTGCCGACCCCGCTTTCGGCGTGCAGCAGCGTCAGCCTGGCGGCGCGCAGGTTCGTAATGACCTTGCCGCCTTCTGCCTCACGTCCGAAGAACCACGCGCCGAACTTCTCCCGATAGTAGTCAAGCCCGAAGTAAGGGCTGTCGCGAGGTTCGACCAAAGCCTGGGTGCTGCTCACGTCAGCTTCTCGCCACGTTGCTCTTCAGGAATCTGTCGAGCGCATTCACATATTCGGTCAGCGGGCATTGATACAAGGATACTCCGAAACGCTGCCAGAACCGCTGCTCAAGTACGTCCGGTTTGCGTTCGACGGCCCAGTGCATGCCCCCGCCGAGTTTGTCCCCCCAGATCCAGCGCAGAAAGACTCTGAGCCGCCAATCGGCTATGGTATAGCCAAGGAACAGGCAGTTCGCCTCGCGCAGCTTGGCCAGGATCTGCCCGGGCACCACCTCCTCGGCCGAGCGGCCGCCCAGGTAGTCAATATAATGATCTTCCGTGATCAGGTAATTTCCTTTCCAGCGGTAACCTGCCAACGGGTCGTCGATAGCGCCATTGATCCTGACGATCACTGTGCGCTTCAGCCTGCCGTCGTCGGCAATGAGAGGAAAGTCGGTATAGTCATTGGGCCGTACGACTGGCACCGGATCAACCTTCCCCCAAGGCAGGTGGAGGAACCTGCCGGAATTGGGCGTTCCGCGCTGAGCAATGTAGACGGCAACGTCGAAAGGTTCTCCCTCCTCTCGGAACGCCCTTTCCAGGGCCGCGTCGTACTTTGGCGTCACGATCATCTGGTAGCGCTTTTCGAGCCCCAGTTCCTCGAGCCGCTTCGGCAGATGCGCCATGTACCTGTGGACCGGGCCGGGCGCCCAGTCGACGGCGAGGATCTCCCTGGCCCACCTGAACACGTGCGCCTCACTTTGGACCTCGGTGACGTATTGCGCGATCTCGGCCAGATCTGGCCGGTCGGATTTCAGCTTGACCTTGCCCGCGAGGTACTTGGCGAGGTCGATGTCGTCTGGGAGCATCGAGCCTTGGCGCCACGGGCCGGCATGATCATCTGCGTTAGCGCCGGCGCCAAGAAAGACGACAAGGTAGGCCGCCTCATCGACCAGCATCTGGAAGTGATCATCCTCGACCGGCGGCACACCGGGATCCTTCTGTTGCACGTCCGGCCGGTGCGGCTGGCCGTTGCCTTCCTCCGGCCCGGCCATGTCCGCAGTCGGGGTTGTAGCCGGCGCGGTTGTAGCCGGGTTCTCCCGGATCTCGCTGAGCCGGTCGGCCAGACGCTGGATGTCATCGAGCAGGTCGTTATGGCGCAAACGTTCTGCCTGGCACTCCGGGAGCGGCCTCAGCGCCGGCGGTAGTTCGCTGCTATCGGGCGCCTCGGCCCCGTCCACAAGCACCGGGATCACCGTCACATGGGGGCGGCTACGCAGGGCGAGGTCGATCTCCTTCGCCACCCAATCCTCGTCACCGCGTTGTTGATGGTCGGTGAGGATTTGCATCCAGTTCGGCCCTATCAGCGCGAGGAATGCGCCGGCCGCAGTCAAGTGCGACTTGATCTCGTTGAGCCACTGCATTCCCCCGTGCAGCGTGCTGTTGTCAAGGAACACGTTCTCGGTGCCGAACCGCTCCTTCAGTCCGAGGTATAGAGCCCACGCCGTGCCCGACATCTCGGCATGACGGTAGCTGATGAAGACCTTCGGTTGCCGTTCCGTGGGTAGGTCAGCCGGAATGCTGCCCACGGTCCCGTGCGAGTCGCTCACGTCCATGCACCCCCTTGCAGTTGGATCCGGTTCCTGTCTCGCCGCGGTGCAGGACCGACCGCTTCCCGAAACGGACACGGAAATCATGGGGCCTAGGGCGGCAAGGCCGAAGGCATGCCTCTCTGGCGGCTGGACCGAGGTCATGGCAGCGCGTGCGCGCGTTTGCCGCAAAAGGCCAGGTTCCCGACCGACTGACCTACCTTCCCCCTAAAGCATTCTTGGTAAAGAGTAAACTGCACCGCCTCTTGCTGGTCAAGGGTTTTGTGCGAAACTACCCGGCCGCGTGTGCATCTGTCAGGCGCCTGATTCTCGGGCCGCCGGATGGTATACCGTTGTTGTACTTACAAGCCACCGAAACAACAGACGATGGACTTAGCCAGCAATAGCCTCGGCTTTACCTTTACCCTCATTGGTTTCGCGGTTCCGGCACTACCCGGGGCGTCGGTAAGAACCACGCCGTGAACACCGCCAAGTTGTCCACTTTGCTGTACGTCCTGCCGTCTCACGGAGGACCCACAAAGGAACAAGGTCGACGCCGCGACCATGCCCCGCTCGACCAATGGCGTTGCATTAAGGGCCTGCAGGGCACGATTTTGTGATGTACGTCACGATGAGCATCGCGTTTCGCCTGGTCATCGCCGCATCAAACATCGCCGTTCTCTCTAACGCAAGGCCATTGCCCCGCTCGACCTGGTCATCCAGACCGGCCTTCGCGTCTCGGAGCTCACCGGCCTGCGCAAATCAGGACATCGAGCTGGGCGCTGGCGCCCACGCCCGTTGCATGGGGAAGGGCAGGAAGGAACGGGCGACGCCTCTCTGTACAGAGAGTGGCCGTTCTGCGGGCCTGGACGCAAGAGCGTGGCGGCGATCCAGCTGACCCGCTCTTCCCAAGCAGGCAGGGCACCTCACTCTGCCGCGGCGCTGTCGAAGACCTGGTCGCCAAGCACGCGACCACAGCCACCCGACGATGCCCGTCGCTCGGCACCAAACACCCCACCCCCCACGTCCTTCGCCACAGCTGCTCCATGGAATTGCAGCCGCATTCCCGTGCCGTGGTGATGGCGCGCTTCTGCATCGAGTCGACGTCGATGAACGCCAGTGTCTGCGCGCCGGGCAGCAGCGCCGCCTGCCCCGCGAGCTTCACCAGGAACTCCCGGCCCGCCTTCTCCAGCTGGGACACGTCTCCCAGGTGTACGAGCGCAGTGCGGGCCCAGCGTGGACGGCGCCCGGACCCCGCCGAACAGCGCGCTCATCGCGCCGCGCCGCAGCGGGCCCATGTCCTCGCTGCAGGGTGCTGGAAGCTTCGCAACTCCCATTTTCCCAGGTCAGATGGCACCTTTCATGCAGATTCGCCGGAATCGTCCCTTAATTGACCGGTGGATCGGGGCTTAATGCGTGCTTGGAGGAAGTGTCCGCCGAGCCGGTAGTCGTAGACCCGGGCCGGGTGCGCCACGCCGGTGTCCAGCCCGGCGATGCGTTCCGCCCGGGTGCCTGACCCGTTGTCTGCCTCAGCCACGGCACACATCATAGGCGGGCAAAGTAATGCGACCGCAGGTGTATCACGGGCAGTATCCGACGCTCCGGGAATGCTGAGGGGCGCCTGCGGCCTGACGCAGGCGCGGGCTTCCCGGACCGGCCCCGCGAGAGGCCGGCCAGGGAAGCCGGGGATGTCAGGCTTTCTGGGTAACAAGGAGGCCCTCATGATGCGATCCGCGTCCTACGACCTGAGCATCAGCGCCGTCCGGGCCGACGCGCTTTTCGCATCTGCGCTGCAGTGCTCCGACAAGCCGAGCCCGGTGCAAATCAGGCAGGCGGTCGCCGCGGCCACCCGCGCGTTCGGCGATCTGGGCTGTGCGGCCCGGGTCGCCCAGGAGTACGGCGAGCACCCCGAGACGGCGGTTGCCCGGATGCGGTGGGCGCGCACGGCGGTGGCGGGCGCCTTCGACTCGCCGTCGGGCACGGGATACGTGCCCAGGCACGCCCGGCCAGCCGGGGCCTGCCCCGCGCCGCGCTCGCCGCGCGACCTGGCCGGGCGACCGCCTGCCCACGCCCTGCTGCAAGCCTGCTAGGGCCGGCCGGCATCACGGTCGGCCGACGGCGATCTCAGCGGAGTCGGTGAGCCCCAGCTTGCGCCTGACCCGCTCGTAGAACGTGGTGCGGCCGAGCCGGACGACGTAGGCGGCGCCGGGACGCGACTGCAGGTCGATCCGGTCGCCGGGCGCTATGTTGGCGGCGACGTTCCCGTCGGCCTCCACGGCGAGCCGGCCGCTGCCCGGCAGGACGTCCAGGGTCAGCTGGTCGTCGACCGAGACGACCAGCCCGCGGTTGTAGGCTGAGTGCGGCGCGGCCGGCGTGACCAGGAGGCCCTCCACCGAAGGGCTCACGATCGGACCGCCCGCGGAGAAGCTGTACGCGGTCGAGCCGGTCGGCGTGGCCACGACGATCGCGTCGGCGGCGTAGCTGACGAACGGGCGCCCGGCCGCCTCCACCGCGATGGCGGCGGTCTTCTGCCCGGGGAACCGGACGAACGCGACGTCGTTGAACGCGGTGACCAGCTGCTCGCCGATGAGAGCGTCGACGGCCAGGCGCGGTTCGGTGGTGAAGTGGTGACTGTCGATCGCGGACAGTGCATCCGCCAGGTCGGGCACGTCGACCTCGGCCAGGAAGCCGAGCTTGCCCAGGTTCACCCCGAGGACAGGGAAACGCTGCCGGTCGGCCAGCCGCATGGCGCGCAGCATCGTGCCGTCCCCGCCCAGGCTCACCACGAGGTCCGCCCGGCGCCGCAGTTCGTTGGCCGTCACCGCCTCGGCGGCGCAAGCGATCCGGCTGAGCTCGGTGTCGATGCCGATGACCTCGATCCCGCGGCGCGCCGCCCACTCCAGGATCGATCCGACCGCTCCGCTGCAGTCCCGTTCGGGGTGCAGCACCATGCCGACGACGTGCATGGCCCTCAAGCTACTAAACGGCCGAGTCCGGGTGTAAGCAGCCCCGAACATCGGCCCGGACGCGATGGCGGAGGCCCGCGCGGCGGCCTCGCAGCTCGCCGTGCGGGCACGGCGGCCCTCGCGGTGCGCGAGGGAAGCCGGTCCATCACGGTGGACCACGACCCCCAGCGGCTGGCCCGCGAGGCAATGTTCCTGCCGGTGTTCGGGTCACGGCCGGCGATCAAGAACGCGCTGCTTCGGCGGTTCGGAGCCAGCGCAGGCTAGCGGACGTCGCGTCAGCCTCAGCGGGCGGATCCGCCTGCTATCTCATACGACCACAGCTCGCTGCTGACGCCGACCGGAGGTGGTGCCTCGCGGCCCGCGCGTTCGGCGGCCGACCTGTGCCCGTGCCCGAAAGCGGGGGACTTCATCCAGGACTGGAACGCCGCCTCGTCGCGCCATCTTGTCACCACCAGCCAGGTGGTCCGCCCGTCGGTTGGCTTGAGCAGTTCGAAGCCCTCGAAGCCGTCCTGGTCATCCACCGCGCCAGCCCGCGCGGCGAACCTGCGGGCCAGTTCGTCGCCACTGTCGGCTGGCACGGTAATCGCGTTGATCCTCACCACCGTCATGCTCACGATCATGCCAGCGCCGCCGCGATTACGGTCCCGGCGGCCTTGCCCCTGTCCAGCAGATCACCGGACCCGGGGCCCTGGCCCGGTCCCGCCGGTCCCATGGCTTACCCGGTTCCCTCCGGTCACAGATAACGCGGAAATCCGGGCTTACGCGGAACAACCAGGCCCCTCTGGGGTAGTAGAGTTTCCGCACAGGCCGGAACTTCCGCGTTAAGGCCCGCGATGCGGGGAACCGCGTCCCGGCTTGCGGGTCTGATCCTGGGTAGCAGCGGCCGCCGGGTGACCGGCGGCCGCCGGGCGGGATGGGCGAGGCAACGCTGGTCGCCCCGCGTCACTCCGCGCCGGAGGTGGCCGCCGACTCAGTAGGCCGGGTTAATACCCTGATTGCTGATCCCCGCCATACTGGTCCTGGCCGCCCTGATCCTGGCCATAACCGCCCTGGTCCTGCTGGCCCTGGCCATACTGGTCCTGCGGTCCGCCCTGGCCGGAGCCCTGGTCCTGGCCGCCGCCGTAGCCCTGGCCTTGCTGGCCCTGGCCTTGCTGGCCCTGTCCGTACTGGTCCTGGCCTTGCTGGCCCTGGCCTTGCTGGCCCTGTCCGTACTGGTCCTGGCCTTGCTGGCCCTGTCCGTACTGGTCCTGGCCTTGCTGGCCCTGTCCGTACTGGTCCTGGCCTTGCTGGCCCTGTCAGTACTGGTCCTGGCCTTGCTGGCCCTGTCCGTACTGGTCCTGGCCTTGCTGGCCCTGTCCGTACTGGTCCTGGCCTTGCTGGCCCTGTCCGTACTGGTCCTGGCCTTGCTGGCCCTGTCCGTACTGGTCCTGGCCTTGCTGGCCCTGTCCGTACTGGTCCTGGCCGCCGCCGTAGCCCTGGTCCTGCTGGCCTTGTTGGCCCTGCTGGCCGCCTCCTCCGCCGAACTTGTTCTGCAGTTCCTTGTCCCCTTCTTTCACCGCGAACTGCTCGGCATCGTGCTCCAGGTTGCCGAATTCACTCATCGGGCCTCCGTCCTTGACAACCGTCTCGCGGCCGTCACTCACGCGCCGGTGCGTTGCCGACGGCGCGATGGGCCTTACCCCGGTCTGGCGACCTGACACCTGGAGATCGGCGTTAACTGGCCGCGCACAGGTTTCCGGGGGTTGCCGGGGCACGCGCCGGGCCGTTCGGCTCACTGATCGCGCGACGCGACCTCAGGCCGGAACGGACAGCGACAGGCCGAACTGCGCCGCGGCGTCTGTCCACCACGAGCGCATCGAGAACCCCGCGGCGGCCAGCTCACCGGCCACGCCCGCCCGGCGGAACTTGGCCGACACCTCGGTGCGCATCTCCTCGTCGTCGGCGAAGCCGACGACGAGCCCGATGACCGGCAGGTGCACCGTCTGCGCCATCGCCGAGCGCAGCCGCATCTCGATCCACTCGGCGCCGGGATCCCACGCCGCGACGTGCTCGAACGCGTCCAGGTCGAAGTCGGCGCCGAGTTCGGCGTTCAGCACCGCGAGCACGTTCTTGTTGAACTCGGCGGTGACCCCCGACGCGTCGTCGTACGCGGCGACCAGCGTGGCCGGGTCCTTGACCAGGTCGGTGCCGAGCAGGAAGGAATCGCCCGGCCGCAGCCGGGCCCGGACCCGGGACAGGAACGCCGCGCGCGGCCCGGGCTCCAGGTTCCCGATCGTGCTGCCGAGGAAGGCGACCAGCCGGGGCGCGGGGGCCTCGCCGTCCGCCGGGAACCCGAGCCGCTCCTCGAAGTCGGACACTACGGCCCGCACCTCGAGCCCCGGATACTCAGCCGACAGCGCGCGACCCGCCACGACCAGGGCGGGCTCGCTGACGTCGACCGGCACGTAGCAGCGCAGCGTGCCGGCGTCCCGTAGCGCGTCGAGCAGCAGCCGGGTCTTGTCCGAAGATCCCGAGCCCAGTTCGATCAGCGTCCGGGCCCGGGTCTGCCCGGCGATCCCGGCCGCGGTCGCGCGCAGGATCTCCCGCTCGGCGCGGGTCGGGTAGTACTCGGGCAACTCGGTGATCTTGTCAAACAGCGCGCTGCCCTGCGCGTCGTAGAACCACTTCGGCGGCAGCGACTTCGGTTCCGCAGTCAGCCCGGCCAGGGCGTCCGCGCGCAGCGCCTCCCGCAGGAAGCCAGGCGGCAGCCGGCGGTCGAGGGATGTCATCGGATGGCGATCCTTCCGTCCTCGGTGCCTGGCCTGGCCAGGACAGTCAGTTCGGTCACGCTGACCTGCTGCGGCGTCGCGGTGACGACGCGGCCGTCCGGCACCTCGGTCCAGCCGGGCTGGTCGTCGCCGGGTTCGGAGGCCACCACCACGGCGGCGCCGCCCCCAAGAGCCCGCCGGTACCACAGCGTGTCACCGGCCGCGGTGGCCACGATCACCTGCCCGTCGGTGAGCAGGAAGTTGAACCGGCCGGTCACCCCCACCGCGTCCAGCGCGGCGATGGCGCCAGCGGCCGCCTCGTCCGGCCGGGCGCCGCCGCCGAGCCGGTGCCTGACCAGGGCCCACAGCAGCGCCGAGTCGACCCGGGCTTCCAGCCCGAGCAGCACCTCGGCGGGCAGCGTCGCAAGGAGCCCGGCCACCGAGCCGGGCCACCCCGCGACGATGCCGTTGTGGCTGAACAGCCAGCGCCCGGCCGCGAACGGGGCGATGGCGGCCGTCCCCTGATCGGTACCGGGCGTGGCCGAGCGGACGGCGCCGAGCATCGCGCTCGCCGACGTCACCCGCGCGACATCCGCAAAGGACTCGTCGCCCCAGATCGGCCCGGCGTGGCGGTACCTGGCCGGAACGGGATCCTCCGGCGCGTACCAGCCGACCCCGAACCCATCCGCGTTCACCGTCCCGTACCGCTGCCGGCGCGGCGCCCAGGCCTGCATGCGCAGGCCGTGCGGCGGATCGATGAACACCGACCGGAGTGTCGCGGGCGGCCCGAGATAGGCCAGATGCCGGCACATCAGGCGGACTCCGGCACGCCAGCACTCCTGGCGGTGCGGAAGCCGGCGAAGATCTGCCGCCGGATCGGGTAGTCCCAGTTGCGGAAGGTTCCCCGGCAGGCCACCGGGCTGACCGCGAACGACCCGCCGCGCAGCACCTTGTACTCCGGGCCGAAGAACACCTCGGAATACTCCTTGTACGGCCACGCCTGGAAGCCCGGGTACGGCAGGAAGTCCGAGCCCGTCCACTCCCAGACGTCCCCGATGAGCTGCCTGGCCCCGCACGGCGCCGCCCCCTGCGGGTAGGAGCCGGCCGGCGCCGGGCGCAGGAAAGCCTGTCCCAGGTTGGCGCGCGATGCCTCGGGCTCGGCGTTGCCCCACGGGTACCGGCGGGTCAGGCCAGTGGCCGGGTCGAACCGGGCCGCCTTCTCCCACTCCGCCTCGGTCGGCAGCCGGCGCCCGGCCCAGCGCGCATAGGCGTCGGCCTCGTACCAGCTCACGTGCAGCACCGGCTCATCCGGCGTGACCGGCTCGGTCCGGCCAAACACCCGGCGGGTCCACTGCCCGCCGTCCCGGTGCCAGTAAAGCGGCGCGGTCAGCCCGGCCTTCTGCCGGTGCGCCCAGCCGGCCCGTGTCCACAAGCGCGGGTCGTCGTACCCGCCGCCGTCGATGAACTCCGCGTAGGCGCCGCAGGTCACCGGGGTGGTGTCGAGGTAGAAGGACGGCACGTCGACGGTATGCCCGGGCCGCTCGTTGTCCAGCGCCCAGGGCTCGGTGGAGGTGCCCATGGTGAACGCGCCACCGGGCACCAGCGCCTCGGCCGGCAGCCGGAAGGCGTCGGCGGGCGCGGGCCCCGGCGAAGACGCGGCGAGCACCGGCGCCCCGGCCCGGATCTGGTGGGTGATCATCATCGTCTCGTCGTGCTGGACCTCGTGCTGGGCGATCATGCCGAACGCGAACCCGTCGCCGAGCAGCCGCGGCCCGGTGAACGAGGTGCGGTCGAGCAGGTCCAGGACCCGCCCGCGCACCTCCTGGCCGTAGGCCCGCGCCTCGGCCGGCGGCAGCAGCGGCAGCGCCGGCCGCTGCGACCGCGGGTGCTCGAACGCGTCGTACAGCGGGTCGATCTCCGGGTGCATCGGCTCACGACCGCCGACCTCGCGAAGCAGCCAGAGTTCTTCGGCGTTGGCGATGTGCGCGAGGTCCCAGACCAGCGGGGACATCAGCGGCGAGTGCTGTCTGACCAGGTCGGCCTCGTCCACGCTGTCGGTGAGCAGCGAGGTGCGCTGCCGCGCGCCGGTCAGTTCCCGGGCGATGACCCCGCGCAGGGTCTCCGGGTCGAGCTGTGACTCCGTCAAGAGCAGACTCCGTCCAGTTGGTCGTCGGCGGGACATCGGTCTTTCAGCACGTAGCGCTCGGTGAAGGCGGCGACCGCACGCCGGATCGGGGCCGGCGTGGCCAGCCGGGTCAGCGCCGCGTCCGCGGCCTCGAAGCACTGCCGGCTCGCCTGGCCGATCCGCGGGTCGGCCGGCCCGTGCCGGGCGGCCCGCAGCCAGGGCTCCTGGGCGTCCGGCGCGCAGTCCCACACCGGCTCGGCGGCGGCCAGCGCGGCGTCGGCGGCGCGCTCGTCATCGGTCAGCGCGGTCGCGACGGCCGCGGGCACGATCCAGTCGTCGCCGCGCTGCGCGTCGATCATCCGCAGTTCCATGTGCCCGCGCGGGCGAACCGGCGGGAACAGCGTGGACAGGTGATAGTCCAGGTCCTCCGCCGTCGGCGGGCGCAGCGGGCCCGAGCTGCCGTCGCGCAGCCAGTCGCGGAAGGTCATCCCGGGCGGCGCGGCCCAGTCCCGCGAACCGGGTTCGCACACGCACATGAGCTCGGCGTCCAGGGCGTAGGTGGCCCACGCGTCGCGCGGGTCGCCGTCGCCGGATACGTCGGCGGGGGCCCGGGTCCGCCCGGGATCCATGTGGGCCCACACCTGCTGCCGTGCCGACCGCCAGCCGGTCGGCTGACCGTCCCGTAGCGGGGAGTTGGCGAACGCGGCCACCAGCACCGGCCCGATCGCGTGCAGGAGCCGCCAGCGGGAGCGGTATCCCGACTGTCCGCCGCTGTCGTCACCGGCGTCCAGGCAGACCTGGACGGACGCGGTGCCGCACATCATCTGGCGGCCCCACTGACCCTCGCGGTCGAAGAATTTCTCCATCGCGGCGTACCGGGGCAGATCGAGCAGCCGGCGAGGGGGACGGATCGGATCCAGGCCGCAGCCGCACAGTCGGAGGCCGGCCGCCGCGGCCACGTCACGCAACGCGACCAGGTCACGCTCGGTTACCTCATGGAGCTCACCGAGCGTAGCGACGGGCGCCGAGCTGAGCTCGAGCTGCCCGCCGGGCTCGACCGTGAGCGAGGCACCGGAAGAGAATTTATACCGAACGGACTGGGCTGTTTGCCCTGCGTAGCCTTCAGCATCCGAGGGCCCGAAGCCGGCCAGGGTGGCGGCTACTTGCTCCGCCCGGACCGGTAGCGCGGGATCGCGGTGATCGCGCACCAGCCACTCGAGTTCAACGCCCACACGCTGCGGCGGGCCCGTCTTGAAGCAGATACCGTGAACCTGAGCTTCCGCGTCGGCTTCGGTAAACCGCACCCCCTTTATCACGATTTCAACACTACCTGACCCATCTCCCCGGACCGGAAATCCGGGGTCGGCGGGTCATCGCCGAGGCACCGGAGACATGACCCTCCTGCCCGGACGGCGGCCTGCCATTCGCTTCCCAGGCATGTCTCAGGTTCGGGTGGTACCGTGCGGCACACCGAGCGCGATCGACGCTGACGTTAAGTAGCCATATTAATGACACGCCGTAATCGGCAACGTGGCCATTGGCACGTTACTGCTCTGGCAGGATGGAACTCGATGAAGGCACCGTCCGTGCGGATTCCGCTGCTGGGCCGGGGGAAGGCTGACGATCCCCCCGGAATCGTGGCTGTCGCGCGCGTGGACCGCCGGACGAAGAACATCACCCAGCGCCTCAATCCGGGCGAGATCGCCATCATCGACCATTCCGACCTGGACCGGGTCAGCGCCGAGGAGCTTGTCAGGCGCAGGGTCGCCGCCGTCGTCAACGCCTCGGTCAGCATCACCGGGCGTTACCCCAACCTCGGCCCGAAGCTGCTGCTCGAGGCGGGGATCCCGGTCGTCGACGGGGCTGGGCCTGACGTGCTGGTCAAGGTGGCCGACGGGGCCGTGGTCCGGCTCGACACCGAGACCCTCTATCTGGGGGATACGGTCGTGGCCAAGGGCACGCCGCTGACCGAGGAACTGGTGCAGGCGGCGATGACCGAGGCCAGGGCCATGGTCGGCGTCCAGATCGAGTCGTTCGCCGCGAACACGCTGGAGTTCCTCCGGCGCGAGCACGAACTGCTCACGAACGGTATCGAGCCGCCCGACATGGACACCGACATGAACGGCCGGCATGTGCTCGTCGTGGTCCGCGGCTACCACTACCGGGAGGACCTGGCCGCGCTGCGGCCCTACATCCGCGAGTACAAGCCGGTGCTGGTGGCCGTGGACGGCGGGGCGGACGCGCTGATCGAGGCCGGCTATCAGCCCGACGCCATCTTCGGCGACATGGACTCGGTGTCGGACGAGGCGCTGTGCTGCGGCGCGGAACTCGTGGTGCACGCCTACCCGGACGGCCGCGCGCCGGGCATGGCCCGGGTCCGCGAGCTCGGCGTGGACGCCGTCACCCTGCCCGCTCCGGGGACGAGCGAGGACGTCGCCCTGCTCGTCGCCGACGCCAAGGGTGCCAGCCTGATCGCCGTGGTGGGCACGCATCACACGCTGGAAGAATTCCTCGACAAGGGCAGGCCGGGGATGTCCAGCACGTTCATCACGCACCTGCGTGTCGCGGGGAAGCTGGTCAACGCGCGGGGCGTGCACCAGCTTTACCACAGCCGGATCTCCGGCTGGTCGCTGCTGGTGCTGGTACTCGCCGCCGCGGTGACTTTGTTCGTCGCGGTGGTGTTCTCGCCCGCGAGCCCGATCCTGGCCAGGTATTTCGAGGCGACCTGGCACTCCTTCACCTACTGGCTGACCGGAAAGCTCTAGTGATTGACTTTCGCTACCACCTCGTCTCCATCGTGGCGGTGTTCCTCGCGCTGGCGATCGGGATCGTCCTGGGTTCCACCGAGCTGCAGGGCCCGACGTACAACTTCCTGGACAAGACCACCTCGAAGCTGCAGAACGAGCTCGGCCAGGTCAGCAGCGCGCGGGACGCCGCCCAGCAGCAGGCCAGCGAGGCCGGGATGTACGCCCAGGCGGTCGAGCCCGCGGTGCTGCGCGGCCTGCTGACCGGCCAGCGGCTGCTGATCGTCACCGAGCCGGGGGCCCAGTCCGGGGTGGTCAGCGGGATCACTACCGCCGGGATCGACGCGGGGGCCGCCGTCACCGGGCAGATCAACCTGGCGTCGAGGTTCTTCGACACCAGCGGCGCCAGCCAGGACAATCTGAACCAGACCACCCTGGACGTGGCTCAGACCGCCGGCATCCAGCTCGACGCCAGTGCGACCTGCCAGCAGCAAGCCGCCCAGGTGATCGCCGGCGAGATCCTGACCACGTCGCTGAAGACGGCCTCGCCCGGCGGCCAGGCGGCCAGCGGCGATCAGAGCGCCACCGCCGCCACGATGCTCCAGGCCTACGCCGCGTCCCAGTTCCTCAGCACCACCGGCCAGCCGGCCAGCACAGCCACGCTGGTCATCGTCGTCACCCCGCAGAACGCCCCGTCGGACGGCAGCACGGACCAGCTGGATCAGGTGCTCGTGCCCCTGGTTCAGGAACTGGCGGCCAAGAGCGCGGCCACCGTTGTCGTCGGCTCGTCGTCCGGCTCGGGCGCGGGCAGCCCGATCGCGGTGCTGCGGTCGAACAGCGTGTCCAACCAGGTGTCCACGGTGGACGACGCCGACCTGGTGTTCGGCCAGACCGTCGCCATCCAGGCCCTCGCGGTGCAACTCGACGGCGGTAAGGCCAGCAGCTACGGGTTCACGGCCAACGGCGCGACCAGTATCGCCCCGAGCCCGGCGCCCACGCCGGCCGCGTCGCCGAGCGCCACCGCCACCGCGTCCTCGACGAAGAAGAAGGCCAGGAAATGAGCCGGACCAGCCTGCGGCTGATCACCGCGGCAGCGGGCGCCGCGGCGGCCGGCGCGGCCAGGCTCGGCTATGCCGCCGTGAACCGCCGCCCGCCGGGCGGCCCGAAGGCGTGGTCGCGGACCAACCACCGGGGCGAGCCGGTCACCCTGCTTGAGGGGCCCGCGGTGGCGGCTGGAGCGATCGCCGGCGTGCTGGCCCAGGCCGGGCTGGCCTCGCTGGCGGGAACGCCGGGCTGGCGCCGCACCGCGGCCATGATCGCGGGCGGCGCGGGCGCCGCGGCGTTCGGGGCCTACGACGACCTTGCCGGGTCCGGCGACCGGCGCGGCTTCCGCGGCCACCTGGGCGCCCTGCGCCACGGCCAGGTGACCACCGGGGCGGTGAAGCTGGGCGGCATCGGCGCCACCGGGCTGGCCAGCGCCGTGCTGGCCGGGGGCTCACCCGCCGACGTGGTCCTCAACGCGGGGCTCGTGGCCGGGAGCGCGAACCTGCTCAACCTGTTCGACCTGCGGCCCGGCCGGGCCATCAAGGTCGCGGTGGCCTCCGGCGCCCTGATCGGCGCGGCCGGCCGGGACGGTGTGGCGGCGCCGCTCGGGGCGGCGATAGCACTGCTGCCCGAGGACCTCGCCGAGCGGGCCATGCTCGGTGACGCCGGCGCGAACGCGCTGGGGGCGATGCTCGGCGCCGCGGCGGCGGGCCTGCCCAGGAAGGGCCGCATCACCCTGCTCGTCGCGATCACCGGCATAACCGCGGCCAGCGAGAAGGTCAGCTTCACCAAGGTGATCGCGCGCACCCCGGCGCTGAACTGGCTGGACATGCTCGGTCGGCGGCCGGCTCAGCCGACGCCACCCGCCACCATTCCGCCCCGGCACCGCGGCACGACGGACCTCAGCGAGGCGGGTAGCGCCGCTCGTTCGGCAGGGAAAACCGACTTCCCGCCGCCGGGCGAATGACCGCGCGCGCGGCCCCACGGGGGGTTAGGGGGGGGCACCCCCCCTGGCCGGCGCAGCGGGGGAGTGCTCGGCAACGGGGCGGGGGGATAGGCCGGGCGGCGCTGCTGATCAGCGCGATCACGATGCTGGCGCGGGTCATCGGGTTCGGCCGCCAGGTCGTGTTCGCCCACACCGTCCAGGCCTCCTGCCTGGGCACCGCGTACACCACGGCGAACATGGTGCCGAACATCATCTACGACATCGTGATGGGCGGCGCCCTCACCGCCGTCGTGGTGCCCGTGCTGGCCGGGCCGGCCAGCACCGGCGGCGGGGACGGTGACGAGCAGGTGCGGCAGACCTCCGCCGCCCTGCTCAGCTGGACCGTGCTGCTGCTCGTGCCGGTCAGCGTGGCGGTGGCGGTCATCGCCCGGCCGCTGATGTCGCTGCTGCTCGGCGGGGCGCCCGGCTGCCCGCGGGCCAGCATGGTCGCCCTCGGCGCCCGCATGCTGGCCGTGTTCGCGCCGCAGATCCTGCTCTACGGCCTGGCCGTGGTGCTGTACGGCATCTTGCAGGCGCACCGCAGGTTCGCCGCGCCCGCGCTGGCGCCCGTGCTGTCCAGCCTGGTCGTCATCGGCGCCTACTTCTGGTTCGGCGTGGCCGGGAGCGGCTATCAGGACATGGCCAGGCCGGTGCCGGTACTGGCCTGGGTGGTGCTGGCCGCCGGGACCACCGCGGGGGTGGCGGCCCTGGTGGTGACCCCGCTCGTCCCGGCCGCCCGGCAGTTGCTTGCCCGGGGGGACGACAGTGCCCGCTCCCGGGGGGCATCCACCCCCCCGGACCCCCCTGGCAGCCCCCCCCGCAAGGGGTTGCGGCTGCGGCCCAGGGTGCGCTTCCCGGCCGGGATAGGCGCGCGGGTCCGCGCGCTGGCCGCCGCGGGGGTCGCGACGCTCATCGCGCAGGACGTCTCGGTGGCGGTGGTGATCGTGCTGGCCAACTCCCGCGGCGGCAGCGGCTCGCTGGTGCTGTACAGCTTCGCCTGGGCGGTCTTCTTCGTGCCCTACGCCGTGCTGGCGGTGCCGATCGCGACCAGCGCCTTCCCAGAACTGTCCGCGCGCTCGGCGAGCTTCGACGGCACCTGCGCCACGTCCACCCGGGCGGTCATGGTCGCGTCCTGGCTGGGGGTGGCGGGGATGACCGGCACCTGCATTCCGCTGGCGCGGGTGTTCCAGTCCCACGCCGGCCAGGCGGCCGACGCCAGGCAACTCGCAATCGGGCTGGTCGCGTTCGCGCCGGGACTGGTCGGCTACGGGCTGACGGCGAACCTGTCCCGGGTGCTCTACGCCGCGGGCCGGAACCGGGCCGCGGCCCTGGCGGTCAGCGGCGGCTGGGTCCTGGTGATCGTAGCGGACCTGCTGATCGTGCCGTTCGTGCCGCGCGCCGCGGTGGTGCCCTGGCTCGGGGTGGCCACCACCATCGGGCTGACCGCCTCGGGCGTCGCGCTGCTCATCCTGGTCCGCCGGCTCCGCGGCCCGGCCGCGCTGCGCGGCGGCGCGCGCGCCGCGGCCGCCGGGCTGGCCGGGGCGCTGGCCGGCTCCGCGGCCGGGCTCGCCGTGGCGGCCAGCCTCCGGGTGACCGGATTCCTGCCCAACGTGGCCGTCACGCTGCTGGCCAGCGCGGCCGTGGTGGCGGCCTTCCTCGCGGTGGCGGCCGTGGCCGACGGCGGCGACCTGCGTGCCGTGCTGGGCAAGGTGATCCGCCTGTGAAGGTTGCGTTCGTGCTCGGCACCAGCACCGGCGGCACCGCCCGGCACGTCCGGATGCTCGCCGCCGGGTGCGTGGCCCGCGGCGTGGCCGCCGAGGTGTTCGGCCCGGCCCGGACCGACCGCGACTTCGCCTTCGGCGCCACGGCCTCGTTCACGCCGGTCGAGATCGCCGGCCGGCCGCGCGTGCCCGGCGACCTGCGGGCGATCCGGCGGCTGCACCGCCTGATCGCGGCCTGGCGGCCTGACGTGGTACACGCGCACGGCCTGCGGGCCGGGGCGCTTACCGCGATCGCGGTGGCGTTCGTCCGGCCCACGGTCTACGCCGCGCGGCCCGCGCTGGTCGTCACCGTGCACAACGCCCCGGCCGCGGGCGGGACCACCGGCGCGGTCTACCGTGTCCTGGAACTGATCGTCGCGCGCCGGGCCGATTCGGTCCTGTGTGTCTCGCCGGACCTGGAGGCACGGATGCGCGCCGCGGGCGCCCGCCGGGTGGCCCGCGCGCTGGTCCCGGCGGCGGGCGTTTCCGCGGAAACGCGCGCGGCGGGTCCGCCGCCCGGCGCTGATGTAGCCGCGGGCGCGGGCTCGGATGTAGGCGCAGCCGCGGGCGCGGGCGCGGATGTAGGCGCGGGCGCAGGCCGGCCGGTCGTGCTCGCCGTGGGTCGGCTGGCCGTGCAGAAGGGGTTCGGCACGCTACTTGACGCCGCCGCCCGCTGGGCGGAACTGCGGCCACCGCCGATCGTCGTCATCGCCGGCGAGGGCCCGCTCGAGGCCGGACTGAAGAGCCAGGCGGCCCGGCTCGGGCTCGACGCGCGGTTCCCTGGCCACCGCGACGACGTGCCTGCCCTGCTGGCCGCCGCCGCGGTGTTCGTGCTGCCGAGCGTGTGGGAAGGCCAGCCGCTCATCCTGCAGGAAGCGCTGCGCGCCGGGGTGCCGGTCGTGGCCACCCGGGCCGGCGGCACGCCGGAACTCACCGGCGAGGACGCCGCCCTGCTCGTCCCGGCCGGCGACGCTGGCCGGCTCGCCGCCGCGGTCCGCTCGGTGCTCACCGACGACGTGCTAGCCGCCCGGCTGCGCCGGGCCGCCGCGGCCCGCGGGCGCGCCCTCCCGGACGCGGACGACGCCGTCTCGGCCGCCCTGTCCGAGTACGGCCGATTGGCCGGCTCCCGGCCTCGGCAGCCACGTTGACCAGATACGAATCAGGGTCCACGCGAGCGGCGCCCGACCGGAGGCCCAGTGGGGTTATCCCGGAGTTTTCGGCCTATGCGGAGGATCCGGTACTCCAGGGAGGCCGTCGCACAGCCCTCCACGACTCGGTGTCAACCCCCAATCCGCGCCCGGAACATGGCTTGGTGTCCGGACCGGGCGATCGAATAGCAGCGATATGTGTCGGACTCCGACTTGACAATGCCCCTTGGGAACCGACTTGACAATGCCCCCTTGGGAAGTTGTGCGACAGCCCCCAGGGGGTACCAAAGCCTGCGCAGCGGCCTGATCTTCCGCGTTAATTCACGCCGGAATGCGACAAAGTCGGACAAAGTAACTGACATACTCCGCCGCAACTGCCCCGGCCACCTAGTCGGCGTTCTAGGCGGCCGGGCCGTACCAGGCGCTGATCCCGCCGGACCGGACGTCGGGCGGGCGGCCGAGGAGCCACTCGAAGAACGGCATGACCAGGGCCGCACGTTGCCCGCCCGGCTGGATCAGGACCGCTCGCACGCCCCAGGCCCGCAACTGGGCCCGCAGCGCGCGCCGCAGCGCTAGCGTCATCGCCGGCGGGCGGCCGTCGGCAAGCTGGCCGAGAACCTCGCCGGTCAGAGTCTGCCGGTCGGAGGCCGGCGTTCCGGCCGAACCGGGTGCCGGGACCACGAACCGCCCGCCCGGAGCCTTGAAGCGCAGCCCGGCCGCGACCTGCCCCAGCATCGGGATCGCGTCGCCTGCGTCCGGGAACGGGTACAGCACCGCCACCGCGCCCTGGGGGATCGCCGTGACCATGGCCGACGAGAAGTACCGTGGCACCTGCGTCACCCGCGTCCAGTACGGCCAGGAGGGCACCAGCGGGAGGAGCGCCAGGCAGGCCAGCGCGGCGCAGGCGGCACCCGCGGCGAGGCCCGGCCAGCGCGCAGCCCGGCCCGGCCAGCGCGCAGCCCGGCCCGGCCAGCGCACAGCCCGGCGCAGGCGCTCGCGCAGCGCCTCGAGCGTGAGGGCGAACATCACCGCCGCGCCGAGCATCACGTACAGGGAGTAGCGAGCGGCGATCGTGTTGTCCAGGACCGGGACATGGGTCAGCGCGG
>Ga0335081_10003782_pt1 | contig 23829 bp, 21 predicted proteins | sample Lox_Sample_35_FD_206713 | JGI IMG/M metagenome (GOLD analysis project Ga0335081, IMG submission 206713) | Soil microbial communities from Loxahatchee National Wildlife Refuge, Florida, United States - Lox_Sample_3.5 | ecosystem: Environmental > Terrestrial > Soil > Wetlands | place: USA...
AGGGCTTGAACGAGGAGCCGGGCTGGCGCATCGCGTCGACCGCGCGGTTGAACTGGCTCGCGCCATAGTCGCGCCCGCCCACCATGGCGCGGATGCCGCCGTCGAGGTCGGCCACCACGGTGGCGGCCTGCTTGGCATGGTAGTCGCGGCCGTATTCGCGCAGCGAATTCTCCACCGCCTCCTCGGCCTTGTGCTGGACCCCCATGTCGAGCGCGGTGCGCACCACGAAGGCGCGCTCGGTGATCGACTTCGGCAGCGTGTCGACGAGCTTGCGCATCTCGTCGAACGCGTAGTCGAGATAGTAGTTGGGCGCGTCCTGGTCGCGCCGGTCGATCGCCGAGGCCGGGTTGCGGCGGGCGCCGAACACCTGGCCCTCGGTCATGAAGCCGGCGTCGACCAGGTTGTCGAGCACCACGTTGGCGCGGGCGCGCGCCGCCGGCAGGTTGACGGTCGGGGAAAATTTGGACGGCGCCTTGAACAGGCCGGCGAGCATCGCGGCCTCGGCGAGATTCACGTCGCGCGCCGACTTGCCGAAATAGTACTGCGCGGCGGCGTCGACGCCGAACGTGCCGCCGCCCATATAGGCGCGGTCGAGATAAAGTTTCAGGATCTCGTTCTTGGTGAGCCGCGTCTCCAGCCAGATCGCCAGGAACGCCTCGTTGATCTTGCGCTCGATGGTGCGCTCGTTGGAGAGAAACAGGTTCTTGGCGAGCTGCTGGGTGATCGAGGAGCCGCCCTGCACGACGCCGCCGGCGCGCGCATTGGTGACGAGGGCGCGCAGCGTGCCCGCGACGTCGATGCCGAAATGGTCGTAGAAGCGCCGGTCCTCGGTCGCCAGCACAGCCTTGATCAGGTGATCGGGCAGCTGATCGAGCTGGAGCGAATCGCTGTGCTTGATGCCGCGGTTGCCGATTTCGTTGCCGTAGCGGTCGAGGAAGGTGACGGCGAGGTCGGACTTTTTGAGCCAATCCTCGTCCGAGGTCTCGCGGAAGGCCGGGATCGCCAGCGCCAGCGCCAGCATGAGCCCGCCGAGCCCGAGCGTGCCGAGCTCGGAGATCGGCTCGATCAGGATCCAGCGCCGCCAGCCCGCGACATGGAAGCGGTCCATGAAATCGGCGAAGCGCTCGAACAGCTCGCGGCCCCAGATCGTGCTCTGAAACAGGCCGAAGTCGAGGCGCGAATCGAGGTCGAGCAGGAAGCGGCCGACGCGCGTCTTCCAGCTTGGCCGCGGTCCTTCGCCCGGGATTTGTTGGCTCAACCCGATTTCCCTCCGCGCACGGCGCTTCTCCGCCCGCTCCGGGACGGCGCAGCGGACCGTGCGCCCCTGGTCTTAGCCGAACGGGGCCGTCCGGCCAACGACCGATGTGGCGCATTATGAACGGCGATTGGGGGTAATTTCGGGGCAGAAGCGCCGGCCGCGGGGAAGAAATTCTTCAGCCGGCGCAAGCCGCCGCCCGCGACCATACGCCACCATGCGCCACCCATGCGGATCGGCTTGGGGCGACCCCTGCCGAGCCTTATAACCGGACGCCGTCAGGTGCCTTGACCTTCAGCCGAAAGTTGTTGGAAGATCGGCGCGGGGTTCAGGGGGGTGACAATCATGCGTTGGCTGGCAGTTGTTGCGCTCGCCGCGGCGTGCGGCGGGTGCGCGTCGATTACGCGCGGCACGACCGATCAGGTCCAGATTCAGTCGGAGCCCGCGGGGGCGGAGGTGCGCACTTCGATGAACCAGGTGTGCACCACGCCGTGCACGCTGCAGTTCAGCCGCAAGGACGAATTCACCGTCACGGCGTCGAAGCCCGGCTACAATTCGGCCGAGATGGATGTGCACACGCGGATCGCGGGGGGCGGGGCGGCCGGGTTCGCCGGCAATGTTCTGCTGGGCGGCGTGGTCGGCATGGCGGTCGATGCGGCGGATGGCGCGACGCTCGAGCACTATCCGAACCCGGTGATGCTCAACCTCGTGCCGCTGCGCAAGGGCCAGCCGCCGCGTGTCATCAAGCAGGAGCCGCCGCTGCCCACACCGCCACCGCCGGCGTCCTCTGACGGTCCGCCGCAGAGCTGAGCAGGAGCTGAGCCGGCGTCGCACTGCGCGCCCCCGGAAAAGCGAAATGGCCGGGACGAGCCCGGCCATCGCGCATGTGGTGACCTCGGGGCTGGATCTATGCCCGCAAGCCCTCGGGTCGGGCGCCCGCCGGTGCGTCGTCATATTCGGCCGAGATGTCCCGACCGGTGTAGTCGGGCATCGCCGCCGCCGACAGCAGGCTCACGACCGCGCAGGCCGCGATATAGACCGCGATCGCGTAGCCGGACTTGTACTCGGCGAACAGCCAGGTCGCGATCAGCGGGGCTGGACCGCCGGCGATGATCGAGGCGAGCTGGTAGCCGAGCGAGGAGCCGCTGTAGCGCAGGCGCGGCGTGAACGATTCGGCGATCAGCGCGGCCTGCGGGCCATACTGCATGTCGTGCGGGATGAGCGAGAGCACGATTGCGACAAACAACAGCGCCGGCACCGCAGTGTCTACCATGCCGAAGTAGAGGAAACCGAACACGCCGACGGTGGCGGCGCCGATCAGGTACATCTTCTTGCGGCCGATGCGGTCGGAGATGTGGCCCGACAGCGGAATGGTGATGAACGACACGCACGAGGCGGCGATTACCGCCCACAGCACGAGGTTGCGATCCATCTTCAGCGTGCCGACCGCGTAGGCGAAGATGAAGGCCGTGAAGATGTAGAACGGCGCCTGCTCGGACATGCGCAGCAGCGCCGAGAGGATGATCTCCTTGGGATGCTTCTTCATCACCTCGATGATCGGCGTCTTTTCGACGCGGCGTGTGGTGACCAGGTTCTGGAACACCGGCGTCTCCAGGATGCCGAGGCGGATCCACAGCCCGACCGCGACCAGGACGATCGAGAGCAGGAACGGGATGCGCCAGCCCCAGGTGCCGAACTGATCGCCCGACCAGGCGCTGAAGGCGAGCACCGCGAGATTCGCGAGGAAGAGCCCGCACGGCACGCCGAACTGCGGCCAGGAGGCGACGAGCCCGCGCTGCCCATGGGTGCGCGACCATTCCATCGCAAGCAGCACCGAGCCGCCCCATTCGCCGCCGACGCCGATGCCCTGGACCATGCGCAGGACGGTCAGGAGGATGGCGCCCCAGATGCCGATCGACGCGTAGGTCGGCACGAAGGCGATCAGGAAGGTCGCGATGCCCATGCACAGCAGGGTCGCGATCAGCGTTCCCTTGCGGCCGATACGGTCGCCGTAGTGGCCGAAGATCGCCGCCCCGATCGGGCGGCCGACGAAGCCGATGAAATAGGTTCCGAAGGAGAGCAGCGTCGCCGACAGGGGATCGGTGTTCGGAAAATAGAGCTTGCCGAAGACCAGGCCGGCCGCGGTTCCATAGAGGAAGAAGTCGTACCACTCGATGGTGGTGCCGATGGTCGATGCGATCACCGCCTTGCGCAGCTGGGCGCTGTGATCGGCTTCGGACAAGGTAGTCGATGATGTTCCGTAGGTGGCTGCCGTAGCCATGGGTGTTCCCTCCTGGTTCTCGCTCGCCCCGTGTCGGGTCTTACGGCCCGCCTTCCGGCACGATACTTCAGGTTGGTAGCCGATCCAAGCTGGGGGGACGCATTTGGCTGGGGAGTGCCCGGCTCCCTTACGGATTACCGCGCATCATGGAAAATCACCCCGAGCGTATGCCGTTGGCCTGAGCGAATCCGGCTCACCCCATGACGCATGGTCACCCGATAGGTGCCGCGCGTGCCGGCGACCGGGCGGTGGTGCACCGGGAAGATCACGCCTTCGCCGAAACCGAGCGGAACCACCTCGGCACGCGACTGCATGCGCGGACGCTGTTCGGTGAGCAGGAATTCGCCGCCGGTGAAATCGACACCCGGCCGCGACAGCAGCAGCGTGAGCTGGAGCGGAAACACATGCTCGCCGTAGAGGTCCTGGTGCAGGCAGTTGTAGTCGCCCTCGCCATAGCGCAGCATGAGCGGGGTCGGCCTGGACTGGCCCGCCGCGTGGCATCGGGCGAGAAAGGCGGCGTGATCGGGCGGGAAGCGCGCAGCGACCCCGAGCGCCTCGTTCCAGCGGTTGGCGATCTGCGCGAGCGGCGGATAGAGCGACGTGCGCAGCGTCGCGACCGCCTCGGGCAGCGGATAGGCGAAGTATTTGTACTCGCCGCGGCCAAAGCCATGGCGCGCCATCACGATGCGGCTGCGAAAATGCGCGTCGTCGTCGTAGCGCGTCGCGAGCGCGGCGCAGTCGTCCGCCGTGAGCAGCGGGCCCGTGGTGGCGCAGCCAAACGTGTCGAGCTCCGCCGCGACGCGTGACCAGTCGAGCGCGGCGCCGGGAGCGGGCAGGGGAGTCTCCCGGCCCGACCGATTGCTGGGAGACACTCCTTCTTCCGGTATGCGGGAAGAGGGAGTGCCGGCGCCCCGTATGAGGGGCTTGGTTTGCGTCCGCCCCATCACGCCGTCGCCTCGCGGGTGATCAGGGCGCGCTTGCGCGCGACGCCCCAGCGATAGCCCGACAGGCTGCCGTCGGTGCGCACCACCCGGTGGCACGGGATCGCGACCGCGATCGCGTTGTTGGCGCACGCCTGGGCCACGGCGCGCACCGCCTTCGGCCGGCCGATCCGCCGGGCGATCTCGGCGTAGGTCGCGGTGGTGCCGGGCGGGATCTTCTTCAGCGCCTGCCACACCTTTTGCTGGAAAGCGGTGCCGCGCAGGTCGAGCGGCAGGTCGAGCCCCTGGGCCGGCGCCTCGACGAAACCGACCACCTGCGCGACCAGGCGCTCGAACGTCGCGTCGCCGCCGATCAGCCGGGCTTTTGGAAAACGATCCTGCAGGTCGCGCAACAGTGCATCCGGATCATCGCCGAGCGAGATCGCGCAGATGCCCTTGTGGGTCGCCGCCACCAGGATCGCGCCGAGCGAGCACTGGCCGAGCGCGAAGCGGATCGCGGCGCCGACCCCGCCGGCGCGGAAATCCTTCGGCGCCATGCCGAGCATCGCCGGCGAGGCCGCATAGAACCGCCCGCTCGAATTGAACCCGGCGTCGTAGATCGCGGCCGTGACCGAGTTCTTGCCGGCCAGCGCGGTGCGCACCCGGCGCGCCCGATGCGCGTCGGCGAAGGCTTTTGGCGTGACCCCGGTCACCGCCTTGAACACGCGGTGGAAGTGGAAGCGGCTCATGCCGGCGGCCTCGGCCAAGGCCGCGAGGCTCGGCATTTCGTCGGCCCGTTCGATCAGCCGGCAGGCTTTGGCCACCGCCGCGGCCTGGCGTTCAGCCAGGGCGGCCTCGGTCGGCCGGCAGCGCTTGCAGGGCCGAAAGCCGGCTTTCTCGGCCGCGGCCGGGCTGGCATGGAAGGCGACATTCTCGCGCCGCGGCAGGCGCGATCCGCACGACGGCCGGCAATAGCCCCCGGTCGTGCGCACCGAATACCAGAACGCGCCGTCGGCCGCGCGGTCGCGCCGCCGCACCGCCTCCCAGCGCGCGGCGTCACTCGCATAGGACGGCCGCGCCGTCCGCGATCGGTCCGTCATGCTGCCATCTGCGATCGCCATCGTGCTCATGATATGCTCCTTCGCGTCGCGGCGGAAAACCCTTCCGCCGTCACATGACGCTGATTTAAGGCCCTGCGCGCGCCGCAGCACCCCGGTCCTTGCTCTCGAATTGAAAAAGCTATTCGGCGAAGGGCTTGAGCGGTCCGACCACCTGGTGCGTCACCGCGACGTTGCCGACGCGCTCCGGCCGCGCGATCCCGGCCGGCTCGGCGCGCCAATTGACCTGCACGACCAGGTGTCCGTCGGGACCGCGGCCGATGCCGGCACCGGCGAAGTCGCGATGGCCCTCGAGCGCGCGGATGACCGCATCCTTGGCGGCGCGCACCTGGTCGAGGGTCGGTTCGCTCACAGCGGGATCAGATCCAATGCGGCCATCACCTTCGGCAGATGATTGGCATAGGTCAACCCGGCGCCGCCCTTGAGGTTCGGATTGCCGCAGAAGACGAGGCCGATCGCCCGCATCTGCGCGTCGACGACCAGCGAGCCGCTGTCGCCCGCGTCGCTGAACGGCGCGCCGGGCTGGCCGGTGATCTCGATCTGGTCGTCGAAGGTGAGCGTCCCGGTGTCGTAGTCGACCGCGATGTCGTCCACCTCGGTCGCCGTGATCTCGCCACGGGTGAGGCCGGTGGTGCGGCCGAGCTTGGACACCTTGCCGCCCGGCAGCAGCGGCTCGTCGTCGGCGACCGTGATCGCGCCGATGCCCGGCACCGTGTTGGGGGTGAGCGCGACGGCGTCGTCGATCACCGCGACCGCGGCGTCGACCAGGTTGCCGCCGCCGGCGCGGAACGGCGCGAAGTCGAGCAGCGCGCCGACGTGGTCGTTCGGCCCGCCGCCGTCGACCGGGCCCGGCTGGCTGATGATGTCGCCGGCCTTGGCCTGGCCGCCCTGCGCCAGCACGTGGCTGTTGCTGAGAATGACGGTGCGGCCGGTCTTGCGGTGGCGCGCGATCAGGCCGAGAGTTCCGGCGGTCGAGGCCACGTGGGCGACCGAGCAGCCGATCACCAGCGGGCGGCAGATCGCGCGCAGCGCGGTCGGCTCGCCCGCATTGGCGGTGTCGAGCGCCTGCAGGCGGCCGATGAAGCGCACGTCGACCTCGCCATGCGCCCGCGCCGTGATGCGCTCGACCAGCGACTGCAGCAGCTCCGATTGCTCCTGCAGGCGCACCGCGATCTTGAACTCGCCGGCCGCCGCGCCGCGCGCGATGCCGAGCGCGAGCCGCGCCAGCGGCGAGGGCAGCGGCGCGGTGCCGAGCCGCGGGGCGCGCGCCCGCGCCAGCAGGTCGTCGACGAGCGGCGCAAAGACGTCGCGTGCGAGCTCGAGCTTGAGATCGCGGACCGATTGGATGTCCATGGCTCGCCCCGCGTTCGCTACTGCGGCTGCTCGGTGACGATGCGCATCTCGCCGTATTTGAGCGGCGGATAGTTGACCGGCGGGCCGGCGCTCTGGGCGCGCAGGCGGAACGGAATGAGCTCGACGGTGAGCTCCTGACCGGCATATTTCTGCGCGGCCGCCGTGATGTCGAAGGTGAGCGTCTGGCTCGGCCAGGCGATCTGCTTGCCGGCCTTGACGGCCGCGAAGGTTCCGACACTGGTGCCCGGCTCGCTCGCCGGCGCGTCGGACGGCTTCACGTACACCCCGACCGTCATCAGCTGGTCCGGCTTCTCGACATCGGTGATCTCGAGGATCTTGCGCTCGCCCGCGCCCACGCCCTGCGGCGAGAGCGGGACGCGCAGCTTGCCGGTCGCGACCGGCGGCAGGCGATTCTGCACCGCCTGCGCCGCGATGACGGCCGGCGCGTTCGGACGAAAGACCTGGAGATTGTCGTAGACGAAGCCCAGCTTCGTGGTGTCGAGGGTGTCGCCGGCCGCCACCTCGATGTTGGTGCCGTCGAGCCAGGTGAACACGAATGGATGGCTGACGAAGTCGTCGGTCGACGGCTCGGTCGCCTTGCGCGCGGGGTCCTGGCGCCAGATTTCCCATAACCGGTCGAGATTGCCGTGATGGGCGAAGAAGATCGGATCGCGCCCGGCGGTCTCGAAATCGCTCATGTCGCCGCCGTTGCCCTGGTCGTCGACCCCGCCGACATAGTTGTGGATCGGCCCATGCGGGGTGCCTTCGAGGCGGTTGTTGCCGTAGCGCCCGGCCGGGTTCGGCCGCGCGATGCCGCCAAAGCTGCGGCCGATCTGGCTCGGGGTCTTCGCCACGAAGGTCCTCACCGCCAGGGCCGCGACCCCGAGCTGGCCCAAGGTGGGATCGTCCGGGAAGTAGTCGACCTCGCCGTCCTGCACCGGACGGTCGGGCGTGAAGCGGATCGCATTGGACAGGGCGCTGCCGGACTGGGCGAACGCCTGCGGAATGCGGCGGTCGGTGCTCCAGTTCCAGTACGGATAGGCAATCGACGGGTCGCCCGCGATCTCGCGAATCTTGCGCTCCGTCACCGTGATGTAGGCGCGGTGCCACGACAGGAACCAGTAGCAATAGTGGATCTGGTCGGGATCGGCCGGGCCCGGGACCGAGCAGAAGCTCGCATGTGCGTTGGCATTGACGAGCCAGCCCTTGGGATCGTTCGGGTCGCGCGACGAGCGGTCCATCATCTCCTGGACCGCGGCCGCGAACTTGGCGATCTGCGGATCGTCCGGCGCAAAGGTCGCGATGTCGCGCCGCACCGGAAGGCCCGCCGGCTGGGCGATGGCTTCTCCGAGCGCAAACGTCGCCGCGCCGAGCGCCGACGCTCCGGCGATGCCGACAGCGCCGGCCAGCATGTCGCGCCGCGACGGCGCGATGATCGTGGTGGTCACGTTAGTCGTATTGGTCATTGGGTTCGCACTCCCTGCTATGCCTGGGTCGATCAATCTGGGCGGCTCAATCCGCCGTAATCTCGGCGCCGCCGACCCATTGCGCGCTCGAAGCATGGTGGAATTGTGAAACCAATCGTCTAAGTTGTTTACAGGCCTGCGCGGCACCACCCCCGGCGGCCGGCGCTTGCCGCCCCGCCGGCCGGGCTGCCTCATAGCAGCCCCGCAGCGGCTGCCATTGTCACCGCGCCGCAGCAGGGCGATACGGTGCCCGAATCCGAAGTCAAAGTCCCCCACGTCGAGCCTGTGATGACCCAATCCGATGCGCGGACGCTGGCCCGCGCTGCCTCCGAGCCGGAGGCGGCGCCAGCGCCGCTCGACCATGCGCTGGTGCGGCAGATCATCGGCGGCATCCTGCTTGCGATGTTCCTCTCGGCGCTGGAGCAGACGATCGTCGCGCCGGCGCTGCCGACCATCGGGCGCGTGCTCGGGAACGTCGAAGACCTGTCCTTCGTGGTCACCGCCTATCTGCTCGCCGCGACCGCGGTGACGCCGCTGTTCGGCAAGCTCGCCGACATTCACGGCCGGCGCGCCGCCATGCTGGTCGCGGTCGCGATCTTCATCCTCGGGTCGGTGGCCTGCGCGCTCGCCCCCACCATTGGGGTGCTGATCGCCGCGCGGGCGCTGCAGGGGATCGGCGGCGGCGGCATCCTGCCGATCGCCCAGACGATCATTGCCGACCTGCTCGCGCCGCGCGAGCGGCCGATGTACCAGAGCTACTCGGCCGTCATGTTCATGGCGGCGAGCGTGCTCGGCCCCGTGCTCGGCGGCCTGCTCACCGATTATCTGCACTGGTCGCTGATCTTCTGGATCAACGTGCCCATGGGCGCGATCGCGCTGGTGACGACCGACCGGGTGCTGCGCCGGCTGCCGCGCTACGAGCGGCCGCACCGGCTCGACCTGCTCGGCGCCGCCCTCATGGTCGCGGCCGCACTCGTGCTGATGATGGCGCTCGCCTGGGGCGGCCGGCGCTATCCGTGGGTTTCGCCCGAGATCGGCGCGATGGTCGCGGCCTCGGCGCTGCTGTGGGCGCTGTTCGCGCTGCGGCTCGCGCGCGCGCCCGAGCCGTTCATCCCGCCCGGCATGCTGCGCGACCGGGTGGTGCGCGCGATCGTCGTCGCCGCCTTCTTCGCGATCGGCAGCATCATCGGCCTCACCATCATGACGCCGCTCTATCTCGAGCTGGTGCTCGGGCTCAAAGCGAGCCAGTCGAGCCTGGCGCTGATCGCCTTCGTGGTCGGCACCACGGTCGGCTCGGTCATTGCGGGCCGCTTCCTGGCCCGCCTCACGCGCTACAAGCGCGTGCCGATCGTGGGCCTCGCCGCCGCGGTCGCGGCGGTCGCGGTGCTGGCGGTCGATCCGGCGGGCGTCTCGCTCGGCGGCGTCTGCGCGATCCTGTTCGTGGCCGGGACCGGCGTCGGGCCGATGTATCCGGTGACCACGGTGGTGATCCAGAACGTGGTGCCGCCGCATCACACCGGCACGGCGACCGGTACGCTCAACTTTTTCCGCCAGCTCGGCGGCGCGATCATCGTCGCGGCGTTCGGCGCGATCGTGCTCGGCGCGCTCGGCAGCGCGGGCGACACGGCGGCGCTCGAGACGCTCGCCGGCGCGCACCGCGTCGGAGTGGATTTCGCCGCCACATTCCGCTGGGTGTTCATCGCCGCGGCGGTCTTCCTCGGGCTCGCCTGTGTTGCGATGATGGCGGTCGAGGAGCGACCCTTGCGCGGGCGGGACCAACGCTGATGGATGCCGTTTCGGAGCCGACGCCCGCCGCCTACCTGTCGTTCGCCGAGGCGCGGCGCGTCATCACCGGCATCCTGCTTGCGATGTTCCTCGCCGCGCTCAACCAGACCATCGTGGCGACCGCGCTGCCGACCATCGGCCGCGACCTCGACGATTTCGAGAACCTGTCCTGGACCGTCACGGCCTATCTGCTCACCTCCACGGTGGTCGCCTCGCTCTACGGCAAGCTCTCCGACATCCACGGCCGCCGCGCCATGATGCTGACCGCGGTCGGCATCTTCGTCGCCGGCTCGACGGTCTGCGCGCTCGCACCCAACATGATCGTCCTGGTGCTCGGCCGCGGCCTGCAGGGGCTCGGCGGCGGCGGCATCATGCCGCTCGCCCAGGTCATCGTCGCCGACGTAAGCCCGCCGCGCGAGCGCGGCCGCTATCAGGCCTATCTCGGCATCGTATGGGTCGGCGCCGGCATTGGCGGCCCGGTGGTCGGCGGCTTCATCGCCGAGCATCTCGCCTGGCCGCTGATCTTCTGGATCAACGTGCCGCTCGGCATCGCGGCGGCGTATCTGACCAATGCGGCGCTCAAGCGCCTGCCGCGCAACGACCGCTGGCACGCGCTCGATCTCCTGGGCGCCGGCCTGATGATGGCGGGGGCGGTCTCCCTCCTGCTCGCGCTGACCTGGGGCGGCACGCGCTATCCCTGGGCCTCGCCGCAGATCGCCGGGCTGTTCGCGTGTGCGGTAGCGTTCGCGGCGGCCTTCCGCTGGCGCATCGCGCGCGCCCCCGAGCCCTATCTGCCGCTGCCGATCCTGCGCAATCCGGTGGTGCGCATGGGCGCAGCCTCGAGCGCCTGCGCGATCGGCGCCTCGATCGGGCTCACCGTCTTCATGCCGTTCTACTATCAGCTCGTGCACAAGCTTTCCGTCAGCGAGTCGGGCCTTGCACTCATCCCGATCGCCGTGATGACCACGCCGGGCTCGATCATGGCCGGGCGCGCCATGATGTTCCTGCGCCACTACAAGCGGGTGTCGCTCGTCTGCCTGACGCTCGCGATCGCGGCGGTGGTTTTCCTGGCCTGGCGGCCGACCTCCTCGCCGTGGCTGGCGATCGCCGTGCTCGCGCTCGTCGGCACCGGCGTCGGCTCGGTGTTTCCGCTTTCCACCGTGTGCATCCAGAACGCCGTGCAGGCGCACCAGATGGGCACCGCCACCGGCGTCATGAACTTCTTCCGCGCGCTGTTTGCTTCGCTGGTGGTCGCCATCATGGGGGCGATCATGCTCGCGGGCTTCGGCGTCGCCGCCGACCGCGGCCGTGGCGCCGAGGCGCTGATCGCGGCCGGTACCGCGGCGGGCGACGCGGCCGACGTCTTCCGCTGGGTGTTTGCGGCGGCGGCCGCCTTTCTCGCGCTCGGCCTCGTCGCGCTCATCCGCCTGCCGGAGCGCCCGCTGCGCGGCGGCTCGGGACGGCCCGCGAAGTAGGGCAAGCAGGGGACCGTTTGCGCGCTCGCGCCACGCGCCGGCGCTCGCTTCCATCCGCCACGCGATCTCGCTAAAGTTGCGACGGCTGCCGATGCAGCCGCGCGCGGGGGCGTCGTTGATCGTTCAAATGAACCGGATGGGGGTGGGACATGGAGAAGTCATCGAAGCGGCTGGACCGGCCTACGTTCTGGATGTGGGTCGTTCCGCTCCTCCTGGGCCATTTCTTCTTCAGCTTCCTCCTCGTGAGCGGCACTGCCGGATCGCTTGGATCGATTGACAATGTTCTCATCATATTCCTCGCTATCGCGCTGGCCCGGCGCTTCCGCGACATCGGTTGGCCGGTGTGGATTGGTCCGACCATTCTGCTCGTCATGATGCTCGGATTGCCAATTCTCATCCTTGGCTTTGCGATTGCGAACCACGCGGGTGATCAGATCATGCAGTGGCTGTCGCTGTACGGCGTGATCTCCGGGCCTGTGAACCTCGTGCTGCTGATCGTGGCGGGTTCCGTGCCGGGAAAGTCCGCGCCGAACGTCGAGGCCGTACACGCATTCGACTGACCGTTCAGATCTCGATCGCTGCCCGAGCCGAGCGTCGACGGCGGTTGGAATCACGAGCCGATCGTCTTGGGACTCCTTCGAATCGAGGGCTCGCGCGGCACCGGTTTGCAAACGAAGCGGCCAGTTAATCGGCAGCTACGCGTTCACACGTATTGCGACCAATCGCGAAGCTATCGTTTTCGAAAGAAACAGAACGTAAAGGAAGCGAGCATCCGACCGCAACGCTGCGCTGGGCATAAGCACAAGTTCAGATGCACGAGCCCAGGCAGAGAACCGGTTGGCGCCGGTCGCCGCGGCGTCGGTCGCGCCGCGGGGAATCGAGCCATTGCGAGACGTCAAGACCCCCGGACTTTTCGCAAGAATGCCGACCGCATGGTTGTCGAATGACGTCTCTCTCGCGCCGGGGCGGAGCCGGCGCAGCCAGGAACGCACGATGTTGTCGTCTTTGAAGGTCGCCACCCGGATCGCAATCGCCGCCGCTATTCCGATCGTCGTGCTCGTCACGCTTGCCGGCTACGAGGTCTCCGTCAAATGGGCCACGCGCGTCGAAATGGTCGAGCTGCGGCGGCTCGCCGGCGGAATCGAAGGCATCGGCCTTCTCGTCCACGAGCTCCAGCGCGAGCGCGGAACGACGGCCGCATTCCTCGGCAGCAAGGGAACCCAGATGCAGGCGGAGTTGCGCGCACAACGCCAGGCGACCGACGGGCGCCGCGCCAGGGTCGCCGGATTCCTCGACGCGCTCCGCGCCGGCGGGCGCGCGGCCGCGTTCGCCGACATGGTCGGGCAAGCCCGAGAGGCGGTCGCGACGCTCGACGGGCTGCGCGGCAAGGTCGACGGCCTGTCGATCCCGGCGCTCGAGTCGACGGCGAGCTATACGCAAATGATCACGCGGCTGCTGGCGGTCGCGGGCGGCATCGCCAAGCTGAGCGGACGCGGCGAGGTGACCGACGCCTTCGGCGCCTATGTCGATTTCATGCAGGGCAAGGAGCGTGCCGGAATCGAGCGGGCAACCGGCGCGAACGCCATTGCGGCCGGCCGTTTCGACGTGCAGCTCTATGCGCGCATCGTCATGCTGTGGGCGGCGCAGGGCGTGTATTTCGACAAGTTCAGGGCGACGGCGCGCCCGGAGCAGCGCGAGTTTCTGGATCGCACCCTGACTTCCCCTGCCGCCGAAAAGGTCAAGAAGCTGCGCGAGACGATCCTGACCGGCGGGCTCACCGGCGAGCTCGGCGGTCTCGATGCCAAGACCTGGTTCGATGCGGCGACCGCGCGGATCGACCTGCTCAAGACGGTCGAGGATCGGCTCGCCCAGGATCTCGTTGCGATGATGCAGGCGATTCAAGACGAGGCGACGCGCACGCTCATGCTGTTGGCGTCGATCGTCGCCGCCACCCTGGTCTCCTGCCTGGCGCTGGTGTTCGCCATGGGACGCAGCGTCACGCGGCCAGTCGCGAGGCTCACCGGATCCATGAAGGCGCTGGCGGCGGGCGACTTCGCGGTCCTCCTCGTTGGCACCGCGCGCAAGGATGAGATCGGCGACATGGCGCGCGCCGTCGAGACGTTCAAGATTAAGGCGGTGGAGAAGGGCCGGTGCGAAGCCGAGGCAAGGGCGGAGAGCGAACACGCGGCCGCGGAGCTGCGCCAGGCCGAGATCCACAAGATCGCCGACGGGTTCGAGGCCGCGGTCGGCGCCATCATCGGCACCGTATCGTCCGCCTCGACCGAGCTCGAGACCGCCGCGACGACGCTGGCCGCCACCGCGCACACGACGCGGCAACTTTCCGCGACGGCGGCGACCTCGTCCGAAAAAGCGTCGACGCACGTCCAGTCGGTCGCCTCGGCGGGCAGCGAGATGGCGTCGTCGATCGCGGAGATCGGCCGGCAAGTGCAGGAATCGAGCCGGATCGCCCGCGAGGCGGTCGAGCAAGCCGAGAAGACGGACGCCCGGATCGGCGCGCTGTCGAAGGCGGCCGGGCATATCGGCGAGGTCGTCGCGCTGATCACCGGCATCGCCGAGCAGACGAACCTGCTCGCGCTCAATGCGACGATCGAGGCGGCGCGCGCCGGCGAGGCGGGGAGAGGCTTCGCGGTCGTGGCGCAGGAGGTGAAGCAGCTCGCGACCCAGACCGCCAAGGCGACCGGCGAGATCGGCGCGCAGATTTCCAGCATGCAAGCGGCGACGACCGATTCGGTCGCTGCGATCAAGGACATCTGCGGCACCATCCTGCGCGTTTCCGAGATCGCGGGCGCGATCGCCGCGTCGGTCGAGCAACAGGGCGCGGCCACGCAGGAGGTCGCGCGCAATATCCAGCATGCCTCGGCGGGGACGACGCAGGTCACCAAGATCGTCACCGATGTCAGTCGCGGGGCGAACGAGACCGAGTCGGCATCGGAGCAGGTTCGCAACTCGGCGGCGATGCTGGCGGCCGAGGGAGCGAAGCTCAGGCGCGAGGTCGAGACGTTTCTCCTGTCGGTGCGGACCGGCCCGGCCAACCGCCGCAGGCACGATGATCCCAACTATCAGGGGCCGGAGCGCCGCGCGGACTATCTGGCGAGCTCCGAGCGGTCGGGCCAGGAGAGCGGGCCGGCGACCCGGGACGCGGCCTGATCGCCGCCGCCGGCGGCTTTCGTCCGCAGCGGCTCGAGGTTCATCGGCGCGCGGATCCGCGCTACACTTGTTCGATGCACAAACGCCCGACGGAATGCACCGGATGAGCGCCATCGTCACTGCGGTGAGCCGCAGCCGCACTCACGCCTTCAGCAAGCCGAACGCGCTGACGATCCGTCTCGTCGCCGGGCTCGGGGTCGAGGGGGACGCGCATCTCGGTGAAACCGTGCAGCATCGCTCGCGCGTGCGGAAGGACCCGACCGCGCCCAATCTGCGGCAGGTCCACCTGATCCATGAGGAGCTCTTTGCCGCGTTGCGCAGGCGCGGCTTCGATATCGGCGCCGGCGCCATCGGCGAGAACGTCACGACCCGCGGCGTCGACCTGCTCGGACTGCCGACCGGTGCGCGGCTGCGCCTCGGCGCCGGAGCGGTGGTCGAGGTCACCGGCTTGCGCAATCCGTGCCGGCAGCTCGATGATTTCCGATCCGGCCTGATGGCGGCCGTGCTCGGGCGCGATGTCGCGGGTGGGCTCGTCCGCAAGACCGGCGTCATGGCCGTCGTGATCGAGGGCGGCGACGTCAAGCCGGGCGACGCAATCGTCGTGGAATTGCCGGCCGGCGAGCGGCGTCCGCTGGAGCCGGTGTAACGACTGTCTCGCCGGGGCCCGTCGATGCGCCAGATCATCATGGTCGGCTTCCTGCAGGCGCAGAACTGCACCAATCTGGCGAGCTCCTGGCGCCACCCGCAGTCGCGCACCGACAGCTGGTCGCCCGACTTCTACCGCCATATCGGCCGCGTGCTGGAGGCGGGCAAGTTCCACCTTGGATTCTTCGACGACCGCCTGTCGATGCCGGACATGTACGGCCGCGATCACGCCCATACGGTCGAGCACGGCATCCGCTGCATCAAGCTCGACGCCGTCACGGTTCTCACCGTCATGGGCATGGCGACCGAGCGGCTGGGGCTCGGCGCGACCTATTCGACGAGCTACTACCAGCCGTTCCATGTCGCGCGCGTCTTTGCGACGCTCGATCTCATGACGCAGGGGCGCGCCGCCTGGAACGTCGTCACCTCGCTCAACGACGGCGAGGCGCAGAACATGGGCCGCGACGAGGTGATCGCCCACGACCTGCGCTACGACCGCGCCGACGAGTTCATGGAGATCGTGCTCGGGCATTGGGACACTTGGGAGGACGACGCGATCGTGCAGGACAAGGCGAGCGGCCTGTTCGCGCGAGCCGACAAGGTGCATCGCCTCGACTACCAGGGCCGCTATTTCGCCTCGCGCGGACCGTTCACCGTACCGCGCTCGCCGCAGGGCCATCCGGTGATCATCCAGGCCGGCGCGAGCGGGCGCGGCAAGGCGTTCGGCGTGCGCTGGGGCGAGGTGATCTTCGTCGTCTATCCGAACCTCGAGATCGGCAAGCGCGACTATGCGGACTTCAAGGCGGCGGTCGCGCGCTGCGGCCGCGAACCCGATGCCGTCAAGATCACGCACCTCGTCAACACGGTTGCGGCCGCGACCAGAGCCGAGGCGGAAGACAGATGGGCGGAAATCGAAAAGCTGCCACTCGAGATCGACGCGCTGTCGCTGCTCTCGGAGGCGCTCAATTTCGATTTCGCCAAGAAGGGCATGGACGAGCCGTTCAGGTCCGACGAGCTCGAGGCAATGTCCGGCCTGCAGGCGATCCGCGACCGCGTCGTCAGCGCAGCAGGCGGCAAGCCGCCGACCGTGCGCGACTTCATCCGCATCAGCGGCCGCGGACGCGTGCACAACCCGATCGTCGGCGGCCCGAAGGAGGTGGCCGATGCGCTCGAGCAATGGTTCGCGGCGCCGGCCTGCGACGGCTTCGTCCTCTCCGCCACCCATGTGCCGGGCGCCTACGAGGATTTCGTCCGCCACGTCGTTCCGGAGCTACAGCGCCGCGGGCTCTTTCGCAAGGATTTCGCCGGGACCACGCTGCGGGAGAATCTGGGGCTGGCGCGGCCAGCGATCGGCGCCTGGCGCCTGTCCGGCGCTTTTTCGCATGAACCTTCCGGCGGTCCGGGCTGACTAATGCCCATCAAAACGGATCCGCCGCATGCTGTTTCACTACGCCATCTTGCTGCCGTTGATCGCAGCCGTGGCACTCGGTGCCCTCTTTGCGCTGAAAACCGTCAGCCTGCTGCGCAAGATCGCCGCCTGCACGCGCTGGCCGACCGTCACCGGCAAGGTGATCGGTACGCGCACCGAGAGCTACGTCGACGACAACACCACCGAGGCCACCGACAGCGATCACCCGCACCGCGGCCCTGGCGCGGAGACCGAGTATACCGGCGCGATCATCCGCTACGCCTTCAGCGTCGCCGGCCGCGGCTACCAAAGCACTCGCCGGTACGTGGGCCGGCCCGTGCTCTCCGGCAGTCCACGCGGCGCCGCCAAGGTGCTCGCCAAATATCCGCTGAACGGAGCAGTCACGGTTCACTACAATCCGGCCAATCCGGCCGAGGCCATGCTGGAGCCGGCGAACCTCGCCAATGTCTGGCTCGCGCTCGCTGTCGCTGTCGTGTTCGGCGGCATCGGGAGCCTGGCCCTTTGGCTCTTGTGGTCGCTCATCTGATGGAGCCGCGCGGATGATCGCCCCTTACGTGATCGCGGGTGTCCTTCTGCTGCTCGCGGCCGGCTGCGCGCTCGGCATTCTTCACTGGCTCGCCAAGGCCTTCACGATGTCGCGTTGGCCGACCGTGAAGGGCACGATCACGTCATCCTGGGACGTGCTCGACGGGGAAAGGATCAAATATGCTTATGCGGTCGGCGGCCGCCGCTACGTCGGGCACATGGTCGCCCTGTCGGGCGGCGGGGCCAGCACGTTCGATGCGACGCCGCAGGAGCTGGTCGAAAAGTATCCGCCCGGCGCCGAGGTGACGGTCTATTACAACCCCACGCACTGCGCGACCGCAGTGCTCGAGCCGCGCAGCATGAAGAATGCGGGGATCTCGATCCTGTTCACCGTCGCCTTCGCGTCCTTCGGATTGCTCTTCCTCGCCGCCGCGCTGCGCGCGCATTGATCAGACGGATCACTTTGCGACCGTGAAGGTCTTCTCCAGGAGCAGGCGGTCTTCGTACCACAGCTGCACCGTCCATGGGCCCGGCGGCGGGTCCTTGAACTGCGCCAGCGATTCGCCGAGGAAGAGGTCGCCGCGGCCGATGCGCAGATCCGGGTAGGTTCCCTCGTCGAGGAGCTTGTTCTGGCCGGTCGCCGCTTCGATCGCGCCGGGCAGCGGAATCTTGATCACATACCGCAATTTCACCCGCGCATCCGCCGGCCGGCCGTTCAGCACGTAGCCGAAGCCGAATTTCGCATCGGGCGCGAATGCAATCCGCTCGCTGTTAACCATCGGCGGGTGCACGGCCGTGGACTGCACTTGACCGTTCGTGCCGCCCGGCTCGGTGATCCTGCGACCCTTGCTGATCGTGAACGCTCCGTACCAGGTCATGCGCGCGCCGTTGATGACGACGCTCTGCGCCTCCGCGTCCTGGTTCGCGAGCGCGAGGGAGGCCAGCGTCCCCAGGAGGGATGCGGCCGCGGCAAAGCGCGTTCTCACCCTGCTCATCAGTTCAGCCGCAGCTCGGTGATGTGGTGCGGATCGGCTTTGAGCTCGCCGCGCTCGACCCGCTTGACCAGGTCGGTCAGCACCGCATTGGCGCGGCAGGGCAGGCCGAGCTTTTCGCCCTCGCGCACCACGAGCCCGTTGAGGAACTCGATCTCGGTGCGCCGGCCCTTCTGCATGTCCTGGCCCATCGAGGGGCGCTGTCCGGCGGCCGTCTTGCCCGAGTCCTTGAAGCGTTGCGCATCGCACGCCTGCATCGCTGCGTCGTCGCCCTCGCCGGCACGCGCGATCGTCTCGGGCGCGAGGTGGAGGATCTCCTCGAGCTCGAAGCCGAGCGCCTGGCCGACGCGGATCGCCTCGCTGCCGACCCGGGTCGAGAAGCGGCGGATCGGATCGCTCTGCAGCATGTCGCGCCCGCCGAGGCCCGTACAGGCCGAGATCCCGTTCTGCATCGCATTGGCGACCAGCTTCGACCAGCGCTCGCCCCAGAGATTGTTGGTCACCTTGGCGCTGTCCGCGTGGCCGACCAGGCGGCAGACCTCCTGCGCGCGCGGCGTGATGCGGCCGTGCGGCTCGCCGGCGCGAAACACGATGTGGGCGTCGCGGTGCTTGGCGGCGCCGCGGTGGACGAGGCCGGGCTCCGGCAGGTTGACGGTGATGCTCGACGCGATGCAGCCGACCGTCTTGCCCCAGCCGACGATGCCGGCGATCGTCTCCTCGTTCATGCAGTTCTGCAGCGACACGACATAGCCGTCGGGCGCGAGATATTGCCGGATCAGCATCGTCGCCCAGGCGGTGTCGTACGATTTCATGCACACGAAGGCGATGTCGGCCGGCGGCTCCTTGCTCAGCTGCTGGGCGTCGGTCACGTGCAGGGCGCGCACCGGCACGGTGAACTCCGGCTCCTTCATCGCATGGGTGACGCGCAGGCCGTGCTGGCGCATGTGCTCGACATGCGCCGGCCAGGGATCGATGAACGTGACGTCCTCTCCGGCCTGCACCATATGGGCGCCAGCGTATCCGCCGACCGCGCCCGCTCCGACAATGACGATCTTGCGACCCATGCTGCTTCTCCCGGGGTTGCCGGCACCGTGGCGTGCCGGCGCGCCGGTCGTCAAGGCCGCGTCGACGGGATTACAAACCGAGCACCTTCTGGGCCCAGTGGATCACGGTGTCGCTGTTGAGAAAGGCGAGCACCGCGGGCTCGACCGGCGCGGCCGGCCCGGCGGGCACGACCGCGGTCGCGACGATCACGTCGCAGTGGTCGTTGAAGGCGAGCGCGAGCGTGGAGGCGGGCGCCCGGCCCGGCACGTCGTAGGCGCGGCTGCGGCCCTTCATCCAGGCCACCGCAATTTCATGCCCAGCTTGCGGCGCCGAAAACTTCTCGTTCAACAGCTCGACGTCGGCGACGCGCTCGAGCTCGGCATCGTCGGAAACGCCGGTCGAGCAATTGCAGAAGCCGATCTTGGCACGCAGATAGAGCGTGACCTCGGCGCCGCAATCTTCCGGCCCGCAGCGATAGGCATGGCCGAGACCCCATTGATCCATCGGGAACGGCCATTTGATCTCGGCGAAGCGCGGCGTCGCCACGTGCGGCGGCGCGGTCTGCGAGGCGACCACGGCAGCGCCGACCGCGAGCAGCAGGCCGCCGAGGACGGTCGCGATTGCGAGGCGGCGCGGGCTGGCCATGGCGGGGGTCAGTTTTTCGCCAGATACTGTTTCGCGGTCGCGAGCGCCGGGCGATCCGAATCCGATCCATCGGCGAGCGCAACGAGTTGCTCGTAATAGGCCGTGGCCTTGGCCTTGTCGCCGAGCTTTTCGGCCGCCGCTGCCGCGCCTGCGGTCGCATTGAAGCGATGCGGCTCCTTCTTCAGCGTCGCCTCGAAGGCGGCGAGCGCCTCGGCGGCATCGCCGCGCTCGAGCAGCAGCGCGCCCAGGAGCTCGCGCGCGGGCGCGAGCGGACCCGGCGTCACCGGCGCCTTCTCGGTGCTGTCCTCGGCGTTGGCGGCCGAACGCATAACGGAGAGCGCCCCGTCCTGCATGCCTAGCGCATTGACCATCCAGGCGAAGGCAACCTCGTACTGGATCTCGACCTGTACCGCCCAATAGACATTCTTGGCCTCGCTCAGCTTCTTGCGCAGCTCGGCGAGCTTGGCGAGATCGGCCTTGGCGGCCGCAGTGTCGCCGGAGCGCGCGGCGCCAAGCGCCCGGGCGAAATAGCTGATCGCCATCACGTGGGCGAACTTGGTTTGCCGCACCGGCAGCTGGGCGGCGGCGCGCCAGTCGCCGCGCTCGACCGCATAGCGGGCCGGCGAGGCGGCAAGCGCGAACCAGCCGCCGAACGCATCGGAGTTGGGGTCGGCTGCGTGAGTCATCTCGTCGATCACCGCGGCCGCGTCCTTGTCGCGGCCGAGCTGCAGGTAGGCGTAGACCAGGTAGTCGCTCGCATGCAGCGCCTCGTTGCCCTCGCGGTCGGCCTTTGCGGCTTTCACGGAGGCGAGGTTCGAGGCGATCGACTCCTTCCAGTAGCCGACGCGGGTGAAGATGTGGGACGGCATGTGCTGCGCGTGCGGCGCCGCCGGCGCGATCGCCGCATAGCGGCGCGCCGCGTCGAGGCCTTTGTCGGCGATCGGCGGGTAGTCGTAGAGGTGGATCAGGTAGTGGGCGACGCCGGGATGCTGCGGCAGGCGCTTGAAGATCGGCTCGAGGATCGCGGCGCCCTTGAGCTGGTTGGCGTAGGTCTTGTCGGCCGGCGAGGCCGCGACATTGAGCGTGATCGCGTAGGCGATCTGCGCCTCGTCGTCGTCGGGATATTTTGCCGCCAGCGCCGCCATCGCCTTGAGATAGGCCTGCAGGCGGGTGTTGTAGTCGATCTTGTCATAGTCGGTGTAGAGCTGCGCCAGCGCATTGATGTAGTCGCGCTCGCGCTCGCTCTTGGCGCCGACCCTCTGGCCGTTCTGGATCGCCGCGAGGGCGGGCGCGAGGTTGGGCGCCGGCGGTTGGTTGTGCGGATTGTTCCACAGGCTGAGCGCAATGCCCCAATAGGCGATGCCGCAATCCGGATCGGCCTGCAGGACGTTCTCGAACAGCTCCTGCGACTGGCGATACCAGAACGAGTGCTGATAACGCATTGCGCGGTCGAAGCGGCGTTGCGCGACCTCGTTGCACGAGGTGGCGAAATGGACGTTGCCGAGCTGCTGGTCGGCCTGCTGATCCGATTGCTGGGCCATCGCCGGCGCAACAAGCGAAATGGCGGCGGACGCGGCAAGCGCGAGGGCGACCCGGGACATCGCGTCTCCTTGTGAACCTGCTGACTTGATGAGGCGCAGAATCGCTCTTTCGGCCGTCGGTCGCAACGACGATTTTGCACGGCCGCCGCCTCGGGTCACGGCGCGAGCCGCGATCCCATCTGGCGCGCCGTGTCGACGATCCAGTCGCGGTAGCGCGTGAGCGGCGTGATGCCGGTGAGGCCGCCGCAGCCGGCGGCGAGTTTCGGCCCGGTCGACCAGCTCACGACGCCGGCGACCGCGCGTTGCTCGCCCTCGATCACGAAGGCCGGCGCACCCGAATCGCCCGTACAGGCGCCGAGGCCGGCCGTCTCGCCGTGCGTCGTCGCATCGACCAGCCGGATCTGCAGCGTGCCGGGCTGGCCGGTGGCGACGAGGTCGGCGGCGCGCAGGGTGCCGCCGGTCTTGCCGTCGCCGCGTACCGCGACGCCGAAGCCCGCGACCGTGAACGCATCGCCCACCGCAGCCGGCCGGTCCGGCGCCGCCAGCGGGGCGGGCGCAAACGCCGCGCCGAGCGGGGCGGCGAGCTTGAGCAGCGTGAGGTCGGCGGTCGCCCGATGGGCGAGCAGCGTCTTGAGATCGAATTGCGGGTGGCGTGCGACCCGGGTCACGTCGCGGAGCACCGGTTGGTGGGCGGCGTCGAACTCCATCAGCTTGTAGTCGGCGCCCGGCAGCGTGCAGTGGGCGGCGGTGAGCACGAGGTCGCGCGCGATCGCGACGCCGGTGCAGAAGGTCCCGGCCGAGCCGACGATCAGCACCACGTGGCGCGCGATCGCGGGCGGAGCCGCCGGCGCGCCGCCCACCATCGCGCCCGCCGGCGGGCAGGGGGCGAACAGGAGGGCGGCCAAGACGGCAGCCGAGACGGTCAAAGGGGCGGGGCGGGGCATGGCGCCGCCTTGAGCCGCAGCGCGCGCGCTTTGTCAACGGCGCCGCGCCGGCCGACTGCCTCGTTCGGTCGCCGGTCTCGGTCGCCATGCCTTCAGGGACATCTTTCGCGCGCGTGCCGAACACGCTATGCCGCAGTCTTGACCAACTGAATCTGTAGGGCTGCAGCCGCGGGCGGGGGCCGATGGACGTGGTGCGAATGGTGCTGGTGGGCCTCCTGCTGCTCGGTGCGGCGCCGGCCGCGTCCGCCGCCGACCGCTGCCTCAGCGGCAACGAGCAGAGGGCAAAGACGGCGACCCACGCGGTCATCCCGCTCTCCCGGGCGATGCGGGCGGTCCGCGCCCACGGCGAGATCATCCGCGCCCGGCTGTGCGAGCACGGCGGACGGCTGGTCTACCTGCTCACCGTGTTGGCGCGCGACGGCAAGGTGGCCGAAGCGGGCGTCGACGCCGGCAATGGCGCGGTCGTCACCCTGCGCGAGCAGGAGAAGCCCGACAAGCAGGAGCGGGCCGAGAAGCCGGAGAAGCCGCAGAAGGCCGAGAAGTCCGACAAGGCCGAGAAGCCGGAGAAGTCGCAGAAGGCAGAGAAGTCAGACAAGCCAGACAAGAAAGACAAATAGGACCGGCCAAAAAAGATGCGCCTCCTTGTCATCGAGGACGATCCCGATCTCAACCGGCAGCTCGCCACGGCGCTGACCGATGCCGGCTATGTGGTCGACCGCGCCTTCGATGGCGAGGAAGGCCATTATCTCGGCGAGACCGAGCCGTACGACGCCGTCATCCTCGATATCGGCCTGCCCAAGATGGACGGCATCTCGGTGCTGGAATCCTGGCGCCGCGCCGGCCGTGCCATGCCGGTGCTGATGCTCACGGCGCGCGACCGCTGGAGCGACAAGGTGCAGGGTTTCGACGCCGGCGCCGACGACTATGTCGCCAAGCCGTTCCACCTCGAGGAGGTGCTGGCGCGCATCCGCGCGCTGCTGCGCCGCTCGGTCGGGCACGCCAAGAGCGAGTTCCTGTGCGGCCCGGTGCGGCTCGACTCGCGCACCGGCCGCGTCACCGTCGACGGCGCGCCAGTCAAGCTCACGTCGCATGAATATCGGTTGTTGGCCTATCTGATGCACCACACCGGCCGCGTGGTGTCGCGCACCGAGCTGGTCGAGCATCTCTACGACCAGGATTTCGACCGCGATTCGAACACGATCGAGGTCTTCGTCGGCCGCATCCGCAAGAAGCTCGGCGTCGA
>Ga0335081_10003784_pt1 | contig 23827 bp, 21 predicted proteins | sample Lox_Sample_35_FD_206713 | JGI IMG/M metagenome (GOLD analysis project Ga0335081, IMG submission 206713) | Soil microbial communities from Loxahatchee National Wildlife Refuge, Florida, United States - Lox_Sample_3.5 | ecosystem: Environmental > Terrestrial > Soil > Wetlands | place: USA...
ACCGCGATCAACAGCGCCGTACCTGTAGCAGCGGGTTTCTGTTCAACTCTTGCACGCGACATACATTCCTCCCATGAATCTGGCTATTTTGCTGCGATCGGTACTACTCGCTCCACAGCGTGAGCTGCTGACACTGCATGAATCTCCGCTTCGATTTCCCGAACCAGCTTCCGAAAATTCTGTTCGAATGCGTCTTTATTTCGATTGGCTGCGCCTCCCAACCAAAGGGCCAGCTGCCCCGACGCATCGTGCACCGGAACGGCCCAAACACGGGCATGGACGATATAGAAAACGAATGTCAAGCCAAGTCCCATGAGGAGGACACCACTCCACACTGCCCATTGGCCCGGCTCATGAGAAACCTCTAGACCGGTGTAGTACGCCATCTGAATGTCCTTGCCTTCGAATTGATATGAGGAAGCCGAGTTCTCTTCGAAACCGGGAATCGGTGGCAGCCAAACATTTACCGCTTTTCCAGTCTTCTTTGACCCGACAATCAGATGGGCCGCAGGATTTTCGAGATCATTGGAGCGAGTGTAGATTTGGCCGTCCTGTACTACGTAATCCGGAATGAATTCGGCGAGTTGTACTGTTGTGTCCTCGTCTAGCGGAACAGCTTCGTTTAGCCCGAGAGCAATTTGTTTCGGAGTTCCTTTACCGGTAGTGGCAGCCAAAATTAACTTGTCGACTTTTCCTGTGCGTCCATAACTCGCTTGGTAAAAACGAATGCCGCGATACACCAGCGGATCGTTAACCACGATCTCCTTACGTTGGACTTCCCTACCGTTTTCTACGACCACCAACTTTGACCACCACCGCTTCGGGCTCCCGTCCGCATAGTTTTCCTGGCCGGCGCCATCGCAGCGAATAGCGAAAGGTAAGGTGCGGGTAGCAGCGTTCTGTTGAATCTGGCTCGATTGTTGGCCTCGGGTCAGAGACAGGAAGCCGCGCCAGCCGTAGACACCATCGACAATACCGCCAAAGAAGATCAGCAGCAGACTCGCGTGCACAATGTAAACCGCCATTTCCGAGATCCGATGGCGCTCTCCAAATACTGAAAAGCTGTTCTCCCGGACGATACGCTCCGGTTTAAGTCCAGCCTTCTGGAAAACACGTTCCGCGACAGCCAAAGCTGTTTCTTCATTCGAAATGGCAATTTGCGCGTGGAGGGGAAGGGCTTTGCGGAAACTGTCATCCGGGCTCTTAAAAGGACGCGAATAGAAACGCCAGGCATTGGGAAACCGCTGAATCGATGCTGCAACGATGGATAAGCTGACCAGGGATAGCAGCAGAATGAACCACCACGCATGGAAGACGTCCGTTAAACCCACGGCGTCCAGGAAGCGAAGCATTTGTGGCGAGTATGCGCGCTGAAGATCGTCAGGATCGGTAGCCGGCCTCTGCAAGATCAAGGTTCCGGCCGCCGAGATGATCACCGTAATGATCAGCAAGATTACACCAGTCTTGACCGCTCCAATTGTTTGCCAGATTCGCCGAATCATCTTGATTGCCATGGTGTGCCTTTCGTAACGAGTGCGTCTGCGGTTGCAAAGTGCGCGTTTGCCTGTTGAATTTCCATACATGTCCCGTGTTTTAGGGCTTCAGCCGGCTCGTAGGCGACGTCATCTCACCCCGAACTGCCGTTGCCGCTCAACTCAAACTCTAGAAAGAACGGCATGTTCCGCAATGTGATGAACATCACAACGCAATGTGAGGCGAATCATGGAGGCCATAGATTAAGGAGGTATGAAATGGGACCTAAGAGAAATGCCAGTCGAGAGCTACAAAAACGCTGAGTTGCGAAATACCACAGGGACGTGGGGCTTATTTCCGGTATTTAATCGGTCGCATTCCGGGAGAGCCCCTAAGGTGGTGAAAAACTCCACTGCAGCGATTTTCATCGCCCCACGAGGCGTTTCGGTTCACGGACTTGGGTCATATGTTCAAAAATTCCGCATCTGCGCAACGCGAAATCTGGCCCTCTTTGCCCTGCTCCTTGTCGCCGCGAGCAGCGCCTTAGCCGCCAAGCATCCGGTACCGCTCGATCCGAAAGCTGACCCTTCGACCTGTATCGCCTGCCATGAAGACAAGACCAAGGGCAAAGCGGTGCACTCGGCAATGGCGATGGGCTGCACCAGCTGCCATGAAATCCGAACTAATAAGGATGTAACGCGGGTAAAGCTGATCACCACCACTCCTTATGCGCTTTGCCTCACCTGCCACGCGGACAAGAAAGCAGCGGATCTGAAAGGCACCGTTCATCCGCCAGCGGTTCGCGATTGCGTAAAGTGCCACGATCCTCATAGTTCCGACAACAAGAACCAACTGCTAAAGGCGACCTCCGGAGACGAGAAGCAGAATCTGTGCCTCAGCTGCCACAAGGAAGGCCTCGACGTTCCCGCGAAAGGCAGCCGGCATGCGGCTCTGGATATGGGCTGCGACACCTGCCATACGACGCACAAGACCGGAGAGATCGGCAAGACTGAATTTGATTTCCACCTCACCAAGGCGACGCCGGCACTGTGCATCGATTGCCACGACGCGAACAGCGCGGATTTACAGAAGGCGCATCAGAACCAGCCTTTCGCCAAGGCGGATTGCCTGACTTGTCACGATGCTCATCAATCTGCCGCGCCCAAGCTGATGGCGAAGTTCACCCATCCGCCATTCGCCGACAAGCAATGCGACGTCTGCCACGCTGCGCCTAAAGACGGAAAAGTCGTTCTCACGCAGCCCGACGCCAAGTCACTTTGCGTGACATGCCATGACGACAAAGCCAAGCTGATCGAGAGCGCGAAGGTTCAGCATCCAGGCGCGGCGGGCGATTGCACCGATTGCCACAATCCTCACGCCAGCAGCCAGCCCGGTCTGCCGAAAACGACGCGAGTCGATATCTGCTTGGGATGCCACAGCGACATAGCAGATCTCAAGCAGAAGCGCATTCATCATGAGCCGGCATTTAAAGAAGGATGCAGCACCTGCCACGAGCCGCACGGTGGAGACAACCCACGGCTGCTGCGCACCGCATCGGTCAACTCGCTCTGCTTAGAGTGCCATGGGCCGGAGGCGGAGCCAAAGAAACTCGAGAGCGAGCATCTGGTTGCCATTTTCAATGGCAAGGTGAAGCTGCCGGAAAACTACTTCGCTCGAATGCCGATTCTGCCGCTGAAGTATGACCTGGGACACCCGACTGACCGGCACCCGGTTGCCACCGTAGTCAACGTGAAAACCAAGATGCCGATTCAGATGACCTGTTTGACTTGCCACCAGCCGCACGCCGCCAACGAGCCGGGAATGCTGGTGAAGGACCAGAAAAACAACATGGCTTTTTGTAAGACCTGCCATGCCAATGGCTTGGACCTGACGGACGTAACCATGGGAGGCCAGTAAGATGCCAAATCGTCGGTCAAATTCCCTTCGTGGTGGAACAGCGAGCGCGGCCCTGTTGCTCTCGCTGCTATTCCTCAGCGCATCGCCGCTGAATGCTCAAAAGAAGAAGGGCCAGCCCGCTCCTGACGTGAAGCCGGGAGATCAGAGGGTGACGGCTTACTTCGATCTCAGCAAGATCGTGTGGCCGAACCCGCCGGCAATCGCGCGCATCAAGTTCCTCGATCTCTATACCGGGGAAAAGATCGACCGCAGCAAGTTTGAGGCCAAGAAGAAAAAGCAGACCTGGATGGACCGCCTGGCGGGCGCGCAATCGACCGACCAGGTGAAGATCACCAGCCTTCCCTTCCAGCTCATTCGTACCTACGGCGTGGGCTCCGACTCAAAGGGCAGGGTCTATGCGGCCGACCAGGGCGTCGGCGGAATCTTCGTCTTCAACCCGGAAAACAAGGATCAAGTCGAACTGATCGGCAAAGACGAGCATGTGCACTTCCAGATGCTCGCTGGGCTGGCGATCGATGACAACGATCGCATCTTCGTGACCGATCTCAAGGCACGTCACGTCCTGGTGCTCAATCCCAAACATGAGCCGGAAGGGGTTTTCGGTTCCGACGTGCTGGTACGGCCCGGCGGCGTGGCCATCGATACGGAAAATCGCTTTGTCTATGTAGTCGATTCCGGCAACGACGTTGTGGACGTGTTTGACGCGGACAGCTACAAACTGCTGCGCCAGATCGGCAAGCCCAGCCATAAGCATGAATCGACCGATCCCGGAACCTTCGCGCTGCCCGAGTGCGTAGCCGTCGACGGTGACGGCAATGTCTACGTCACCGACACCTTCAACAACCGAATCGAGATCTTCGACGCCGACGGCAACTTCATCAGCACGTTCGGCAAGAACGGCGACGCCCCCAACGACCTGGAGCGTCCGAAAGGGATCGCGGTCGATGGTGATGGCCACATCTGGGTGGTGGATGCGGCCACGAACCAGGTGAAAGTTTTTAGAAACGATGGCCGCCTGCTCATTTACTTCGGCGGTCAGGGATATTACCCCGGCCAATTCATGGGGCCGTGGGGAATCGCCATTGACAAGTTCAACCGCGTCATTGTCTCCGAGACTTTCCCCGGCCGCGTGCAGGTGTTCCGTTACGTCACGGATTCCGAGGCCGAAACGGAGCAGGCGGAACGTGCGAAGGGCGAGCAGAAACGCAGCCCGAATTCGGCGCAGCAGGCGAGCGCCGCTGCTCCCACGACGAAAGAGGTGTCGCCGAAATGACGGTCACCCGTGCTAACGCGACGGAAGAGTTTTGGCGGTCCGCGGACCTCCAAATAGGTAGGGCTCCGAGGCCCGCCAGCAGTACTGCAGTGAATCTGTGTTGCAGCACAAATAGGAGGCTTTACTTATGAAGAGAATTGCGATTATTCTGTTCGTCATCCTCGCCGTCACCGTTGTGGCGACGGCGCAGTACCAGCCGTCCCCCACTCCCGGGAGCAAACCCCAATCCTATAGCTACACTCCAACAACAGCCTACACCTACAAAGGCGGCCCTGACGTTCTGGGCGCGCACAACGGCTATGGTCGTGGTTGCGTCATGTGCCACGCTCCGCACAGCGGCGCGATGGGCAACAACGTTACCACCGCCGATCCGCAGAACGGTATGTACGCTCTGTGGGGCCAGGACCTTTCCCCTCTGTTCGGCGCGAAGTTTAACTTCAGCGGCGACGGCGCGGCGACTTACCCGGTCACCCTGCCCACTGGCGGCACTATCACCAGTGCGCATGATGCCAACACCGTCATCCTGTTCTGCCTGAGCTGCCACGACGGCGTGGCGACGAAGGTAGGCATGATGCAGGGCGTGACGGTTGAGACCCTGCCAATCGTCGGCGGCACGGCTCCAACACTTCTCGGACTGGCAGCTCCATCCGCCGGAACAGCGTATAACAACGACCACCCCGTAGGAGGCAGCGCGAACGTGAGTTGCGGCGGCGGGTACAACTGGGACTGCGCGGCTACCGGCGGTGGGAACACCAACAACAAAATCGTGCCGACCAGCGGACCCAATTTCACTGCCTTCTTGGCCAACAATCCGTCTTCCTTCTGGAACCAGAAGAGCTATCCGTTGGCGACCTTTGGAGGCACGACGGTCAATGCAGTCACCTGCACCACCTGTCACGACCAGCACAGCATGACTGCGTACGTAGGTGGAAACGGTACGACATACACGACCATGTTCTTCATTCGGGGCTATTACAACCCCACCACCAACGGCAACTCTGTGGCGCAATTCTGCCGCAACTGCCACGGTGGCGAGTCCAACGAAATGCACGGCGTGGCCGGAGTGCCCACTGTGTAGTCGTTCTTTACCTCGGGGGAGGGTTTCCCTCCCCCGGTTTCAAGGAGAGATGTTGTGGGGCATCAACTCCAAAATCGATTCGAAGCTGAAAGCCGGATGGGGGAATTCACAGAGAGTTCGCATGAGGGAACGACTTCATCCGCAACGAAGCCGTGCCCTGACACGAAGCGGGTTAATCGCATGACACCTCAAATCAACAACCGGCTGAAACTTTACGCTCGGATGGGCCTGCTAACTGCCGGGCTGCTGTTTGCGTCTTCGTTCGCCGCAGCCCAGGTCGCGTCGCACGCTTCCACCACGGCTGATGCGTCGGCCACCACTCACTTCAGCACAACTCCGGCATTGCAGCCGGTGGGTCGCCCGGTAGCGCGAGTGAATGGAGCGGTGCTGACTGATCGCGACCTGCTGCGCGAAATGTTCAACATCTTTCCGTACGCCCGGCTTCACAACGGCTTTCCGCAGGCCATGGAAGCCGACATCCGCGCCGGCGCGATGAAGATGATGATCTTCGAGGAACTGGTCTACCAGCAGGCGAAGCGCAACAACATGACCGTGCCTCCGGAGCGCGTGACCCGCGGTATGGCCGACTTCCGCAAGAAGTTCGATTCACCGCAAGAATACCGGGAATTCGTGAAAGAGGAGTTTCACGGTTCACAACAGTTGCTGCAAACCAAGGTAGAGCGCTCGTTGCTGATCGACAAATATCTCAAGCTGGCGGTCATGGACAAATCGGCCGTCTCAATGGCCGACGCAAAGGCTTACTTCGACCAGCACCCGGAACGCTTCCAGATCACAGAGTCTTTTTCCTTCCAGAGCATCACGCTCCTGCCGCCGCCAAACGCGACAGCGTCGCTGTTGAAGGAAGAACGCAAGCGAGCCGAAGACGCCCTGAAACAAGCCAAAGCGACAAAGAACTATGAGGAATTCGGGGTGCTGGCCGAAAAAATTTCCGAGGATGATTTCCGTGTGATGATGGGCGACCACAAAGCTGCAGATCGTTCAAAACTGCCTCCCGCCGTGGTGAACGCGCTGGTGGCGATGCAACCGAACCAGGTGAGCGACCTGATTGAGTTCGACAAAAATGCCTACACCGTTGTGCGGCTGAACGCCCACATTTCACAGGGAACGATGAAATTCGAAGATGTAAAGGATTCTCTGCGCACGCAGATGCAAAAAAACAAAACCGAGGAATTGCGCCGCAGCCTGGATGCCCGGCTGAGGAAGACCGCGAAGGTGGAGGAGCTTTGAAGTGGAGGACGTCGGTATCGATTGTTGTGGCAGTCGCAGCGGCGATGGCGTTTGCATCGCGTTCAGAAGCGCAAGTGAATGTGGGAGACGCCAGCATGCATCTGACCGGTCTCCTCTCTGGCGGGTACAGCGCGGATTACTCGAACATCGCCAACTCCGATCACAACAACATCGGTGCGGGCACAGCTGATCTGTTCGGCTCGTACCACGATCCCAATTTTCTTGGCTTCAGCGTTGCACCGTTTTATAACCAGTCACGACTCAACTCCAATTTTCAGTCGGCCACGGCTGCCAGTGGCGTAGACGCAAATGCGGCGCTCTTCAGCGGCAGTAGTTTCCCTGGCTCCATCAGCTATTCGAAGGTTTATAACAGCACCGGAAACTATGGCGTTCCGCTGCTCACAAATCTCACCAGCGAAGGCGTTCCGCAGCCCGCAAGCTACAACACCAATAACAACACTGGTACGCTCGGTATCAACTGGGGCCTAAACCTGGATGGCTTGCCGCGACTGAACTTCAGCTTTGCGGACGGAGACGCCGACTATTCGATTTATGGGGCGAATGCACAGGGAACGACACACTTTGACACCGTCTCGCTAACGTCGTCGTACAAACTCGCCGGGTTCTTTATGGGCGGGGGATTTCAGCACAGTGGTTCCGACTCACTCACGCCGCAGTTGCTGGTGTCAGAGCCTTCGCTGCAATCGAATTCGACCACCAATACATGGTCTTTCGACGTCGCACACGACCTTCCGTGGCATGGGGGATCTTCCTTCGGCTGGACCAGATCCGGCATCAATACGCTAGACACCGTGTTAGGTGACTCCGGCTCGCGCAACAATTACGACGCCACCATCACCACGCTGAATGGAAGCCTTAATGTCACACCGTTTAAGAACTTCAATGCCGGATTCAATGCTTACTACACCGACAATCTCGAAGGAACGCTTTACCAGTCATTATTGGGGGCTGGAGCCATCCTGCCGCAAAGCGAGGCAGAAATTCCCTCCGACGCTTTGAGTCTGACCGGTTACGGCAATTACGACATTGGGACGCATGTACACGTGCGGGGCACCGTAATGCGGCAGGACCAATCATTTCTTGGCGAATCTTTTGGCTCTAACTCGGTCACCGGAACAGTGATGTACAGCAATGCCCTGCTGGGCGGATACGTGACCCTGACGGGCGGTGTGACGCGGACCTGGCTCACTGGCGGGATTCAGTACCACGCCACGACCGGCACCAACGACTCGATGACTTACACTCGCAGAGTCGGAAAATGGAATGTGAACGGCGCGTTTGGCTATTCGCAAGACGTCCAGACCGTGCTGATTGCATATACCAGTTCGGGTTTCAATTACACGGGCGGCATCGGCCGCAAACTCAGCCGCCACACATATTGGGGGGCTTACGCGGCTGGCGCGAAGAGCCTGCTGACCGAGGTGCCCGGATCGGCGAATGCCAGCCAGAGCTACACCACTACGCTCTCTCTGTACAAATTCAGCGTGAGCGGCTCCTACGCGAAGTCGAACGGGAACGCTTTGATCACGCCCACCGGCCTGGTGACCACGCCCGTGCCAGTGCCGATCCTCAACCCGTCATCGGTTGTGCTATTTAATGGCACGTCGTACGCGGCAGGAATTGGAGCGAGCCCCGTTCGCGGACTGACTATCACTGCGAGCTTCTCCAAGGGCATCAGCAATACCCAAACCAGGGCCTCGACTATATCGTACTCAAACAACAATAACCAAAACGCGAATGCCATTATCTACTACAACTTCCGGAAATTGAATTTCACGGCGGGATACAGTAGGTTAGTGCAGGGATTCAGCATCGCCGATGTGCCTTTTACCAAGGTGGGATCCTATTACGTCGGCGTTTCGCGACAGTTCAATTTCTTCTGATGGTAGTTGGGGGATGCAAACGCGTCAGCAAGGTAGCAGTCGGCAGCATGCTGGTGCTGGCCCTGGTTCCCGCCGTCGTGGCGAAATCCAAAAACACAGCCTCAGGACCTTCCACCGTACCGCAGCTTGAACTCGACGGCGGGCGCAAACTGACCTACGAAGGCAGCTTCGGTTCCGAGGCTGACGTCAGGACCAAGCGCGGTTTCTGGAAACACTTGCTGGATGTGGTCGCCGGCGAAGCGCAGTTACACTCCGTGGTGCTTCCTTACAGCGTGGTTACCGATTCGCATGGCCGCGTGATTGTCACGGATCGGGGTGCAGACGGCATTCACGTCTTTGATTTTGCCGAGCATAAGTACAAATTTATTTCACGCATTAAAGAAGATGACGGGCTGGAAGCGCCGCAATGTGTTGCCGTCGATGCCGGGGACAACATCTACGTGACCGATTCAGAGACCGGCAAGATTTTTGTTTTCGATCCCAGTGGGAAGTTTCAAAGGGTGATCGGAAGTCTGAAAGGCGGCGAGGGATACTTTAAACGTCCCACCGGAATCGCGGTCGATTCGAAAGCTGAGCGGATCTACGTCACGGATACTCTGCGCAATCAGATCTTTGTGCTCGACATGCAAGGAAATGTGCTGCAGAGAATCGGCAAGCTGGGTTCCGGCAATGGGGAATTCAAGGTGCCAACCGAGTTGAGGTTGGACGACGAAGGTTTGATCGTCGTCGATGCCATGAACTTCCGGGTTCAGGTTCTGGATCGCTCTGGTGCGTTCAAATATGCGATCGGGCACATCGGCGAAGGACAAGGCCAGATGTTTCGGCCAAAAGGAATCGGGGTAGATTCGGAAGGCCATATCTATATGGTCGAAGGCCTGAGCGGAATGGTGCAGGTGTTCAACCGCGAAGGGCAATTGCTGTATTACTTCGGGCAGAAGGGCACAGGATTCGGGGAATTTCAGTTGCCGACGGGATTGTTTATCGATCGCAATGACCGCGTGTTTGTGGTGGATTCGTACAACCGTCGCGTTCAGGTCTTCCATTACTTCGGGCTGCACAAGGGAGCCGAAGGAGGGGGACAGTGAGAGCCGGCCGGGTGGTGATCGTGATCACGTTGTTGGCTGCCGTCGCGATGCTGGCGCAAAGCACAGACGTGATCGGTCCGCATGACCTGTCGCCCGGCGGTACATCGCCGATCAAGGGAACTCTGTCTGGTTCGTGCCTGTATTGCCATGCGCCGCACTCAGGTTTGAACGGGCAAGCTGGGGTCGCGCAAACTCCACTGTGGAACCAAAAGCTGTCGAACGTGCAATCGTACACGGTGTACAGCAGCACGACACTGGTGAACACGCCAAATCCGTCACCGCCGCTGGGGACGGACAGCACGCTATGTCTTAGCTGCCACGATGGTACGGTAGCGGGATCGCCGGGAGCGCTCGTCGCATACGGCCAGGTTCCGATGAGCGGGCAGATGAATGCTGCGGATGTATTTGGCACGAGCCTTTCCACAATGCATCCGGTCAGCTTTGTGCTGCCGTTGAAGGCTTCTCCGGATCTGGTGCCGTCGTTGACGGCAAACCCGCCCACCACGGCCGATACGACGGGCGCCGTAAAGCTCATCAATGGAAATGTCGAGTGCACGAGTTGCCACAATCCCCACGTGCAGAATATTGATCCGAATAACCCGAATTTTCTGGTGATCAACAATTCTGGAAGCCAACTTTGTCTGGCTTGCCACAGCACGATTCCCACTGGCACGGGAATGGGACTGACGAACGTAGCTGACGCAAGCCCAACGAGCGCCTCCGGTTCGGTCGGCATGATGGCGAGCCATGCAAACCAGCTGGCGATGATGAATGTTGGATTATCCACACATGCGTTTTCGTCGGCACCGATTGCAGCGAGTTGGGTCGGGGACGCGACAATGAAGAATGTGGGAACGCGCACGACCACAAGCCCACCCACGACAAGGACGGACAAAACCAATCCGCTGGCCGGATGGTCGACTAGCATTCATGCCATGGCGACGAATAGCGTCGCCAGGCAAGTGTCGGTTGAAAATAGTCTTCCCACGCCGCAGCGAGTGGCGGTCAACGCGAAACAGTCCTCGCTTGGTTCCTATGGCACAGTGGCGAGAAACGGCTGTTCATCTTGCCATACCCAGCACAACGCCATCGGGGGGAATTCGTTGCTGCGTGCGCCTGACGACCAGACCTGCATCATCTGTCACAACGGCAGCGCGAACGTGTCCCCTCCGGCGCCGAATGTTCTGGCGGAAATGCTTGCGCCAAAAAATGGTCATGCCTTTTCGCCGGGGAACACTGCGCATCGCAGCAATGAAAATGCACTGTTGAATCAAAACCTGCACGTGACGTGTGTTGATTGCCATAATCCGCACTCGTCGAAGAAGGTGACCGGCTCTCCCGCCGCGCCCACTATGCGAACTTCTCAAGGCCGGATTCTTGGGATTAGCGCGACGGACGGCGTGAGCGTACTGAATCCAGCAATCAATCAATATGAAAATTGTTTGCGCTGCCATGGCACGAGCACCGGCAAGCAATCGAAAACTAATTTCGGCTACTTGCCGGTACGGTTGGTTTCCGGGGGCGATCCTCTGAACATGATTCCGCAGTTCAGCAATGCAATCTCAAGTCATCCGGTGATGCACGATCGCATGAGCGCGCTCCCGCAACCCAGTTTGCGGCCTAACATGCTTAACCTTGACGGCCGCACTCAAGGGCGCAACATGGCCAGCCGCATTCTGTGCACCGACTGCCACAACAGCGACGATAATCGCGAATTCGGAGGTAACGGGCCGAATGGGCCGCATGGCTCGATATTTACGCACATTTTGGAGCGTCGTTACGAATTCAGCCAGGCCCAGCTACCGGGCAAATTCATTACAAATCTCTTCCCGAATCCGAGCTTAAGCGTCGAGGGAGGCGCCAGCGGCGGCCCGTATGCGCTGTGTGGCAAGTGCCACGACCTCACGCAGATAGTAAATAATACGAGTTTCAGCGGGCACGCTCGCCATGTGGTGCAGGACGGATTCTCCTGTTCGGTATGTCACACCGCTCACGGCACGGGAGTCCAGCCGGGCAGCAGTTTCGGGCAACGCCTGATTAATTTTGATCTCAATGTGGTAGCTCCAAACGGTTCAACTCCAATCTCCTACAACCGCGCGACGAACTCCTGCAGCTTGGTTTGTCATAACCATGCCCACCAGTCCAGTTCGCCGACAGGTGCCGCTAAGCCCGGCCGCCGTTCGTAAGTCCAGCAGGACGCATGCGATCTTTTGAGCGAGTGATCTTGGAAGCTTATTTGCTTTGTTCAACCCCTGTCCCGCGCCGATAACAAAAAATGTAGTCGATGATCTGTGGCTCATGGGACATCTCGGTGGTTGTTACCCAGACCTTCTCCAGACCTGAGGGAACCGCATCGGGCAGCTTGTCATTGGAGAGCAGGTAGGCTCCAGTTTTCAGCATGGCGGCGATGTTTTTTCGTGCAAGCGTCTGCTCAAAAGCACCGTAGTAAAGAAAAATATTTGTTCCGATCACCAGATCGAACTGTTGGGTGGGCTCGATGTCAGGCTGCTGATAGACCACATTCACGTCTAATGGCGTGATGCGACCCACGATCCCGGGCCGGATCCTCACGGCGCGAGTCTTGGTTGCACTGGCCGCCTGGGGTACGGGAATTGAGGGAACGGCATCTCCGATTTGACTTCCAAGATTCTGCCAATACGCGGTAAATTTTCCCCGGTAGTCCTGGCTCATCGGTCTTTCTGTGTTCCACGGAAGTTGGACAACATAGGGTTGACCTAAAGCGGCCCTCTTCCGCCAGCGCTCGATGTGCAAATTCACATCCGGGCTGATGTCCAGCGTGTACAGCTCGACAGTCGCCGGATTTGCAAGACCCAGTCTAAACAGCGAGTCCAGCACTGCAAACGGCTGAATGGTTTGTGGCGGATAGAAATCGTTTCCCGCCTCTTTATTTGCGAAGTCGAGCCCGGGTCCAACGATGGCAATTCGGCTCACACTGGCATGCTTTAACAACCCCTCTTCCACCATTTCGTGGAACGTTGCATCAATCTGGTAATCCGGCCACAAATTGCTATCGAGCGAGATACCACGATCCTGAAACATCTCGAATCTTCTGTCGTCCTTGGTTTGTGCGCGATATTTCAGAAAGTCATCACGCATACGGGCGAGATTGGTCAGAAGAACTTTCTTGACCTTGGCGCGTTCCGCAGCAGTCTTCAGCGAGAAACCTTTTTTCTCGAGAAAAGCGCGCATACCTGCGATGCCTTCAGGAGCGTTTGGTGCTGCAAGTGCTCGAATGAGATCGTCGGCTCGCTTCTCTGCAAACGCATTTACCAGAGAACTCTCTCCGTAGTGCACGAGGTACTCGTCGTCGATTCGGTATTCTTTGGTGAAGGTGACGCCAAACCGCAGGAGATTGGTAAGCGTGTCCTCAGTTCCGCGATCGAGCCGATTTCGAACCTCACGGTCCTCCCGTTCCACCCAGTCAGACCATCTTGCAGCATCAATTTTTTCGATCGGGCCGAGCTCGGGTGGCAGCGAACTGCTCATTCCCTTGAGAATGTCTCGTGCCGAATCCAGCGAAATGAAACTGATCTTAGGGACAGCTTGGCCGGGGCAAATCAGTCGGCAAAAAAACAGGAATGAAAGGGTCAGCTGTAGGCGATTTCTTTTCATTGCTGGCCGTTCCAACCTTAGAAGAATCCGCCGGGCCGGATCGTGTGCTTAGTCACTACCCATTGTGACCTCCATCACATCGGGTTGAGACTTCGTTGCCGTTACATGGAATCAGCAGTCATCGGGGTCTAAGCCGCAAAACCCAGGTCTATTGCACGAGCAGCGAAGGATGAAGCTAAGCCAATATGCCTGAAACAATCTCTGGCTGGACGGGCAGGCAAGTCTACATAAGTGCAGCAATTTGCCTGGCGCTGGGAGTAACTCTCGGATATCTGTTCCGTGGCTCTGGCGCGACTTCCCCTGCAGCTTCGGCTGCGACGGTCGCAAAAACCGACAACAGCGCACCCCAGATGCCCTCTTTGCAGCAGATGAAGGAGATGGCGTTAAAGCAGGCCGAGCCGCTCCTGGGGAAATTGAAGACTGATCCAAAGAATGCTGCCCTTTTGGCTCAGGTCGGAGGAATCTACGAGGCGACTCACCAGTTCAGGGAAGCTGCTGATTATTACCAGCAATCGCTGGCAATCAATCCAAAGAACGTTGTTCTTCGTAACGAACTGGCAACCTGCCTGTACTACACGGGTGACGTCGATGGAGGGGTTCAGCAACTTGAGCAGGTATTAACGGACGACCCTAAGAATGCAAATGCATTATTCAATCTCGGCATGATTCGCTGGCAGGGGAAAAAAGACGCAGGTGGAGCTGTCAGTGCCTGGAAGCAGTTGCTGAAATTGAACCCAGATCTTGAGGAGCAGAAAAAAGCTGAGGTGAACAAGCTAATTTCCGATGCAACTCAACATAGCATGAAAGTTCCCAAGAAAAGTTCTGAGGAGTAACGTCATGTCAGAAATCAAAAACAGATCGAATGCCGGTACTTGGACCAACAGCCAGGCTTACACTCTGATCGTCATCTGCCTTCTCGTGGGTATCGCCGGCGGTTGGTTTTTGCGCGGATCCGCGTCCCCGGTATCTGCGGTGGCCGCGCAAAGTACCGGCGCAGTGCCACCAACGGGCATGGGCGAACAGCCGTCGCCAGAGCAGATGAAAAAGATGGCGGACACGCAAGCCGCCCCACTGCTTGAGCAGCTGAAATCCGATTCGACCAATGTCGAACTGCTGACCAAAATCGGCAACATTTACTACGACACCCAACAATATCCAACCGCGATTGATTACTACCGGCGCGCTTTGAATCTGCAACCTGCCAATACGGCCGTTCGCACCGACTTTGCCACCGCGATCTGGTACACGGGAGATGCCGACACTGCGATTGCTGAATTCAACAAGGCTCTTTCCTTCGAACCCAACAAGCCGAACACCCTGTTCAACCTCGGAGTGGTGAAGTGGCAGGGAAAAATGGATGTCAACGGCGCGCTTGCCGCGTGGCAGAAGTTGCTGGACACGAATCCGAATTACGAAAACAAACAAAAAGTGCTGGAACTGATGGCACAAGCCAAGAAACATTCGAACCTGAAACCGGGAACAGGGGCAGTAACGCCATAGCTTGTCAGTATTTGGGGGGAACTTCCGGGTGAAGAGAAATGATGGGCATGTCTAAACTATCGCCAACTGTTTTTTCTCGCCCGAGTGGCCTACTGTTTCTTGTTCTCCTTCTTCTTGCAATCCTGCAAATCCCTGCTGCTTTGGCGCAGAGCGGAAATGAAAGGCAGACGGCAAAGCCTGGCGTCACGCACGGCAGTATTTACTATCTAGGAAGCTTTTCCTCGGCAAAGGATCTGGTTCCATCCAGCGGTATTTGCGGCGCCTTCGGACTCCTGGGAAGGCCGCCGGTTCAGATTCCCGAAGGCGTCGGACTAGACGGCTATTCTTCACGTTGTGAAACTGTGGTAGATGCATTTGCCGGCACTCGAGAGTTTGCCCAGGAAAGTGAGCTGTCGTCGCCCTACCGGATAATCGGCGATTCCCAAGGACGCCTGATAGTGACCGATCGCGGTATGTTCCCAGCTGTACACATTTTCGATTTCAAAAATCGAAAACACTCGCGTATTACCGAAGGTGCCGGCACCTACCTCCAATCTCCTTCCGCCCTGGCCGTCAACGGGCACGACCAACTGTACGTGGCGGATGCCTACCTCGGAGCAATTCTCGTTTTCCAGCCAAGCGGGAAGTTCCGTCGCTATATCGGCAACCGAGAAGGAGAGCGGCTTTTCAATCGACCGAGCGGAATCGCGATCGATACAACTTCGGGACACATTTATGTGGCCGACCCTCCGAGAAACACTGTAGTCATCCTGAATGCCGAGGGCAAAATTCTGTCGAAGATTGGCACGACCGGCGGCGGCGAAGGGCCGGGGCAGTTCCTGGCTCCAACCGATGTCATGATTCACAACGACGAGTTATTTGTACTAGATTCGCAGAACTATCGCATTCAAGTGTTTGATCTTGCGGGAAACTTCCATGCAAGTATTCATCCTGAATCTATGCAGCCATCGCAAAGTTTATTTATCGATAGCCGAGGTCGCATTTATCTTGACGGACCACAGGACACTATGCAGGTATTCGAGCAGGATGGGGGGTTAGTTTTCCAATTCGGTGATTCAGGCACTCGTTATGGGCAGTTCAAGGAACCGGGCGGCATCTGGATCGACGGGCAAGATCGCATCTATGTGGCCGATACGGGGAATCACCGGGTCCAATCGTTTGAGTGGGGAATTGACCACGGCCCGAAACTTCCGCACCCATAGGTGCTGTATACGCTTCGACAGGTCGATTTAGCGGATGGCAGTATGCGCGCGTTTCTTAAAAAAAAGAGATTTTCGCTGGAAGGCGTTCGGGAAGGCGCGAAGCCGAAAAAGTACCTCGCCTCCAATCCACCTTCGCCGCGGGATATCTTTTTCTGGATGTGCTCGTTCTTACTGTTGCTAAGCTCAATTTCGCCAGGCTCGACTCTCCCGAACGCAGAGTCGAGTAAGGCAACGATAGCTACGTCAGCGCAACTGAGTTTTGTCCGTGAGTTTTCTTCGGCCGAAGACGTCAAAGGGTTTTCTCACCCAATTTTGAACAAAGCTCTGGATATCATCGCTGGCCCAAAGGAACCGTCGCCGCCGCCTGCCAGCGTGTTATTGCAGCCGCATGCGGTTACAACTGATTCGAACCGCCGCATTTTCGTTACGGATATCACTGGCGGTGTGGTACATGTATTCGACTTTGCCAACCACGAATACTGGCTGCTGGGAGCTGGCAATCACCTGCGTTCGCCGCTCGGGATCGCTACGGATCGTGACGGGAATGTCTATGTGAGCGATAGCAGCTTGCGAACCGTGTTCGTCTATGATTCCAAAGGCAAGTTTCTCCATTATTTGAAGAAGCCTCGTGACAACGAGTCTTACTTTGACGCTCCTCTCGGCATCGCAATCGATCCTGCGACAGAACACATATATGTCTGTGACACGCCCCGGCACATGGTCATCATTCTTGACAAGAAGGGTCATGTCCTCGCCACTTTAGGCAAGCGCGGCGGCGGATCTGCAGCGGGGGAATTCAAGTATCCAACCCAGGTTGCGGCCCGAGCCGGGGAAATATTTGTGCTCGATGTAGGCAATTCTCGAGTACAAATTCTGGATCAGAGAGGTCAGTTCAAAAGAGAGGTTCGGCTTGCCAATGTTGATAATCGTGCCGGCCTCGCCGTAGATGGCGCTGGGAGGGTTTACGTAACCGATCCGGAGATCGAACACCTTCAAGCGTTCGACCACGACGGCCATTTTCTTTATAGCTTCGGGCAACCCGGAGCAAGCGCTGGCCAATTTAACTGGATTTCGGGGGCATGGGTAGACTCTGGAGGCTGCCTCTATGTTGTGGATAGCGAAAACAAACGAGTGCAATTGTTTCAAATTCCCGGAGAGCGTGCAGGAGCATGCTAGTCGAGTAGCAATAGTCCACGCCAGCCTCGAAGCCAATTCTGTATTTAGCATCGCCTAGCTTCAGTACATATATTCAACAGCCCCCGGGGATAATTTCCTCTCGTCAACTCTGCGTAATCAGGATGTAAGAAGAACGTAAGTACGCAGTCGCCGCAGCGGAAGCATAATCATTACCGTTCGGAGTCCCGCAGCTGGGCTGGGTATTGTCGGTGTTTCTTCGAGGCAGCTATTCAAAGCGCGATGTTGATGCCAGTAACATCTTGAGGCTGGTAAGAACTGCAACTTGCGGTTGCAAGCTGCTCTTGTTAACAACTGAACGACGGTGTTCTCCAGCCGTGACCGTGACGAGCTTTCCCCAAAGCCACAACACGAATCCGGTCACCTGATTGGCACCGATGAATCCGCCGTCCATCTCCTGAAAATTGTTGCCCGAAACGGACCGTCACTCTTTGAGTAGCCGACAATCCTCGCCGCTCACGTCTGCGCGGATTGTGACGATGTATCAGCCATGCACAGTCTCGCTTGTGCAACAGCGTTCATCAGCAAGGCGCCCTCGCAGCTGAGGCGAAAGTTCACGGGAGGAAGCCCATGGCGCGCAATCATTTCGTTTGTCGGATCTTTACCCTTAAACGCTGCCGTTTTTTCTCTCCGCTTAGGTCGATTTCACAGGCATCTCTCATCCTTTTCGTCGTCGGGCTGATTGCAATGCCATCCATCACGGGCACGGTTTGTGTGGCACAGCAACAATCTCTGATGACGCGTCATGTGCGCGACGTGGTCCTTAATCGGCAAGCCCGATTACTCGGACATCTCTCAACCAACAAGTCCATGCGCCTTGTCATAGTCCTGCCTCTGCGTCATCAACCAGAACTCGAAGACCTTCTCCAGCAACTCTACGATCCCTCCAGCCGCTCGTATCGGCACTTTCTTACTGTGAAAGAGTTCACCGAGCGATTTGGTCCAAGCCAGGAAGATTATGACGCTGTCGTTCGCTTTGCAAAAACAAATGGTTTTGCTGTGGTTGGCCATTCCCGGAATCGCGTCAACATGGATATCGTAGCTTCCGTTCGAGATATTGAGAAAGCCTTCCACGTGACCATGGGCGTCTATCAGCATCCTACAGAAAACCGGACTTTCTACGCTCCCGACCGAGAGCCCACTGTCGATCTTCCATTGGCGCTCTGGCACATTGCCGGCCTCGAGAACTATTCCATCCCGCGTCCTCTTTTGCGGAAAAGTAGCGCGGGGGCAAAGCCTAACGCCACAACTGGCTCTGGCCCTAACGAGTCTTTTCTTGGTAGTGACATGAGGCTGGCTTACTACGGCGGATCTCTCACCGGCACGGGCCAGTCGCTCGGGTTGGTGGAGTATGTCGGCACCAATTTGTCCGATCTGAACACCTATTACGCGAATGTGGGTCAGACAAACAATGTGCCAATCACTATCGTGTCCCCGGATGGAACCTCTACCGACTGTTTCGCCAACCAGGGCTGTGACGACACTGAACAAACCTTGGACATGACTCAGGCTCTCGGCATGGCGCCGGGTTTGTCAGGCCTGGTGATGTACGTGGGATCAACAGATTCCGCCATCCTGAACGCGATGGCCACTGCCAGTCCCTTGAACGCGCAGTTGAGCTGTTCCTGGATGTGGTACCCGGCTGATCCGGGCGTGGACGACCCATACTTCCAGGAGTTCGCAGCCCAGGGTCAAAGTTTTTTTACGGCTGCCGGCGATAGCGGAACATGGATTCCCTACTCGTACGTTTACCCGGCGGATGATGCCTACGTGACTTCGGTCGGAGGCACCTCCTTGGAGACGGTAAGTGCTGGCGGCGCATGGAGTTCAGAAACGACTTGGGTCTGGGGTGGCGGCGGCATTTCGCCCGACAACATTTTGATTCCGTTCTGGCAGGCGACCACAGCCAGCGGTTGTTCGTCATGTTCCCCGACCTATCGCAACGGTCCAGACGTTTCTGCCAACGCAGATTTCACCTTTTACGTCTGCGCCAATCAGGAAGCCTGCACGACCAATGTGTGGGGCGGAACGAGTTTTGCGACACCCATGTGGGCTGGCTATATGGCATTGGCCAATCAACTGGCCATTGGCAATGGTAATCCGCCGCTCGGTTTCATCAACCCGGCTCTTTACGGCTTTGGCTTAGGTTCAAGCTATAACAACCTTTTCCACGACATTAGCAGCGGGAACAATGGCTATGCGGCGACCACAGGTTACGATCTGGCCACCGGCTGGGGCAGTCCAAACAGAGCGGGTCTGATCAACGCTTTAGCGGTAGGATTGGGGCCTAGCTTCGCTCTTGCCGCGTCACCTGCCTCGTTCACAGTGACGCCGAGCAACTCGGCAACCGCCAACATTACGAGTACTCCGAAGGGAGGCTTTAACTCTGCAATTTCTTTGTCTGCGACGGGTCAACCAGCTGGCGTGAACATAAGCTTCAATCCAAGTTCCATCACCGCCAATGGAACTTCGATCATGACGATCACAGTTGGCTCATCGACAGCTGGCGGCACGCATGCCATTACCGTGACCGGAACTTCCGGCAGCACTACGGAAGTCGCCATGGTTTTTCTCACCGTTCCGGTGCCGCTTACGTCGATCGCTGTTACTCCTGCGACTGCAACCGTCCAACTCCCCGGCACAGTGCAGTTCACCGCGACAGGCAATTACAGTGATGGCGGAACGCAGGACCTGACGAGTACGGCGACTTGGTCATCTTCGAATCGGGGAGTGGCGACGATCAGTGCTTCAGGATTGGCAACCGCGGTGGCAGCAGGCAGCACAAATATGACGGCGAGCTTTAACGGAATCGCGAGCAACGCAGCAACGCTCGTGGTGCAAGCGACCGTCCCGGCCGCGGCTCCGACCTTTTCACCCGGCACCGGCAACTACAACACTCCGCAGTCGCTGACTCTGTCGGATTCCACACCCGGCGTCAGCATCTACTACACGACCAACGGTTCCACTCCCACCACCTCCTCGACCTTGTACACCGGGCCGATCACGGTGGCCACTACTACCACAATCAAAGCCGTCGCCGCGGGTAACGGTTATGCGGCAAGCTCGGTCGCGAGCGCACTGTTTGTGATCCAGGCGCTGGCGCCCAGCTTTTCACCTGGCACTGGCAACTACAACAGTTCACAGTCGGTGACTCTGTCGGATTCCACGCCAGGCGTCAGCATCTACTACACCACCAACGGTTCCACTCCCACTACCTCTTCGACCTTGTACACCGGACCAATCACGGTCGCCACCACGACCACCATAAAAGCCATCGCCGCCGGTAACGGTTATGCGGCAAGCTCCGTTGCGACAGGAACCTACGTTATCTCTTCCAAGTAAACATAGGGTCACGGCGATGCTGAATATCGTAGATTAAGCCTTAGGTAGGTGAGCCTGTCGCGCAGAAATATTGCCGCTGTGCTGAGACCCGGCCGGTATCTCCTCTCAAACGATATGCTACCGGACACGGTTCCGTCCGGTTCCGGGCTGAGTGATGCCCTTCATCATGTCAGAGCCACTCGTGACGGACATCATGATCTCTTACCGGAATGATAGCTTGAGACTCAGTGCCCGACATAGTAACCCGCTCGCGAGCGAAGATCTGGGCCTCCTTCGGGCGGTAGGAACCAACTTGATCGAGCGGAACTTCCGAGCGTCAGGCTGTTCCTGCATCCGGTAATAAAGCAAATATGAGTTCCGCAATTCACCCTGAATAATTGCCAATGCGGTTTGAAGTTCGGGTGGATTGGCGGCAACAAAGCTGCGGCCGCCCGTGGCAGCGGCGAGTTGATGTAACACGGCATCGCCGTCGGTGCGAACGCGGTGAGTGTGGCTGGAAATCGAATAGATGGCAATACCGGCGGATTCAGCGCTTTCCCGGTAGTGGTGCAGTTTGAATGATAAGAGGAATTCAAATGGCAACTTGATTGCCTCGTGTGGCGTGATATTGTGAGGGCATAAAAAGGCGAAAGCCCCGGTGGCAGCCGGGGCTTTCGCTAATCTCTTGGTCTGAGCGACCTGTAATCCAACTTTACAGGTGGTCGCTTTGGTGTGTCAAGACAGAACCAACACAGTACACCCCTATCGGCATCCTATTTCAGCCGTGAAGAGAGCTTGGGTTAGTTGGATAAGGCTCAGACTGCGAGTTCTAGCAGGGAAGATTTACAACCTAGCGGGAGTACCGGGCATCGTGCGCGATTGCGATTATGCCGCTACCGTGTGCGATGCCCGAATACGGGTTAGGGCCAAAGAACTGTTCACGATAGTAACTGTGAACGGTTTGGACATTTTCTTCCATCGGTTGACTGGAGAAATTGATGGCGTTGGCTTGGGTCACTCTCCTATCCATTGCAAACTGGATCAAGCTCTTGGATCAGAGCAGTTTCCCGCTTCATCCTCGTGGCCTCATCGCAGCTCTCAAACTGATAATGAGTAGGACTGTTTTTGAGGATACACTCGGACTGGTCACTCTCCCCACGTAGGTGAGCTTACAACCCTGCTCGCTGATTTATCGGACTACAACTATAGAAATTCCTATGTCGAAGGTCATGCGAAAGACACCATTGCTTTCCAGCTTCGCAGAATGCGATTGGCAGAAGGATGGGAGCAGAAAGATGTAGCCGCCAAGATGGGAAACCCCAAACTTCAACCAATGATTTCGAGGTACGAAAATCCTGATTACGGCCGATATTCGATTACAACTTTACTTGAGTTGGCCAAAGTGTTCGATGTTGCTCTCATTGTCAGATTCGCAAAATACAGCGAATTGGTGCGCTGGGATATTCACAAGACGAGTGCCACTTTACAACCCTCCAACTACGCTAATGATGCCGAGCTTCAGTTCATGGCGACTGAAACCTGGATGTGGCGACAAGAGTCACGCACGCAAGAGCCGACTGCTCCAATATTCATGCCTATGCGTACCATTGAATTCACGGAAGAGATTGATACATCAACGGACGTGAAAGCAGACCAGTTTGTTACGGCGAACACGCAACAAGCAGCCGCCTAAATTCATTTGGAGAAATTAAGAATGCCAGATCAGGTTCCAGTTCCGCAGCAGATCACGAAAACTTCCGATTTTAAGTCTGCGTATTCAAACAATGCCCAAATCACGGTTACACCGTGGGATGTCGTTTTTGTATTCGGGGAAAATCAGACAGTTAGGGACAATATTTTACATGTTGATATACATACACGCGTTGTGATGTCGCCTCAACACGCAAAGGTGTTTTCAAAGGTGCTGAGTGACAACATTGCGATGTATGAAGAGAAGTTTGGAACTATCATGCTTCCTACTCCGCCAGATCAACGAACGCAGACAGAAAATAAAAAGCCATCTTAATCGCGAGTGGCTTCCTTGACGACCCGCGCAGCAGCTTGGCTGACATCTTCAGGTCGCCCCTTGATTTGCAATCCTATGACTTTCTCGCCGGGGTGCTCGTGCTTACAATGCACTTCAAAATCACTAGTTACTTTCTTGACTTGGGTAACTGTGGGCTGTGTCGTCATGCGATCCAAAGAAAAGACTGCGTTACATTCTGAGCACTTCCACACAAAGGGAGAATCTGTGTTATGAATCAGGGCAGCTACTACGAGAGATGGCATGCCTATAGTTTCCCACGGTGTGCCAATTTGGCATAGTCTGTGGAAATTCAAACTGCACCACTACCGCTTTCCCTTACATCTTCGAGATCGTGACGGCTTAAGTTATCCTCTCCATCTGAGAAAACGATTAACGCCGAATGCCTAGGCTCGGTGTTATCGGTCAGGATGCGCTTTTGACAAACCAGATATAGGGTGTCGTATAGCGCAGTGAGGCCACTGGACTGCGGAATCTCCATGAAATTAGGTTGTTGGGAGAGACTCACGACACTATCCAGTTCCACTTTGCTATCGAAGGCTACAACCAGGATCTCGTCTTCTGGGCGCAGAAGCGCTTTCAAACGCGGGGCCAAACTGCTGCGAAGGGATGCTCAAGCATCCGGCACGCTAATTAGTTTCCGCATTTTACGAATTCTGGGCGGTGATCTAGATCATCCTCTACCGTGTGTCCCGCCTCAGTTGGAAATGGAGAAAGCGTTCGTCCGTTAAGATAGCGGAGCGAACATTTCCGTAACTCCCCCGGCGCACGGCTGCAGAGTGCTTCGCCAGAGGATGTGGGAGGGAAACCCACCCGTTAGGATGTGCTCAAGTATCCGGTTTCTTCTATCTAGCCTCCCTATCTATGAACTAAAGCGTGGCATCCTGTGCAAGCAAAATCAGGTTTTTTGGAGAACCTTCTCCCGACTAGCTGCGAAACGGTTTGCGATGTACTT
>Ga0335081_10003785_pt1 | contig 23824 bp, 18 predicted proteins | sample Lox_Sample_35_FD_206713 | JGI IMG/M metagenome (GOLD analysis project Ga0335081, IMG submission 206713) | Soil microbial communities from Loxahatchee National Wildlife Refuge, Florida, United States - Lox_Sample_3.5 | ecosystem: Environmental > Terrestrial > Soil > Wetlands | place: USA...
CGAGCGGCCCACCTGCTGCGGCTGCATCATCTCGCTCTCGGTTTCGCCCGGCAGCAGCATGAACTCCCACCGGCGGTGCTTGCCGCGTCCGGGCACGAAGGTCGATGGCCGTCTCGGGTCGCACAGCATCACTGACAGGCTCTGCAGATCGGCTCCCTCCGGCACGCCGCTGAACGCGGGGAAATGGATTGGCCCGCCCATCTCGGCATCGACGACCAGCCAGGGCTCGTCGAACTGCAGGTCGATCAGATCCACGCCGAGCAACTTGCGCGTCGGACTGCTGGCGCCGTCGCAGGCAATGAGCCAGCGCGCCGTCACCTTTTGGCGAGCGCCGCCGCCGATTGGCGCGAGCGTGACACTGACGTGATCCTCATGCTGTTCGATTGCGATCAGCGACGTGCCATAGCGGGCCTCGACATTCGAAAAGCGTGCGAAGCCAGCGCGCAGAACGCTTTCCAATTCGGGCTGGTAGAAAAAGTAGTCGTTCGCCCAGCCGAATGTGTGGTGCAGGCCGGCGGTCCCCAAATAACGGATGACGCCGCCGTCGGCGCCGATGTGGATGTGACCTTGCGCCGCCCGCAACAGCGGCAGCAGCGCGGCGCTCAGCCCCACATCCTGGAACAGCCGCATGATCTCGTGGTCGATGTGCACCGCGCGCGGCAGGGGCTGAGCGTCCTGCTCGCGCTCGACCACGAGCGTGCGCAAATTTGCGCGGCCCAAAAGATTGACCGCCATCGCGCCGACCGGGCCGCAGCCGACGACCAGCACGTCATATTGCGCGGCTTGAAAGGCCATCCGACCTTCCTTGGGAGGGAATTACCCGACGAGGAGCGTAGAATGCCCATAGATTGAGCGGATTTGAACAGAGAACTGCGGCGAGGGGCCAACCTGATGTGTCAGACATGAATCAAAGGCGCAACGCCTGCGCCGTTACGCCGCTGTGGCGCCCCATTCCTGCGCCATGCTCTTGCGCGCTAGGCTGGCTTAGGGATTAATTGGAATTGTGCAGGCGAATCGGGCGAATGGGGGCCCGCCGGCGCGTACCAAAAAACGAGCACAACAAGATCATGACGACAACCGATGAATCGCGTGTGTCCGACGAGCACAGCGATATTGTTTATCCGTCCGCCATTCCTTTCGTGCTGGTGCACCTTGCCTGCTTCGCCGCCATCTGGACCGGCGTAACGTGGCAGTCTATCGCGCTTTGCGTGGCGCTGTACTGGATCCGCATCTTCGTGATCGGCGCCGGTTATCACCGCTACTTTTCACACCGCGCCTATTCGACCAGCCGCGTCTTCCAGTTCATCCTCGCTTTCGTCGCGCAAAGCACCTTGCAGAAAAGCGTGCTGTGGTGGGCGGCCAAGCACCGCCACCATCATCTGCATTCCGACACCGAGGACGACGTCCATTCGCCGCGCCACACCGGCTTTCTCTACAGCCACATGGGCTGGATCTTCGCGCGCCGGCACGACACCTTCGACATGGTCAAGGTCGCCGACTTCGCGCGTTACCCCGAGCTGATGTGGCTGCACCGCCATGAACGCTGGCCGGCTTACGCGCTCGCAGCGTTGTGCTACCTGATCGCCGGCTGGCCGGGACTGGTGGTCGGCTTCTTCTGCAGCACGTGTCTGGTGTTCCACGGCACCTTCTGCATCAACTCGCTGGCGCATGTGCGCGGCAGCAAGCGCTATGTCACCGGCGACGATTCGCGCAACAACTGGCTGCTCGCGGTTTTCACCATGGGCGAGGGCTGGCACAATAACCACCACGCCTGCCAGAGCAGCGTGCGGCAAGGCTTCTATTGGTGGGAATACGACCCGACCTTTTATCTGCTGAAGCTGCTGTCGTGGTGCGGCGTCGTGTGGGACCTCAAGGGTCCGCCGGTCGCGGTGCTGCGCAACGAGCAGCGGCTGGGCTCGCGCGTGATCGAACGGGCGGCCCGCCAATTGGCGGCGAGCTTTAATTCAGAGCGCATCGCCGGTGCCGTCGCCTCGGCCCTGGAAGGGGCAACGCTCTCGGCGCTGCAGCAGCGGCTCTCCGCCGCGCAGCATCAGGCGGTGGAAATCCTGGCCAATACCCACCTGCCGCATCTGCCGACCCGGGCGGATATCGGCGAAAAGGCCCGCGCCATGTTCGCGCGCACCCCCAGCGTCGACGACATCGTGGAGCGGGCTTACGGCCTGCTGCTCGACGCCATCAGCGCCCGCCTGCGCGACGTCCCCGCCCAGGCCTAAGTGGCGCAGGCCCCGGCAGGCGACGCCAGTGGGTTAGTCCTTGTGGTTGCTTGCTTTCCGCCTTTCATCCGATCAAAAATACCCCCGCCGGAATGGAACTGACCCGGTTTCGGCCGGTTAGGACTGTCATGCGAGTGATCCTGGCTCAGCCACGCGGATTTTGCGCGGGCGTCGTTCGGGCTATCGAAATCGTCGAACGGGCGCTGCAGGCCTTCGGTGCGCCGGTCTATGTCCGCCATGAAATCGTCCATAACCGGCACGTGGTCGACAGCCTGAAAGCCAAAGGCGCGCTGTTCGTCGAGGAATTGGCCGAGGTACCGTCCGGCGCCGTGACCATCTTCAGCGCCCATGGCGTCGCCCGCTCGGTGGAAATAGAGGCCGAGCGGCGCGGGCTCAACGTCATCGACGCCACCTGTCCGCTGGTCAGCAAAGTGCATAACCAGGCCAACCGCTACGTCCACGACGCCCGCCAGCTCATTCTTATCGGCCATGCCGGACATCCCGAGGTCGAGGGCACCAAGGGCCGCATTTCAGTGCCGGTGCATCTGGTGCAGACCGAGGCCGACGTCGCCAAGCTGACAATTCCCTCCGACACGCCGGTCGCCTACGTGACGCAGACGACACTGAGCGTGGACGACACCCGCGGCATCATCGCCGCGCTGGAGCGGAAATTCTCCGACGTGGTCGGCCCCGATACGCGCGACATCTGCTACGCCACGCAGAACCGGCAAAGCGCGGTGCGTGAGCTGTGCAAGGTGGTGGATGTGCTGCTGGTGGTCGGCGCCAGCAACTCATCGAACTCCAACCGGCTGCGCGAGATCGGCGCCGACGAAGGCATCCCGAGCTATCTGATCGCGGACGGCCGCGAGCTCAAAGCGGGCTGGGTGCGCGGCGCCAAGGTGGTGGGCTTGACCGCCGGCGCCTCGGCACCCGAGACGCTGGTCGAGAACGTCATCGACGCGCTGGCCGCGCTCGGCCCGGTGGACATCTCGACCATGGCCGGCCGCGTCGAAGATATCGAATTCAAGCTTCCGGCCGCGCTGGCGGACGTAAAAACACCCAAGCTGGCAGCGGTTTAGCGTGGAGATTGACGGGCGCAGCATTAGATCGTACGGGAACCCGCCCGCCCAGATTCCGCCAATGATCGCGACTAGATTTCAGGACTGAGATATCCATGGCTATTCCGCTTCTGCAAAAACTCATGGTCGGCGCTTACGTCGTCCGTCAGCATCTCTCCGGGCGCAAGCGCTATCCGCTGGTGCTCATGCTGGAGCCGCTGTTCCGCTGCAATCTCGCCTGCGCCGGCTGCGGCAAGATCGACTACCCGGACAAGATCCTCAATCAGCGCCTCTCCGTCGCGCAATGCCTGGAAGCCGTGGACGAATGCGGCGCGCCGGTTGTCTCCATCGCCGGCGGCGAGCCGCTCATCCATAGTGAACTGCCGGAAATCGTCGAAGGCATCATTGCGCGCAAGAAATTCGTCTATGTCTGCACCAACGCGCTGCTGATGGAGAAGAAGCTTTCCAAGTTCAAGCCGAGCCCGTACTTCGTGTGGTCGATCCACTTGGACGGCGACCGCGAGATGCACGACCGCTCGGTCTGCGAGGAGGGTGTCTACGACAAGGCGGTCGCGGCGGTGGCCAAGGCCAAGGCGCTGGGCTTCCGCATCAGCATGAATTGCACGCTGTTCGACAACACCAATCCGGAGCGCGTCGCCAAGTTCTTCGACAGCGTGAAGGGCCTCGGCATCGACGGCATCACGGTGTCGCCGGGCTATGCCTATGAGCGCGCGCCCGACCAGGAGCATTTCCTCAACCGCACGCGCACCAAGCAGCTGTTCCGCGACATCTTCCGCAAGGGCAACGGCGCGAAAAACTGGTCGTTCAACCAGTCGAGCCTGTTCCTCGATTTTCTCGCCGGCAATCAGCAATATCACTGCACGCCCTGGGGCAACCCGACGCGCAACGTGTTCGGCTGGCAGAAGCCCTGCTATCTGCTGGGCGAAGGCTATGTGCGCACCTTCAAGGAGCTGATGGAAGGCACCGATTGGGACAGCTACGGCACCGGCAATTACGAGAAGTGCGCCGACTGCATGGTGCATTGCGGCTACGAGGCGACGGCGGTGATCAACGCGGTCACGCATCCGCTCAAGGCGCTCGGGCTTGCGCTGCGCGGCATCGAAACCGAGAAGCCGATGGCGCCGGAGATCGCGCTCGATAAGCAGCGGCCGGCGCAATACGTTTTCGAAAATCACGTCGAGCGCAAGCTAACCGAGATCAGCCAGTCCGAAGCCCGCGCCAAGGTGGCGGCGGGCGCGCGCTAGCGCGGCTTTCGCAACATACGCGTTGAACGCAACGCCGGGCAGATCGAACAGATCGCCCGGCGTTTTCGTCAGCGCGCGCAGCACGCCCAGCGCATCGGTCGAGCCGTCCTCGCGCATGCCGGCAAGCGCCGCCTGCGGGATGCGCTGCCCGGCCGGATCGGCCACCACCCGCAGCACCGCGAACGGCAGGCCGTGGCTGGCGGCGACCGATGCCGCGATATGCGATTCCATGTCGAGCGCGGCTGCGCCCGTCTGGCGGAACAGTTTGAGCTTGTCGGACGGTTCCGTCACCGCCGCATCGACGCCGAGCAGCGGCAAGTGGACCGCCTGCGGCAAGGCTCGCAGCAACTGTTGCGACCAGCGCGCGTCCGCCGGCAACGCTATCTTGACGCCGTTGGCGCCGATCACCGAGGAGGCGACGATCGTAGTGCCGGCGCGCAATTGCGGATCGAGCCCGCCGGCGATGCCGAAGCTGATGATGCCTGCGCAGCCGGGGCCGACGGCGGTGGCGAGCGCCACCGCCATATGCGTGCCGCGGCCGCAGCAGATCTTCACCTTGCCCGGCGCGTGCGCCAGCCGCGCTTCGAAAGCGAGGCCGACCGCGGCGACGACAAAGGGCGCGCTCATAGGCCGAAGGCCACACGGCTCGCGTTGCTAGTTTTCATGTTGCGGTAGCGCGCCAGCGCCCACAGCGGGAAGAATTTCGGATAGCCGTGGTAGCGCAAATAGAACACGCGCGGGAAGCCGGTACCGGTGTAGTCGCGTTCACTCCACAGGCCGTCGTCGTCTTGTTTCGCGAGCAGGTAGTCGACACCGCGCGCGACAGCTTCATGCTTGGCCTGGCCGGCGGCCATCAGGCCGAGCAGCGCCCACGCCGTTTGCGACGGCGTGCTGACGCATTTTTCGTGGCCGCGATAATCAAGTCTGTAGCTGTCGCCGTCCTCGCCCCAGCCGCCATCCGCGTTCTGGATTGAGATGAGCCAGTCGGCGGCGCGCCGTATCTCTGGCGCGTCAGCACTGAGGCCGGCGGCGTTGAGCGCGCACAACGCCGACCATGTGCCGTAGATATAATTGATGCCCCAGCGCCCATACCAGGAGCCGTCGTGCAACTGCGTGCGGCGCAGGTAATCGATGCCGCGCCGCATGGCCGGTGAATTCTCCGCCGTCGCGCCGAGCTGCGCCAGCATCGACACGCAGCGTGCGGTGAGGTCAGGCGAGGGCGGGTCGAGCAGCGCGCCGTGGTCGGCGAAGGGAATGTTGTTGAGGAACTCGTGCGTGTTGTCGGCATCGAAGGCGCCCCAGCCGCCGTCGCTCGATTGCAGGCCTTCGATCCATTCGCGCGCCCGCGCCATTGCTACATTGAATTTGGCAGCGTCGTACGCCGTGCCGCCTTCCTTCTGCGCGCGCGCCATGGCGACCACGATCACCGCGGTGTCGTCGAGATCGGGATAATGCGGATTGGCATATTGGAAGGCCCAGCCGCCGGGCCGCACGTCCGGCCGCTTGAAGGCCCAATCGCCCTTCACGTCGAGCACCTGCAGCGGCGCGAGCCAATCGAGCCCACGTTGCGCACTGGCGATGGCGCTCGCGTCGCCGGTTTCCAGCAGCGCATGCGCCGCAAGCGCGGTGTCCCACACCGGCGAAACGCAAGGCTGGCAATAGGCTTCGCCCGCTTTGACCACCAGCAGATTATCGATCGACTTGCGCGCAACGGCACGCTCGGGATTGTCCGCCGGCATGCCGAGCGCGTCGAACATCATCACCGAATTGGCCATGGCCGGAAAAATCGCGCCCAGCCCGTCCTCACCGTTGAGGCGCTCGCGCACGAAGGCGGCGGCTTTGTCGATCGCGCGCTTTCGCGTGGCGCGCGGGAAGGCGGGCTCGGCGAGTTTGAGCAGCACGTCGACGGCGCGGAAGACTTCATACCAGAAGCGGTTCTGGTGCGGCGCCTTGGCGTGCCGCTTGGTCTCTCCGGGCGGCGCGAGGAACAGTTCATCGACGCGCACGCCGCGCCGGTTACGCGCGCGCGGCTTGAGCGCCTGCAGCACCAAGAGCGGCACCAGCACGGTGCGGCCCCAGTACGAAATCTTCGACAGGTGAAAGAAGAACCAGCGCGGCAGCAGCGTGATCTCGACCGGCATTAGCGGCACCGCCGACCACGGCAGATTGCCGTAGAGACACAGCAGGAAGCGGGTGAACGCGTTGACCTGCGCCGCGCCGCCGCGGGCGCGGATGGCCTCGCGCGCCGTGCGCATGTGCGCGGCATCGGGGCTGTCGCCGATCATCTTGAGCGCAAAATAGGCCTTCACGCTGGCGCTGATATCGAAGGCGCCGGTATGGAACAGCGGCCAGCCGCCGTCGGCCTGCTGCCGGCTGTGCAGATAAACGCCGATCTTGCGCTCGAGCTCGAGATTGGGCTCCTCGCCGAGATAATGCGTCAGCAGCACGTATTCGGCCGGGATCGTGGCGTCGGCTTCCAGCTCGAACACCCAATGGCCGTCGGCGCGCTGCGCCGTGCGCAGCGCGGCGGCCGCGGCGTCGATGCGGCGGTCGAGCGTGTCCTTGGCGCGGGTGAGATCGGTCGCGTCGGTCATGGTGCCTTAGGCGGCGAGGGCGGCGGCGCGCTCGCCCGAACGAATGGCGCTTTCGATGGTCGGCGGCAAGCCCGTATCGGTCCAGTCGCCGGCGAGCACGACGTTTGTCCATGCGGTTTGCGCGCCGGGCCGCAAGGCTTCCTGCTGCGGGTCGGTGGCGATGGTGGCGCGGCGCTCGCGCACCACCTGCCACGGCGGCAGTTCCGGCGCGAGACCGGCGACTTGCGCCACCTCGCGCCAAACCTCGCGCGCCAGCTCTTCGCGCGGCTGCTGCATCAGCGCGTCGGCCGCGCTGATGGTCACCGACAGGCGGCCGGGATAGGCGAAGATCCATTGCGTCGTGCCGTGCACCACGCCGGTCATCACCGGCATCGCCGGAGCGTCGATCTTGAAATGCACATTGGCGATGGCGCGGAATTCGGTCGGCACCGTGAGGCCGGGCAACAGGCGTGACGCGAGGTTCGGTGGTACGGCGACGATCACTTTATCGTCGGGCCCGAGCGCGATTGTCTCGCCGCCGAAATCGAGCGCCGTGGCGCGCCCCCCGTCGAAGTCGATGCGATGCAGTTCGTGCCCGAATTTTACTTCGGCGCCTTGCGCCTTGAGAAAAGCAAGGCCGGGGTCGACGAAGGCCGTCGACAGCCCCTCCACGGCGATCAGCGGCCGGCAGCTTTGCCCGCCGGCGGCGATGGTCTCGCGCAGCAGCGTGGCGGCGAGCCGCGCCGAGGACACCGGCGGCGCGTTGTTGAGCGTCGCCAGGAAAAACGGCTCGACCAACCGCTCGTACAGCGCGCCCGAGCATTCGATCATGTCGCCGATGGTCTTGCGGCCGGGCAGCAGCATCAGCCGTGCCAGCACCAGATAATCGCGCATGCGGGTGTTCGGCACGCGGCGGCTGTCGTCGAAGACCCACCACGGGAAAAAGCCACCGCCGAGCCGCAGCGTCCAGCGTTCCCGGCTGGCCAGATCGGCGAAATTGAAGTCGGCTTCGTCCGGTCCGCGCATGCGGTCCGTGGCACCGATCAGCGCCAGATAAGACAGCGCGCTGCGGTTGCCCGACAGGATGACGTGGTTGCCGTTGTCGATCGGCATATTGAGCACGGGGTCGAGATAGGAGCGGCAGCGGCCGCCGGCCTGCGCGCCCGCCTCATGCAGCACCACGCGCGCGCCCGCTTGCGCCAGCCGCGTGGCGGCGGAAAGCCCGGCGAGACCGGCGCCGATGACCTGAACCGTGTGACCCGTCATGCGACATAACTGCGCAGCAGAATTTGCGCGAACGCGCCCTTGCCGAGCTTAACCCGTGCGCGCGGCGCCGCCCAGCCGCGCGCGAGCAAGCCGCGCAAAATGCGCTTATAGGCTTCGCCCATGATGCGCGGCGCGCGCACCATGGCGCGCGGGCTTGCCGCCATGATGGCGTCGGCGCGCTCGAAATGTTCGGCGGCGAGCGCGGCAACCTTGGCGCAGGCGCGGGCAAGCGCGGGCTGCGCCAAAACCGTCTGTGGGTCGGTGCTGATGATGCCTTCCTCGACGAGGAAATCGCGCGGTAGATAGAGCCGGCCGATGCCGGCGTCCTCATCGACATCGCGCAGCGTGTTGGTGAGCTGCAAGGCGCGGCCAAGATGAAAAGCGAGGTCGATGCCGTCTTTTTGCGGCATGCCGAAAATGCGCACGCTTAGCCTTCCAACGGCGCTCGCCACGCGGTCGCAATAAAGGTCGAGCGTGGCAAGATCGGGCGCGCGGATATCGCCGCGCACGTCCATCTCCATGCCGTCGATCACCGCGAGGAAATCGTCGCGCCGAAGATTAAAGGCGCGCACCGCCTGCGCGAGGCTCGCGAGCTGCGCCGGCGCCTTGCCGTCGTAGATCGCGGCGATATCGCGCCGCCACTGATCGAGCTGATCGAGTCGCACGCCGCGGTCGCCGGCCTCGTCGGCGATGTCGTCGACCGCGCGGCAGAAAGCGTAGACATCGTACATCGCTTGGCGTTGCGCGCGCGGCAGGATGCGCATGGCGGCGTAGAACGAGCTGCCCGAGGCGGTGGCCGCCGCCCCGTTGGCGCTGCCGTTGCGCGCAAAGCGGCGCGAGGCGCCCTGCATCAGTCCCATCACCGCAACGCCGGCCACTTCGAGCTTGCCGAGGTGCACGCGCTCGGACAGCGGATCGTGCGCGCGTAACATGCGCGTCAGCTTTTCGGCCAGCCGCTGGATCACCGAGACTTCCAGGCTGAGCCCGCGATCCTCGATTTGTTCCGCGAACACCGTGCTCTGTTCGAGCAATCTATCGACACAATCGCAGATGTCGGTGAGGGCTGCGCGCAGTTGCGGGCTCGCCTTCGCTGCCTTCAAATCCTCGACGCGCGCGCCGCGCGCCTTGAGCATATCGAGCGGCAGATAGACACGGTCGAGATTGCGGTAGTCGGCGGTGCAGTCCTGCACGTGGTTGATGATCTGCAGCGCGGCGCAGAGCGCGTCGTTGGCCTCCCAGGTGGCGCGATCCTCGCCGTGCACGTCGAGCACGAAGCGGCCGACCGGCATGGCCGAATAGCGGCAGTAGTTCATCAGGTCGTCGAAGTCATCGTAACGCAGCTTGGTCACGTCCATGCGGAAAGCGTTGAGCAGATCCTGCGCGTGCTGCGGGCTCAATCCTCGTTCAGCCAGTTGCTCGCGCAGCGCAACGCCCTGCGGCTCGGCATCGTTTTTGCCGAGCAGCGTCGCTTCCAGGCTGTCGAGCAGCGTGAGCTTGTCGGCCGGCGAGAGCGTGGGATGATCGGCAACGTCGTCGGCCACGCGCACGAAGTCGTAGAACGCCAGGATCGGCTTGCGGTAGCGCGCGGCAATGAGCATCGAGGCGACGGGAAAATTCTCGCCCCGGTGATCCTTGCCGCTGCGCAGGTCGGCGGCCGTCGTCATCGGGCGCCCCGCTGGGCCGCCTGCACGCGGCCTTTCCACTGGCCGCCTCGGCCGCGCGCATATTGCAGGGCCGACTCGACGGTCCAGACCATGTAGGCGAGCGCGATCGGCGGCAGCGCCAGGCCCCAAAGCGGGTTGAGCCGGTAAAGCCGCAGCGTCGGCTGGAAAGCGACCGCCATCATCAGCCAAACAGCCGCGCCTGCCAGCGCCGCCGTGCCGGACGCAAACAACGCCAGCAGCGGCCCGGCGAGGAATGTCAGCGCCATGCCAAGCGTCGCGCCGAGAAGCTGCGGCGGCGAATAGTGCAATTGCGCATAGGCCGAACGCATCACCATGCGGCGGATCGGTCCGAACGTGTCGTACGTGCGGATGCTGTGTACACTCGCGCTCAGGCCGAGCCAGATCGGCGCTTCCGCTTTGATCTGTGCGGCCAGCGCGCAATCGTCGATCAGCGCGCTGCGGATGCCGTCGATTCCGCCCGTCTCTTCGAGCACATCGCCGCGCACCAGCATGCAGCCGCCCGCCGCCGCGGCGGTCGCGTGTTCGGGGCGATTGACCCAGGCGAACGGGTACAGCATCTGGAAGAAGAAGACGAAGGCCGGGATGAACGCGCGCTCGGCGAAACTTTCACAGCGCAGTTTCACCATCACCGAGGTCAGTGCATAGCGGCCGCTCTCGGCGCGGGCGACGATGCGCTTGAGCGCGCCCGCGTCGTAGACGATGTCGGCGTCGGTGAGCAGCAGATAGCGCGGCGACTTGGCCGCAGCCGCATCGACGCCTTGCTTTTGCGCCCATACCTTGCCGGTCCAGCCGGAAGGCAACGGCTGGCCTTTCAGCACCGTGAGATGATCGCGCGCCTCGCCGGCGGCGGTGACCGCGATGTCGGCGGTGCCGTCGGTGCTGCCGTCATCGACGACAATAATGTCGAGGCCGGGATAATCCTGCGCCAGCAGCGACTGCAGCGTCTGGGCAATGCTGGCGGCCTCGTCGCGTGCGGGGATGACGGCGGCGACGGATGGCCAAACGGCGGGCGCGGCCGGCGCCGCACGGTCGTCGCGCTCACGGCCAAGCCAAAATTGCCCATGCGCCGCCAGCAGATAGAGCCACAGGGCAAAAGCAAATAGTGCAATGATATCAATCATTCCCGAGCAACCCCGCGCCGCCTCGCGGCCCCGCTTTCCGGGACGATGAACCGCAGGCGCACTATATGGTTCCAATATTGGCCTTGGCGGGGCGAGGCAATACAAGGCGTCTCATGGATTTCACCGGAAAAGCGCTGGTCACCGGCGCCAGCGGCTTCGTCGGCTCGGGCGTGGCGCGCAAGCTGGCCGAGCGCGGCCTTGCCGTGCGTGCGCTGGTGCGCCAGGGCAGCCCGACGCAGCACCTTTCCGGCCTCGATATCGAGTTCGTCACCGGCGATCTGCGCGATGCGGAGTCGGTGCGGCAGGCGATGCAAGGCGCGCGCTGGCTCTTCCATGTGGCGGCGGATTACCGACTGTGGGCGCGCGACCCCAACGAGATCGTCGAGAACAACATGCGCAGCACCCGCATCGTCATGGACGAGGCCAAGCGCGCCGGCGTCGAGCGCATCGTCTACACCTCGAGCGTGGCGACGCTGAAAACGGGTCCGACCGGCGAGACGTTCGACGAGACGATATCGCTCGACGAAAGTCACGCCATCGGCGCCTACAAGCGCAGCAAGCTCCTGGCCGAGCGGCTGGTTGACGCCATGGTGGCGCAGGGGCTGCCCGCGATCATCGTCAATCCGTCGACGCCGGTCGGGCCGCGCGACGTCAAGCCGACGCCGACCGGGCGGCTGATTTTCGAGGCGGCGGCCGGCCGCGTGCCGGCCTTCGTCGATACCGGGCTCAACATGGTGCATGTCGACGATGTCGCCGAGGGCCACCTTGCCGCGATTGAGCGCGGGCGTATCGGCGAGCGTTACATCCTTGGCGGGCAGAACGCGGCGCTGTCGGAAATCCTTGGCGTCGTCGCCCAGCAAACCGGCCGCAAGGCCCCGCGCGTGAGACTTCCGCGCGGCGCCATCTATCCGGTGGCTTACGTGGCGGAAGTATTGGCGCGCCGCACCGGGCGCGAGCCGTTCGTCACCGTCGACGGATTGCGCATGTCGAAGAATCTGATGTTCTTCACCAGCGCCAAGGCGGAACGCGAGCTTGGCTACAAGGCGCGGCCTTACGCCGAAGGCATCAAGGACGCCATCGCCTGGTTCCGGCAGGCCGGGCGGCTGCCTGAGTGATCAGAGTTGGGCGCTGCGGTGCTCGCGCAGGAAGCCGAAGAACTCGACCGCCTCGCGCAGCCGGCGCACGAGCATTTCCGGGCTGAGCGCCATTTCCTTCACGATCGAGGCGATCTTGGGCGCGCGGAAATAAAAGCGCGTGTAGAACTCCTCGACCGAATGGAAGATTTCGGTGTGGCTCAGATGCGGATAATGCAGCGGCGCCACCTGCACGCCATGCTCGTCGAGCAGTTCGGCATGGCTTGAGTCGAGCCAGCCGTTCTCGATCGCCTGCTTGTAGAGAAACGTGCCGGGGTAGGGCGCGGCCAGCGACACTTGCAGCGTGTGCGGGTTGATGTCCTTGGCGAAGTCGATCGTCTCCTGGATCGTCTCTTTCGTTTCGCCCGGCAGGCCCATGATGAAGGTGCCGTGGATGGTGACGCCAAGCTCGTGGCAGTCCTTGGTGAAGCGGCGCGCAACGTCGATGCGCATGCCCTTCTTGATGTTGTGCAGGATCTGCTGGTTGCCGCTCTCGTAGCCGACCAGCAGCAGCCGCAGGCCGTTATCGTGCATCACCTTGAGGCTGTCGCGCGGCACGTTGGCTTTGGCGTTGCACGACCACTCCACGCCCATCTTGCCGAGCTCGCGCGCGATCGCTTCGGCGCGCTTGAGGTCGTCGGTGAAGGTGTCGTCGTCGAAGAAGAATTCCTTGACCTGCGGCATCGCCTTCTTGGCCCAGGCGATCTCCTCGACCACGTGTTCGACGCTGCGGGTGCGGTATTTGTGGCCGCCGATGGTCTGCGGCCACAGGCAGAAGGTGCAGCGCGATTTGCAGCCGCGGCCCGAGTAGAACGAGATGTAGGGGTGCTTGAGATAGCCGATGAAATAGTTCTCGATCTTGAGATCGCGCTTGTAAACCGGCGTCACGAACGGCAGCTCGTCCATGTTTTCGAGCATGGGGCGGGCTTCGTTCTGCTGGATGACGCCGTTCTTGTCGCGATAGATCAGGCCGGGGATGGCGGCAAAGTCGCGCCCTTCCGCGACGTCGCGCACGGTGAAGTCGTAATCCTTGCCGGTGACGAAATCGACCGCCGCGGCCTTTTCCAGCGAGCCGCGCGGATCGACGGCGATATTGGCGCCGACCAGCCCGACCTTGATGCCGGGCTTGGCTGCTTTGAGCCGCGCGGCGTTCTTCACGTCGGAGGCGAAAGTCGGCGTCGAGGAGTGCAGCACCGCGAGATCGTAGTGGGTGGCTTCGGTCATCACCTCGTCGGCGCCGATGCCGTGCGGCGCGGCATCGATCAGTTTGCCGTCCGGCACCATGGCGGCGAGTTGCGCCAGCCAGGTGGGATACCAGTACGACCGGATTTCGCGGCGCGCCTGGTAGCGGGCGCCGGCGCCGCCGTCGAATCCGTCATAGGACGGCGTTTGCAGGAACAACGTCTTCATCGCCCGTCCTTATTGAGAGGCTTGCAACAGCGTGCCGTCGGAATGGACGCGATAACGTTGCCCGCGCCACATCACGGTGCCGCCGAAGAAGCTCATGAAATAAATCGCGAATGAGGCGAGATCGTGCAGCGGCAGCAGCCAATAGTGGGTGGTCACGCCAAAGCGGCGGCTGACGCAGCCGCACAAGGCAAAACGGCTCGCGGCCACGGTCATCGCCAGCGCGACGGCCGGCTCGCCGGCGCCGAGCAGGATGGCGAGCAGCGACAGCGCGAAGGGGTGGATGATGACGGCGCCGAGATAGCCGACGGGATCGATGCTGGCGATCGTGCGCGCATTGCGCAGCTGGTAATCGAAGAATTCGCGGCCGGTGCTTTCCTTGCAGACATGGCCGACCGTGAGTGAGGACACCGCCACCTGCAGGCCGGCCGCGCGCACCGCCTGGCCGATCGCGTAGTCGTCCCACAGATGATCGACGAAGGGCTGCAGACCGCCGATCTGCTCCAGCGTCGCCCGCGTGAGCGCAATGGTCGAGCCGAAGCAAGGCTGCGCCAGGCGCGCGCTCAGGCCCACGATCACGCTCGGCAGGAAATGCAGATTGGTGTTCTTGGCCGACAGTTTGGTCCACAAGCCGCCGTTGGCGATGCCGTAATAGAGGCAGGTGACGGCGCCGACATCCGGGCGCTGCAGTTCGCCGACCACCTGCGTGAGGTAGCCGGGGCCGACCACGATGTCGTCGTCGATCATCACCAGCACATCGTGGCGCGCGCGCGCGACCACGTTCATCAGGTTCGACATTTTCAGGTTGCGGCCGTGCAGCCGCGAATCGATCTGCCACTCGATGTTTGCCTGCGGCAGATCGGCGGCGACCTTTTCCAGCACGGCGATGGAGGGATCTTGCGCGTCGTGAATGGCGCACAGGATCTGCACCGGCGCGGCATAGTGCTGCTCGCACAGCGCGTGCAGCCGCTGATAGAGGTCGGGCTCATGGCCGCACAGCGGCATCAGCACGGTGACCGGGACCGGCGACAGCTCGGGCGCGGCGCCGTCGCCGCGGCCGAAGCGGAGCACCCTGATGCAGGCAAAGGCCATGTAGAGACAGCCGAACGTCCCGCCGGCAAGACAAAGATAGGCCGTCCAGCTAATTAATTGGTCAATATCCATCGTAAAATCGTAGGCCCCCCGGACTTACCCCCTAACGCATAAGCCCATTATGGCGTTCGGAACAAGTAGGTGCCATGGGGTGGGTCGAGGTACCGGTTAATTCCGGTACCGGGGCGCAACCGCCCGCGTCGGGTCACGGGCAGGTGTGGCGGCGCCCGTCGTAGCCCAGATAGGTGCCCGAGGCCGGGTCGTAGGAGCGGAAATGGGCCTCGCAATAGGCTTCCGCATCGTCGGGATAGCCGGGGCCGGGCTCGTAGGCGTAGGCCGGCGGGCCGTAATAGCCGTAATCGTAATAAGGCCGCGAGGCGAGCGCGCTACCGAGCAGGGCGCCGGCGGCGAAGCCAGCCGCGCCATAGCCCCAGCCGCCGTGGTGGTGCCACCCGCGCGCATTGGCGGGCGCCGACGCGAGCAAGAGGCTGGCGCCGAGTACGGCGGCGCTCATGGCAAATTTCGATGTCATCGCAATCCTCCAAACCGGTGACCCCCGTCGCGGTAACGTCGCAGGCCGCCGCCGCGTTCCTGGGCAATTCGCCGCAGGTGGCGTGCTACCTCCCATTGTGCTCGCCGTTGCCGCTGCATCCGTTGCCATTAACCGCCATCGCCGCGGAAGTGCCCGCGGGACGGCCGTTTTCGACCATTCAGCGCGTGAATGCTAACGATGCGCACTATCTATTTTCAATATGATGGGCATGAACGCTACCGTTGCGCGAGTGATGGCCGAGCGTCCACTGCCGGTCACGCAGCATTCATCAACGCGGCGATCGCATTCAGGAGCGGTAGATGCTCGACAAGACCACGGCGGAGCGGCCGGCAACCACGGAAATTCTGGCCGATGAGATGGCCGCTCTCGATTATGCGGATTTGCCGGCGCCGGTCGTCGCCAAGGTGAAGGAGCTGCTGCTCGACAGCCTGGGCAACATCATCAGCGGCTCGCTCGAACAGCCGGCGCAAATTCTCGCGCGCGTGCTGACGCGGCAGGGCGGCGAAGGCGAGGCCTCGGCGGTGGCGACCGACAAGATGCTGCCAGCCGTGCATGCCGGATTCATCAACGGCGTGTCGGCGCACAGCGTCGAGATGGACGACGCCCACCACGGCGCCTTGACCAAGACCGGCTCGGTGATCATCCCGGCCTCGATGGCGATGGGCGAGGCGACCGCCGCCGACGGCAAGAAATTCATCGCCGCCATCGTCGCCGGCTACGAGACCATGATTCGCATCGGGCTGGCGGTCAATCCGGGCCATCGCACGCGCGGTTATCATTCCACCGGCACGGTTGGCGTGTTTGGGGCTGCCGCTTCCTCTGGCAAGCTGCTCGGCTTCAACGGCCGCAAGCTCGCCAGCGCCTTCGGCGTCGCCGGCACGCAGGCCTCCGGACTGATGGCGTTCCAGAATTATCCGTCGATGATCAAGCAGCTCAATGTCGGCAAGGCGGTCTACAACGGAATTTTGGCGACCCAGCTGGTGCGCGAGGGCTTCACCGGCCCGATCAACATCCTCGAAAGCGCGGAAGGCTTCTGCCGCGCCTTCACCGACGAGATTCATCTCGAGGAGGTGACGCGCGGGCTCGGCCGCGAGTACCGCATTCTCGAAGTCGGCTACAAGCCGCATGCCGCCTGCCGCTGGGCGCACAGCGCGATCGACGCCATCGCCGACATCGTGCAGCGCACCGGCGTCAAGCCCGCCGATGTCGACCACATCGACATTTATGCCGCGACCTTGGCCGTGCGGCAGACCTCCGAGCGGGCGCCGAAATCGCTGATGGACGCGCGCGCCTTCTCGACGCCCTACGGCGCCGCCGCCGCATTCGTGCTCGGGCGCACGCGCGTCAGCGTGCACGACTTCAAGACCGCCTGGAGCAATCCGCGGGTGATGGAATTGAGCGAACGCATCGTCATGCACGAAGATCCGCAATTCGGCACCGCCAGCATCGGTTCCCGTGTCGAAATCGTGCCCAAGTCGGGCGAGCGCCTCACCGCCACCGTGACCCATCCGAAGGGCGAGCCGGAAAATCCGATCAGCGCCTGCGAATTGCAGGACAAGTGGCACATGCTGGTCGATCCGGTGATCGGCGAACGCCGCGCCAGGGAGATCGGCGACATCGTCGCCGGCTGCGAACAACTGCCGATCATCGACGTGCTGACCGCGATCTTGCCGAGCACGGCGCGCCAGGCAGCGTAACTTGCGGCGTAAGTTGCCGCGTAAGTTGCTGCTCGGTTGCGGCGTGGATTGAGCGTGCGGCAAATACAACTTGGTGACGTGCGCGCGCATGGTGTAACGTTGCCGGGTGCGACCGTAGGAGTGCCCACATGCGCCGCCCCCGCCTGAGCTCACCCGCCAATTCGCTCAATCGCCGCGAAATTCTGCAAGGCTTCACCGCCGGCTGCCTTGCCGCCGGTTTCGGCGCGCGCGCCTTCGCGCAGGAGAAATATCCGAGCCGGCCGGTCGATTATATCGCGCCCTCCGGCCCCGGCAGCGGCGTCGACCAGCTCGCGCGCTTCGCCTCGCCGCTGCTCGAGGCCGAGATGAAGACGCCGTTCCCCGTCCTCAACGTGACCGGCGCGGTCGGCGCGGTGGCCATGGCCAAGCTGATCGCGGGGCGCAACGACGGCTACACCATCGGCCTTTACGTCGCCAGCATGAACGCGCTGATTCCCGGCGGCCGCGCCAGCTGGAAGCTCGCCGATCTAGCGCCGATTGCGCGGCTGGAAAAGATCCCGTCGTTTTTGTTCGTCAAGCAGGACAGCGTCTATAAAAATTTCGACGAGCTCGAAAAGAACGTGCACGCCAGGCCCGACGTGCTGAAGACGGCCATCCTCGGCAAAGGCAGCCTCGACGACGTGACGCTCACCTTCATGGCGCGCAAAGGCTTCAAGACGACGATCGTGCCCTTCGCCTCGCCCGGCCAGCGCTACTCGTCGATCCTGGGCGACCACGCCGACATCCTCTACGAACAGGCCGGCGACGTGCATCAGTTCATCGACGCCAAGAAGATGCGGCCCGTGCTGGTGTTCAACGAGAGGCGCGTACCGCAGTTTCCCGACATCCCGTGCTCGCGCGAACGCGGCTTCGAGATTTTCCTGCCGGAATACCGCGGCGTCGTCGCCAAGGCCGGAACGCCGGAGGCCGACATCAAGGTGCTGTCGGACGCCTTCGGCGCCATCACCAAGACGCCGGAATGGCAAAAGTTCGCCAAGCAGCAGTTGCTGGCGCCCGACAGCTACGCGCCGGCCGGCGAGTTCAAGACGTTCCTTGCCGAGGAGACCGTGAACCTCGCCAAGTACTTCAAGGAATACGATATTCACTGACCGGCAATCGCTTGCGAACCGGCGCGCGGCGGACGACAGTTGCGCATGACCAACGCCGCACGTGAACTTCTCTCGCGCAAGGGCCGCGCGTTGTTTTCGCTGCTGCTGTTCGTGGCGGCGCTCGCGCTCCTGGTGGTGCTGGACAAAGACAGCCACTTCCGCTCCGAAGCGGGCGAGCTCGGGCCCAATTTCTGGCCGCAGACCTGGCTCGGCGCGCTGCTCGCCTTGACCGCGCTCGATTTTGTCATGGAGCTGCGCGGGGCGCGCGCGCCGGCGCAAGCGGCCGCCCAGGTGCGGCCGCCGGAGGACTTGCGGCTGGTTGCCGTCGGCGCCCTCGCCATCGCGGCTTATGCGCTGGCCATGACGCTGATCGGCTTTGCGCTGGCGACCGCGATCTTCTCCGTCGCCTTTGCTTATCTCGGCGGCTACCGGAACCTGCGCGTGCTGCTGGCGATCGCGGTCGCGACGACGGTCGTGCTGCTCTATCTGTTCGTCGAGGTCGTCTACATCTCGCTGCCGCTCGGCGCCGGGCCTTTCGTCGACATGAACGTGCTGCTCTACCGGCTGCTGGGAATATTCTGATGGACGTCCTGCAGCATCTCGGCGCCGGCTTCCTGCAGGTCCTCTACTTGCCTTATCTGCTGCTGGTCGTCGCCGGCGTCGCCGTCGGCATGATCGCGGGCGTGCTGCCCGGCATCACCGGCATCATGGTGCTGATCCTGATGCTGCCGGTCACCTACAAGATGGCGGCAATCCCCGCGCTCATTTTGTTGACCTCGGCCTATGTCGGCGGCGCCTTCGGCGGCACCATCACGTCCATTTTGTTCAACATACCGGGCGACCCCGACAGCGTACCCTCGCTGTGGGACGGCTATCCGATGGCGCGCGCGGGCGAGGCCGGCAAGGCGCTCGGCATCGCCGCGTTCTCGGCAGTGATCGGCGGGCTAACCGGCACCATCGTGCTCACGTTTTTGTCCGAACCGTTCGCGCGGGTGGCGCTGCAATTCTCCTCGACCGAATTCTTTTCGATCATCGTTTTCGGTTTGACCAGCGTCACCGCGCTCGGCGCCGGGTCGCTGCGCTTTGCGCTGGTCTCGCTGGTCATCGGGCTGCTGATCGGCACGGTCGGGCTCGACGACATCTACGGCCAGGAACGCTTCACCTTCGGCTCGTCGATCCTGCGCGACGGCATCGATTTCCAGATCGTGATGATGGGCGTCTATGCTATGGCCGAGGTGCTCGAGCGGCTGTCGCAGTTTTATCCGTCGGCCAATATCAGCGGGCGCGAAGGCATCGCCGCGCAGCTGCCCGGCGCGCGCGAACTGTTCCGCCTGTGGCCGACGCTGTCGCGCGCGACCGTCACCGGCATGGTGATCGGCGTCATCCCCGGCGCCGGCGCGACCGTCGGCGCCTTCGTGTCCTACGGCGTGGAAAAGCTGTTTGCCCGCCGGCGCAAGCTCCTGGGCACTGGCATCCCGGAAGGCCTGGCCGCGCCCAATGCCGCCGCCAACGCCACCGTCGGCGGCGCCTTCGTGCCGCTGCTCACGCTCGGCATCCCCGGCAGCGGCGCCACCGCCGTCATCCTCGGCGCCTTCCTGATCAAGGGCATCCAGCCCGGGCCCAACATCTTCACCACCGCCAGCACGCTGGTCTATTCGATCTTCGCCACGCAATACGTCGCGCTCGTCGTCATGCTGGCGCTGACCTATCTCAGCGTGCGGCTCTACGTGAAAATCCTGCAGATGCCGGAATCGATCATCGCCGCCATGATCATAATCTTCACGGTGCTCGGCGCCTATTCGTTGCGCTCCGACATGTCGGACGTGTGGCAGATGATCGGCTTCGGCGTGCTCGGCTACATCATGCGGCGTTTCGATTTTCCGGTCGCGCCGCTCGTGCTCGGCGTCATCCTCGGGCCGCTCGCGGAGCGGCACTTCATGCAGACGATGTTCAGCTATCACAACGACCTGACGATTTTCGTCACGCGCCCGATCAGCGCGCTGTTCCTGGTGCTGGCGGCGGCGACGGTCGCGGTCGCGCTCGTCCGCCAGCGTTTCGAGACCGCCGCCTACCACGAGGCGGAAATGCAGGCGCAGGATTAGCCGCGATCAATTTTCACTGCGAGCGTTGATGCATGCACGGCGCGCTCCCTCTCCCTATGGGAGAGGTGAAGAGAGGTCGTGCTCTAACTCCGCGCCCGGCGCGCCGGCGCGCGCCGCGGCCGCGGTTCGGGAGGCGCGTCGAGTCGCTGCGCGATGAACTCCGCGAAATTTGCGGCCGCCGGCGAGATCGGGCCGGCGCGGTGATGAATGAGCACGTCGACGGCGCGCAGCATCGGCACGCGGTCGCTCGTCCGCAGCATGCGCATTCCGGCCACCACCGCGCATTCCGGCAGCACGGCGACCGCCAAGCCCGCCACCACGGCGGCGTACAAGCCGGTGATGCTGTCGCTGACCGAGACGATGCGCCAGGGGCGGCCGAATTTTTCCAGTTCCTCGATCGCGATATTGCGCGAGATGGCGCCGATCGGCAGCAGCGCCAGCGGCAAGGGGTCGAGCGTCTCGGGGTGGCTGCGCACGCTCGACACCCACACCAGCGGCTGCTGGCCGACGACACGGCCGCCATCGTGGTTCGGCAGCCGCGTCACCAGCGCGAGATCGACTTCCTTGCGCTTGAGCGCGGCATACAGGTGGACGCTGCGCGTGAAGCGCAGTTCGACTTCGACCCTGGGATAGGCAAGCCCGTAGCTGCGCAGGATGTCGGGCAGCAGCGAGGCGTAGAGATCGGGCACGCCGAAAATGACGCGGCCCTCGATGCCGGGCGCCGAGATGCGCGCGCGCGCCTCCTCGTTGAGCCGCAGCATGCTGCGGGCATATTGCAGCAGGATCTCGCCGTCATGCGTCAACGTCGGGTTGCGGCGGCCGACCACCAGCAGCTTGTGGCCGACCAGCCGCTCCAGGCGGCGGAGCTGGTGGCTAACCGCCGGCTGCGTGCGGCCGACCACCTTGCCGGCGGCGGTCAGTCCGCCTTCGTCGACGATGGCGGCGAAGGTCTTGAGCAAAGAGAGGTCGAGATCGGGGATCATGTTGCCATTCACTCGGTGAATGATTTATCCGCAATCATACACACTTTTCATCGCGCGAACCACGGGTTGCACTTGACCTTATTCCTATAGGATAATATGCACACTGGGTCCGGCTCGATCGAGGGGCGTCTTCTAGAGACGATCCTGAAGGCGGAGCGGGATGTGGCGCCCGCGGGCGGGGTTCGTAACCCCGCGCTCGGGAGGCCCCGGGACCTGATCGGGGGCACTAGGACCCCTCCGCTAGGAGCTTAGCTGGACAGGGCCCTCGCCAATGAGGTGGACCTGGAAACGCAGACCCGGGGTCAGAAATCGCCGCGATGGCGCGCCGGAAGGCGCCGTGCACCGGAAACGGTGCACGAACTTAAGGAAGGTTGCGCCTGACGGCGCGCCGTCCCCTTCCTTTTTTGGAGGGACGAAGAAAAAAGGAAGGCCTACCCCGGGCCTCACAAAGAATAGGGGCGATGATGCTTGCCTAAAATTCAGACCTTATCCTGAGGAGCCCGCCGAAGCTTTAGCGAAGGCGGGCGTCTCGAAGGATGGCAACAGTTTGCTCTTTGAAAATTCAATCGCGCGGCAATGCTACTCGGCGGCCGCCGGCCGCAGCAGGCTGTGCCCCGGCCGCACGCGGGTAAATTCAACGCGCGCGCTCGTCACCTGCGGACGATCCTGCGCGAGCCGCACGCTGGTATAGGCCGAGGCCGCAAGCTCCGAGATCTGCGGGTAGTCCTCGCGGAAATGCGCGCCGCGGCTGTCGCGGCGGAAATCGGCGGCGGCGGCGATGGCGCGGCTGACCAACGTGAGATTTTCCAGATTGAGCCGGTCCATCCAGGTCAGATTGTAGCGGCGGCTGCCGCCGGCAATGCCGCAGCCGGCGATGTCGCGCGCAAGCGCATCGAGCGAAGCCTGGCCGCGCGCAAGCCCGTCGGCGCTGCGCAGGATGCCGACGTCGTTCCACATGATGTCGTAAAGCCGCTCGCGCATCTCCGGCAGGTTGGCTTGCTTGCGGCCGAGCGGCGCGAAGGCGCGCGCGCGCGCCGCTTCGATGGCGGCGCCGTCCGGCTCGGGCAGGGCGCTGTTGCGCTTGGTGCGCGCACCCATGACGTCGCCGGCAATGCCGCCGAACACGGTGGAATTGGCGACGCCGTTGCCGCCCAGGCGATTGGCGCCGTGCACGCCGCCGGTGTCCTCGCCGGCCGCATAAAGGCCGGGCAATTCGGTGGTGCAATCGGCCTTGAACGCGACGCCGCCCATCATGTAATGCGCGGTCGGGATCACCTCGACGCGGCCGGCGGCGAGATCGAAGCCGCAATCGGCGCAGCGCTCGACCATGCCCTTGAACTCGCGGCGCACGCGCTCCGCCCCCAGATGCCCCATCTCGATATAAACGCCGCCGTGCGGGGAGGCGTGGCCTTTGCGGATGCGGTCCATGATCGAGCGGGAAACGATGTCGCGCGTGGCGCGCTCGCCGCGTGGATCGTAGTCGAACATGAAGCGCGCGCCTTGCGCGTCGGTCAGATAGCCGCCGGAGCCGCGCAGGCCCTCTTCCAGCACGGTGCCGGTCATGCGCGTGCCTTCGCCCGCCAAGAGGCCGGTCGGATGGAACTGCACCATCTCGATGTCGCGCAGCGGGAGGCCTGCGCGCAGCGCCATGGCCAGGCCGTCGCAGGATTTGTCGCCCGACGGCGTGTGATAGCGGTACATGGTCGGGCCGCCGCCGGTCGCCAGCAGCGTCGCCCGCGCGCGCACCAGCGAGAGTTCGCCGCTGCGCATGTCGAGCATCAGCACGCCGGCCAATTCGCTGCCGTCGGTGCTTTTGATCAGATCGAGGGCGCGGTGGTCTTCCAGGCGGCGCACGTCGCGCCGCCACACCTGTTCCGCCAGGCGGTTGATGATCTCGATGCCGGTGAGATCGCCTTTGTGCACGGTGCGGTCGAAGGTCTGCCCGGCGAAGGCCTTCTGATGCACGGTGCCGTCGCGATTGCGGTCGAAGAAGCAGCCGAGCTCGGTTTCCAGTTCGCGGATGCGCTTGGGCGCGGTCTCCACCAGCAGCCAGGCGAGATCCTGGTCATTGAGCCAGCCGCCGCCCTCGATCGTGTCCATGAAATGCCGCTCGACCGAGTCCTCGGGCGACAGCGCGACATTGTAGCCGCCCTGCACCATGCGCGTGCAGCCGCATTTGCCGAGCAGGCCCTTGACCGCGATGGTGACGTCGAGATCGGGATTGGCTTTCTTGGCGTGCAATGCGGCGAACAGCCCGGCGCCGCCGGCGCCGAGGATCAAAATGTCGGTCTCCAGCGTCTGCACGATTCAGGCGCTGCCGATGCTGGCGAGCACCGCCGCGCGGCGCGCCTCGGCTTCGGCATTGACTTTCGCGTGCAGCGAGTCGCCGTGGGAATCCATGGTCACCAGCAGCGGGCCGAAGCCCTGAATGCGGAACTTCCATAACGACTCCGGGTGCAGGTCGTCCATGTCGACGTCCTCGATCTCCGGAATCCAAGTGGTCTCCAGCGCCGCGGCGCCGCCGACCA
>Ga0335081_10003786_pt1 | contig 23823 bp, 24 predicted proteins | sample Lox_Sample_35_FD_206713 | JGI IMG/M metagenome (GOLD analysis project Ga0335081, IMG submission 206713) | Soil microbial communities from Loxahatchee National Wildlife Refuge, Florida, United States - Lox_Sample_3.5 | ecosystem: Environmental > Terrestrial > Soil > Wetlands | place: USA...
TGCCTATGGAATGAGCCCGAGCGCGCCGGTGCCCCCGCCGGTACCGCCGCCGGGGCGCCATCTGCCCAGCTCGTCCACCCTGGGCGTGCCGGGAACGCCCATTGTGAGCGGCTTCCTGCAGGACCTGGGGGAGTACAACGGCGAGCTGGCGGGGCGCAACGCGCTGCCCACTTACGAAAAGATGCGCCGCGGCGACGGCCAGGTGCGGGCCACGCTGGCGGCCTGCAAACTGCCGGTGCTGAGCGCGCGGTGGGACGTGGTGCCGAGAGACGTCAGTCGTCAGTCGTCCGTGGCCAGTGGTGAAGCGCAACGGACGACTGACAACGGACAACGGACCAGCAGCACCGGCGACGGGATCATTACGGCCGCGAAGGCTCAGGAGATCGCCGACTTCGTTCGCGAGAACCTGTTCGGGGGTCTGGAATTCCGGACGTCGACGGGCGGCTGGGCCACCCAGAACTGGGACGACGTGGTGCGCAACGCGCTGCTGATGCTCGATTTCGGCTGCGCCGCGCACGAGGACGTGTGGACGGTGGACGGCAGCTCGATCCGGCTGAGGAAGCTCGCGGCGCGGCTGCCCATCACCTTTTACCGCTGGTACACCGAAGCGGACGGAGAGACGCTGCTCGCGCTCGAGCAATACGGCTACCGCGGGTCGCAGTACCTGAGGGTGACGGTGCCGGCGGAAAAATGCGCCGTGTTCACGTACCAGAAGGAGGGCGCGAACTTCTGGGGCATGGCGTTGCAACGCGCCATGTACCCGCACTGGTACATCAAGAGCAACCTCTACCGCATCGACGCCATCGCCTGCGAGCGCAATTCTCTGGGCATTCCGGTGTACCGGCTCTCGCCCGGCTTCTCGCGCGAGGACCGCGAGGCCGCCTACAACTTCGTCACCCAGCTCGCGGCGCACGAAGCCACCGGCATGGTGGAGCCGCCGGGCGACCCCTCCTCCGGATTTCGAATTGTGGGCTACGAGGGGCGGGTGAGGGACCTCGGGCCCTCGATCGAGCACCACAACGTGATGATTTCGCGGGCGGCGCTGGCGCTCTTCATGGACCTCGGCCAGTCGGAGCACGGCTCGAAGGCGCTGGGCAAGGAGCACGGCGACTTTTTTATGCTGGCGCTGCAAAACCTGGCGGACCAGATCGCGCTCGACATCACGAACAGCACGGTGCGGCGGCTGGTGCAATACAACTACGGCGACCACGCGCCGATGCCGCGGCTGGTGGCGGCGAACGTCCAGGCGCGCGGCCTGGCCGACATTGTAGACGCGCTCACCCAGTTCGCGCAGGCGGGCCTGGTGGTGAGCGAGGAGAATCTGCGGGCTTTTATTCGCGAGGAACTGGCGCTGCCGGCGGAGAGCCGGCGCGGCGTGGTGGCCATCCGGGGCGAGACGGTGGAGGAGCCCGGGGGCGCGGTGTCGGGCAGACGGGCGGCGGCACAGGTTGCCGATTGACGATTGATGATTGGCGATTGCCGATTGAGAGATCGCCCCCTGAGGTCAGCAAGAGGTTCGAGAGTGGCGCAGCAGACGGTGGATAACCGATGACACCACAAATCGTCAATCGTCAGTCATCAATCGGCAATCCCGAGCCCCGGCACTTTGCCTGGGAGCTCTTCTCGGCGGGTCCGGCCGTGCAGCGCGACGGCCGGAGTCTGCACGAAGTTCCGGTGGCGGTGGGCGGGAGCTGGGTGAAGGACGGGCGCACATTTACGGTCACGTCCGAAGACCTGCGCAGGATGGTGGCGAACTTCGAGAAGCGCAAGAACGACATGCTGGTGATCGACTACGAGCACGCCAGCGAGCAGCCCGAAGTGGCGCGCGGCGGGCCCGTGCCGGCGGCGGGCTGGATCCTCGGGTTGGCGGTGGTGCGCCGGCCCGCGCGGGTGGCGGCGGACAACGGCCGCCCGAGCACGGAGGTGCTGACGGCGCGCGTGGAGTGGACGCCGGAGGCGCGGGAGCTGATCCGGTCGGGCCAGTACCGCTTCTTCTCGCCCGCCATCGACTGGAGCGCGCGCGACAAGGAGACCGGGCAGCCCCAGGGCGCCACGCTGACGTCGGGCGCCCTCACCAATCACCCTTTTCTGGAGGAGCTGCCGCCCCTGATGCTGACCGATCTGGCGGCGGCGCCCCCCGAAGCGGAACGCCGCCGTACCACAATTTCCGGCCCGGAATCCGGGCGCCATGAAGGAGAGACCGCGATGGAGATGAAACGACTCAGCATTCGCAAACTCACGGAAGGGCCGCAAGCCGGGCATCACGGCATCTTTTACGGCGACGACCCGGTGGGCTACATGACCGACGAGGATTTCGCCCAATACGCCTCCCGGCATCTGCCCGGCGCCGCCACCGGGCCCGGCGGCGAGCTCAGGAACGTGGCGGCCACCGAAGAAGGGACGCTCTCACTGCTCTTTGCCGAGCGGGTGGGCGCAGGCGGCGCGGGCCTGGATGAGATCCGCGAGCTGCTCGATGCCGGGCGCCGCGCCCGGACGCGCGAGTCGGAGGCCGCCGCGCGGGCGCTGATCCTGAGCGAAGTGGTGCGCGACGGGCGCGTGCGCAGCGAACGCGCGCTGGAGCTGGCCCGCCATCAGAAGATCAGCCTGGCGGACTACGTGGCCGTGCAGGCCGCCGAGCGCGCCCTCGACTACGCCGTGGGGGAGGGCAAGATCCTGCCGCGGGAGAGGCGCTTCTTCTTTCGCGACGCGCTGGAGCGGCCGCAGGAGTTCGCGGAGTTCGTGGAGCGGGCCGTGCCCGCGGTGCGGCTGGGCTCCGAAGGGATCGGCGCCGGCGAGGCGATTCCGATCGACCAGGAGGTGGACCTGGGCGTGCGCCGCCTGATGAGCGAGCACAAGACGTCTTACGCCAAGGCGCTGAAGGCGCTCTTCCGCGAGAACCCGGCGCTCGAGACGCGCTACCGCGCCGCCCACAGCCGCCGGCTGGAGGCGGATGCGCCTTCCGCGGAGGCCGCCGCCTCCGCGGGCGTCACCCAGTGAAGAACCGTCGTCAGTTGTCGGGTATCGGCTGCCGGCCGGACGAAGACCGCTGGGGATGGAGGGCTGAGAGCTGAGAATCGACCACCGGCTACTGGAGGAAACATGGCAGGAATCAATGGCCTCGCGCTCGGATTCCGGGCGGACGGCAACGTGAGGATCAGCAAGTTCACGGCGCTGGTACAGTCCAGCGCCAATCCGTCAACCCAGTCGCAGCAGTTCGCCGCCGTGCCCGCCGCCGCCAACGCCGCGGGGGTGCTGGGCGTGACCGTGGAGCACTTCGTGGAGCCCAACTATTTCGTGCCGCAGAGCACGGATCCGACCACGGTGACCGGCACCGCGCCGCTGCTCTACAACCTTTCGAACCGCGGGCTGACGCTGCAAGTGAACGGGGTGGCCCGGTGCCTCGCCGCCGGCCCCATCAATCAGGGCCAGGTGGTGAACATCGCCGATCATTACGGCCGGGTGAAGGCGGTGAACGAGTCTGCCGGCACCGTGGTGTATCCGGTCGGCACGGCCCTGCACAACGTGACGAACGCGAATGACGTGCTGCAGGTGGAGCTGAATTTCGCCCAGACGAAGGTGTAGGGGCAGGAGCCAGGAGTCAGGAGTCAGGAGCTAGGCTGACTCCACGGACGCGGCGGGATTGAGCCCCGGGCCTGGCCGGGGTCCCCGCGTAGGCGGCGCGGCTCGCGGCGACGAGCTGGCCGCCGAGGGCCTCAGTTCCCGCACACGCGGCGGGAATCGCCGGGAAGAGCACGGCGCCACGAGCAGGCTTTGCTAACTCCTGACTCCTGACTCCTGACTCCTGGAGATGAACTATGGCTGACATTTCGCTGCAATATCTCGACCAGCCGCTCAACAACGTCAGCGTCGGCTACCAGAACGACGACTACTTCGGCGAGCGCCTGTTCCCGGTGACGCCCGTGAAGAAACAGAGCGGGCGCTACTGGGTGTTCGGCAAGGAGAAATTCCGCCAGTACGAGACCACCCGGCACGCGCGGGCCGAGGCGCGCGAAATCGCGCCCTGGTCGCTCTCAAATTCGCCCTACTTCTGCGACGATCATTCGCTGAAGGACGCGATTTCGGACGAGGAGCAGGCAAACTCCGAGGGCACCGACCTGGAAGTAAGCACGGTGGAAAACCTGAGCGACGCCATCCTGCTCGACTTTGAGATCCGGGTGATGAACCTGGTGCTGGGGCCGGCTTCGCTGGTGCCCTGCGCCACGCTGTCCGGAACGTCGCAGTGGTCCGACTTCGTCAACTCGGATCCCATGTCGGCGGTCGAAGCGCAGAAGTCGGTGATCAAGCAGGCCATCGCGCAGACGCCCAACACCCTGGCGGTCTCGTATCCGGTCTATGCGGCGCTTCGGCAGCATCCGCGCATCATCGACCGGTTCAAGTACACGCAGGTCGGCGTACTGCAGGCGGACCATCTGCGCAGCGCCTTCGATGTGGACAACTTTTGGGTGCTCGGCGCCGAGTACGACAGCGCCGCCGAAGGCCAGGCGCCGGCGCTGAACTTCGTCTGGGGTAAGAGCGCCATTCTGGCGTACATCCCGGGCGAGCCGCGGCTGCGGCAGCCCGCTCTCGGCTACACGTTCCGCTGGCTGTTCGGGGCGCCCGAACTCGGCGGCACACTCACCAAGCGTTACCGGGTGGAAAATCGCATGGCCGACGTGATCGAGGTGCACCGTTACGACGACACCCAGATCGTCGCGCCCCAGGCGGGGTTCGTTTACATGAACGCCATCGCCTGAGGCCGAACCACGACTCTGAAGGGAGTACCGAAGATGCCAAAGTACAAAGTGCTGCGACCCATCGAACACAACCAGACGCTTTACCTGCCGAAGGACGCTTCGGCGCCGTCGAAGGCGAAGAGCGCCGGCCACGGGCAGGAGATCCAAGTCGACGTTTCGGGGACGATTGAACTCGATAGCGAGCAGGCCCAAATCCTCGTACACGGCCAAACCGCCCTGGTCTCGGAATCGTCCGGCGCCGGTGCAGGCCGCAAACAGGCCAGGCATCAGCCCGTACGCGACGCAGCTGAAGTGAGGTGAGTGATGGCAGGAATCGCTGTAACACCGACGTACCGCTACCTGGCACAAACGATTGAGGGCGTGCCCATCCGGCAAGCCAAGCTCGCGATCACGGGCCTCACGGCGGGCGCCGCGAACGTGATCCCACACGGTCTTCCGTCGGCACCCATCGGCGTCTCGTACGACCCGGGAGCGAGCGGGCTGTGGGGTGAGTCCCAGCCGCCCGACGGGGCCAGCCTTTACGTCACCGTGGGTGCGGGTGGGGCTACGTCCGGCACGGCCTACGTTCAATATTGAGCGGTCAGTTCAGGGCGGGCGCCTCGCGGGTGCCCGGTCCCCGACTCCAAGGCTGGCGGCCGAGGAAACCATGTCCTATACAAACGTCGATCAAGTGGCGGGAATGTTCCCCACGTTCAAGCGCGGGACGCCGCAGCAGAATCCTTCTGACACGCTGATCCAGATTTATGTCGACGATGCCGCGGGCGACATCGACGCAGTACTGGAACGCCGCTTCAGCGAGACCATCCAAGCCTCACCCTATAACGGCTCGTTCCCGGCGTGGGTGGCGACTCTGTCAACGGACGCGCAGAACGTGCTTGAGAGAATCAACCGGTACGGGGCAGCCGCTCAGCTCGGCCAAACGTTGGCATCCTTCGGGGTGGCAGCGGCCCGGGATCTCGCGCAGGACTGCGACGCGCGCTACGGCGAATTGTTGGGGGAGCTCAACGCCCGCGACAAGAGCGGCCGGCCCGCGCCGGGCGGGCTCTTTGACCATCTGTTTGACGTCCTGGCGCAGAGCGAGACACCCAGGGCGGGCTTTGAGGGCGTGGCCGGAGGCGACCAGCCGCGAGGCCAAACGCCGGCCGAGACGGGCTCAAGCCAGGTATTCGGCAAGTTTGATCGTCGAGGGACATGAAGGCCGGGCCTTGCGCGGGCAGGCCGAGAGCAAGTTCGCAGTTTTGGTCAGTCCAGGCGAGAGTCTATCGCCCAGCAGTACCCACGCAGGAGCCTTGGATCACTAAGGATGAGGTCGGTGACGTCGATGGTGAACTTGACTTTCACAGAGAACGGCAACCGGGTGGACGCCGCCCTCGCCGCCTTCAACGCCGCCCTCGACCGACTGGCTGACCCGGAACCCGGGATCATGAGCTTCGGCCGCCGACGGTTGGTGAGCAGCCAGGGCCGGCTGCTCGCGCCGCGCGCCCGGCCAGCCACGCGGCAGAAGCGTTTCTGGGAAGGCAGCCACCATCCGACGGGCCGGAATCGGCCGGCCGCCTCCGCTACCTGGGCTACGCAGGTTACGCGAGCTGACGACGAGCCCCAAGCGGCTTTAGAGGCGCTCAACGGCGAACTCGCCGCTCTCGCCACATCTGTAGGCTTCGAGATCGTGGCAGGCAGTTGAATAGCTTGGAACGTGGAGTCTCGCAGTTTTCGATTTGTGGGCTCGGGCTGCGGGTATGGGAGACCTGATCGATGACGTACGTGCCCTCCTGGAATGCGCTATTTGCGAAGCCGCTGTTGAATCAATGCATCGCTATCATCCAGCGCGACCAGACTTCGGCTATCGCCATCGTCAATCCCGCAATTCAGCCCATCAGGGAGTTTCACAAGGGTCCTGGATTGCGAACGGCCTTTCCCTGGCTGACCGTGGGTCTCGACGGCCTGGATTTTGCCGAAGACACGGTGGGCACCAGGTCATCGCGCCCGCGGATCGCGCTGACGCTCGACGTGGGCCAGTTCGACCAGGAAATGGCACAGGACAACGCTCAGGACTACGCCCGTGCGCTCGACATAGTGATTACCACGGCTTCGGATACCGACTGGGCCACGCCGCTTCCGATCTCGCACGAAACCGTGCCCTCCGGAACGACGTCACCTAACGAGCCAGGATCGGTGAAAGAGGTCTTCGTCCAGTCGCATCGTTACGGCGCCGTAACGCTCGACCAGATTCAGGCACCGGTTTTCCGCGTGACACTGAATCTGGAATTTGCTCTCGAGGAGATTTGAGACAAACGTGAACCACAGAGCCGCCAAGGCCCTTAGGATTACGAGCCATTTGAAGGCGCCGCCCGATGCCTCTTCGCGCGGCCGGCGGGTTGAACCGGGAGACTAACATGGCCATTTTCACCGTAACAGTTCCTGACATCCACCAAGGCACCGGCTTGCTGTGGTACGGGGTTGATGCGCCCGCTTCTGGCGCGCGCTTGTTGGTGGACGCGAACGGCAATCCCTTGGGCGGCTCGCCTCTGCCGATGGGGGCTTCAGACGGCGCCGCAACGTTTCAAATGGAGGCCAAGGTCGAGGAGCTATCGATCGACCAACTCACGGCGCCGGTTGACGCGGTCATGACTGGCGAATCCGCCTACCTGGAAGTGACGCTTAAGGAATCCGCGCTCGTGAAGATCGCCGCCAGTCTGGCGCACGCCACCTACACCTCCGGCACCGACACGAGTTTACCGGTGGGCGCACAGACCTACGAGCAAATCACCGTTGGGGGAGCCGTGAGGATCCCTCAGGCCGCGGTGGCGCTCGTGTCTCCACGTCGCGGGTTCAGCGCGCCAGGCAAGTTTATGGTGGCGTGTCTTTATAACGCATATGCTAAGAATCCTCTTCAGATCGGGTTTTCGCGGACCAAAGAAGCTGTCTACAAGGTGCGTTTCGAAGGGCTGGCGGTGCTCAGCCGGGCCCCCGGCGACCAAGTGGCGCAGTTTTATCGGCAGACGTAGCCGAGCGGGACCTAGGGTTCCGCGCTACGGCACTGTCATTCGCGCGGGCGCCTGACTCTGATGTGCTTAATCCCGGCCCCCGGAGCGGGCCACAAGCAAGGTGCTGAGGACATGCGATGAGCGGCGATCAACCCAACGGTGCAGCGTCCGCCGAGGACTTCCAATCAGCGGCCCGGCTGCGTGGCGAGCCGGAGCAGCTCGTTCTCCCCAAGTCGGGTCTGAAAGTGATGCTGCGGAGGCCGAGCCCCATGTGGTTTCTATTTCGGGGTCTTCTGCCTGCCAGTCTCGCGGCGAGGGCGGAGGGCGGGCAGCCCAGCATCGACAGCGTCCAGGATCTTCGAGCTCTGGCGGAATGGATGGTACCGCTATTACGCGAAGTCTTTGTGCAACCCCGACTGACGCTCGAGCCTGGACCGTGCGAGATCTCGCCGGACCTTCTCGACGTCGAAGACGCGAATTTCGTCATCCGATGGGCGGTGGGCGAGGTCGCTTCAGCAGCCGGCGACCTCGCGTCGTTTCGTGAGCAGCGAACATCTTTTGCGCGTGGCGCAGGTGGCCGAAACCTGGCACTGCCGGCCGAGTGAGCTGCTAGCGGCCGAACCGCCGGTGGTGGCCGCGCAATTGGACTTCGCCGCCGCCGTCGCGTTGTGGCGCTGGCGTGAAGAACAGCACAGGAGAAGCGGCTAGGACGCCAATCGAACCGGAGGCGCTGCGCCAACACATCATCGGCGTTGCCAGGGCCCCAACCCCCGGTCGCTGGTTCCTGGCTCTTGAGCCATGACTCAAAGCCCGCTGGGTTTGCTCTTTCGAATTGACGCGGATCCGTCGCAGGCCCAGGCGGCCCTCGAGGGCTTTCGCAGCAAAACCGCGAGCCAAATGGAGTCTGTCCGCACGGAATTCTCCATGGTGCAAAAGGTCCAGGCGACGTGGAGTACCGAGTTTCTGGCCCAGAGTTCGGTCGTCGGCAGCGCGCTGCTGGCGCTCGGGGAGGCGGCGACACTGACCTTCGATCGATTCGCGGCGGGGCTGGGGCGCAACATCAGCACCGCGCTGGTGTATTCGCAGTCGATGAGCCAGGCCCTCGACCGGACATTCAAGTCAACGGCGGCCTCGATCACGGCCGAGGCCGTCCTTCAGGGCCTGCGGTCGATGGCCTTGGGGTTTTACCTTCTCGCGGTCGGCGACTTCGCCGGTTCCGGGAGCGCCTTCGAAGCCGCGGCGATCTGGGGCAGCATCGGAGGCGTCGCGGCGGGAGTGGGCGCCGGAATCTCCGGAACCGGCGCCTCAGGCCTGGGAAGTGGTCCCGCGGGGCGCTACAGAAGCGGCTCGGGCTCGGGGACCGGAATGACCGGTGAGCCCGGAATATCCGGCAGCATGCTGGCTCCCGGGGCGCTCTCGCCCGCAGCGCCGCCCGGAAGTCTGACCGTCGCTGTTATGGGTGACGCTGAAGCCGCGAATTGGCTTGCAAGCACCCTGAACCAGGGGGTTGCGCGCGGCATACAGCTCACGGCCACGCGGACGCAGCGCGGGCCGTATGCCGGAGGCTGATCTACAGAGGCCCCGATTTTGGGGTGCGCGAACACGAGTGAAGAATCTCTGGAAGTCGTCGATTGAAGAACGTCAATGTCCTATCCGCAAGTCGTTTACGATCCCGGCACCGGTCCCGTAACGCTGCAGTTTCAGCGGCCGCCTCGTAAAGTTCCGGCCTATGAGTTCAGAGCCGTGAGGCATGACAACGTCGCGTCGAGCGGCGCGCGGGAAACCGTGCTCGAACGCGTCGACACGTTTCTGACCTTCGAAATGGAATGGGTTGGAATCGGCGCAGATGTGCAGGCTTGGTCCGCGTTCATGCTGTACGCGTTAATGGGCGGCCCGTTCGCCTACTACGCTGACGCGTCGCAGCCGCAGTTCACGAATTATTGGCTCGAGGACACCGACTGGACGGCGGACTACAAAGCCGCCGGGCAGTACACGTTCAGGCTCAAGCTTCGGGCGGTCGTGAACTGATGCCGACGCGGCCCGATCGGCGCCGCGGCCGTTGAGGATCAAATTGCGATGATACAAGGCAATCAAGCCTGGCAAATGGCGCTGGCGCAACCGCAAAAGAATCCTTTGTACGCGCTCCAGATCCCGGACTTTGGTCTGATCCTCACGAGCTTCTCCATGGAAACCGTCGGAGTATCGCTGAGCGGCTACGGATCGGGTCTCTATGGGGTTCCGCCTTATGGAACGTAGAACACTTCGGCCAAGTGAGGCTCGACGAGAAGTCGTAGGCAGTAACGCCGGGTCGCCGACTGCCGATTTCCGAATTTTATGGACTCTCTGATGCCTTCAGTCAGAAGCTACTATCCCGGCGATTTCTACGGCGACATGGAGCAGACGCTGACTTGGCTGCTTTCGCGCCAGTCCGGCGAGTCCGGCAACTGGCGGGCCAATGTGAATCCCACGGAATTTCCAGCCTCGTCTGCTCCCGGCGCGCCATTGATCGCCACCACTCCTGCTCTGGAAGAATGCGGCGTTCTCTCGGCGGACGACCTCTCTAAATGGAGCCAGACCATCTTTGAAAACATTACGTTGGTGCCTCCCGCCGGCCAGGTGCTCGACACGACAGCGGGGCCAGATGGCTTCCCGGTGAACTATTCGAGCTTGAGTCTTCCCACCGGCAGCCTCTTCCTGCCTGCTTTTCAGGCGACGAGCCAGCAAATCAGCGCCGCATACGAGGCCGCCAACGCCGCATACCCGAACGGCTTAACAATTTGTGGAGTAAACTGCCCCGTGCTGCCAGGCATGACCGTCTCCGGCTACGCGTATAACCTGTTTCAACCTATCGCCAGCTACCGGGTTGATCTGTTCTCGATCACCGACGCGTTCTATTACCAATCGAGCGCGCCGGGCACGGCCCCGCCAGCGTCGGGACCCTGCGCGAATCAGACTCCGAATCCCTCGCAGTTCCAGTCGATGCTCGTGCAGCAAGGGTTGACCGGTCATTGGGCCGCGCAAGTGATCGGCCCAGGACTGGTGGTCGCCGCGCTGTATCCCGCGAGCGTACCACAGCCGGCACCGGATTCATCTTTCCCCACGCTGCCCGCGGGCTGGCTGGCGCATACGAATACCGGCATCGGTCCCAAGCTGTCGCAGTACTTTGCGCGGATCTATTCGAAAACCGACGTGGAGTATCTGCAGGAAGACAATGTTCCAATTGTGATACAGGATGCCTACCACGCCCGCGCCGGCTCCCGCGTTGTTCCGGCGCCGGGAACCGTGACGGTTCATATCCTCTATCAGGACCCCGTCAACGGTCCCACCCTGGTGTACACGTCGCTCGCCAATGAGTTCGCCTTTGCGGACCTACCGCTCTCGTTCGTTATTCCGACTTCGGATCCGCTCTATGTGCCGGACCCCACGCAGACAAATGTGGGCGCGCTTCAGAACCGCAGCTACATTTACGACTGCGCCCTGGCCGTCATCGCCTATTCGGCCTCCGGCAACTTTCGCGCCGCAGCCCGGGTGATCAACCAGCTCAATGATCTGCTGGAGAACCCCGGCTATCTCCCTTCTGAGGTCCTGGAGAATGCCGAGGATGGCGAGACCTCGCGCTGGACAGCCGTGAACGGCACAGTGGCAAATGTCGCCGCGAATAGTATGAGCAGGCAGGAGCCTCCCTACGGAACCGGCAACGTCATTAAGTTCGCGGCTAACGCCGCGAATGCCAGCTTCACTTTTGCGGGCACCGGGCTGCCCGATACGGGCGATGCTCAATTGAGCTTTGAGCATTTCGAGGGCGCGGGCGACTTCCAGGTCAACATCGGCGTCACTTCAAGCTCCGGCGCGGTTACGAACGTGCAGGTGAACTCGAGCCCTTCCGCCCCTGCGTACTACGATAGCGCCGCGAAGCAGATTGGCGTGCCGATCGGGGCCGGAGCCGGCAACTGGCGCGTGACACTGGTCAATCTCGGCGGCCTCATCGGCGGCCTGGCGGGCGACACGCTCACCGGCGTCGTGGGCTTCCAGGTGACGCTGGCTGCTGCCGGCATGGCGATGTATTTCGACAACCTCAGCACCGGAAACTTGCAACCAGAAGACTCGCTCAGTTTCAGCTACGACGTCTATTACGGCCAGGTTGATGAGGCTTACATCCGAACCGGGGCGATGGCCTGGGTATGCTACGCCTACGCGATTTATATGGCGCTTTCACTCGACTCCACGCCGGCGTTGAAGCTGCAGGCGATGATTGATTTTCTCTTGACGCTCCGATCCACGGCCGGCGACCTAACGGACGGCCTCTTCTACCTGGGCTACGGGGCCTACGCAGACCCCGGCTATCAGTATGTCCCGGGCCTGCGGGAGACGGTCTCCACCGAGCACCAGGTGGATATGTATTTCGCCTTGATGCGCGCCGCGGGCGTGCTCCCAGTGGCAGCCACCCAGCTCGCGAAGACCGGCCAGATCACTCCCGACCAGGCCCAGTCGCTTCAGAACACCTCGGTGCAGGCGGCGGAGATCGCCCAGACGCTCGCGAACAATACTGTTAATCAGCTCTACCTTCCTCCCACGGGCAACACGCCGGGCCGGTTTGCGCAGGGCGCCAACGGCACCGTGCTGGACACTTCCGAAGCACTCGACGCCTCGGGCACCTGGGCGTCGATGTTTGCCGTGGCGGTCGGTCGCTACGACATTGCGCTGGAGTGTATCAAGTTCTACTACCAAAACTTCCTACTGAGCAATCAGACCATCCAGCTTTCAAGCGGACCGAGCTCGTGGAATCAGGCGTACCAGCAGGCTACGCCCTTTACGGGCTTCAAACCCTATAACGATTCGCCGGGCGATTATTCGGGCTCGCCCCTCTCAGTCTGGCAGGAAGGCAGTTGGGGTGCGATCCTATCCTTGCTCCAGCTCTATTCCATCCCCGGGCTCGCGGAATACTTCCAGGGACTTGGGACGACGATCGACGCGCTGCTGACGACCCTCGTCACCAGCCAGCGCACAGTGCGCGCCACGACGGGCGACGGCAGCCTGATCAGCTACTCGCTGGCGGCGCGCGGCCTGCCCTGGGAATTCGAAGTCTGGCCGATGTTCGGGCCGACGGCCTGGTTCTGGCTGGTAACGCTTTACCCATGGCTGCTCTTGAGTGTTTCGAACGCCGCCACGATGCTCGACAGGATGCAGATCCCGCAGGGCCCGCGCCAGACGGTGAACGAGCTTGAGGGCAGTTCTTCGGTGGGCGCTATGACCGTGAAGTGCATCGACCCGGGCGGGACCCTCAAGCAGCTTGCCGCCCAGGATTCGCTCATTGGACAAATCGTGCAATTCCAGATGGGCTTTCCCTCTCTGAGCCTGGGCGATTTTGTGACTTTGCATACGCTTCAGATCTCGCAAGTGGGCTCGGATTCACAGGGTATGATCACGCTGACGTGCTCGGACGTTCAGCGGTTCATCCAAGGGCAGCAGATCTGGCTGAGCGGCGGCCCGCTGGAGTGGTCGCCGAGCCAGACCGCCGCGGCGCCAGTCGGTCCGGCGGTGATGGCGAACGCGTTTCCGGTGTCGGACAGCAACCCGCGGTATGTGCAGGGGAATCCGATCGATCTCTTGCTGGCAGCGCTCCAGAACGAGCTCGGCGTAGGTCAAGACCCGTCGCTTCGGAGCTCGAATTACGTCTTGCAGCAATTGATCCCCGTCTACTCCGCGCAGCAGAGGTATGACCCGCCCCCGCCGCCGCCCGGCTGGGTGCTCTTCGCGCCGGGCGACGACTCTACCCTGATCAGTCCGAACCCTTACCTGGACGTGGACCAGTTCCTGTCCCTGCGAGACTCGCAGTTCTCGGGAGACTTCTTCGAGTTCGTGATCACTCGGCCGATCGATGGCAAGCAGTTCATTGAAGACCAGATTCTGAAGGTGTTGGGCCTTTATCTGATCGTCGGGGCCGACGGCAGGCTGCGGTTGAAGCCGATGAAGCCTTTCCCCTATCAGACGCCGGTCTTCAATCTGACGGCGAGCAATATCGTGGGCATTTCGCAGACCGAGCGCCAGGCGATCGTGAACCTGCTGACGATGCACATGGATGTCGACAACTCCGGCGTCTCGACGGCGTCGCGGGCGTATCAGGGCCAGGTGTCATACGAACAGCAAACTTCGCTGCAGCTCTACCGGCAGGTCTACGAGCAGCAAGTGGAGGCCACGGGACTGCGCACCCCGTACGGCGCCGCGATGCGTTCTCGCGGGCTGGCCGACCGCGTTTTCCGCCGCCACGCCTTCGCGCCCCCGGCCTACCGCGTCAGAGCTCACCTCGCGGCGCTCGCAGTGGAACTGGGCGATCTCGTCTCGCTCACCCACCCGCTGCTGATCGACTTTCGGACGGGCGGGCGCGGAGTGGTCAACGTGGTATGCGAGGTTATCGATCGTGGGCCAAACTATGCGCAAGGTTACGTGGAATTTTCCCTGCTCGACACCCGGTTCTTGAATGCCGCGACGGCTTATCAGATCGCACCCGCAACCGCGAACGTTCCCGCGTGGTCGGAGGCCTCCCCGACTGAGCGCAAGCAGTACATGTTCATCGCGCAGGCCGCCCAGAACGGCACCTATGCGGATGGAACTCCGGGAAATACCATTTACTAGGAAGACGGAGCTTGAAATGAGCCAGCTTACGATGAGCGCGATCCCGGGCTTCTTTGATATCGCGGATTCGGCGATCGCCGGCGGCCAGCCGCTGACCGACGATTCTATTCTGAAGCTCTCGCACAACGCCAAGTTCGGAGCGGTGCGCAGCGAACTCTTCTATATGGGCTTCTACACGTCGGGCAATACGGTGCCCACGCCCACCAGCCCGGTTGACGGCTACGCTTATCAGAGGACGGAGTGTATGCTCATCCCCATTTTTGCCTCGAGTCGTCAGCCGGCGGCAGGCTTTGTGCCGGGTCAGGCGGCCTTCCCGACCCTCGCCAACAACGACCTCGGGACCGGCAACTTGTTGATCGTCCCCTATGCGCTCGATATCAACGACGGCACAGGGCTCGTAACGTGTCAAGTCTACTTTTCCGGCAACGCCGCGCAGAATCAGGGCACGGTGAAGGTCTACTGCGTGGCGACGCGATCGAGTGTGAACGTCAGCAACTGAGAACGAGGGAAGCGGAGAGGAACCGATGGCAGTCACACGCACCATCCTGGCGAGGAAGGGCCTCATCCAGTCGCAACATGGACTCACCGGTTACGAGGCCGATCAGGACGCAAATTGGGCGTTGCTGGATGCGAAGGTCGCCTTCGTCTCCGACCTCCAGTTCCCCGACCTGGGTATTAATGGCGTGGTTTACGGATTCGCTCTGAGCGTGTCATCGACGCTGGTGCCGGGCCTCGCACCGGGCATTCTTTACGCGCAGGGCGTGCGGTACGCCGCAGCCTCCGCTCCGGCGGTGGCGGCGGCACCGGCCAATGGCACCTCGTACCTTTTCTATAACTCGGTCTCCGGCTTTTATTACTTTCCGGGCCCAGCCGGAGCCGCGCTCGGAGACGCCCTGCTCGGGCGAGTAGTGGCCAGCGCCAATGCGGTGAGTGCCGTTACCGCGGCGACACGCGTCTTCGGTTACGTGAGTGCGGCGCCTGGAGGTGCCGGCAACTTCGCCGTTCCCCACATGCTAGGCCGCACGCCCGTGGGAGCGGTGATTCTCATGACGTCCGGCGGCTCCATCTGGTTCCAGCCGTCCCCGCTGTTCGACGCCAGCAATCTCTACTTGACAGCCTCCGGAGACGGAGCAACGGCTGCGATCCAGGTATGGTGAGGGGTCTCCGGAAAGGCGTTTATGCCGACAGCAGGTCACGCGCCCCAAACGGAGCTTCGGACGTGGGGTATGAAACAGAAACGCGAAAAACTCGACGTCACGGTCGCCGCCCGGCTTCCCCTCGCGCGATACCGGGCGCTCGAAGAATGGTGCCAGCACAGTCTGCGCCGGCGCTCGGAGCTGGTCGGAATAATCCTCGACCGTGTGCTCGAGATCTACGAACAGGAGGCTGGCGCCCACGAGCCCCTGGAGTTTTTCGTTCGGCGTCTTCACCTTGACCGGGATTTGTAAACATTGTTTTTTTTGTTCGTAACGTTCATAACGATTCGAACGTTCGAAAGGATTGACGCGTAGCGATTGATCTAAGCCTTTACTCGCCGACGGGCCAAGGGTGTAGCTTCCTTCCCGAACGCTGACGTTTCGCGTTTGGAAGGGGCTGACCATACATGATGCCTTGGCCGTTCTAACGACAACGCGGCGCCGAGGGCTTAGCGCGAATTGAGAGGAGGTCTTCGGCGATGAAGTCTATTGCATTCTGGGCACTCGACGCGACAGTGCTGTTCGCTTTGTCCCTGCTTTACCTGCATCAGGGCTACCACCGCAAGAATCCCATGTTTGCGGTCTGGCTCTGCAATGGAGTAGGGATGCAACTCATCGCTGCCTGGGCGTTGGCGGCGGGGCCACCGCCCTGGGTCACTCACTTGCGGGTGTTTGAGGACATCGTCACCTATGTGTTGTCGGCTGGAGTTCTCGCGACGGCCGCCACGAGACGCTCCTGCCCCGTGAATCGCAGCCTGCTCTGGGGCGTCGGGGCCATGGTGGCTCTCAATCTATTCTCCCGGTACCTTGGCGCTCACGTTGATCACACGGTGCAGGTGTGGCTGCGCAATATTGCTTTCTTCGGGCCGGCGATCTTCCTCTTGATCGCACTGTCGAACATCCGCCTCGACATGTTGCCCCTGTGGATTACATCCGTGTTTCGCAGCACGAGCAACCGGTGGATCCACGGGCCGGCCTGGGCGGCCACGGGACTTCTCGGCGCGTTCAGGGCCCGTCGCCAGTGAGTGCGAAATCGCGCCAAGGCCGAGCAGGGTTTCCCCGCGCCCTGCCGCTGAAGTAGAATCAAGGGCATGCACTCAACCATGAAGGCGAGTGTGAGCGCGTTGGGCATAGCGGTGGTGGGCGCGTTTCTGGGCGCGCCGCCGACAATCTCGGCCACGCAGGGCGATAGCTTCGACCTCGAGGGCACGATCAGTCAGCAATCGCCCGGCAAGCTGACGGTCGATTCGGGTCAGGGTATTCTCTTCCACGTCGTTTACGACGAGAAAACGGCTATCGTTGGGCCGGACGGGAAGCCCGGCACGGCGCAGGACTTCAAAGTGGGTCTTCGAGTACACGTTTTGGGCAACTTTGATGATTCCGGTGCGGTAAAGGCGCGGCGCATCGAGATCCAGGCCTCAGCCCCCAGAAACTCTTCTCAACCGCCCCCGCAGACGTGAGAGAGCCCCACACGCGGCGATTGGCGCGACTCTGGACATTACTCGCCCCAGAAGGTGGCTCTCCGGCCCATGCCGGACTCCAGGGCTTGCTGGTAGACATACCCGGCCGCCGCCACGTCCCATAGCGCAATCCCTGAAGATTTAAATAACGTTATCTCCTGATCGGAAGTACGTCCGGGCCGCGAACCGCCGACAATTTCATGGATTTCCAGAACGTCGTCCCATCCCCGCCGCAGCGCGGCGAATCCCTGGATCAGGTCGCCGGCCTCTTCCCGCGCCTGCTCGAGGGTATCGACCGCAATTACGGCCGAGCGATCCAAAGCCTCATCGTCCAGCTCTCGTCGGGTCACCATATTTGCACCGATCGCGTTCACATGGGTCCCCGGGCTGAGCCACGCGCCCTTGAGCACCGGCTCGCTTGAGGTAGTGGCCGTGATGACGATTTGGCCGAATCGCACCGCCGCCTCGGCGCTGTCGGCGGGCTCGACCGGGAACCCAAGTTCTGCCGTCATTTCTCTGGTAAACGTTTCTTGCCGGAGCCTGTCCCGGCCGAAGGCGCGCGCCGCGTCGATCTTCCGCACCTGCGCCACCGCCTGGAGCTGGGTCCTGGCTTGCCGGCCAGTTCCGATCACCCCAACTCGTGAGGCATCCGGGTGCGCCATCTGGCGTGTGGCCACGCCGCTGGCGGCGCCTGTACGAATCCGTCCCAGGTGATCCGCTTCGAGAATGGCGAGCAGTTCGCCGCTCGAACCGTGGTAGAGCAGCACCAGAAAGCGCCACGCCGCGCGCGAAATTGTGTAGATCTTCATGCCTACGAGGTTGCTATCCGCAAGGCCCGCCGCCATGTAATGCAGGGAGACTTCGGGCAGAATGATGCGCTCTCGAGAGCGATTGACAGCGCGGCCAGAGTGTTGCGCCATGAAACTCGCGGTAACGCACTCGAGCGCCTTCTCCATGGGCAACAGTTCTTGAACCTCATCTTCGGACAGGAACAACATCGTGTGAGCACCTCGCGTTCAGCGCCCGGCGTGCGGCCGGCGGCGTCACGGCGCTGAGACCTGTTGCGGGGAGTGCGGTCCGGCCGACAGCGTCCACTCCAGGCGCTCGTAAAACCGCCTCCGCCTCTCGTCGGCTAACGCCTGAAGCCGGTTCGCCCGGAGCCCGAGCAGCAGGATGCGCGTCCTCCGTTGAAGCAGCCACGCGTATCGAAAAAGATAAGCGCCGGACACGGGAAGGGTGGTGGCGTAATAGCCCGCACCGGCCCTACCCAGGATGCGATCGACGAGCGCGATCTGAGCCGCGTAGCAGCCGAGCACCACCAGGACGCGCGCCACCCACACCGCCGAGGTTGGCGCCTCGCGCCGCCTTAGGAGGCCCGCGGCCAGCAGTACGAGTGCCACCGCGAAATGGTTCAGGGCTCCGTAGAGGGCGACGGGCAGTCCGAGAATGCTCTCGGCCCAGCCCAAAAAGCGCCCCACGCCTGTTAGCGTGCGGCGTTCGAAGTCAGCGCGAAGCTTCACCAGCGACCCCTGCCGTCTCGTCTCGCGATCGGCCTCAGCCAGTTCCAGCAAAGCCACCAGCGCTTCCGGTTCCGTGCGATTGATCGACCGAATGGTTTCGGCCGCCCCCGGACTCAGCCGGAAGCCGTCCACCTTCTGGCGCCGGTGCGATTTCACAGCCCACTCGTTCTGGAGCTTATCGCGCAGAGCCTGCTCGAGGCCGGCGAGCAACCGATTCAAGTCGGCGGAATCCAGCCCAAACACGTTCTCGCCGCAAACGTCCCGGAATGCTGCGTCAAGCTGCTGCGCCGAGAAGTCGAGTGGAGCGTCGTTACTCGCGTCAAGGCTTAGGGGTTGCCCGACGTGGATCAACACCTCTTGACCGCGAGCCTTGGGCCGGAAGCGTTGCCACGGCACGACCACAGGAAGTTGATCGGGATAGGCACTGGCCCAGGCCTCGCGCGCCAAGGTGAAGCCGGCGAGGCCTGAGCCGGCGCCGCGGCCGGCAGTGCCAGCGTCTTCAAACACGACCACCCAACCGCCCGAGCCCAGCACCTCCGTGCAGGCGCGCAGCGCCAGGTGCCAGGCGGAGGCGTCCGTCTGGTAAAGAATCATGCCAAGGCCCGATGCCAGCAGGGATTGGCCGCCGCTCAGGCGCGCGCCATCCACCACGCAGACGAGCGGCCGTTCACAGGCGGCCACGAGGCAAAGCGCATCGGCGAATGCGGCGGGGTGACAGGCGCGCAGAATCGCCGCGGCAGCCGGCAGGCGGCCGCCTCCGATCAGCCGCACCCGCCGGCGACACAGTGTGAGCCAGGCCCGCACCAATGCCCTCGTCAGGCCGTTCACGCCCCCGCCGCACCGCCGGGCTCGGGCGCCATCGGGTTTGGAGGCATCAACCTCGGACATCATCGAGTCTCCGATGTATCTCGCGGCTCCACTTCGCCGAGGGTCGCGATCAGCGCCGCCCGCGATGGCGCTGCCACGGCACGCGCCTCCGCCCTGCCGGTCGGCGCTCCTTTGCCGGGGCCGGCATGGCGTCGGAGTCCCAGCCGTCCACGGTCCCGACCGCGTGCACCACCGTGTCGAAGAGCCCGTAAACCTTCTGGTACTTCCGTCCGTCCGCATCGGTCAGGCGCAAACGAAAATAAGGCGAGGGCTGGGCGTAATAGTTCGCGTCGGTCATCTCTTTCGTCGTAATCGGAAAATGTCCCGCGAGATTGCTCTCCACGTAGGCGGTGACGTACTTATGGTTCTTCACCCACCACGTGAAGACGCGAATGTGATTGAAGTCGAGGTCGTCGCCTCCGATACGGTCGGCCACCAGGTACTCGGGCACCTGCTTGCCTCCGTCCTCCACCGTCTTCAGCACCAGCCACGCCACCATGTTAACGCCTTCGGCGTAGATCGAAATCCCGGCCGGCACGTCCAGGTCGATGTAGCGTCCCAGCACCCAGCCGGCGCGCTGACTGGCCCGAACCAGGTACCAGACGTCGCGGCCGCGGCTGCCCGCGCTCGCCGGAGCCGAGGCGTCCACCGGCCGGTCAACGGTTCGCCGCGCGAAAACATCGAGAGCCTGGTTCGGCGCGAGCTCCATCAGCACGATCGAATCGCGCGCCGGCTCGAGACGAAGGTTGACGGCCGTCGAAGTGTGGCCGGCCGCCTGGTGTGGGTAACCCTCGAGGCTCTTGAGCAACGTCTCGCCGCGCCGGTAGGTGGCGGCGTCCAGCAGGTACTTGGTCTCCACCCACCCCGTCTGATTTCCAGGCAGGAGCACCTTCGACCAGTGGGCCGTCCGCGCCACCACCCGCACCTGGTCGCCGGCCTGGAGCCGGCCGAGCACGCTGCGGATCTCGGCCGTGGTGTCGACCACCTCCAGAGTCCGCGGGAGCACGTAAGCCGCCTCGCCCGTCACGCGGTGCGCGGGCAGGTAGACGAAGCGGACATAGACCGCCAGGGCTCCGACGAGCACCAGCAGCACCAGCAAAATGGTGATTCTCGGCCTGACGATTGCACCTCAACGATCGCCCGCGGTGCGTTTCATTTTACACTATCGGTTCAGGCGTCGTCGGCGCAGCCGAAGGCATCGCAGCCATGAACGCGGCACACTCAACCCGCATCGAGCGGCTCTTTCTCGACGGCCCCGCCGGCCGCCTGGAAGCTCTGCTCGAATGGGTTCCCCACACTCCGCTCCGCCGGGCGGCGCTGGTGTGCCACCCGCATCCGCTCTACGGCGGTACCCTGCACACCAAGGTGGTTTTTCGCGCCGCCAAGGCGGCGCTGAGCCTGGGCTTTCCCACCCTGAGGTTCAACTTTCGGGGCGTCGGCAAAAGTGAGGGCGCCTACGGGCATGAAATCGGCGAACGCGACGACGCGCGCGCCGCGCTCGACGCGCTGGCCGCGCGGTTTCCCTCCCTGCCCGTCGTGATGATGGGTTTTTCCTTCGGCTCGGTGGTGGGACTGGCGGTGGGCGCCGCCGATGCCCGCGTGAGCGCGCTGGTGGGCATGGGCGTGCCGGTGGCGTCGTCGGACCTGGGGTTCCTGCGGCCGGTCTCGAAGCCCAAGCTGATCGTGCAGGGCACCGCCGACCTCTACGGGCCCCGTGAGCGCCTGCAGGAGTTCCTCGCCTCGCTGGCCGAGCCCAAGCGGATTCGCTGGGTGGAGGGCGCCGACCACTTCTTCACGGGCAGGCTGGACGAGCTGCAAAGCGCCATCCGCGAGTTTCTTGAAGCAGAGGTTCTAGCCTAGCTATGTAGCGTAGGCCTCCCCTCCCGCTCCCGGGCGCCCGGAAGGGGCGTCCCGGCCCTCCGGCCTCGCCCCGCGCCCTGCTTCCGCCCTCCTCCCGTTCAATACGCCGCCAGCTCGCGGCACACCCGCACCACGTCGGCGGGCTGGGGCAGCACCACGTCTTCGAGCGAGGGATGGTAGGGCACGTAAAGGTCCCGGGCCGCCAGGCGGCGCACCGGCGCGTCCAGATGCTCGAAGAGTTCCTCCCCGGCGCGGGCTGCGATTTCCGCCCCGTACCCCCAGGCCAGCGTATCCTCGTGGAGCACCAGCAGGCGGCTGGTTTTGCGCACCGAGGCGCCGATCAAGTCCCAGTCGTAGGGGGCGAGCGACCGCAGGTCCAGAATCTCCGCCTGCACGCCCTCGCGCTCGAGCTGCTTGGCGGCCTGCACGGCGCGGTACACCAGCGACCCGTAGGTGACGATGGTCAGGTCGTCGCCCTGGCGCGCCAGGTGCGCCTTGCCGAAGGGAATCATGTAGTCCGGCCCCGGATACGGGCTGCGGTTGTGCGTCTGCCGGTAGAGGTGCTTGGGCTCGAGGAAGAGCACGGGATCGTCGCATCGAATCGCCGTGCGCAGCAGGCCGCTGGCGTCGAGCGCGTTCGAGGGCATCACCACGCGCAGCCCGGGCAGGTGGGTGAAGATCGATTCGCCGGACTGGCTGTGATAAATGGCGCCGCCCGACAGGTACCCGCCCGTGGCCACCCGGATCACCACCGGGCAGGTGTGGGCGTTCAACGAGCGCCAGCGCAGGATGGCGAGCTCGTCGCGGATCTGCATCATGGCGGGCCAGATGTAATCGAAGAACTGGATCTCCACCACCGGCTTCAGCCCGCGGGTGGCCAGGCCGATGGCCCGGCCCACAATGCTCGCCTCGGCCAGTTGCGAGTTCCAGCAGCGGTGGCTGCCGAAGCGGCGCTGCAGGCCCTGGGTGGCCTTGAACACGCCCCCCTTGCCCTTCACCTTGGGCAGCTCGTCTTCCTGGCTCGAGTCGGCCACGTCTTCCCCGAACACCACCACCCGCGGGTCGCGCCCCATCTCGTCGCGCAGGCAGAGGTTGATGAGGTCCACCATGGTCCTGGGGTCGCCTTCGGGCGCCGCCGGGCGGTCGAAGTCGCTGGAGGTGGGGTCGACCGAAGGGGACGTGAGATAGAGCATCACCGTGGACGGGTCGGGCGGCGCGGCCTCCAGGGCGCGGTCCGCGGCCTCGCTCACTTCCCGCTCCACCCCGGCGTTCAGCTCGTTCAATTCGGCTTCGGTGGCCGCGCCCTCCGCCAGCAACTGCCGCCGCAGGAGGGGCAGAGGATCGCGCTGGGCTTCGGCGCGGCGCACCGCCTCAGACTTGTAGAGCCGCTCGTCGTCGGAGAGCGAGTGGGAATAGGGACGGATCACGTGGGCGTGCACGAGCGCCGGCCCCTGCCGGCGGCGCGCGTACTCCACGGCGCGTCCGGCGGCCTCGTAGCTCTCGCCGAAGTCCGTGCCGTCGCACTCCACCACCAGCAGGTCCGGAAAGTCGCGCAGCAGGCGCGAGATGCTGGCGCCGGCGGTCTGGGCGGCCACCGGCACCGAGATGGCGTAGCCGTTGTCTTCCACCACGAAGAGCACGGGCGCCTTGATGAGGGCGGCGCCGTTCACGCCCTCCCAGAACTCGCCTTCGCTGGTGGCCCCGTCGCCCACCGAGACGTACACCACTTCGTCGGCGTGGAAGCTCGAGGCCAGCTCGGCCGCCTCGCGCATCCGGGCGTAGTAGAGGCTGGCTTCGGCCGCCCCCACCGCCTGAAGCACCTGGGTGCCGGTGGGGCTCGACCCCGAGACGATGTGCAACGGATTCGAGCACCAGTGGGACGGCATCTGGCGCCCGCCGGACTGCGGATCGCTGCCCGCCCCCATCGCCTGCAGCAGCATGTCGAGCGGCGTCATGCCGAGCGCCAGGCACAGGGCGCGGTCGCGGTAGTAGGGGTAGAACCAGTCGTACCCCGGCCGCAGGTGGGCCGCGCAGGCTACATTGATAGCCTCGTGCCCGACGCCGTTGATCTGGAAGTAGGTGCGGTTCTGGCGCTTGAGCTGGATTTCCTTGTCGTCCAGCTTCCGCGACAGGTAGACGGTGCGGTAGGCGCCGAGCAGCAGCTCCCGGGGGAGCGAGGGCGCCTTGGCGATCGGGGCGATTGTGGTGGCCATCGAACCTCGCGGAATGTGGGATGGCAAAGCGGCGGCGAAGCCCGCGGCCCCCCTCAATTCGGCCACCCCTCCGTCGCCCGGAGCAGATTACGATCAATTATTCGACGGGCGGTCTTTACTTGTCAATCCGTGGCGCGAGTGCCGGGGCCCGAGAGGCGGACTGCCGGTTCTCGATTGGCAATTGGCGAATGCCGATTGGCGATTTTCGATTGCCGATTGCCGATTCCCGATTCCCGATAGAGCACTTGCGCCCCCGAATTCATTTGGCGCTATATCTCATTCATCCCAAAGCGGTTAGACCGCACATCGCGTTTTCTCGCCTTGCCGCCGAAGGCT
>Ga0335081_10003787_pt1 | contig 23815 bp, 20 predicted proteins | sample Lox_Sample_35_FD_206713 | JGI IMG/M metagenome (GOLD analysis project Ga0335081, IMG submission 206713) | Soil microbial communities from Loxahatchee National Wildlife Refuge, Florida, United States - Lox_Sample_3.5 | ecosystem: Environmental > Terrestrial > Soil > Wetlands | place: USA...
AACGAGCCGGACGCCGAGGCGTACTACTTCATGGGCAAGGACAACATCGTCTTCCACTCCGAGATCTGGCCGGCCATGCTGCTCGGCTACAGCGGGCTCGGCGCGCGCGGCGGCCAGCCCGGCCCGTTCGGCACGCTGAACCTGCCGACCGAGGTGGTCTCGAGCGAGTACCTGACCATGGAGGGCCGCAAGTTCTCCTCCTCCCGCGCGGTGGTCATCTACGTCAGGGACTTCCTGGACCGCTACGACGTGGACGCGCTGCGCTACTACGTGGCCGTGGCCGGCCCGGAGACCCAGGACACGGACTTCACCTGGAGCGAGTTCGTCCGCCGCAACAACGACGAGCTGGTCGCGACCTGGGGCAACCTGGTCAACCGCGCGGTCTCGTTCGCGGCCAGGAACATCGGGTCGATCCCGGCGGCGGGCCCGCTGACCGACCTGGACTCCGAGCTGCTGGCCCGGTCCCGGCAGGTGTTCGGCACCGTCGGAGAGCACCTGTCCGCCTCGCGGTTCAAGTTCGCGATCAACGAGGCGATGCGGACGGTGGCCGAGGCGAACAAGTACTTCTCCGAGCAGGCGCCGTGGAAGCTGCGCGAGTCCGATCCGGACCGGATGCGCACCGTACTGCACGTGGCCCTGCAGCTGGTCGACGACGCCAAGACGCTGCTCACCCCGTTCCTGCCCCGCTCCTCCCAGCAGGTGCACGCGATGCTGGGCGGCACCGGGACCTGGTCGGACATGCCGCGGGTGGAAGAGGTCGACGAGGCCGGCGGCCCGTCCTACCCGGTGATCACCGGGACGTACGACGGCGCGGCCCGGTGGGCCTCGGTACCGCTGCGGGCCGGCACCCCGCTGGCCGCGCCCACGCCGCTGTTCACCAAGCTGGACACCTCGGTGGTGGACTCCGAACTCGCCCGGCTTGGCGCATCATGAGCTCGATGGGACCGAACGGGTCGCGGTGACAGCCCCAGTACAGCCCTCGGCGCTACCCCGGCCGGCCCTGGACAGCCACACCCACCTGGACATGATCACCCTCCCGCTGTCTGAGGTGGTCGCGTCGGCCCGGGCGGCTGGCATCGTCCGCATCGTCACTGTCGGCACCGACCTGGAGTCTTCCCGCTGGTCCGCGCGCTGCGCCGACGATCACGACGGGGTCTACGCGGCCGTGGCCATCCACCCGAACGAGACCCAGGCCGTCTCTGCCGAGGTCGGCACGGGCGCCCCGGCGCCCGGTAGTTCCGCCGCCGCCGAGGTGCTGGCCGGGATCGAGGACCTGGCGCGTTTGCCGCGCGTCGTCGCGGTCGGCGAGACCGGGCTGGACTACTACCGGCACCACGCCGAGCCCGAGGTCCAGCGCTGGTGGTACCGCGAGCACATCAAGATCGCCAAGCGGGCCGGCACGGCGCTGATGATCCACGACCGGGAGGCGCACGCCGACGTGCTGCGCATCCTGGAGGAGGAGGGCCCGCCGGACCGGGTGGTGTTCCACTGCTTCTCCGGCGACGTGGCCATGGCCAAGCAGTGCGCCGAGGCGGGCTACGTGATGTCGTTCGCCGGCAACGTGACGTTCGCCAACGCGCAGCCGCTCCGGGACGCCGCCGCGGCCGCCCCGGCCGACCTCATCCTGGCCGAGACCGATGCCCCGTTCCTCACTCCGGTCCCCAACCGCGGCAAGCCCAACGAGCCCGCCCTGACCGCCGACACCCTGCGCTGCCTGGCCGAGGTCAAGGGCCTGGACCTGGCCGGCCTGTGCGACACGGTAACCGCCACCGCCCAGCGCACCTTCGGTCCCTGGTAGCCCCGGTGTCCCGCGGTCCCGGCTCCCGCCTCGGCCCCCGGCCTGCGGTCCACTGCAGCGCCGGCTCCGGGTCCCGTTGCCAACCACGGCAATGTCACATCGCCGTGCACCTGACCACTGCGATGTCACATCGCCGTGGTTCCTCGCGTGGGCGGAACGAGGTGCCGTGGTAGCGGAGGGGGCGGCGGTGCGGCTGCTCACTCCCGGGGATATCAGGGAGCTGGCTCGGCTGCTGGACGTGCGGCCGTCCAAGCGGCTGGGCCAGAACTTCGTGGTGGAGCCGGGGACCGTGCGCCGGATCGCCGCGCTGGCCGCGCTGGAGCCGCAGGACGTGGTGCTGGAGGTGGGCCCGGGGCTGGGCTCGCTTACGCTCGCCCTGCTGGCGGCCGGTGCCGACCGGGTGGTGGGCGTGGAGATCGACCCGGTGCTGGCCGTCGAGTTGCCCCGGACCATCGCCGCCCGGGCGCCGGGGCTGGCGGACCGGGTGGCCGTGGTCGCCGCGGACGCGCTGCACATCGACAGTGGCGATCTGCCCGCCGCGCCGTCGGTGCTGGTGGCGAACCTGCCCTACAACGTGGCGGTGCCGGTGCTGCTGCACCTGCTGGCCGTGCTGCCGTCGCTGCGGCGGGGGCTGGTCATGGTCCAGGCCGAGGTGGCGGACCGGATGTGCGCGCCGCCGGGGTCACGGGTGTACGGCGCGCCGTCGGCGAAGCTGGCCTGGTTCGCGGCGGTCCGCCCGGCCGGGCCGGTGCCGCGCAGCGTGTTCTGGCCGGTGCCGAACGTGGATTCCCGGCTGGTCGCGTTCACCCGGCGGGACAACCCGCCGGCGACCGCGGCGAGCCGCGAGGAGGTGTTCGCGGTCGTCGACGCGGCCTTCCGGCAGCGGCGCAAGACGCTGCGCGCCGCGCTGTCCGGCTGGGCCGGCTCGGCGCCGGAAGCCGAACGGCTGCTCCGGGCGGCCGGTCTCGACCCGGGTGCCCGCGGCGAATCGCTCGATGTCGCGGAGTTCGCCCGGCTGACGGCGTCGCGTCTTTCATCACCACCGGCCGCACCGCGTACGATTTGAGGATCTTGACTGCTCCCCGCCTTGAAGGACGAGGATTCCAGCCCTCACGGGCTGGGGTTCCTGTTTCGTCGGCGACTGCATCCGGGAGGACCCGGAATGTCTGACATCGCCTCCGCAGGCATCGCCCGGGGAACCCCGGGCTACGGCAAGACCTGCCGCAAGGATGTTCTTGGCCGCGTTGATATCCCGGTCGTGCCGGGTGCGGCAGGACGGGCACGTCCAGTGCCTGGCGGAAAGGGAAAGCTGCGCGAGCAGGTGCCCGCACGCCGAGCAGATTTTGGAACTTGGGTACCAACGGCCTGTCACGACCAGCTCGCGGCCGTACCGCTGGCATTTGTAAGTGAGCTGGCGACGGAACTCGCCCCACCCACAGTCCGAGATCGCACGGGCCAGCGTGCGGTTGCGGACCATGCCCGCCACGTTCAGGTCCTCGATCACTATCGTGTCGTGCTCGCGGACCAGCCGCGTGCTGGCGCGGTGCAGGAAATCCTGCCGGGCGCTGCGGACCTTGCGGTGGGCGCGGGCGACCTTTGCCGCGGCCTTGCGCCGGTTCATGCTGCCTGGCTGGCAGCGGGCCAGGCGGCGCTGGTAGCGGGCCAGATTCTGGGCCCTGCGCTGCAGGTGGCGCGGGTTGGCGATCCGCTGCGCGTCGCTGGTGACGGCGAAGTCCTTCACGCCGAGGTCCACGCCGACAGCACGTCCGGTTTGCGGCGGCATTGCGGGAGCGTGGGTGTCGGCGGTGAAGGTCACGTACCAGCGGCCGTCCGGCTCCCGGGAGACGATCACCATCGCCGGGTCCAGCGCGGTCACGTCGATCTTCGGCCATGTCCAGATGAATCGCAGCGGCGCAGCCGTCTTCGCCAGCTGGAGCACGCCTCCGCGCAGAGCGAACGCCGACCGGGTGTAGTGCGCGGACTGCCGGCTGGCCCGGGACTTGAACCGGGGGTAGCGGGCGCGCTTGGCGAAGAACGCGCTGAACGCTTTATGCTGGTGCCGCAGTGCCTGCTGCAGCGGCACGCAGGACACCTCGTTCAGGAATGCCAGCCCGGGTTCCTTCTTCATCGCGGTCAGCGCCCGGTCGGTTTCCGCGTACGAGGCGCCCTGGCGCTCACGGTGCCAGCGGGCGTGGCGCTCAGCCAGCGTCCGGTTCCATACCACGCGGACGCAGCCGAAGGTGCGGTTCAGCACTGCCTGCTGCTCCACATCGGGATATGCCCGGCACCGATACGCTGTCCTCACCTGTACAGAATCGCACACTTTTTCGTAAGAACGGTGGAGGTGCGCCGGCTGTGTCCGCACCCCGCCCTGCCGCTCCGCCTCGCTGGGAACCGGCATCCTCCCTGGCCTGAAGGCCGGGATAGCATTCGGAGGTCATGGTGACCCCAGTGACCGTGCGGGTGCCCGCCAAACTCAACCTCCAGCTCGCGGTGGGTCCGCCGCGTGCTGACGGCTACCACGACCTGGTGACGGTCTTCCACGCCGTCTCCCTGTTCGACGAGATCACCGCGGCGCCCGCCCGGCGTGACAGCGTCTCGGTAAGCGGCGAGGGTGCCGACCGGGTTCCCGCCGACGGGGACAACCTGGCGCTGCGCGCGGTCGCCGCGCTGCGGGCCGAGGTGCCGTCGGCTCCCGGCGTGCACATCACGATCGCCAAGCGGATCCCGGTGGCGGCCGGCCTGGCCGGCGGCAGCGGCGACGCGGCCGCGGCGCTGGTCGCCTGCAACGAGCTCTGGGCCGGTGGCTTCGGCCCGCCGCAACTGGCCGAGATCGCCGCGCGGGTGGGCAGTGACGTGGCCTTCGCGCTGCTCGGCGGGACCGCGGTGGGCCGCGGCCGGGGCGAGCAGCTGACGCCCGCGCTGGCCCCGGCGACCCAGTACCACTGGGTGCTCGCCTTCGCCGACGGGCACCTGTCCACGCCCGAGGTCTACGCGGCGCTGGACCGGCAGCGGGCCCGGGCGGGCGAACAGGGCCCGGCCGGACCGGAGCTGGACCCCGCGCTCATGTCGGCGCTGCGCTCGGGCGACGCCCGGCTGGTCGGCCGGGCGCTGAGCAACGACCTGCAGCCGGCCGCGCTGTCACTGTTCCCGGCGCTGCGCAAGACCCTGGCCGCGGGGCTGGAACTGGGCGCGCTCGGCGCGCTGGTGTCCGGCTCGGGGCCGACCTGCGTGTTCCTGGCCGCCAGCGCGGACCGCGCCCTCGACCTGGCCGCGTCGCTGTCCGGCGCGGGCGTGTGCCGGTCGGTGGCCCGGGCCAGCGGGCCGGCGCCCGGCGCCGCCATCGTCCCCGGCGCTCGGTGACCGGGCCGCTGTGAACCTGATCAGCCTGGAGAAGGCGGCCAAGGCGTTTGCGCACCGCACGCTGCTCGACGGCGTCTCGCTCGGCGTGTCCGCCGGGGACCGGGTCGGGGTGGTGGGCCGCAACGGCGCCGGGAAGTCCACCCTGCTCGGGCTGCTGGCCGGCCGGGTGACGCCCGATTCCGGCCGGGTGGCCATGGCGGCCGGCCTGCGGATCGGCTACCTTCCCCAGGGCGACCAGCTGAGCGGAACGGTCGGCGAGATCGTGTTTCCCGGGCGTGCTACGAACACCCCCTGGGAGGCCGACCCGCGGGCGCGCGCGATCATGACCGAGCTGCTGCCCGGGATCGGCCTGGACGCGCCGGCCGGGCAGCTGTCCGGCGGCGAGCGGCGGCGGGTCGCGCTCGCCTCGCTGCTGGTGGCCGAGCGTGACGTGCTGCTGCTCGACGAGCCCACCAACCACCTGGACATCGAGGCGATCGACTGGCTCGGCCGCCACCTGCGCGACCGAGGCTGCGCGGTCATCGTGGTCAGCCACGATCGCTGGCTGCTGGATACCGTCTGCGAGCGGACCTGGGAAGTCGACCGCGGCCAGGTGCACTCGGGCGAGGGCGGATACTCGGCCTACGTGCTCGCCCAGGCCGAGCGCGAGCGCAGCGAGGAAGCCGCCGAGCGGCGCCGCCGCAACCTGGCCCGCAAGGAACTCGCCTGGCTGCAGCGCGGGGCCCGGGCCCGGACCACCAAGGCGAAGTTCCGGGTCGAGGCGGCCAACGCGCTCATCGCGGCGGAGCCGCCGCCACGGGACAGCGTCGAGCTGACCCGGCTGGCGACCGCCCGGCTGGGCAAGACCGTCATCGACCTGGAAGACGTTACCGTGTCGGCCGGGGACCGCCCGCTGCTGAACCGGGTGACCTGGCGTCTCGGCCCCGGGGACCGGGTCGGGATCGTCGGGGTCAACGGCAGCGGCAAGACCTCGCTGCTGCGGGTGCTCGACGGCGAGGCGACAGGCGGCCCGGGGCTGCACGCGGAGGGCACCATCGTCAGGGGCAAGACCGTGCGGCTGGCCCACCTGTCCCAGGAGCTCGCCGAGCTCGACCCGGACCAGCGTGTCCGTGAGGCGGTGGAGGAGATCCGGCTGCGGATCCAGGTGGGCGACCGCGAGCTGTCAGCGGGCCAGCTGCTGGAACGGCTCGGCTTCACCGCGGAGCGGCAGTGGACGCCGGTCGGCGACCTGTCCGGCGGCGAGCGCCGCCGGGTCCAGATGCTCCGGCTGCTCATGACCGAACCCAACGTGCTGCTGCTCGACGAGCCCACCAACGACCTGGACATCGAGACGCTCACCGAGCTCGAGGACCTGCTCGACGGCTGGCCCGGCACGCTGGTGGTGGTCAGCCACGACCGGTACTTCCTCGAGCGGGTGACCGAGCATGTGGTGGCGCTGCTCGGCGACGGCCGGCTCTGTTTTCTCGGCGGCGGGGTGGACGAGTACCTGGACCGGGTCCGGGCCGCCCGCCGCGCGCCCGCGGCCCGGTCCCCGGCGGCCGGGTCCCCGGCGGGATCCGGCGCGGCAGGATCGGTGGCCGCGGCGGAGCGCGCCGCGCGCAAGGAACTGCAGCGCCTCGAGCGCCAGCTGGACCGGCTGACGGCCCGCGAGGCCGGCCTGTCCGCCGAGCTGGCCGCGAACGCGACCGACTACGAAAAGCTCACCGCGCTCGGCGCCGAGCTGAAGGCCGCCCAGGCCGAGAAGGCAGACCTCGAGGAGCGCTGGCTGACCGTCGCGGCCCAGGTGGATGGCTGAGCTCGACGCCTGATCGCTACCCGGCGGCGTCGAAGGGGGCGAGCAGGATCCGCGTCAGGTCGGCCAGGTGCCTGCGCTCGCCGTCATCCAGGCCCGCCAGCAGCGCCCGCTCCCGGCGCAGCAGCCCGGCCAGGGCGGCATCGACCCGCTCCTGGCCCTGATCGGTGAGGGTGACCAGCACGCCCCGCTTGTCCCTGGGGTCCGGTTCCCGGCGGACGAGTCCCTTGCGCACCAGCCGGTCGATCCGGTTCGTCATGGTGCCGGAGGTGACCAGCGTGGCCCGGAGCAGCGCGCCGGGGGTGAGCTGGAACGGCGGCCCCTGCCGGCGCAGTGCCGAGAGCACGTCGAACTCCCAGGACTCCAGGCGGTGCTCGGCGAACGCGCCGCGCCGTGCGATGTCCAGGTGCCGGGCCAGCCGGGAGATCCGGCTGAGCACCTGCATCGGCTCGACGTCCAGGTCGGGCCGCTGCGCCCGCCACGCGGCGACCAGGTCGTCCACCTCGTCCCGTAGCAGCGGCTCGACGGGGGTCTCGTCGTCGGAGTCCGCCCGTGCCCCCGGCTCGATGCCGGGACCGGCGCGCTGGCCCATTACTAGAGCGTATCTCTTGACGTCAAGACTCGCCCTGCTGTACAAGAAGAACAGGTCAGATACCAAGGAGGCCAGGGGATCATCCCCCGTGGCCTAGTCAGTAACTGTGTCTCTCGGTATCAGAGAAGGATCGACCGCCATGTGGGACGCGGCCCTTTATCTGCGGTTTGGAGGCGAGCGCGCCAGACCGTTCTTCGACCTGCTCGCCAGGGTCGGAGCTGAGCTTCCCGGATACGTGGTCGACATGGGCTGCGGCCCAGGCAACCTGACCGCCCTGCTCGCCGAGCGCTGGCCCGCCGCCACGGTGTGCGGCGTGGACAGCTCGCCCGAGATGATCGAGGCGGCCCGCAGGCTCGTTACGGAAACCGTCCCGCGATCGCCGGCACCCGCCGGCGTCGGCCCGGTCGCGACGAGCCAGGCTCCTGGGTTGTCGTTCATGGTCGACGATGTGCGGCACTGGGAGCCGCAGAGCCTGCCGGATGTGATCATCTCCAACGCGGTGCTGCAGTGGGTGCCCGGCCATCGCGAGCTGCTGGTCCGCTGGGCGGACCGGCTGGCTCACGACGGCTGGCTGGCCATCCAGGTCCCGGGTAACTTCGATCAGCCGTCGCACGCGATCCTGCGCGAGCTGGCGGCCTCGGCCCGGTGGCGCCCGCTGCTGCGGGACGTGGAGCTGAACCGGCAATCGGCCGACCCGGCGGACATCGCGGAGCTGTTGTCCAGGGCCGGCTGCGAGGTCGACGCCTGGGAGACGACGTACGTGCACATCCTGCAAGGTGAGGACCCGGTGCTCGAGTGGTATAAGGGCACCGGGCTCCGTCCCGTGCTGGCCGCGCTGGATGCGGAACGGGCCGGGGACTTTCTCGCCGAGTACGGCACGGAGCTTCGTCGGGCGTATCCACCCCGGCCGTTCGGCACCATTTTCCCGTTCCGCCGCGTGTTCGCCGTGGCCCATCGGCCCGGCTGACGCAGTCATCCCGATTTTTCCCATTGATTTAATAGGGAATCTCTGGCAGGATCGCGGCATGCGCCGTGGCTTGCCTCTCTCGTCAACGCCTGCCTGCCAGCGCGTTCACGCCGGCGCTCCTCTGTTGGCGCCCGGCGTCATGCGATGTCTGGCTGGCTCGCCCTTAACCAGACCAGAACTGACCAGACCAGCCCGGCCCGGACCGCGCCGCCAGCACGTCTGGTCTCTTCGGTTTCGCCTTTCCGCCGGTGCCTGCCGCCGGCGATGTCAACGTGAGGAGAGACGCGAATATGAACACGATGATCCGCCCGGCCGCACCCGCTCGTGTGGCTCCCGGCCAGCTACTCGGCGCCCGGCAGCTGGCCGGCGTGGTGCGGCGGCTGGCGGCAAACCCCGCGGACTGGCTCGGCCGGGTCCGGCTGAACCCCGAAGGCCGCTGGTACGAGCGGATTCACCTCGACGACGGCTACGAGGTGTGGGTGATCAGCTGGCTGCCCGGCCAGGCGACCGGCTTTCACGACCACGGCGGGTCGGCCGGCGCGTTCGCCGTCGTCTGGGGCACGCTGGTCGAGCGCCGGGTGGTCGGCGCCCGCACCACCGGCCAGGTGCTGGCCAAGCCGGTCGGGGCGGGCGGGGCGCGCGCGTTCGGCCCCCGCTATATCCACGACGTGCGCAACGCGGCCGCCGCGTCGGTGGCGGTGAGCGTGCACGCCTACTCGCCGCCGCTGCCGGCCATGACGCGCTACGAGCTGACCCCGGGTGGCCTGGTCGAGCTGGACACCGAAGGCGCGACGGCATGGTGACCGTCCGGCCGTCCGGGGCCCGCACCATCGACGAGATCCTGGCCTCCGCCCGGGCCCGGCTGATCCGCGTGACGCCGCGTCAGGCCTTCGCCGAGTTGTCCGGCGGTGCCGTGCTCGTCGACATCCGGCCGGCCGCGCAGCGCGCGGCGCAAGGCGAGATACCCGGGTCGACGATCGTGGAGCGCAACCACCTGGAGTGGCGCTTCGATCCCTGCTCGGACGCCCGGCTGCCCTGGGTCACCGGGTACGACCACCGGATCATCGTCTTCTGCGTGGACGGGTACACCTCCAGCCTGGCGGCGGCGGCCCTGCTGGACCTGGGACTGCACGGCGCCACCGACATGATCGGCGGATACCGCGCCTGGGTGGCCGAGAGCCTGCCGTCGGCACCCGCCGGCGCCGACACCGTCACGCTGGCGCCCGGTGCCGCCCGGGCGCTAGCGCTCGGCTGAACCCTTCAGCCCCTTCGAGTCCCGTCCGTTCGCGTCTAGCTGGGAGAGGCCGTTCCAGGCCAGGTCGATCAGGTTGGCGGCGACCTCTTCCAGCTTGGGCTTGCGGGCGTCGAGCCACCACTGCCCGGTGAACGCGACCATGCCCACCAGCATCTGGGCGTACAGCGGGGCGAGCTTGGGATCGTGGCCGCGGGAGGCGAGGAAGTCGGCCAGGATGTACTCGACCTGGCCGGCGATGTCGCTCAGCAGCGTGCCGTAGGTTCCCGCACCAGAGCCGGGGTTGGAGTCCCGGACCAGGATGCGGAAGCCGTCGGTGTTCTCGTCGATGTAGCGGAGCAGTGCGACCGCCGCGGCCTCGAATGATTCCCGGGTGCGGGCGCCGCCGAGCAGCGCGGTGGCCATCGTCAGCAGGCGCTCCACTTCCCGGTCGACGACCACGGCGTAGAGGCCCTCCTTGCCGCCGAAGTGCTCGTACACCACCGGCTTGGAGACACCGGCCTGCGCGGCGATCTCCTCGATCGAGGTGCCCTCGAATCCCCGTTCGGCGAACAGGCGGCGCCCGATGCCGAGAAGCTGCTCCCGCCGTTCCTTCCCGGTCATCCTCTTGCGGGTAGACGCATGCGCTTGGGAACTCACCGGTACATCATCGCGACTCCGCGGTCACCGCGCCACGTACACCGGTCGCGCGCCGCGTCATCGATCCGAGTTTCCTCGTGGCCGTGGCGGGCCGCTTGGCGGTGAGCCGCTCCTCGTCCGGCCAGCGCACGTCGTAGGCCCAGCCCAGCTTCTCCAGCGCCCAGATGACCCGCGCGCTGGGGTCGAGCTGGCCCTTCAGCGCCCCGTGCCGGGCGCAGGTGGGGTCCGCGTGGTGCAGGTTGTGCCACGACTCGCCGAACGACGCGATCGCCATCCATGAGACGTTCTTCGACTTGTCGCGCGCCTCGAATTCCGTGCTGCCGAACGTGTGGCAGATCGAGTTGATCGCCCAGGTGACGTGGTGCAGCAGCGCGACCCGGACCAGAGTGGCCCAGAAGAAGGCCGTCAAGGCGCCCTGCCAGGACATTCCCCACAGGAAGCCGATAAGCGGGGGGAGCAGCAGCGAGACCGCGACGAGCCCGGGGAACCAGCCGTCTACCGTCCTGATCCGCCGGTCGGCGAGCAGGTCGGGGGAGAACTTCTCCTGCGAGGTCATGTTCGGGTCGAAGAGCCAGCCGATATGCGCGAAGAGCAGGCCCTTGGACAGCGCCTTCCAGTCGTCCCCGTACCGCCAGGGGGAGTGCGGGTCGCCCTCCTTGTCGCTGTACTTGTGGTGCCTGCGGTGGTCCGACACCCAGGTGATGACCGGTCCCTCGATGGCCAGGCTGCCCGCGATGGCCAGCCCGACCCGCAGGCCGGTCTTGGCCTTGAACGAGCCGTGGGTGAAGTACCTGTGGTAGCCGACCGTCACGCCGAGCCCGGACACCCAGTAGAAGGCCAGCGCGATCAGCACGTCATGCCAGCCCAGGCCCCAGCCCCACAGCAGCGGGATGGCGGCGGCCAGCGCCACCAGCGGGACGGCCACGAACAGGCCGACCAGGAATCGCTGGAACGCCGAGTTCGGTTCCTCGGCCAGGTCCGGCCGGACAGTCCGGGGCGTCCGTGGCTGGGTTCTGGCGGTCGCGATGACGGTTCCCCCGGTGGTCCCGGCGGACACAGGGATGGCCTGGTTCGCGTTGGTGGCCTGGGCCGCGGTGGTGGCCCTGGCCGCGTTGACGGTGTCGGGAGAAGTGGTCATCGTGCTCCTCTGGAACTAGACGAAACGGGCACGAGCGCTTGTACGCTTACGTAACCGTAGCTTACGACACCGTAGGTTCGGCAAGGCCCGCAGAGTGAATTCCTGCAAATAGACCTATGAATTCCGCATGCGCTCCCCGGGTCGCGTCTCATGATGCGAGACACGTCAGCGCTCCGTATCACGCCCGTCACGTCTCGCCGACAATGCCGTCCATGCGTGCCGCACTACCCGCGTGACCCGGACCTATGCGAGGACCGACCGCCTGTCGCACGCCGAACGGCAACCATCAGGTCCGGCGTTCATCATGCTCGGCCGGTGTTCACCGGCCGGGGCCAGGTAAAGTGAGGGCTTGAACTATCCCGGGTGGTCTAACCAGGCAAGACAACGGGTTTTGGTCCCGTCAGATGGAGGTTCAAATCCTTCCCCGGGAGCGGTCCTCAGGCTGCGATCTAATCCGGCGCCGCCGCGGTTCGCGTCACCGCGGAAGCCCATCCTTCGATCTTCCTGTAAAGCACGCAGCTTCGCTTGACATCGACTCGCAGGCATCCGTAGTAGCCGTCTGAGGTGTTCTTCCTCGTCGTCCCGGGGTTGTGCCGCTTCAGGGACGTCTTGCGAAACTGCTCCGGTTGCGCCCCGGTCATGGCCAGCCAGAATCGTTCGGCCGATACCACGTCGGCTGTCTCGTGGATCTGCAGCTGGAACGCCAGATCCGAGCGCGGGATTCCGGCGACGTCCAAGAAGAGCAGGAAAAACGAAATGAGTTCTGGATCGCTGTTCGCGAATGTGACCCGGTCCGCTCGCCGGTGGGGCTTGTTCTTCGCTCCTTCGCACCAGTAAGCGATGGCGCCGGCGATGACGATCTCACGGTCGGTCAGGCCGCCAATGTCGGCGGCGGCCGCTGCGCTGGCCATCGCGCGTCGTGTGGCGCGGACCCGCCGCTCGGCAGTCCAGTATCGGCGCATCCGTTCGGAAGTGCGCCTGGCGCACTCATCCGGGGCTACTCTCGGGGGCCTGGGAAGGTCTCGAACCCACAAGGAGACCGAACTCTTCGAGACACCCAGCCGCGCCACAATCTCCTCATAGTCCAGGCCCTGCAGGCGTAGGTCGCGAGCCTTGGCGTGCAGGTCATCCTTGGCATTGGGCCTACGGGTCCACTCGGGCGGCGGTTCTCCCCGGAGAGCCTCCTGCAGAGCCCCGTTGCCGATCGGGCCAAGGATCTGCTTGATCTGACGGACGGACTTGCCGGCGCGGCGCAGGGCGACAGCCTGCCCACGCAGCTGATCAAAGTGGCGGGGTTTGCTCGTGTTCATTCCGGACACCGCCGCTTGGCGGTCATGACGCCATGCGCCCTGGACTCTGCATAGCCCGGTCCGGCCCGTTCCCGGGGGCAGCGGCTCGTCCCGGAGAAGCTGGTTGAGCGTGTTGTTTCCGATGACGCCAAGGACCTCCTTGATCTGACGGCGGGACTTGCCCTCGCGGCGGAGCCGGACGGCGCGCTCGCGCAGGGCGGTAAGCTCGTGGGAATTGCGCATATTCGAACTCTAGCCCGAATCACTGACATTTCCGGCGGCCCATCCGCCCTCCGCGATGTGCCCTCGTGGCCGCTGGCGCCGCCCGGCCCGGTGGTCCGATGGGGGATGCGTTATAGTTAGTTGACGCCAAGCAAGTTTCTGGTGGTACCAAAGTTACCTATGAGGGCTTAGGCCACATGAATTCACACTCTGGTCAGGGGGGCGCTGGCATGCCCGGTGAGGCCGAGGGCGAAGTGCCCGGGCAGAGCCCCAACGGCGCGCCCGGTCGGCGCGCCCGGTCGCGCGGGGCGGCGCCCGCGGCGACCGCTCCTACTAGAGCAGCCGCCGGGCCGGGTCCGCACTACAAGTGGATCGCGCTGTCCAACACCACGCTGGGCGTGCTGATGGCGACGATCAACCAGTCGATCGTGCTGATCGCGCTGCCGGACATCTTCCGCGGGATCGGGCTGAACCCGCTGAGCCCGGACAACACCAGCTACCTGCTGTGGATGTTCATGGGGTTCCTCGTGGTGTCCGCGGTTCTGGTGGTCAGCTTCGGGCGGCTCGGCGACATGTTCGGCCGCGTCCGGATGTACAACCTGGGGTTCGCGGTCTTCACCGTGGCCTCGATCTTCCTGACCGTCACCTGGCAGCACGGCACCGCCGGGGCGCTATGGCTGATCCTCTGGCGGATCGTGCAGGGCATCGGCGGGGCGTTCCTGTTCGCCAACTCCACCGCGATCCTCACCGACGCCTTCCCGGCCAACCAGCGCGGTACCGCGCTGGGCATCAACTCGATCGCGGCCATCGCGGGCTCGTTCCTCGGGCTGCTGCTCGGCGGCGTGCTCGGTCCGGTCAACTGGCACCTGGTCTTCCTGGTCTCCGCGCCGATCGGGCTGTTCGGCACCGTGTGGGCGTACTTCATGCTCCGCGACATCGGGGTGCGCAAGCACGCCCGGATGGACTGGTGGGGCAACATCTTGTTCGCGGCCGGGCTGGTCGCGATCCTGGTCGGCATCACCTACGGCCTGCTGCCCTACGGCGGGCACCCGATGGGCTGGACCAACCCGTGGGTGCTCACCGCCATCTTCGGCGGGGTGGCCCTGCTGGTGATCTTCGGCTTGGTGGAGACCAGGGTCGCCGAGCCGCTGTTCCGGCTGTCCCTGTTCAAGATCCGCGCCTTCGCCTGGGGCAACCTGGCCAACCTGATGCTGGCGCTGGGCCGCGGCGGCATGCAGTTCATGCTGATCATCTGGCTGCAGGGCATCTGGCTGCCGCTGCACGGGTACAGCTTCAGCCAGACGCCGCTGTGGGCGGGCATCTACCTGGTCCCGCTGACCATCGGCTTCCTGCTCTCCGCGCCGCTGTCCGGGGTGCTGTCGGACCGGTTCGGCGCCAAGGGGTTCACCTGCGGCGGGGCGCTGCTGACCGCGCTGACCTTCTTCGTCCTGCTGTTCCTGCCGGTGAACTTCAGCTACTGGCAATTCGCGCTGATCATCGCGTTCAACGGCTTCGGGTCCGGCCTGTTCGCCTCGCCGAACCGGGCCGAGATGATGAACGCGGTCCCGGCCAACCAGCGCGGCGCGGCCGGCGGCATGATCGCCACGTTCATGAACACCGCGTTCGTGCTGTCCATCGGGGTCTTCTTCTCGCTGATGGTGGCCGGGCTGTCCAGTAAGCTGCCGGGCGCGCTGTCCGGCGGCCTGGTCGCGCAGGGCATCCCGGCGTCGGCCGCGCAGCAGATCTCGCACCTGCCGCCGATCGGGGTGCTGTTCGCGGCCTTCCTCGGGTACAACCCGATGCAGCAGCTGCTCGGCCCGCTGCTCGGGCACCTGCCCGCGGGCCACGCCGCCTACGTCACCGGGCGCCAGTTCTTCCCGCACCTGATCACCGCGCCGTTCCACGACGGCCTCGGGGTCGCGTTCGCGTTCGCGATCGCGGCCAGCCTGATCGCCGCCGTCGCGTCCCTGCTCACCGGCCCCCGCCCCCGGCCGGGCGCCGCGCCCGAGTCGCTCGGCGCCGAGCTGGCCGCGGTGGCGGGCGACGCCGGGATCGAGCCCAGCGAAATCGTCGGGACGGACCTCCGAAGCCAGGAAGCCCAGGAAACCCAGGGAACAGCGGCGCCCGGATCACGGGGAAATGGCCAGTCACCTGCGGTTACGAAGTCCGCCGCGAAGAAACCGGGCTAATCGGGCCGAACGGTTGCGCGCGCCTGTGGCCGTAACCTGCGGAGCGGATCCGGCGGCGGGAACCTTCCGGGCCGTCACCGGACCGGCCATCCGATCATGGCCGCCGGACGGTATCCTGCAGATGAGGGGCGGGTAAACACACGTTCCGTCGCATCCCGGAACCCGAAGCATCCTGACCAGTGCCGGCTGGCGGTTCGGCGGGTTGATCCTTCCGCAGTCCGCAACGGCCGGCGCGCAACCCGAGGAGACTTGCCGCCGTGAGCCAACCTCGCCCGGTCGCTGTCATCGTTCTCGCCGCGGGCGAGGGCACGCGGATGAGATCGCGCATCCCGAAGGTGCTGCATTCCCTGTGCGGTCGCAGCATGCTCGGGCACGCGCTGGCGGCGGCGGCAGGACTCGGCCCGGAGCGCCTCGTCGTGGTGACCGGTCACGGCCGGGACCGGGTCAGCGCCGAGGCGGCCCGGTGTGTCCCGGACGTGCGGGTGGTCGTACAGGACCGGCTGGGCGGCACCGGCCACGCGGTCCGGATGGTAACCGAGGCGCTCGGCGACCTGCCCGGCACCGTCGTGGTCACGTACGCGGACATGCCGCTGCTGCGCACGCAGACGCTGGCCGCGCTGCTTCGTGAGCACGCCGCCGCGGGAAACGCGGTGACCGTGCTCACCGCGCGGGTCCCCGACCCGTCCGGGTACGGGCGCATCATCAGGGACGACGGCGGCTCGCTGGCCGAGATCGTGGAGGATGCCGACGCGACCGCGGCGCAGCGGATCATCGACGAGATCAACACCGGCTGCTATGCCTTTGACGGCGCCCTGCTGGCCGGCGCGGTCAAGCGGGTCGCCACCGGCAACGCGCAGGGGCAGGAGTACCTCACCGACGTGGTGGGCATCCTGCGCAGCGACGGCCACCTGGCCGGAACGGTGCTGGCCGCCGACCCGGCGGAGGTCCATAACGTGAACGACCGGATCCAGCTCGCCCGAGCCCAGCGCGCCTGCAACGGCCGCCTGCTCGAGGAGTGGATGCGGGCCGGCGTCACGATCATGGATCCGTCGTCGACCTGGGTGGACGTGGACGTGACGCTGGCGCCGGACGCGGAGATCCTGCCCGGTACCCACCTGGAGGGACGGACGGACGTCGGGACCGGCGCCCGGATCGGCCCGGACTGCCTGCTCCGGGATACCTCGGTGGGCCAGGACGCGACGGTCCTGTACAGCGTCTGCGAGTCGGCCGAGATCGGCCCCGGCGCGAGCGTCGGGCCGTACGCCCGGCTGCGCCCGGGCACCCGGATCGGCCCGGGGGCGCACATCGGCACCCACGTCGAGCTGAAGAACTCCACCGTGGGCGAGGGCGCCAAGGTCCCGCACCTGACCTACGTGGGCGACGCGGACATCGGCGAGCACGCGAACATCGGCGCGGCCACGATCTTCGCGAACTACGACGGGGTGGCCAAGCACCACACGACGATCGGCTCGTACGTGTTCACCGGCAGCGACACGGTCCTGGTGGCCCCGCTGACCATCGGGGACGGGGCCTACACCGCGGCCGGCTCGGTAATCACCGAGGACGTGCCCCCGGGCGCGCTCGGCATCGCCCGCGGCAGGCAGCACAACTCGGCGGGATGGGTGGAACGGCTGCGGCCAGGCACGGGATCGGCCGCGGCCGCCGCCCGCGCCCGCCGGGCCGCCCAGCCCGAAGGCGGCGGGCCGGAGGCACCCGCCGCGGACGAGGAGGACAAAGGGGTCGACGGGATCGAAGGGGCGCAGGACAGGTGACCGAGATGATGCCGTCGGGCGGGAAGAAGATGCTGCTGGTCTCGGGCCGCGCCTTCCCGGAACTGGCCGAGGAGGTGGCCGCGTGCCTGGGCATCAAGCCGACCCCGACCAAGCTCTTCGACTTCGCCAACGGCGAGATCTTCGTCCGGTTCCTGGATTCGGTCCGCGGCTGCGACGTGTTCGCGCTGCAGAGCCACACCTCGCCCATCAACGAATGGATCATGGAGCAGCTGATCATGGTCGACGCCCTCAAGCGGGCCTCGGCCAGGCGTATCACGGTGGTGACGCCGTTCTTCGGCTACGCGCGGCAGGACAAGAAGAACCGGGGCCGGGAACCGATCTCGGCCCGGCTGATGACCGACCTGTTCGCCACCGCTGGCGCCAGCCGGCTGATGGCGGTCGACCTGCACACCGCCCAGATCCAGGGCTTCTTCGACGGCCCGGTCGACCACCTGTTCGCGCTGCCCATCCTGGCCAGCTACCTCGAGAAGAAGCTCGACCTCAGCCAGGTCACCGTGGTCGCGCCCGACGCCGGCCGGGTCCGGGTCTGCGAGCGGTGGACCGACCGATTGGGCTGCCCGCTGGCCATCATCCACAAGCGGCGTGACCCGGACGTCGCCAACCAGGTCCGGATGTTCGAGGTGGTCGGCCAGGTGGCCGGCCGTACCTGCATCCTGGTGGACGACATGATCGACACCGGCGCGACCATCGCCAAGGCCGCGGACGCCCTGTTCGAGCAGGGAGCGGACCGGGTTATCGCCACCGCCACCCACGGCGTGCTGTCCGGCGCGGCCGTGGACATCCTGAAGAACTCCAGGATCAGCGAGGTCATCATCACGAACACGCTCCCGGTACCGCAGGAGAAGCGGTTCGACAAGCTCACCGTGCTGTCCATCGCGCCGCTGCTGGCCCGGGCGATCAACGAGGTGTTCAGCGACGGCTCGGTCACCAGCCTGTTCGATGGCCAGAGCTGAGCCGCCGCCCGGCCCCAAGGCCCCAGCACCGGGAGACCGTCGTCCCCGCCCCCGCCAGAGGCGCGAGGACGACGGTCACGCGACGGCGCCGGGCGGTCCTGGCCACGAGGCCGGTCCCTCCCTCCCCTGCCAGGGACCAGGACCGCATTTCCGCCGCGCCCACCCCGCTAGGCGAGACGGCGGTCAGGGCGCCCGGTCGGACGACGCCCCCGTTGCCGTCCGGCGCAACTGCCCGACCGCAGGTTCCGGTGCCGACGGGACTCATGATGGGGCCGCCGGTTTACGCACCGATTGAGGCGTGGTTAAGTGAAGGCTCTGACGGCCGACCGTCTAGCCGGAGGCGAGTGATCCCGGGTAATGATGAGGTTCCGGCTGCTCGGGCCGGTTGAGGTCCGGGCCGGGGAAGACTGGCGGGGGATCGGGGCCCCCAAGTGGCGTTCCGTGCTGGCCGCACTGCTCATCCACCCCGGGCAGATCGTCTCCGCCGACACGCTGATCGGCGAGCTCTGGCGAGATGAGCCGCCGGCCCGGGCGGCCAACCTGGTCAGCATCTACGTGCTGCGGCTGCGTCGGCTGATGGACGACCCCGACGGGCACCTGCTGGTCACCCGGGCCCCCGGCTACCTGCTGCGGGTGGCCGGGGACGACACCGACGCGCTGCTGTTCGAGGCCATGGTCCGGGATGGCAGGCGGGCATTCGCCGGCCGGGACTTCGAGGGGGCGGCCAGCCGGCTGAGGCAGGCCCTCGGTCTGTGGTACGGCCGGCCGTTGGCCGACGTCCCGCCGACGCCGCTGGTCGAGGCGGAGGCCGAACGGCTCTCCGAACTCCGCCTCAGCGCCGACGAACTGCGGATCACGGCCGAACTCGCCCTCGGCGGGCACGACCAGGCCGTCGCGGAGCTGCGTCGGCTGCTGGCCGACCATCCGCTGCGGGAGGGCCTGTGGCTGCTGCTGATGCGTGCCCTGGACGGCGCCGGGCGGCACGCCGAGGCACTGGAGGCCTACGGGCAGGCCCGGGACGCCATCTCCGGGCAGCTGGGCGTCGACCCCGGTGCCGAACTGCGCCAGCTGCACGCCGACCTGCTGGCCAAGGACACCGCCGCCCCCGTCGGCGTCATCACGGCCGGTACTGTGCTAGCCCCCGGGGGGACGACCCCCCCGAGAACCCCCCCGCGCTTGGGGGGGCGGCCCGCCCCCCCAAACCCCCCTGGCCCGGCGCAGCTGCCGGCCGACGTCGCCGATTTCACCGGCCGCGACGAGCAGGTGAAGCACCTGTGCGACCTGCTATCGGGCACGGGCGCAAGCGGCGATCCCGGCGCGGTCCGTATCGCCGTAGTGGCCGGCGCAGGCGGGCTGGGCAAGACCTCGCTGGCCGTGCACGCCGCGCACCGCGTCCGCCGCCGGTTCCCCGACGGCCAGCTGTATGTCGACCTGCTCGGCGCCACCGCGGCCGCGCTCCCGCCCGGCGACGTGCTGGCCAGGTTCCTGCGCGACCTGGGGGTGGACGGCAAGGACATCCCGGTGGACGAGGCCGAGCGCGCGGCCAGGTACCGGACCGTGCTGGCCGGGCGCCGGATGCTGGTGGTGCTGGACAACGCGCGCGACGCGGCCCAGGTCCGGCCGCTGCTGCCGGGCTCCGCGTCGTCCGCGGTGCTGGTCACGACGCGGAACCGGATGCCCGACCTGGCCAGCACCAAGCTGGTCGACCTGAACGTGCTCGACGACGACGAGGCGCTGAAGCTGTTCGTCAAGGTGGTGGGCGAGGAGCGGGCCGCGGCCGAGCCCGAGGCCACCGCCGAGCTGCTCGACGCGTGCGCCGGCCTGCCGCTGGCCATCAGGATCTGCGCGGCCCGGCTGGTCACCCGCAGCGGCTGGACCATCCGGGCCATGGCCGGGCGGCTCACCGACCAGCACCGCAGGCTGGACGAGATGCGCGCTGGCGACCTCGCCGTCCGGGCCAGCTTCGAGGTGAGCTTCACCAGCCTGCCCCCCAGCACCGACAAGCAGGGCATCGACCCGGCCCTCGCGTTCCGCCTGCTCGGCCTGTGGCAGGGTCCCTCGATCTCGGCCGCCGCCGCGGCCGCCCTGTTCGGCGTCCCGGAGTACTCGGCCGAAGACGCCCTCGAGATGCTGGTCGACACGCACCTGCTGGAATCGGTGGCTACGGACCGGTACCGCTTCCACGACCTGCTCCGGGTCTACGCCGCCGAACGGGCCGAGGCCGACCTGCTCGCGGCCGAGCGGGACGCCGCGCTCACCCGCCTGCTCACCTGGTACCTGCGCACGGTTGACGCCGCCGCGGCCGCGGTGGCACCGCCGAACCGCTACCACATGCCGCTGGACGTCCCGCAGGACGCCGCGGCGCTCGTCTTCCCCGGCGCCGACGAGGCCCTCGCCTGGTACGACAGCGAGCGCGCCAACCTGGTCGCCGCCACCCGCCAGGCCGCGGGTTCCGGCCGGCACGAAATCGCCTGGCGGCTGCCGGCTCCGCTGTTCCTGGTCTTCAACAGCCGCGGGAACTGGGCGGACTGCATCGCCACGCACCGCATCGCGCTGGACAGCGCCCGCCAGGCCGGCAACCGTCAGGGCGAGGCCTGGGTGCTGAACAACCTCGGCAACGCTCTCGGAGTGACTCGCGATACCGAAGGCATTGGCCATCTCGAGCGGTCGCTGGCCATCCGGCGCGAGATCGGTGACCGGGCCGGGGAAGCGCAGGCGGCGAACAACCTGGCGGATGCCTATCAGCGGCTCGGGCGGGTAGCCGAGGCTCTTGACCTGTACCGGCGTGCGCTGGAGCTGAACCACGAGGTGGGAAACCAGTACGGAGAGGGCGTCACCCTGGTCAACGTGGGATGGACGCTGCTCGACCTCGACCGCGCCGGGGAGGCCATCGACCCGCTCCTGCAGGCCCGGCGGACTTTCGCTGAGGTCAGTTATCTGGACGGCGCGGGCTACGCCCTGCACATCCTAGGCCGTTGCTTCCTGTCGCTGGGCCGGGACGCGGAGGCGCTGAGATGCTTGCAAGAGGCGCTGACCAGCCACCGCGCTACCGGCAACCGGCGCAGGCAGGCGGCGACCCTGCGGTCCCTTGGCACGGCACAGAGCCGTGTCGGCCAAGCGGCCGAGGCCCGCGAATCCCGGGACCAGGCCGTCGCGATCTTCACCGAGCTCGGCGACCGCGCCGAGGCGGATGAGGTCCGCGCCGAGCAGGCGGAACCGGGCATTTCCTGAGATTCCGGTAACGATCATGCGGGGTCGATACGATGCTGCGCGACTCCCCCCGCACGCATCCTTCTGGCTCGGGGGCCTGGAAAGGGAAAGGACCATCATGGGGAATGTAGCCGTCGCCGAGGAACTCGCGGGCCGCGACGAACTCGACGAGCTCTACCGGCTGGACGCGAGCGAAAGCGATCCCGAGGACGAGCCCGACGACGAGGACCAGGGCGACGAGGACCAGGGCGACGAGGACGAAGACGGCGAGGGCATCAAGCCCAAGGGCATGCCGCAGGGCTGACCGGCGCCCTGTCACCGAAACTGCGCCACGATGAACCGGGCGGGTGCGGATCGATGGATCCGCACCCGTTCGGGTTCTCGGCTACACTTCGTACTCGCATCGCACGTTGAGACGAGGAGACAGTACCGTGCCCGAGGTCAAGATCGCCGCCGAGGCTCGCACCGAGTTCGGCAAGGGCGCTGCGCGCCGCAGCCGCCGCGAGGGCAAGGTGCCGGCCGTGCTCTACGGTCACGGGACCGACACCCGCCACCTGACCCTGCCCGGGCACGCCCTCATGCTCGCGCTGAAGACGCCGAACGTGCTGCTGCGCCTGGAAGGCCTGAAGAACGGCAGCGAGATCGCCCTGCCCAAGGCGGTGCAGCGGGACCCGGTCCGGGGCTTCCTCGAGCACGTCGACCTGATCCTGGTCCGCAGCGGCGAGAAGGTCACCGTCGAGGTGCCGATCCGGGTGAGAGGCGAGATCACCCCGGGCGACAGCTTGCTCAACCAGCTGCTGGTGCAGATCCCGGTCGAGGCCGACGCCACCAACATCCCGCAGGGCATCGACGTGGACGTCGAGGGCATGGACATCGGCGACTCCGTTCACGCCAGCGACCTCAAGCTGCCGCAGGGCGTCACCCTGCAGGTCGAGCCCGACACCCTGGTCCTGGCGGTCATCGCGCAGCAGGCGGCTGAGGAGCCCGAGGCTGAAGAGGCCGAGGGTGAGGGCGAGGTGCCCGAGTCGGTCGATAGCGCGGCGGCTGAGGCGAGCGGCAGCAGCGACGAGGAGCAGGCCGGCTGACCGCAGAACGCTGGATCGTCGCCGGGCTCGGCAACCCGGGGCCGGAGTACGCGGGCAACAGGCACAACGTCGGGCAGATGGTGACGGCGTTGCTGGCCGGCCGGGTCGGCGCGCGGTTCAAGGCGCACCGGTCGGGCAGCGACATCGCCGAGGGGCGGCTGGCCGAGGTTCCGGTCACGCTGGCCCGGCCGCGTTCCTACATGAACCTGTCCGGCCGGCCGGTTGCCGCGCTGACCGCGTTCTACAAGATCCCGCCGGACCGGCTCGTGGTCATCCACGATGAGCTGGACATCCCGTTCGGCACGCTGCGCCTCAAGCTCGGCGGCGGCGACAACGGGCACAACGGGCTCCGCTCGATTACCCAGGCGCTCGGCACCCGCGACTACTACCGGGTCAGGTTCGGCATCGGCAGGCCGCCGGGCCGGATGGACCCGGCCGACTACGTGCTGCACGATTTTTCCGCCGCCGAGCGCAAGGACCTGCCCTTCTTCATCGACCGCGCCGCCGACGCCACCGAGGCGCTGATCGCCAGGGGCCTGGCAGGCGCGCAGAACACCTATCACGAGGAGCTGCCCGGATGACCGGCGACGATCACGTGCTCGCCCGCGACCTGGCCGGCCAGGCCGGCCAGCGGCTGCTCGGACTGCGCGCCCAGGGTGGCGACCCGGACGTGCTGCGCAAGGCCGGTGACCGGCTATCGCACGAGTTCCTCACCGCCGCGCTGGCCGCCCTGCGGCCCGGCGACGTGGTGCTCTCCGAGGAGGGCGCCGACAACCCCGCGCGGCTCGGTGCGCGCCGGGTCTGGATCGTCGATCCGCTGGACGGCACCAGGGAGTTCGGTGAGCCGGGCCGCACCGACTGGGCCGTCCACGTGGCCCTGTGGGAAAAGGGGGACGTCAGTGGCCCAGGCGACCTCACCGCAGGCGCCGTCGCCCTGCCGGCGCAGGGCACGGTCCTGTCCACGCTCGAGCCGCGGGCTCCGCTGCCCGGGGGCGCGGCGTCCGGCCGGATCCGCATCGTGGTGAGCCGGAGCAGGCCACCCGGCTTCGTTCGGAATATTTCCGGTCTTATTGATGCTGAATTGGTTCCCCTGGGGTCAGCCGGAGCTAAGGTGGCGGCCGTGGTCTGCGGCGAGGTCGACGCGTACGTGCACGGCGGCGGGTTCTACGAGTGGGACACCGCCGCCCCGGTCGCGGTCGCCCGCGCGGCCGGCCTGCACGCGTCCCGCATCGACGGGTCGGCCCTCGCCTATAACCAGCCCGACCTGCTGATGCCGGATATCCTGGTCTGCCGGCCCGCGGTCGCGGGCACGCTCCTGCAAGCGATCCGGGAAGTCACCAATGCGCCCTGACTACCAGATGTCCCAGCTCGACGTGCTCGAGGCCGAGGCCATCCACATCATGCGTGAGGTCGCCGCCGAGTTCGAGCGGCCCGCCCTGCTGTTCTCCGGCGGCAAGGACTCGATCGTGATGCTGGCGCTGGCCGAGAAGGCGTTCTGGCCGGCCCGCATCCCGTTCCCGGTGATGCACGTGG
>Ga0335081_10003788_pt1 | contig 23810 bp, 15 predicted proteins | sample Lox_Sample_35_FD_206713 | JGI IMG/M metagenome (GOLD analysis project Ga0335081, IMG submission 206713) | Soil microbial communities from Loxahatchee National Wildlife Refuge, Florida, United States - Lox_Sample_3.5 | ecosystem: Environmental > Terrestrial > Soil > Wetlands | place: USA...
CCCAGGTGGAACTCGGCTACGACTACCGGGTCGACCGGCGCCGCAGCACGGCCGCGGTCATCATCTCACTAGCCGTGGCGCTCGGCACCGGCCTGCTGCTCGCGGCGGTCACCATCCCGGTCGCGTCGGCGGGAGCCGCCAGGCACTACCGGTGGTTCCTCGCCGCCGCGCCGCTCGTCGCCGTCTGCCTTGCACCGCCGGTCCTTCGGCGGCTGCTGCAGGTGGCGCTGCGTCTCGCCAGGAGGCCGCCGCTCGAGCGGCTGCCTAGCTCCCGCGGCCTGCTGATCGCCGTGGGCTGGACGATGCTCGGCTGGCTGCTGTGGGGTACACAGGCATGGCTGCTGATCGGCGACCTGGCCGGCCACGGCCTCGCCACGGCGGCGCTCTCGGTCGGCGGTTACGCCCTCGCGTGGTCGGCTGGGCTGGTGCTCGTACTGTTCCCTGGCGGCATCGGGCCGCGCGAACTGGCGTTCGTCCTCGTGCTCGCCCCGATTCTGCCGCGCGGCTCCGCGCTGCTCGTCGCGCTCGTCTCGCGGCTGGTCATGACCGCGAGCGATTTCGCCTGGGCGGGCACCGGGCTGATCATAGGCAGGTTGACCAGGCACTCGCGCGCCCAGGCGGCCGCGAGCCCGCGGCCGGCCATCGGGCACCCCGTCGGGCACCGCTGGCCGATGCCGGTCCGGCCAGCCGAGGCGGCGGGGCTGCCGGTCGCGTCGGTCCAGGCCCGTGGCGATGCCGGGCCAGGCGAGATCGACGTCGACGGCAGTGCCCGATGAGGCCTGCCGGCCCAGGCCGCCGGCGTGCGGCCCGGGCCCTGTCAGTACTCCTCGGCCTCTTCGACCGGTTCCCGGCGGGAGGTCAGCACCAGGAAGATCCCGAGCGCCAGCAGGATCACGCCCAGGATCCCGCCGATCAGCGGGACCGTGACCGTCGCCACGTTCAGCAGGTTGACGTCCTTGTTCACGGTGTTGACCGCACTGCGCACAGTCGCCGGCGTGGTGGACAGCGTGCCGTCGAGCACGACGAGCCGCTCTGTCCCGGCGCTGTCGCGCAGGCCGATGTGCTGGCTCTCGGTGACGGCGATCGGGACTCCAGTCCTCGGGTTGACCCAGTCCGTCTCGGTCCCCTGGTAGTACTCGCCGAGCGAGACCGACGCGGCCTTGCTCCCGATCAGGGAACCCGGGACCTGCTGCGTCCCGACCTTCGTAGGCGGGATCTGGGTGACGAACTTGTACGTCGACATGCCGTCGATGGTGCCCTCGCCGGAGTAGCGCGCCGTCACCGGCTTGAGCAGAACCGCGTTGAAGACCTGGTAGTTGTGCTGCTTGGTGCCGAGCGGGTAGAGCACGCCGAGACCCGACATGTGCACGTGGGTGTCGCCGCTGACCGCGGTGCCGCAGCAGTTGATCAGCTGTCCGGTCTTCCGGTTGAAGGCCAGGCGCCTCGTCGAGTACTGGAAGGTCTGCTTGTTGGTGACGTCATAGATGTAGGTGAAAACGTTGTACACGGCCCTGGTCGAGGTGCCGGCGGCGCCGTCCCCCTCGGTCGTGTTCGTCACGCGCATCGTCACGCCGGACAACTCGGTCAGCTTCGATGTGTTGAAATACGACACGTCGTGGCCAATCAATGTCGTAACCGTGTACGTGTTCACGGGAAACTTGACGGCTGCGTCGGAAACATAGAAGCGCAGCAGTAGGGCGAGCGCGACGAGGAACATGCCCAGACCGCTCAGCACGGTCCCGACCAACCGACGCATCGATCCTCCCGGACTGCCGCCGCGAGCGGTCGGCTTGGCTATCTTTGTGGTAGTTGGCATGGCACTGGTCAGTAGGTGAGATTAGCGGTAAACGTGGAAGCATGGCTATAGCTGATCCGGCGTCCGCGAATGTCGCGGCGGCGGTGCCGGGCGGCATCAGGAGAGCCAAGTCAGGCACGGCATCCGAGCACCAGAATGCGCTGGACGGCCTGCGCGCGATCGCGGCTGCGGCGGTCCTCATCGCCGACGTCGCAGGCGCCACCGGATTCGCGTTCAGCGGGTCACCGGCGTCCTGGGCGGCAACCCGCGGGGACGTCGGCGTACCGATCTTCTTCGCGCTGTCCGGTTTCCTGCTCTACCGGCCGTGGGCTGTCGCCGCCCTGGGCCAGACGACAGCACCCGGGCTAGGCGGGTACCTGCGGCGGCGGGCCCTGCGCATCCTGCCCGTTTACTGGATCGTGGTGGCGGCGGCGCTTGTGTTGTTCAGCGCCTCTCATATCCGATCCGCGTGGACATGGGCGCAGTACCTGCTCCTGCTGCAGAACTACGATCCGCACCCGTGGTGGGCGGGCACCGCAGCCGCCGGGCTCGGCCAGGTGTGGAGCCTCCCGGTGGACGCGTCGTTCTACGTCCTGCTTCCGCTGCTCGCGGTGCTGCTCGCCGCGGTGGCCGGACGCGGCCAGGCCGATACCGGCGCGCGGGCGCGCCGCTTGCTGGCAGGCATCGCTGTACTCGGCCTGTCTTCCTATGGCTTCCTCGTCCTGGCGTACCGGCCCGGCGCGGCGATGCCATGGCTCGGAATCACCCTGCCCGCATTCCTGAGCTGGTTCGCGGTCGGTATGGCGCTCGCCGTCGTCGCCTCGTGGGCGGATGCCGATGGCGAGGACGGCCCGGTCCGCACGTTCGGCCGGACCGTCGCCTCCTCGGCGCTGCCCTGTCTGCTGATCGCCGTCGTGCTGTTCGTGATCGCTGCGACCCCTGTGGCCGGGCAGGAAGGCATCGGCATACCCGGCCTGTGGCAGGCGGAGATCAAGACGCTCCTCTACACCGCTATCGCCGTCGCGGTGCTTGCTCCCGCCACCTGCCAGCAGATGGCTGTTACCCGCGCTTCCGCCTGGCTCGGCCATCCGGTGATGAAATTCCTCGCCAGGATCTCCTACGGCGTATTCCTGTGGCAGGGCATCGTGATTCTGGAACTGTTCCAGTTCTTCCATTTGAAGCAGGCACTTGAAGGCGGCACGTTCACCACCCTGGGCAGCGTGGTGGTCCTCGTCGCCGTCGCGCTGGCAACCGGGGTGACCGCGACGGCGGGCTACTACGTCGTTGAGCGTCCTGCCCTCATCCTCGCCCACCGGAACGGCAGCCGCAGGTCCGGCACGGACCGGGCCGGACCGCAGCCGGGTCAGGCCGGAGGCTGAGCACCGGTCGGCGGCTGAGCACCGGTCGGCGGCTGAGACTCGCTCGCGGCAGCGGCCAGCCGGGGGTGCCGCGGCATGGCGGCTCGCTCCCCGACGACCAGCGCGGCCAGCAGCCTGGCCACCACCACCAGGCACAGTGCCTGGGGAAGCGTGCCAGTCAGGAACGCGCCGAGCGCGGCCAGGCGCCCGTCAAGCGGAAGGTAGCGCCCGAGGATGCCGAGCGCCGCGACAGCGAGCATCAGGCCGGTGATCAGCCAGGGGCTGGTGAATAGTGCCGGCATATAGCGGATCCGGCCGTACAGCAGCGCCACCGCGAAGGCCGTCGTCGCCGCGGGCAAGATCAGCGCGCCGGGAACCCCGCCGAACGACAGCCCGGCCGCTGCGACCAGCGCCAGCGCGACCAGGCGGACATCGGGCTCCTTCAGCAGCCACGGCAGGCTCGCGACCTGCTGCTGCTCGCTCGCCGCCGTCTGCCCGGTCGCCGCCTGATGTGCGGCCCAGGCCGTGGCCAGCCCGCGCGGCCGTCGCCGCCGCCACGGCGCGATGGCCACCAGCATGACCAGGCCCAGGGCGGCCAGGCCGCTGAACAGGCTCAGCCGGTAGCCAGCGTCGGGCAGATAGGTCATCGTCACCAGGCCGGACGTGCCCGCCGGCAGCAGCCAGCCCTGGCGCCATCCGTCCAGCCTGACCGGCCGCAGCACCCGCCGACCGATGGCCGCCTGCCAGCCGTGGTTGAAGTTCTGGTCGACCACTAGGTACGAGGATCGGGCCGCCTTGACCCGTACTACCCGCTTGGCCGGCCCCCAGCGAAGCACGGAAGCGGACATGGGCCGGGCGTTCGGCACGCCCCCCAGGCCGGCAGTGCCCGGCTGGTCGAAGATCGCGGCCTGGATGTCGAAACCGTCCCGGCTCGGCTCGACGAGGCGGTTCAGCCCGCGGGCTACCGTCACCGGCGCGCAGGCGGAGAACTTCATCGGCCGGCCGTCGAGCAGCGCCGCGAACGACCCCGATACCCGGGTGGGCACGGATCGCCCGTCCAGGCTTATGTTCGGCCCGAAACCGCAGCGGAGCCGGAACGGCAGAGCGCCCGCCGAAGCGAGCGGAGGCACGCCGGGAATCGTGACCTCGCTGACCTGCAGCGGCAGGGCGGCCGGGGTGAAGGTAAGAGTGATGCGGTTGGTCCGCATCGGCCAGAAACGCAAGGTCGCTCTCGCTCCGTCGAGCCAGCCGCTGCGGATCTGCCCGCCGGACCCGGCGACCTGCACGAACAGCGACCCCGCGGCTCCGGCCGGCCTGGTGATTCCCAGCTTGGCGATCTGCCTGGCCCGATGCCAGCGAACCGTGAGCCGCGGATGGGCATCGTTAGCGCCGGCCACCCAGGTCGTGGCCGGGTTGCCGTCGAACGCGGACTCTGCCTGGTCCTGCGGGTCGGTGGTGTATGCGGAGGACGCCGACACCCGCGGCTGGCCGCGTCCGACCCACGCGTACCGTTCCACCAGTTGCGTGCTGACAAGCACGGCCGTCCCGGTCAGCCGCATCTTGACTGCGCGCGCCGCGTAGAAGGAGTGATCGAAGCCGTACTGCTCCTCGGTTGGCCTCTCAAGCTGCGGTGAGCAGACCCAGCGGATCGAGGTCGCCATGCAGCCTGGCCACATCGGCTCAGCCTTGGACAGCACGTACGAGGCCGGGTCGCCGCCGCCTGGCAGCGGCACCCGCGGCGCGAGTATCGTCCGGCTGGCCGATACCCCAGGCACGGCGATCTCGGCGATGCCGACCTGGGTGCCGGGAGCGCCTGGCCACTTCGTCCTGGTGATCGTGATGCGGAGCCATCCGGTCGGCCCGGCCGGAACCCGGAGCACCTGGTACCGCGCGGTCGGCCGCACCGCCTCAGTGAGCGCGCCGGCCGCGGTGGCGACGGTGACCTGCGTCACAGTCGGCCCGACCGCGGCGCTGTCGGCGAAGGCGACGCTGATCCTCCCCGGATCGAGCAGCCGGCCGAACGCGAGCCTGATCCACTGGCCGACCGGGCCGGTCAGTCCGCCGGACTCCCACATCGTCCGCGGGTCGCCGTCCACGGCGGCGAACGGGAGCCGGCCCGTGGCGCTCTGGCCGGGCAGGGCATTGAGCCCTGCGGCCGACGACGACGACGTGACGCCGGCGATGCCGTAGTAGCGGCTCACGGTCAGGTACCTGAGCCAGCTCGGCTCGGTGAAGTCGTCGGCCGCCGCGAGCGTGCGGGCCGGATCCGACCTCGTGAGCGTCGGAGAATAGTCGATCCTCAGTTCGCCGAAGTTGCGCACCCGGCGGCGCAGCGAGTCGGTGACGACCGCATGGCTGACCGGCAGGCCAGGCGAATCGGCGTTCAGCAGCATCGGCCCGCCGCCCAGCAGCCCCGCGTCGGCCAGCGAAAGCAGCGCTTCCGGCCCCCCGTAGAGCCGTAGCGTTCCGGCGGCTGGCTGGACGGTGACGACCGGCTGCGCGCCGTGCACCCGGTAGATCTCGACGGCCGGGTACGGCGCATCGAAGGCGGAGACCGCGTTGTCCGGTGCGAAGCGGCCGACCGGACCGCCGAACGACGCGACCCGGACGATGCCCGGCGACTCCGCGAGCGCCTGGTGGATCCTGGCGGGCCAGGCACCGAGGAGATCGGACCTGATCAGGTCGTTCCGTACCACGATGTACTTGACGCCCATCCTGGCGAGCACCTCGGCCAGCCCCGGCGAACCCTGGCCGGCCGACATGTCCTCGTCGATCGCGGCGAGCAGCCGCTGGTTCCCGACCGAGCCGATGGTGCCGAGCTGCCTGCTGGCCCAGTCACCTTTGAACAGCGCCTCGAGCACGTCGTCCATCGGCCGGCCCCACAGGTATTCGCCGAACCTGGCGCCTGGTACCGCGAGCACCGCCTGCCTGCCCGCGTGCCGGTTGAGCCATCCGGCGGCCCGCTGCCAGTAAGCCGGGATAGCGGGGAAGTCACCGGGCGCGGACAGGCCGCCGACCAGGGCGGGAAGCGCTAGCGCGGCAATAGCGCCCGCGGTCACCACGCCCATGGCCTTGCGCCAAGCGCGGACGCCGATCGTCGCCAACAGGTGCGCCAGCCCGAGCGTGACCGGCAGCCGGATGAACGGATCGAACTTGTGTAGGTTCCGGAGCGGGGCCAGCGGCCCGTTCAGCAACTGGTCGACAGGGCCGGCGAACGGGTCGCCAAGCCCGCTGAAGTAGCCGGCGGTGACGATCAGCACGCCGACGATGAGCAGGCAGAGCAGGTACCTGCGGGCCGGGAGGCTGCGTCGCAGCAGTCCGGCCAGCCCGAGCCCGGCCACCAGGCCGGTGAGGATCGTCGGGATCGCGCCGGTAGCCAGAGTGAAAGCCACTGGCCACCAGGGACGGCCGTTGACTGCCAGGTAGCCGAGCCAGTCCTCGGTGCCGCGCAGGGTGTTGCTGAGGCTGGTGACCGAAGTGGTGACGGCGGCGCTCTCGGTGTACGGGAGGAACGAGACGCCGTACCTGCCGAGCAGCAGCAGCGGATAGGACCACCAGAGCGTAGCGAGCGCAACCGCGGGCGCCCACCAGGAGAAGACCCGCCACGCTCGCGCCGCCCGCGGCGCGGTGAGCAGGTAGATCGCCGCGGCCAGCAGCACGACGACGACGGACGAGGCGTTGTTGCCGCTGCACAGCGCCACGGCGACCGCCGATCGCGCGGCCGCGCGCACCCGATCGCCCAGGCTCGCGGTGGCGGCCTGCTGGACCACTGTGACCAGCGGGAGCAGGACCCACGGCAGCATCGCCGCGGGGAGGAACTCTGCGGATACCACGCCGAGCAGGGTCAGCCCCTTGGGCGCGAGCGCGTAGCCGAAGCCGGCGGCGAGCCGCGTAGCCGGCGTACCGATGCCGAGCCGGGAGGCGAGCCGCACCGTGCCGAGGAAGGCCGCCACCGCGACCGCGGCGATCCACAATCGCTGCACCACCCAGGGAGCCAGCGCGATCAGCTTCCCTGCGACGAAGAACGGTCCCATCGGGAACAGGTAACCGGCGGCCTGGTCTTGCAGCTGACCGAACTGGGCCGGGTCCCATAGGTGCATGGCGCGCTGCAGGAACCCGAGCGGGTCGACCGCCAGGTCGAGCTTGGTGTCGGCGACGATGTTGCCTGGCCGGTCGACGAACGCGAGCATGACCAGCGCCAGGCCGCAGGCGATCAGCCAGATCCGGCCCTGGAGCCGGACGTCGATGGCGGGCCGCCCGGGCGGGCGCGCGCCCCCGGATCGCGGGAGCCCGGATCGCGGGAGCCCGCCGGGCGGGCGTTCAGCTTCGCTCAGCGCCGGCTCAGCCCGCCCGCGTGTCTCGATCATCCGTCGCCGCCAGGTGCCGCGGCAGCCACCACGGCGTCGCCGGGTGCTCTGACGCCGGGTGCTCTGGCGCCGGGCCCGCCGGGGCCGGCGATCAGGTCCGCCAGCCAACCGGCGCTGGCGTCCCAGTCGAACCGCGCCGCCCAGGCTCGGCACGCGGCGGCGATCTCGGCGCGGCGCTTCGGATCGGCCAGTTCCTTGATCGCCCGCTCGACGACGTCCTCTATGAGCTCGTCAGAGCGGACCAGCCATCCTGTCTCGCCGTCCCTGACGGCATCGCGCAGCCCGTCGACGTCGTAGGCGACGGTGGGCACGCCGAGGGCGGCGGCCTCGAGCACGCACAACCCCCAGCCCTCGCCCTGCGAGGTGTTCAGGTGCAGGTCCGACCGGGCGACAAGATCCCGCTTGGCGTCCTCGGGCAGGTATCCGTGCAGGCGCACGATCTCGCCGAGGCCGCGGCCGCTGACCTGCTCGGCCAGGGCGCGGTAGCCGGGGCCGGATCCGATGACGTGGATCGTCACGCCATCGTCGGCCAGCCGCTCGCCGACATCGAGCACGCGTTCGGTGCGCTTGTGCGCCACCAGGCGCCCGACGCAGGTCAGCCGCGGCCCGGCCGCACCGTTTCCCGATTCCGCATCGGTCCGCCGCTCCGGTCCGCGTGCCGCATCGGCGGGAAGCCCGTTCGGGATGATGTGGATCGGCCCGGTCCAGGCTAGCCGCGCGCGCATCGCGGCGGCGGTTGACTCCGATACCGCCACGCTGGCATGCCGCCGGTAGCACCACCGCGCGGTCGGCCCCTCCAGCCATCGGCCGACGGCCGCCACCGCCGCGGGGAAATGCACCCCGAACTGCGCGTCGTGCACGTGGTGGACGACGCAGAGCACTTGTACCCGTCTGGGCAGCACCAGCGGGGTGAAAAACGGTATCCCGTTCTGGCAGTCGAGCACCGCGTCGAACGAACGCCGCCGGACGGCCAGCCAAGCCAGCACCCTCGGGTACACGGTCCACCGGCCGCCCATCCTGACGATGTCGATACCGGCATGTTCGTCGCGCGCGGCCTGCCCCGCACCGCGTGCGGTGATGAACCGGATGGCGGCGCCGCGTCGCGCCAGGCCAAGCGCCATCTCCCACGCGTACCGCTCCGCGCCGCCGTTGTCCGGATGCCACGGATCGCGCCAGTTGACGACCGCGATCCGCTGGCCGGCCACGGCCGAGCGAGCCGCCGCGGAACTGCCGCGGCCGCGCTGGCCGGCCCGGCGCCAGCCGAAGGCGGCCGCGGGCAGGTGCAGGGCGACCCAGATCAGGCCGATCTCGGCGAACGCACCGAGCGCGTGCCGCCGCATCGAGAACGTGGATCCGGCCACATCGTGCCAGCGGACCGGGATTTCCAGCGGTTCCGCGCCCTGCTTGCGGCACCGGGCGATGAACTCGATGTCGAACGCGAAGCCGGTCGCTACCATGGGCGCCGCCGCGGCGCGCGCGAGCGGTCCTGAGAAGAACTTGAACCCGCACTGACTGTCGAGCACCCCGCCGGTCAGCAGTCGCGCCAGCCAGCGGAAGACGTAAGCGCCCTTGCGGCGCAGCCAACTGTGCCGGTCCTCCACGTCGGAGTCAGGGTGCGAGCGTGAGCCGATCACCATGGTGCGCCCGGCCTGAAGATATGCGATGGCCGCGTCCAGCGCCGCGAGGTCGGTGGCCATGTCGGCGTCGCAGTAGCCCACGAACGGCGCCCGAGTCGCCAGCAGGCCGGCCCGGACCGCGGTGCCCTTGCCAGGGCGGTCGCAGCGGATCAGCCTGACCGGGACCGGCCCGGCCGGCCACTGGCGTACGACGTCCGCGGTGCCGTCGGTGCTGGCGCTGTCGACGACCACGATCTCGACGGCTATCGGCAGCGCGGCCGCCTTCTCGCACAGCCTGGCGAGGCCGGCAGGCAGCCTGGCGGCCTCATTTCTTGCGGGGACGACGATCTCGAGCCAGGCCCCGCCAGGAGCACCGCACGGCCGGGAACCAGGCTCCACGCAGGCCTGCCCGGTATCAGCGACTGCCGTAGTTGTAAAGAGTCTTGTTGGTCGGCGTCCCGTTAGCGACACCGCTCAGCACCTGCGTGGTGACGGCGCTCGCGCCCACGGCCAGGATGAGACCAACCGCCAGGGCGATCAGCAAGCGCACCATGATGGGCTCCTTCGCCAGACATACTGACTGGTAGCGTACCGCCATGATCAATTTATCGGCTATAAGCCTAACGATGCTGATCTAATTCGTTACTTGATTTGACATGGCGGTAGCCCTCGTTCGAAGCGCTCCGGCCGCCGGAAGGCAGCTGGTAGACCACGAGGCCGGGGCCAGCGAGCACGACACGGCAGCCCGGCAGGCGGCTCAGGTACGGGTAACGGCCCGCCTGCCCGGCCGCTGCGGCCTGCCCTGACCCGAGACCCGCGTCGACGATCACGTAGCGCACGCCAGCCGCCAACAGCACGCCGGTGAGCGGCCCGGCGCTGGTGGTGATCGGTCCGGTCAGCTCGCGGGCCGCCGGGCTCTCGGCGGGCACCGTGATGCGGCCGACGGTGACGGCGTCGTTCCAGATGACATCCCGGTTGACGAGGCGCGGCCAGGGGTCAAGCACGGCCTCGCCGTGGTTCCAACCGAACCGGCGGTAGGCGGCCCACGGCAGCAGCAGCACCCGGCCGGCCGCCGGGTCCTTATCGATCAGGCGCCTGGCCGCCAGCCAGTCAGCGGGATACTGCACGCTGCGCAGCCGACCGGCGGCGCCCCAGGCCAGCCCGGGCAGCAGCACCACCGGCGCTACGAGCACAAGGACCGCCGCCAGCCAGCGGATGTCTCGCCACCGCTCGGGCCAGTGCAGGCCAAGCAGCCATGCCGCGGCGAGCCCGAGCCCGGTCGCCTCGGCCAGGGCAAGCGGCCCGACGAACTGCTGGCCGTCCCTGAAAACGGCAAAACCCGGCCAGGCCGCTATCAGGCCGCGAAGAATGTCGGCGCCGACCCCGGTGATGTCGGCGCTCGCGATCACCAGGCCGCAGGCCGCGCCGACGCCCAAGCCCGGCCACCGGCCGCGGCCGAGCAGGACGAAGCCGGCCAGCGCCGACCCGGCTACCGCAAGCCACAGCCAGGACTCCGCTCCGCCGTAGCCGTAGGGCACGGTCTGGCTGTTCCAGGTGCCGCCGAGCATCAGCAGGCTGCCGAACGAGCCGAACGGCGTGTCGGCACGAGCCGCGAACGCGGCGACGCCCGAGCCGCTCGTGTGCACGGTGCGGGTGACCGACGGGATAAGCCATGGCATGCTGAGCGCGCCGAGCACCGCCGCCGCGGCCATGACCCGGCCGAGCCGCTGGCGGCCAGACTGGCCGGCAGCCAGCGCGGCCCCGGGGAGCACCACCAGGGCAGAGAGGCACATCGGCGCGAAACCGCCGATCGCCGCAGGCAGCAGCGCGACTGCGAGGCGGCCAGCCGAGCGCCAGGAGACCGGACCAGGCCTGGTCAACGCGCACACTACCCAGGGCAACCCGGCGTAGCCGAGCAGCAGCGCCCACTGGCCGATGATCAGTCGCTCGCCGACGAAGGGATTCCAGCAGAAACAAACACCCGCGACCAGCCGCGCCACGAATGGCCGCTCGGCGAGCAGGGCGGCTGCGCCGGAACAGGCCAGCGCGAAGATCAGCAGCAGCACCAGCTTCTGCACCAGGTCGGCCGGGAGAACCTGGGCGAGCAGGGCGACCACGGCGTCGCTCGGAACTGCCCTCGGCAGCGTACCGGTCAGGCCGAACGTCGTCGCCGTGAACGAAGGGTCGGGGACGAACACCATGTCGTAACTCAGCAAATAGCCAGGGGCGATCCCCGGACCGAGCGCGAGCAGTCCGAGAGCCAGGCCCGCCAGGCCCGCCACCAGGGTTCCGCCCCGGCCGGTCAGGCGCATCCGCGCCCCGGCACGCTGTGCCACCCAGTAATCTTTACCGACATTGAGGAATAATTCTTACCCATACGACAGACCGGGGCGCCCGATGAGCCAGCCTCAGGCGCACCGCCGCGGCATCCGGCGCTCGGCCGGGCTGGTCCGCGCGTTCCGCACTGAGCAGACCGATCCGACCAGATACTACGCATATCTGGCAAACGATACCGCCAGCCAGCTCGAGGGCTACGCCGCTCTGGCCGGGCGGCTCGTCCTCGACATCGGCGGCGGACCCGGATACTTCTCGGTCGCCTTCGCCGAGCGCGGTGCCCGCTGCGCGATCGTCGAGCCCGACCTCGCCGAGCTGCTGAGCCGCGGCAAGGCGCCAGCGGGCGCGATCATCGGAGACGGCCGCAGGCTCCCGGTGCGGGACGGCTGCGCGGACATCTGCTTCTCGTCCAACGTACTTGAGCACGTCCCGGTCCCCGGCCAGCTGATCGACGAGATGATCAGGGCGACCCGGCCTGGCGGGCTCATCTACCTGTCCTTCACGAACTGGCTGTCACCGTGGGGCGGGCACGAGATGTCGCCGTGGCACTACCTCGGGCCCGGCTTCGCGGAGCGCCGGTACGTCAGCAAGCACGGCCGCCCGCCGAAGAACCGGGTCGGCGCCGGTCTTTACCCGGTGCACATCGGCGCCGTCCTGCGGATGCTGCGCTCGCACGACGGCGTGACGATCATCGACGCGCTGCCCCGTTATTACCCGCGATGGTGCGGGCCGGTGGTCCGGGTTCCCGGACTCCGCGAGGTCGTCACCTGGAACCTGCTGACCATCCTGCGGCGCGCCGCATGACCACGGGCTGGTCGGAGCCGTTCAGCACGGTGGACGAGCTGTGCTGCTATCACGACCATCCGGACGAACCAAACAACGTGCATCTTGAGGTCCGGATGCCCGGTCACCTCGACGCACAGACGCTGCGCGCCGCCGTGGCGGCGACGCTCGCCGCCGAGCCGCGGGCCAGAGCACGCAGGATGGCCGCCGGTTCGCTGAGCCGCCGACTGCGTTGGGAAGCTCCGGCGCAACCCGACCACGATGCCCTGTCCTTCGGCTCCTGGGCCGACGAGGCGGGCCTGACAGGCCTGCGATCGCGCTTCCTCGCGAGCGCCCCGCCGCTGGCTTTCTCGCCGCCGCTGCGACTGCTGCTCGCGGCGGGACCCAGCGAGGACCGCCTCATCGTCAACGCCCACCATGCCGCGCTCGACGGCATCTCCTGCCTCGCCCTGGTCCGGTCGATCGCGTGCCGGTACTCCAACCTGGCCAGCGGGCAATCAGGCCGGGCGGAGCCCGGCGCTCATCCCCCGGTCCCCGCGGCTCACCCGATCCCTGCGGCTTCCCCGGCACCCCGAGCGGCCGACCTGCCTGCCCGCCGCGGACGGCTCGTGCCGGGACGGGCGGTCGCCAGGATCGCCGCCGAGCGCGGCGGCGGCCCACGGGCCGGCTACGGGTTCCACCTGCTTCCGCCGATCGACGTCACCGGCCTCACCGCTGCCAGGTCCAGGTTCGCCGTGACCGTGAACGACCTGCTCGTCTGTGCGCTGATCGCGGCCATCGCCGACTGGAACGCGGCACACGGCACACGGCCACGGCCGATCAGGATCACCGTTCCGGCCGGCGGGCGGCCGAGCGGTGAGCGAACAGAGCTCGGCAATCTCTCTCGGCTAGCGACCGTCAGCGCCCGGTGGCCGGCAGCGGACCGCTCGGACATAGTCGGCCTGCTTGACCAGGTCACCAGCCAGATCCGGGGCATGAAGGAGGCCTGCTTGCCGCAGGTCGACGGACTGTCCGCCGCGCTCACCAGGGCGTGGCTGCCCGCCGGGGTGAAGCGGGCGGTGCTGCGCGCGCTGCTGACGAGCGTCGGCCCGGCCGTGATCGACACGTCGCTGCTGACCAACCTCGGCGCGGTGGCCGAGCCGCCAAGGTTCGGCGAGCTCGCGGCGGCCGGCCTAGTCTTCTCGACGTCGGCTCACATGCCGCGCGGCCTGTCCGTCGGCGCCATCACGGTGGCGGGCAAGCTCCAGATCTGCCTGCGCTACCGCAGGACGCTGCTCGACGAGCCGGCCGCGGCGCGGTTCGCCGCCTGCTTCTCGCGAGCGCTCGACGAACTGGTCAGCCGGGCAGCGGCTGCAACGGGATAGGGAACCTGTGGTAGCTGGGGACGAAGACGCCGATGCTGAACTTGCTGACGCAGACCGCCGGGCCGCCGCCTACCAGGTCGGCGCCGATCGAGTCGCCGTGACCAAGCGCCGGGATGTAGACCTGGTGGCGGCCGGCCGGCAGCGCCACCTGATGGCTGCGCCCGTCGAAGGTCATGGCGAGGACCACAGGAGCCGACCCGCGATAGGCGAGCTTGACGGTCCATGGCCAGTTGTACATCGGGGTGCCGGGAATCCGCAGCCGCACCAGCTTGTGCCCGACACTCCAGCATCCGTGCGCCGACCGGGGCGGGACGACGACCCGTCCTTGGACGGCCGGGTAGGTGAGCCGGCCGCCGGGATCGAACATGAGCAGGTTCGGTATCACGCCAGAGGGGGCCTTTGTCCACCTGAGGTGATTGGGCAGCCCCTTCGCCAGCGGGCCTATCAGCTGGGACATATAACCATAGCGACCGAAGAAGTAGCCATTCTCGATGTTCGCCGCCGCACTCGTATTTACGATGACGGAGTCAAGCGGAGCGCCTGTAACGGCCGCTCGGGCGGTGGCGAGATAGGACCGAAACACCGGGCCGTTGGCGGCCGACTCGTAGTTATGCGCCGACCACACCGAACCTGCAACGAAAACGGCCAGCACCGTACCTGCTCCGACGATCCGCAACCTCAGCGGCGGCCGGCCGCGATAGGCGTCATGCTCGCCGCCAACCGGCCAGAACGCGAGACCGATACAGACGGCAAGCACCGGCGCCGAGTCCGCGAGGTAATGCAGGTCCGCTCCGATAATCCACGGGTATCCGAGGCCCACCCGGCCGGCCACGAGCGGCACGACTGCGCTCAGGAGAACCCAGGCCGCGAGGATTACCCAGCACCGCCACGCACGACGCCGGTACCACACGCTGGCCAGGATGACAATGCCGGCCGCGATCCAGGCGAGCTGAGTGAGCACCGGCACCTCGACGGCGAAGCCCACTCCGTCGAGCGGCAGCCAGTGCCATGGGCCGCCGAGGGCGGCGGGAATGAGGCTGACCCGCCCGAGGGTGGACATGAACAAGAGCACGTTGGTGAACGGCCCTGGCTTGACCAACTCAGGTCCGGATTTCGGCAACTGGGAAAAGAACAGGACGACGTAGCCGGCGAACAGCACGGTGTACAACGTCCACGCCTGCCAGTAGCGCCGCAACGCGTCGACCGCCGCATTCGCCCACCGGCCGGGTATCAGGTATGCGGACGTCAGCGCGAACAGCAGCAACGGGATCAGGATCGCCACGTCGTCGAACAGCACTCCCGCAACGATCCAGGCGGCTGCCACCCCGGCGTGCCAGAACCGCCTGGTCCGGACGTAGGTGACGTGCGCATTCAGTGCCATGGCCAGGACGAGTTGGGTAGGCACCCACTGGAACGTGGTCGACCAGAAGCTCAGACCTGGGATCAGGATCGGGGTGAATGAGTACACCGCCAGCGGGATCAGCACGCCGGGCCGGTTGCCGAATAGCGTCCGCAGCAGGCGGAGCAGGGCGAGGCTGGCCAGCGCGATCATGAGCAGCGTCATGGCCGACGTCAGCGTCCAGTCGTACAGGTCGATCCGGGCGAGAACCCAGACATAGAGCTGGCTGCCTGGCATGAGGTGCCCGTCATATACTCTCATCAGGAACTGCCAGTTCAGGCGGCTGTTCAGAGCCTGAGCGAGGAACGCGAAATCGTCCTGCCGGAAGAACGAGCTAGCGAGCACGCGGCCCTTGACCCACAATCCGACGGCGATCACGGTGAGGCCGGCCAGCGTAATCCAGTTGTCGCGCAGCCATTCCGCCGCCTCGCGGGCGGACGATTCGGTCGACACCGCCGGGACGTTCTGGACATCCGTCATCGGCGCTGCCTCCCTTCGGCCGCCGGACCCGCCCTGATGTTAGCCATCAAGCTAGTACAAGGCCCGGAAGTCCCGCAAAGAACGCATAAGCCGCGATGCCGTTAGCGGCCCCGAGTTCGCCAGCTAGGCGACTTCTGCGGCGACCACGGCTCCGAGTTCCCAGCACTCCTGCAGATCGGCTGGCGTTGGCTTGGTGGCCGTGACGCAGACCGGCGGACGCACCCGCCTCCATTGCAGGCCGGCCGCGATCGACTCGACAGCGCGGACCGCGCCGGTCGTGTCGCTGGCGCCGTGCACCCAGAGTCCGTACGGCCGCTTCCTGGTCGCCTCCAGGCACGGGTAGTAGATGCCGTCGAAGAAGTGCTTGAGCGCGCCCGACATGTAACCGATATTCGCCGGCGTGCCGAGCAGGTAGCCGTCGGCGCCGAGCACCTCGACCGGGCTCGCGGTCAGGGCCGGGACCACGGCGACCTCGACGCCCTCGATGTCGTCGGTGCGCGCCCCGTTCAGCACGGACTCCAGCATCGCCTGCAGTGCGGGCGACGGCGTGTGGTGCACGACCAGCAAGCGAGCCATGTGCCCGCAGCATAAACCCCCGGCCCGTTCGCTTCGTGGGCACCGCGCTGTCGCCATAGCAACATCAAGGTGCCCACGAAGCGGGATCGGGCAGGGGTGGGGGTGCGGGAGGGCGAAGGAGGGGTCCGGGGATGGCGGCTGGGCGTGGCTTGCCTCGGCGCGTCCCGAGATCTTAGACTGAACATTCAGTCAACTCCGTTGGGAGCTTAGTCATGGCCGAGAAACAGGCCTCGCACAGAGAAAGTTCACCCGTCCATACCGAGGGCGCGGGCCCGCTGGCGCCCGCCGCCCTGACGCAGGTGCCGGCCCCAGCACCGGCACCCACCTCGCCGGGCCCCGCCCGCTCAGCACTCGCGTCTCCGGCCACGGCCCCGCCTGCCACGACCCCAGTGCTTGCCGCGCACGCGACCGCGGGCCTCGCCCGCAGGCCGGCCACACCGGCCGGCCCCACCCGGCCGGTGACGCCGCGGAGCACACCGCGGCCGCAGGCCAAGCCGGGCCTCGCGGAGATCATCAGCGAGCAGGAGCGCATCTTCATCCGCCGCCAGCCTGAGTCATCCAGGCTAGCCGCCCAGGCGCGCGACGCGCTGGCCGGCGGGGTGACCTCAAGCTGGCAGATCTCCCGGCCGCAGCCGGTCTGGCTCAGCCACGGCAGCGGGTCCAAGCTCTACGACGTCGACGGCAACGAGTACGTGGATATGCACGGCGGCTACGGCGTCTCGCTGGCCGGGCACGCCCACCCGGCCATCGTGGCCGCAGTCCAGCACCAGGTCGCCCGCGGCACCCACTTCGCCCAGCCGACACCGGACGCGCTCGCGGTGGCCAGGGAACTCTCCCGCCGCTTCGGGCTGCCGCAGTGGCGGTTCGCCAACTCGGGCACCGAGGCCACCATGGACGCCGTCCACCTCATGCGCTCGATCACCGGACGCGACCTGATCATCAAGGTCGAGGGCTGCTACCACGGCCACCACGACTCGGTGCAGGTGTCGGTCTACCCTGACCCGCTCGAGATCGGCCCCGCCGACCATCCGGCCAGCGTCCCGGCGAGCACCGGCATCCCGCGCGTGCTGACCGACCTCACCGTGATCGTCGGCTTCAACGACCTCGCCGCCGTCGATCGGGTCCTCGCCGAGCACCCGGGTCAGGTCGCCGGCATGATACTCGAGCCCATCATGATGAACGCGGGCATCATCCTGCCCGACCCCGGCTACCTGGCCGGGCTGAAGGACCTGCTGCATGCCCACCGCGCCCTGCTCTGCTACGACGAGGTCAAGACCGGTCTGACCGCCGGGCCGTCCGGCGCCGTGGGCGTCACCGGGGTCACGCCCGACATCATCTGCCTGGCCAAGGCGATCGGGGGCGGCATCTCCGTGGCCGCGATCGGCGGGGCCTGGAACGTGATGCGGCACGTGGCCGAGGGCGGCTACGAGATGGTCGGCACCTTCAACGGCAACCCGCTGGCGATGGCGGCGACCCGCGCCATGCTCACCGAGGTCGCGACCGATGAGGCCTACCGGCGGATCGAGGCGCTGCGCCGGCGTGCCGTGGACGGGGTCACCCTGGCGATCGCCGAGCATGGGCTCGCGGCAAGCGTGGTCTCGGTCGGCGCGAAGGGCTGCATCGTGTTCAACCCGCAGCCGGTGCGCGACTTCCGCGGCTTCCTCACGATCGACGACTCCTACAGCCACGCGCACTGGCTGTTCCAGCACAACGGCGGGGTGTTCCTGCCGCCGTGGGGCAAGTCGGAGCAGTGGCTGATCTCGGTACAGCACGATCAGGCTGATATCGATCGATTTAATCGGAATGTGATGACGTTTGCTTCTCGTCTAGCCTGACGCGAAAGCTGCTAGATTCCGCTGGGTGGATGCCGCCGACCCGCTGCCGCGGCCCGGGCCGACCAGGCGCGTGTTCCTGGCCCGCGCGGCCCGGGTCGCTCAGGTCGCCGGCGTCGGAGTCGCGGCCGGCGGGCTCGGCCCGCTGCTCGCCGCCTGTGACCCGCGCGCGGCGGCGCAGTCGGCGGCGGTGGACCGCGTCAAGCTTCCAGACCCGCGCCGCCCGGTCCGCTGGCCGGTCAGCGCCGCCAACCCGCCGCTTGCCGGCGGCTTGCGGCCCGAGCGGCACGCCACTCTCAGGGTCCTCGCCTGGGCCGGCCGGCTGAACCCGCGATGCCTGGACGCCTTCGGCCGCCGGTACCGCTGCCGCACGGAACTGACCACGTTCGCCATTTTCGGGCACGCGATGGCCGCTCTGCAGGCGGGCAGGGAGCGCTACGACGTCCTGCTCGGCGCCCCCACCTACATGGTCGGACGGCTGGTGTGGCGCGGCCTTGTCCAGCCCCTGAACCACAGCTACCTGCCCAACGTCACCGGCGTCTGGCCGTATCTCACCGACCCGTACTACGACCTTGGCCTGCGCTACACGGTCCCCTACACCGTGTACACGACGGGGTTCGGCTGGCGCAGGGACCTGCTGGAGGTCGACCCCTACGCGCTCAGCATCGGCTGGGACCTCCCGTGGACCGCCGCGGCCCTGGCGAAGGGCAAGATCGCGATACTCGACGACTACCGTGAGTCCATCGGCCTGGCGCTGCTGCGCGGCGGCATCACCGACCTGAGCACCGGCGATCCTGAGCAGATCAACCAGGCCACCGCCTCGCTGCTGCGGCTTGACGCGATCGCCGCGCCGCTGATCGACAACGACACGGCCGCCGATCTCGCCTCCGGCCGCACCTGGCTGCACCTGGCCTGGTCGGGCCAGGTGGCCGCGGCAGCCAGGCTGCTGCCCAAGCACGTGCCTGCCGAGTCGCTCGGCTACTGGTTCCCGCCGGACGGCGTCGGCCCGGTCAGCAACGACACCGGCACCGTGCTGCGCGGCGCGCGCAGCCCGGTGCTCGCGCACCTGCTGCTCAACGACCTGCTCAACGACCGCACCGCGATGACGAACATCGCAGGAACCGGCTTCATGCAGCCGCTGAACCGGCTCTCGCCCCGTCGGCTGGTCGATGCCGGCGCGCTGCCGAAGGCCCTGGCCAACACCTGCGTGCTGCCCACCTACGTGGACCACGGGCTGAAGGAACTCCAGCTGCCCGAGTCGGTCGACGAGCTGTGGGCGCAGGGCTGGAACGCCGTGATCAGACGGTCCTGCGTTCCGGACTTTTGCTGACTAATACCGCACATAGCACCGGTGCGCGTGTGACCGTCCTGTAATCTGAAAAACCTTGTCTCGGGGCGCGCGCTGGAGTAGTCAGGAGTAATTGAAGGGCCGTTCAGCTCCGCAGGCTTTCGGTCGCGGTGCGGCGTTCGAAGCGGACGGCGGACCATCCAGGCGGAACGCTGGTGACCCGGGGGCGGCGGCCGCCGATCCGACCCGCGCCGGGGAAGCACGGCCGGCAGGCGTGGGGCAGCACAAGCGAAGGGATGGCACACATGCACCCGAAGGAAGGCTGGCGCGCAGGCAGGCCGCCGATCCCCGGGGTCTCCGGCGGGCTGTCCAGACGCGCCTTCCTGCGGCGGGGCGCAGGCGCGGGCGCCGCGCTGGTCGCGGCCGGCGGCACAAGCTCGCTGCTGGCTGCCTGCAGCGACGCGCTGTCGGCCGGCGTGACCGGCAAGCCGCTGCCGCTGGCCAGGCCGAACCATCCGGTGACCTGGCCGATCTACGCGGACAACCAGCCGATCAAGAACGGCATGAAGCCCGAGCGCAGCGCCACGCTCAAGATCTACAACTGGGTCGCCTACGTCAACCAGAAGTGCCTCAACGAGTTCGGCAAGAAGTACCACTGCACGGTCGAGGTCACCACGTTCAACACGATGACCGAGGCGCTCGCGGCGCTGTCCAGCGGGCAGGTCAACTTCGACGTGTTCATGGGAGTAACTGCCGACGTGATCGGCAAGGCGGTCGCCGCCAGGCTGATCCAGCCGCTGAACCACAGCTACATCCCGAACATCAGCCAGGCCTGGAAGGAGTACACCAACCCGTTCTACGACCAGCACTGGCAGTACACGATCCCGTACACCATCTACACCACGGGGATCGCCTGGCGTAAGGACTACATCCACGACGACCCTGGCTCGTGGCCGAACGGATACGCCTTCCCCTGGCAGGGCAAGTACTCGGGCAAGGTCGCCATCCTCGACGACTACCGCGAGTCGCCGACCCTTGCCCTGATGAAGAACGGCATCTACGACGTCAACACCACCGACCCCGCGCAGATCCTGCTCGCCAGGGACTCGCTGCTGCACCTCGCCAGCCTGACCAATGTGCACGTCGACAACAACGACTACAGCGAGATCCCGACCGGCCAGATCTGGATTCACCACGCCTGGTCAGGCGACATGGCGGCGTCCTGGCAGTACCTGCCGAAGGGCGTGTCGGCGGATGTCATCGGCTACTGGTTCCCCGCCGACGGCAAGGGGCCTGTCGCCAACGACACCAACACGATCCTGCGCGGCGCGCAGAACCCGGTGCTGGCTCACCTGTTCCTCGACTACATGCTCGACCTGCCGAACGTCCTGACGAACATCAGTTACAACGGTTACATGCAGCCCATCTACGGCGTCACGCCGCAGCGGCTGGAAAGCGACGGGATCCTGCCGAAGGCTCTGTCGTCGACCGTGGTGCTGGAAGAGAACTTCAAGCACGGCCTCTGGGAACTCCAGCTACCCGTCACCGCGGACCTCGCCTGGCAGCGGGCCTGGCAAGTCGTGAGCCTCGGCATCTGAAGGTGGACTACTGACATGGCGATGCCCTCGGTCCTGCGCTTCGGCGGCGAGCGGTCAAGGTCCGGCCGCACGGGCGCCGACAAGCCGCAGCACAACAGGCTCTTCTATATGCTGCTCGCCGCGCCCGGCATCATCTGGCTGACCCTGCTGTTCCTCGTCCCGTTCTACGACGTGATCGCGATCGCCGGCGGTCGGCTGAACTACCTCAAGGAGACCGCGGTCGCGGTCTACAACCCGCTGGAGTGGTCGCACGCCTACCTGGTGCTCAGCTGGGACGACATCTTCGGCAAGGGCGCCGCGGACCTGGGCGTGCTGTGGAACACGATCTGGTACACCGTCGCGGCCTCCGTGCTATGCCTGCTCATCGGCTACCCGGCGGCCTACTTCGTGGCCCGTTTCGCCGGCCGCCGCAAGGCCTTCTTCCTTGTCCTGCTGATCGCCCCGTTCTGGATCAGCTACATGATGCGGATGCTGGCCTGGATCGACCTGCTGCAGACCAACGGCTACGTCAACAAGGCCCTCAGCCTGGTCGGCCTGCCAGGGCAGACCGACTGGCTCGGCGGGCACTCCTTCACCGTCATACTCGGGCTGGTCTACGGCTACATCCCGTACCTGATCCTGGTGCTGTACGCGGGCCTGGACCGGATCGACGGCTCGCTGCTGGAAGCCGGGCGTGATCTGGGCCTCGGCCGGTTCGGGACGTTCGTCAAGGTCACCCTGCCGCTGTCACGGCAGCCGATCCTCACGGGGCTGCTCATCACGGTGCTGCCGATGCTCGGCGACTACTTCACCAACCAGCTGCTGTCAGGGACCCGCGGCACCGCCATGATCGGAAATGTCATCGACCAGCAGCTCAGCTCGAACGGCTTCGAAGGCGAAGGCGCGGTGCTGTCACTGCTGCTGCTCGCGATCCTGATCATCCCGATGATCTATTACATCCGGGCGACGGCCAGGTCAGCGAGGGAGGCGTCATGACAGCGACCACGACGACCGCGAAGGCGGCGACCGCGGCCGTGCCGGCCAAGGCCGGCCTGCCCTGGCCCAGGCGGAACCCGTGGCGGCACCCCTGGTTCCTCGAGGGTTTCACCTGGCTGTACCTGATCTGGTCGCTCGTGCCCGTCGCGCTGGCGGTGCTGTTCTCCTTCAACAACGGCAAGTCCCAGGCGGTCTGGCAGGGCTTCTCCTGGCGGTGGTATTTCACCGACCCGGTCAACTCCGTGTTCCACAACACCGACCTGCAGCTGGCCATCTTCCAGACCCTCAGGCTGTCCGCCTACGCCACCCTGATCGCCATCCCGATCGGGGTCACGTTCGCGATCGGCATCCACCGCTGGCGCACCAGGACAGGGGCGTCGTTCAACTTCGTCATGCTGGTGTCGTTCGTCATCCCCGAGCTGATCTTCGGCGTGGCGATGTTCTTCGTCTTCACCTCGCTGTTCAGCACGGTCGGGCTCGGCACCATCGCCCAGACGCTGGCGCTGGTCACCTGGAATGTCTCCTGGCCGGCCATCATCGTGCAGGCCAGGCTCGCGACCATCGGCAACTCCTACACCGAGGCCGCCGCCGACCTCGGCTGCACGCCCATGCAGACCATGCGCCGGGTCACGGTCCCGCTGCTGGTCCCCGCGATCTTCGCCAGCGCCGTGCTGGTCTTCTCCACCGTGATCGACGACTTCGTGATCGTCGACCTGCTGAAGACAACGGCCGCGAACACCCCGATGTCGGTCTACATCTACAGCCAGCAGCACGGCGGCAACGGCGGCCCCGCGCTCAACGCGCTCGGCACGATCATGCTGGTGACCGCCTTCATCGTCGCCATCGGCGGTTACTTCGGCTACCGGCTGATGACCCGCGGCGAGCGCGGCACCACCACGGACGCGCTGACCACGATCGCGGGCGGCTGATGTGCCCGCGCCCGCACCGGCGCCATCGGCGAGCACCGACCTCCCGAGCCGCGCGCGGGTCGTGATCGTGGGCGGCGGGGTCACCGGCTGCTCGGTGGCCTACCACCTGGCCCACCTGGGCTGGACCGACATCGTGCTGCTCGAGCAGAACAAGCTCACCGCGGGCACCACCTGGCACGCCGCCGGCCTGATCACCTCGGCCGGCATGACCGACGAGACCGCGCTGTCCTTCAGCAGGTACTCGCGCGACCTGTACGCGCGGCTGGAGGCCGAGACCGGCCACTCCACCGGCTTCCGCGCGGTCGGCCACATCTCGCTGGCCACCACGCCGCAGCGGCAGGCCGCGCTGCGCCGCGAGGCCGCCTGGATGCACGGCTTCGGCGTGGACGACGAGGAGATCTCGCCCGGCGAGCTCGCCGAGTTGTGGCCACTTGCCAAGACCAGCGACGTGCGCTCTGCGTTCTATGTCAAGGACGAGGGCCGTGCCGATCCGGTCGGCGTGGCGACCTCGCTCGCCAAGGGCGCGCGGCAGCTTGGCGCCACGGTGGTCGAGGGCGTAGCGGCCACCGGGGTAACCACCCGCCACGGCCGGGTCACCGCGGTGCTCACCGAGCAGGGCGAGATCGAGACCGAGGCCGTGGTCAACGCGGCGGGCATGTGGGCGCGCCAGTTCGGCGCGCTCGCGGGCGTGCACGTGCCGCTGCAGGCCGCCGAGCACTACTACCTGCTCACCGACACCGTGGCCGGGATGGACCCCGACCTGCCGGTGATCGAGGACCCCGACTCCTACGGCTACTACCGGCCCGAGGGCGACGGGATGCTGGTCGGCCTGTTCGAGCCGGTGGGCGCGCCGTGGTCGCTGGACGGGGTGCCTCGCACGTTCGCTTTCGGCAAGCTGCCGCCTGACTGGGAGCGGATGGAGCCGTATCTGGCCAGGGCGATGGAGCGGATCCCCTCGCTGGCCGACACCGGGGTGCGGACGTTCTTCTGCGGGCCCGAGTCGTTCACCGCCGACGTCAGGCCGCTGCTCGGCCCGGCGCCCGAGCTGGACGGCTACTTCGTCGCGGCCGGCCTGAACTCGCTCGGCATCCTGTCCGGCGGCGGCGTCGGCGCGAT
>Ga0335081_10003789_pt1 | contig 23809 bp, 12 predicted proteins | sample Lox_Sample_35_FD_206713 | JGI IMG/M metagenome (GOLD analysis project Ga0335081, IMG submission 206713) | Soil microbial communities from Loxahatchee National Wildlife Refuge, Florida, United States - Lox_Sample_3.5 | ecosystem: Environmental > Terrestrial > Soil > Wetlands | place: USA...
CGCGAGCAGCACCTCGTCGACGTACTCGCGCGCGAGCGCAAGCGTCAGCTCGCCCACCTCGCGCACGGCGAGGCCCTCGGCGATCGTGTCGCCGCCGACCTCGACCGGCAGGCCCGCGAGGCGCTGGTACATGGCGCACCAGGTCTGCGACTCGACGCCGTACACCCGCACACGCGGCTTGATCGCCCTCGCGGCCGCGGCCATGCCGCCGATCAGCCCGCCGCCGCCCACCGGCACCACCAGCGCGTCGAGCTCGGGCATGTCCGCGAGCATCTCCAGCGCGACCGTGCCCTGGCCGGCGATCACCGCCGGGTCGTCGTAGGGATGGATGAAAGTCAGCGCGTCGCGCGCCTCGAGCTTGCGCGCATGGCGCGCGGCGTCGGCCAGCGTGTCGCCCTCGAGCACCACTTCCGCGCCGTGCACCCGGGTGTTGGCGACCTTGGAGTTGGGCGTGCCGCGCGGCATCACGATCACCGCGCGCATCCCCAGGCGCGCGGCGTGGTAGGCCACGCCCTGCGCATGGTTGCCCGCGCTCATTGCGATCACCCCGCGCCGGCGCTCGTCCTCGCGCAGCGACAGGAGCTTGTTCAGCGCGCCACGCTCCTTGAACGAGCCGGTGAACTGCAGGTTCTCGAACTTGAGCCAGACCTCGGCGCCGGTAAGCTGCGACAGCGTGCGGCTGTGCAGCAGCGGGGTGCGCTCGATGGCGCCGGCGATGCGCGCGGCGGCGGCCGTGATGTCTTCTATCGAAGGCAGTTTCATGCTGGCGTTCCAGCGGCGAAAAGCGCCGCGCCGGGAAAGCTCGCGAACGCGTGCGCGAGCGCGATGCGGCCGTCGCGCACGGTGACCGTCTCGCCGCTTAGCAGGTTTTGCAGCCGCGCGCCCTCGGCCAGTCCGGCCGCGGCGACGTAAGTGTCGTGCCACACCGCCGCGTCGAGCGGCAGCTTGCCCGGCTCGCCCATGAGCTTGGCGAACAGGCGCCCTGAGATGACCACCAGCGTGCCCGATTCGTGGCGCCGGGCGTAGGCGAGCGCGTGCGCCGCCTGCGCGCCGGCGGCCTCGAGCGGCTCGTAGGCGCCGTCGGCGAACAGCGCCGGGCGCTCGCGCCGCAGCTCGAGCAGGCGCCAGGTCACCAGCAGCTTGGCGCGCCCGTCGAGGGGACGCTCGGCGAGCGCGCGCGCGGCGGGCGCGAAGCCGGGGCGCTGGGCAATGTCGCGCACTTCCTCCAGCAGGCGCCGGCGCAGAACGTAGTCGACCGGGCGGCGGTTGTCCGGGTCGACCAGGCTGTAGTCGATCAGCTCGTTGCCCTGGTACAGGTCGGGCACCCCGGGCGAGCTGTACTTGATCAGCGCCATCGACAGGCTGTTGAGCGCGCCGAACCAGGCTAGGGTGGCGGCCTGCGCGCGCAGGTCCTCCAGGAACGGGTTGTGCTGCGCGCGCCCGAGCAGCCCGCGCACGAAATTGGCCAGCGCAGCCTCGTACTCCTCGTCGGGGCTGATCCAGCTGGTGCGGTCCCTGGCCTCGCGCGCGGCCTTGAGCATGTAGGCCTCGATGCGGGCGCGGTAGTCCTCCAGCGCGGCCTCGTCCGGCTCGCCCGGCGGGAAGGTGCCGAGCAGGGTCTGATAGAGCAGGTACTCGTCGTTGCGCGACGGCGCGGGGCGCCCTTCGCGCGTGCGGCGGCGCATGCGGTTGAGCGACTTCCAGCGCCGCAGCAGCAGGCGCCAGGCGGCCGGCATCTCGGAGATCACGTCGATCCTCAGGCGCACGTCCTCGGAGCGCTTGTTGTCGTGGGTCGAGGTGCCGAGCATGGTGTGCGGCCAGCGCGCGGCGCGGTCGGCGCTCGCGCCGTGGAAGGCGCTCGGCGCGAAGCCGAACATGTCGGGGTCCGAGCCGACCTCGTTCAACGACACGAGGCGGTTGTACAGGTAGTGCGCGCTGTCCTCGACGCCCTTGGCGGCGACCGGGGAGGTGAACTGCTGGAATTTCATCGCGAAGCCGAGCGCCTGCGCGTGCAGGGCGCGCGGCGCGCCGGCGGGCGCGTGCCCGAGCAGCGCCTGGCGCACGAAGCCGAAGATGCTGGTGTCGGCGGCGCGGCTGCGGCGCGTGGCGCGCGCCACCGCCCAGTCGACGTAGCGCCGGTCCTGGCTCGAGGGCTTGCCCGCGATGTAGGTGCGGTAGACCGGCATGCAGGCGGCGACCTCGGCCAGCGCGCGGCGCAGGGTGTTGAAGGTGTAGTCGCGCGTGCGCCGGTCGGCGCGCGCGATGCGCAGCAGCTCGGTCGCGAGCACGGTGAGCTCGGAGGCGAGCGCGCCGCGCATGATCGCCTGCTTGCCGCGGTAGCACGCCTCCCCGAAGTCGAACGACTCGCCGCTGAACGCGCGCCAGGTGCGCTCCAGGCGCCCGCCCGCCGACGGGTCGACGAACAGGCCGTTGACCACCGCGCCGAAGCGGTAGCCGGTGGTGCCGTGCAGCGCCCAGCTCTCGGGCACGTGCTCGTGGCGCGCGGTGATCTTCTCCGCCACGACGTACAGCGGCCGCGCCGGGCGCGCCTCCGGCGCCTCGGACGCGGGCAGCGCGATGCCTGCGGCGCGCGCGTAGGCCTGCTGCAGGCGCGCGAAGTACTGCTTCGGGTCGTACAGCCCGTCGGGATGATCGATGCGCAGGCCGTCGACTTCGCCGTCGGCCGCGAGCGCGAGCACCAGCGCGTGGGTGGCCTGGAACACCCCCTCGTTCTCCATCCGCAGCGCGGCGAGGTCGTTGATGTCGAAGAAGCGCCGGTAGTTGATCTCGTCCGAGGCCACGCGCCAGTACGCAAGGCGGTAGTGCTGCGCCTCGAGCAGCCGGTGCAGCGCGTCGCCCGGCGGCGCGTTGAGCTCGCTCAGCGCGGCGTCGATCGCGCGCGCCACGTCGGGTTGCGTGCGCGCCAGGCGCAGCAGGCGCTGCTTGAGCGCCGGCACTTCCTCGGCCGGGCCGCCGCCGAAGGCGGCCCTCAATCCCGCCAGCTCGTCCACCGCGGCGCGCGTCGCCGGCCGCGCCGCGAGCGCGCGCTCGGCCAGGGCGAGGATCGAGGGGTACTCGCGCGGCGCGACCGGGAAGCGGTGCTGGTGGTAGCGCACCGCGAACGTCCCCGCGTCGGGCTCCCAGGCGAGCGCCAGCTCGCCGCGCTCGAGCGTGATGCCGTAGTGCTCGCCCAGCACCGGCACCAGCACCTTGCCCTCGAGCTCGGCGTTGACCGGATGCCAGTCGATGTCGAACCAGCCGGCGTAGGCCGAGGCCTCGCCGTTTTCCAGCACGTCCATCCACCAGGCGTTGTCGGCGCCCATGACGCCCATGTGGTTCGGCACCACGTCGAGCAAGAGGCCCATGTCCTGCGCGCGCAGCGCGGCGACGAAGCGCTCGAAGCCCTCGCGCCCGCCGAGCTCGGGGTTGATCTGGTTGTGGTCGACCACGTCGTAGCCGTGCGCGCTGCCCGGGCGCGCGCGCAGCACCGGCGAGCAGTAGACGTGGCTCACGCCGAGCTTGGCCAGGTAGGGCACCAGGCCCACCGCGTCGAGGAAAGTGAAATCGCGGTTCAGCTGCAGCCGGTAGGTGGCGCGCGGCACGCGCGCGCTGGCGCCAACCACCGCCGCGGAGGCCTGCGCCGGGCGCGGCCGCAGCCGCGCGAGCGTGCCGGCGAGCGTCCCGATGCCCGGCTCGGCGGCCATGTCCTCCAGCGCGAGCGGCAGCTTGCGGCGCCAGTTCGGGTGCTGGTCGGTGGTGCCGGGCAGGTTGGCCTGCTCCCTCACCCCGAGCGCGTCCTCGAGCTGCAGCATCATCACGCGCGAAGGCGTCGCGGCGACGTAGGCGTGCACCGCATCGACCAGCCCGCGCGGCGGCTCGGGCGGCGCGAGCCGGCGGCGCTCGAGCGCGCGCAGCAGCCGCGCGCGGTCGGCGGCGCGCTCGGCGACCTGCGCCGCGTGGACCGCCTCGTCCGGGTACAGGCCCAGGCGCTCGCGCAGCGCGAGATCGTCGCCCTCCCACCAGCCGGCCAGCGTCGGCAGGTCGTGGGTGCTGACCGCGACCAGCGCCTCGCGCGGGAACTGCTCCGGCGGCTTGAACTCGCCCGCGGCGTCGCGCTCGAACCACAACAGGCGATACGACAGCACGCCCGCGCGCGCGAGCGCGGCGCGCATCTCGTCGGCCACGGTGCCCAGGTCCTCGCCGATCACCAGGCACTTGTTGCGGTGGCTCTCGAGCGCGAGGATGGCGAGCATCTCGTCCAGCGCGTAGTGCACGTAGGCGCCGCTCGCGGCGGGCGCGTCGTGCGGGATCCAGAACAGCCGCATCAGCCCCATCACGTGGTCGATGCGCAAGGCGCCTGCGTGCGCCATCGCCTGGCGCAGCGCCGCGATGTACAGCCCGTAGAGCGTCGCGCGCAGGCGGTCGGGCCGCAGCGGCGGCAGGCCCCAGTCCTGGCCCTTGAGATTGAAGTCGTCCGGCGGCGCGCCGACGCTCGCGCCCAGGGCGTAGACGTCCTGCGCGGCCCAGGCGTCGGACCCGGCGCGGTCGACCGACACCGCGAGGTCGAGGTACAGGCCGAGCGCGAGCCCGAGCGCGGCGCAGCGCTCGGCGGCGCGCGCGAGCTGGCGCTCGGCCTGCCACTGCAGGTACTCGTAGAACTCGACCCGCGCGAGCTGCTCGGCGGCGAAGCGCGCCGCCGCCTCGCCGGCCGGGTCGCGGTAGGGCTCGGGCCAGACCTGCCAGCCCCACACCTCGGGGTCGGCGCGGTGGAAGCGCTCCTGCAGCGCATCGTACAGCGCGTGCCGGCGCAGCGCGTCGCCGTGCGCGGCCTGGAAGGCGCGGAACTGCTGCGCGCGGGTGCTGCCGCGCTCGAGGTGGCGCGCGCGGAACTGCGCGTAGAGCAGCTCGAGCAGCTCGAACTTCGCCTCGCGCACGCCAGCGTAATCGACCAGCGGCGCATCGCGCAGCGCCGCCAGGCGCGCCTGGAAGCGCGGCGCGCGCAGCAGCCGCTGCGCCGGCTCGCAGTCGCGCAGCTCGTCGATCGCCTCGACGTCGAGATAGAGCACGTTGAGCGCGAGGCGCGAGGAAGGGCTGTAGGGGCTCGCGTGCGCCGGGTTGTGGGGAAAGAGCGCGTGCAGCGGGTTGAGCCCGATCACGGCCGCGCCGCGCGCGGCCCACTGCTCGATGAGGTGCAGCAGGTCGGTGAAGTCGCCCATGCCCCAGTTGCGCCGCGAGCGCAGCGAATACAGCTGCAGCGACGGGCCCCACAGCCTGGCGTCGTCCTCGAGCGCGGCCGGGCGCCAGCAGCGCTCGGGCGCGGCGATCAGCAGCGTCTCGCCCGCGATGCCCTCGAGCGTGAAGCGGTGGTAGCCCGGCGCGAGCTCGAGCGCGATCGGGACGTCGTACGCGGCGTAGCGCCGGCCCTCGATCTCGGCCGTCTCGAGCGCATCGAGCCGGCCGCAGTCTGCCTCTGCCTCGTGGCGCGTGCCGTCCTCGGCCTCGATGCGCCAGCGCAGGCGCGCGCCCTCGGGCACCCGCACCCGCTGGTGCCAGGGGGAGGAGTGCGCGCGCAGCGCGGCGGCGGGAGGAAGCGCCTCGTTCCAGTGCGAGGCTTGCGCGCCGCGCCCGTCGCCGAGCTGGCCGAGCTGGCCGAGCAGGGCCTCGAGGCTCGCCTCGGGCACCTCGTGCGCCTTGCCCCAGATGTCGTGCCAGCGCGCGGCGATGCCGGCCTGGCCGCACAGCCGCTCGATGAGCGCCCGCGCCTCGCTCACGCCGCCTCCAGCGCGACGCACAGCGCCGCGGAGCGGTAGACCGGCTCGCCCGCGGGCATCGGCGCGCCGCCGCCGGGCCGGCAGCTCATGCGCCAGCGCGCGCCGCCGCCGAGCGGCCAGGCCACGTGCAACGCTCCTGCGCGGATCGAGTATGTCCCGCTGCGCGCGCCCGCCAGGCGCGGCACGAGGTGGCGCCGCCGCGCCGCGAGCAGCTCGCGCACCAGGGCGATCCGCTGCGGATCGCGTTCCTGCCATTGCAGCTTGGAAGCCAGGAAGGTCGCCGGGTCGTTCGGGTCCGGGATCTCCTGCGCGAAGGAGGCGAAGCGCTCGAACTCGCCGCGCCGGCCGCGCGTGACCGCGGCGGCGAGCTCGGGGCCGAAGTCGCAGAAGAACTGGAACGGCGTGCGCGCGGCGAACTCCTCGCCCATGAACAGCATCGGCACCTGCGGCGCGAGCAGCACGCAGCCGAGCGCGGCCTCGACCGCGGCCGGCTCGGCCAGCGCGTCGAGCCGCTCGCCGAAGGCGCGGTTGCCGACCTGGTCGTGGGTCTGGTCGAACGACACGAAGGCCGTGGGTGGCAGGTGCGCGCTCGGCTCGCCGCGCGGCGCGCCGTCGCGGAACGGCGAGGGCTCGCCCTGGTAGACGAAGCCCTCGGCCAGCGCGCGCCCGAGGCGCTCGAGCGGCGCTTGCGCATAGTCGGCGTAGTAGCCGTCGGCTTCGCCGGTGGCGAGCACGTGCAGCACGTGGTGCAGGTCGTCGTTCCACTGCGCGCGGGCGCAGCGCCCGAGCAAATGCGCCTGGTTGGCGTCGTTCTCCAGCACCAGGTGCAGCTCGCGCCCGCGCCCGGGGCCCGCGCGCAGCGCGCGGCCGATCTCGCACACGATGTGTTCGGCCGAATCGTCGCGGATCGCGTGCACCGCGTCCAGGCGCAGACCGTCGAAACGGAACTCCTCGACCCAGTACAAGGCGTTGTGGACGAAAAAATCGCGCACCGCGCGCCGGCTGAAGTCGATCGCCGCGCCCCAGGGCGTGTGGCGCGCCGGATCGAAGAACTGGGGACAGTAGGCGTGCAGGTAGTTGCCCTCGGGCCCGAAGTGGTTGTAGACCACGTCCAGCAGCACCATCAGCCCGAGCGCGTGCGCCTCGTCGACCAGCTTCTTGAGCTCCTCGGGCCTGCCGTACGAGGCGTCGGGCGCGAACGGCAGCACGCCGTCGTAGCCCCAGTTGCGCTTGCCCGGGAAATCCGCCACCGGCATCAGCTCGAGCGCCGTGATGCCGAGCGCGGCGAGCTCGGGGAGCTTGCCGCGCGCCGCGGCGAACGTACCCTCCGGCGTGAAGCTGCCCAGGTGCAGCTCGTACGCCACCGCCTCGTGCCAGGGCCGGCCGCGCCAGCCGTCGTCGCGCCAGGCGTAGGCGCGCGGGTCGATTACTTCGCTCGCGCCGTGCACGTCGTCCGGGTTCGCGCGCGAGGCGGGGTCGGCTACCGCGAGCCCGTCCGCGAGCACATAGCGGTAGCGGTCCCCGGGGCGTGCCTGCGCCAGCAGCAATTCGTGCCAGCCTTGTTCGAGAGGATGCATCGCATGATGAATCCCATCGAGGTCCAGCACGACGCGCTGCTGCGCCGGCGCCCAGAGGCGGAAGCGCACGCCGCCGGCGCCGGGCTCGGCGCCGAAGGGCATGGCGTGGGCGCGCTTCACGCCGGCCCGGCCGGGCGTGTCAGCAGCACCAGCGAGCGCGCCCGCAGCGTGTAGGTCTCGCCCGCGCCGTAGTGCTTGCGCGCATCGGGCGTGGCGGGCTCCCGCGCGGTGTCGAACAGCGCGCGCCAGGGCTCGCCCGGAACCGCCGGCAGCACGAAGGCGGCGTCCTCGTGCTGCGGGTGGAGCAGCAGCAGGAAATCGTCGTCGCGCTTGGTCTTGCCGAAGCGGTCGACGTCGGTCAGGCCGGACCCGGAGAGGTACACGGCGAGGCTGCGCGCCGACTCGTGCTGCCATTCGTCGTCGCTCATCTCCTTGCCGTCGGGCTTGAGCCACAGAATGTCCTTCACCCCGCCGCCGTGCAGCGGCCGGCCCTCGAAGAAGTCGCGCCGGCGAAAGCTCGGGTGCGCGCGGCGCAGCGCGATCAGGCGCGCGATGAAATCGATGAAATCCTCCTTTTCCCGGCTCGGCGTCCAGTCGAGCCAGTTGAGCTCGTTGTCCTGGCAGTAGGCGTTGTTGTTGCCCTGCTGGCTGCGCCCGAGCTCGTCGCCCGCGAGCAGCATCGGCGCGCCCTGCGACAGCAGCAGGGTGGCGAGGAAGTTGCGCCGCTGGCGCGCGCGCAGCGCGACGATCGCCGGGTCCTCGCTCGGGCCCTCGACGCCGCAGTTCCACGACACGTTGTTGTTGTGGCCGTCGCGGTTGTCCTCGCCGTTGGCGTCGTTGTGCTTGTCGTTGTACGACACCAGGTCCGCGAGCGTGAAGCCGTCGTGCGCGGTGATGAAATTGATGCTCGCGTGCGGCCGGCGCCCGGAGCGGCCGTACAGGTCGGCCGAGCCGGTGAAGCGGCGCGCGAACTCGCCGATCTGGCCGCCGTCGCCCTTCCAGTAGGCCCGCATGCCGTCCCGGTAGCGGTCGTTCCACTCCGCCCAGCCGAGCGGGAAGTTGCCCACCTGGTAGCCGCCGTGGCCGAGGTCCCAGGGCTCGGCGATGAGCTTGACCCGGTTCAGCACCGGGTCCTGGCGCACCACGTCGAAGAACGCCCCCAGCGGCTGCACCGCGCCGCCCTCGCGCGCCAGCGCCGAGGCGAGGTCGAAGCGAAAGCCGTCGACGTGCATCTCCTCGGCCCAGTAGCGCAGCGAATCCATCACCAGCTGCAGCGCGCGCGGGTGCTCGAGGTTGACCGTGTTGCCGCAGCCGGTGTAGTCGGTGTAGTGGCGCGGGTTGCCGGCCTCGAGGACGTAGTAGGCGGCGTTGTCGATGCCGCGCAAGCTTAGCGTCGGGCCGAGGTGGTTGCCCTCGCAGCTGTGGTTGTAGACCACGTCCATGATGACCTCGATGCCGGCCGAGTGCAGCGTCTTCACCATGGTCTTGAACTCCTTCACCTTGCCCGAGGCCGAGTAGCGGGTCTCGGGGGCGAAGAAGCCGAGCGTGTTGTAGCCCCAGTAGTTGTGCAGCCCCATCTCGAACAGGCGCCGGTCGTCGATGAAGGCGTGCACCGGCAGCAGCTCGACCGTGGTCACGCCCAGGCGCTTCAAGTGCTCGATCACCGGCGCGGTGGCGAGCCCCGCGTAGGTGCCGCGCAGCGCCTGCGGCACCTCGGGGTGGCGCATGGTGAAGCCGCGCACGTGCATCTCGTAGATCACGGTCTCGTGCCACGGGATGTCGGGCCGGCGGTCGTCGCCCCAGGTGAACGCGCTCTCGAGCACGCGGCACTTGGGCATGAAGGCGGCGCTGTCGCGCCGGTCGTAGGCCAGGTCCTCGCGCTTGTGGCCGACGGTGTAGCCGTACAGCGCGTCGCTCCAGCGCAAGCCGCCGACGAAGTCCCTGGCGTAGGGGTCGGCCAGCAGCTTGCTCGGGTTGTGGCGCAGTCCCTCTTCGGGCTTGTAGGGTCCGTGCACGCGGTAGCCGTAGACCAGGCCGGGCCGCGCCTCGGGCAGGTAGCAGTGCCAGACCGCGTCGGTGCGCTCGCGCATCTCGATGCGCTGGCGCTCGCGCCGCCCGGCCTCGTCGAAGATGCACAGCTCGACCTTCTCGGCCGATTCCGAGAACAGCGCGAAGTTGACCCCTTCGCCGTCCCAGGTCGCGCCGCGCGGGTAGGGCCGGCCGGGCCAGACCGCGCCGATCGGGGCGGCGGCGGAAACCGGATGGGTCGGGTTCACGAGCGGGAGTCTTTGCCGTTCCTTGGCCACCAGCGCTCGAGCCTGCCCGCGGCCCAGTCCTTGCCGCCCAGGCCGAACGCGAGCGCGAGCGCGAACACCACCCCGGCCAGGATGATGAGGAAGCTCTGGCGGATGATCTCGCCGCCGACGTTGACCTGGTCGAGCGCGATCAGCACCACGAACGCGATGATCGCGTACTGCGCCAGCCGGCCGAGCAGCTCGGCGTCCTGCACCCCCACGTTGCGGCAGTAGCTGACCACGGTGTCGCTGATGAAGCGCGCGAAGTAGGCGCCGAATACGAGGATCAGCAGCGCGACGATGACCTTCGGCACGAACAGGATCACCATCCGCAGCAGGTCGGTGACGTAGGTCAGCCCGAGGCCGTTGAAGGCGATCACCAGCGCGGCGAGGATCACCAGCCAGTACACGATCACGCCGAAGATCCCGGTGGTGTCGGTCTGGATCCCGCCCTGGCGCAGGAAGCCGTCCATCCCGGCGCGCTCGGTGAGCACGTTGAAGTTGATCGCGCGCAGGCCGCGCACGATGGCGAACATCGCCACCTTGGCCAGCAGCCAGCCGGCCACCAGCACCGCGATCGCGAGCGCGAGGCGCGGCAGGAAAACGCCGATCTGGGTCATGAATGCGCGCACCGGCTCCAGCATCACGTCGACTTTGTCCATGGTCGTTCCCCTTCGGTGTCAGCCGGCCAGCGCCAGGATACCCAGCAGCGGGGTGCGGACCCAGCCGGGCCGGTTGTTGATCTCGTAGCGCAGCTCGTAGAGCGCCTTTTCCAGCTCGAACAGCTCGAGCAGCCCGCTCACGTCGTCGAACCACTCGCGCAGCCCGCCGCCGCGCGCGGCTTCGTAGTAGGCCGCGAGGAAGCTGCGGCGCACCTCGGCTTCCCAGGCCCGCGCCAGCGGCTCGAGCCGCGCGTCGTCGCCGCCCGCCTGCGCGGCGTGGCGCAGCGCGGTCCACTGGGCGTAGTTGAACGAGCGCAGCATCCCGGCCACGTCGCGCAGCGGCGAGTGCTTGATCCTGCGCTCGGCGAGCGGCCGCGCCGGCTCGCCCTCGAAGTCGATGATCACGAAGTCGTTCTTGTCCAGCAGCACCTGGCCCAGGTGATAGTCGCCGTGGTAGCGGATCTTGGCCGCGCCGCGCCCGGGCGGGGGGCAGGCGTCGATGCGCGCGAGCAGCCTCTGGCGCCGCTCGAGCAGGGTCTGCATCTCGTCGCGCGCCGGCACCGGGAACTGGCTGCGGCGCTTCTCCAGCAGCTCGAAGGTGCCGGCCGCCTCGTCGCGCACGCGCTGCTTCCAGCGCGCGAGGTCGTCGGCCGCGACCGGCTCCGGGTCGAACGCGGGGTCGCCGCTCGGCTTCGACAGCGCGCGGTGCAGCTCGGCGGTGCGCGCCCCGAGCGTGTGCACGAGCGAGAGGTAGGCGCCGTGCGCCTCCTCGGCCGGCGCCTCGGCCGCGCCGCGCTGCGCCTCGAAGAAGCGCTCGAGGTAGGCCAGCGTGTAGCTCCAGCCGTCGCCCTGGTTGGCGACGTAGGCCTGCAGCAGCGCGAGGGTCATCGGGCTGCCGTCGGGCGCGGTGTATTCGATCGCGCCCGCCACCGGCACGCAGTTCGGGAAATGCGCCACCTCGGTCAGGAAGCGCCCGACCTCGAGCTCGGGGTTGACCCCGGGGCGGATGCGGCGGTAGCCCTTGAGGAAAAGCCGCTCGCCGAGCGTGACGACGGTGTTCGAGCTCTGCGCCTGGGGCCGGCCCACCGGCAGCGCGGCGACGTCCTTGCCGGCGAGCTCGGCGAAAGCGGCCGTGGGGCCGAAGCGCAGCTTGCCGCGCGCCTCGCCCTGGCCCGTGGCGAGCTCCAGGCCGCGCCCGATCGCCTGCACCGCCGCGCGGCAGAAGGCCTCGTCGGCGAGCGCGTCGGCCAGCAGGCCGACGTTGGCCTGCTGGCGCACCTTGGCGATCGCCGCGTTGGCCAGGCTGCGCAGGCGCTCCTCGTCGCCTTCCTCCCAGGCGAGCGAGAGCGGAACGAAGTAGCGCGCCGGCTCGCCGCCGCTGTCGACGTCGAGCAGCGCCAGCATCCAGCTGGTGCGGTTCGCCTCCCACAGCGCGTGGTCGGCGAGCCGCGCGTGCGCGATCTTCTCGCCCTTGGCGCCGTACCAGCGCTGGGTCTCGATGTAGCGCGCGAGCACCTCGTTCTCGAGCTGGGCGCGGGTTTTCTCCGCCATGCGGATGCGCCACGGCACGACGCGGTCGCGGAAGAAGCTGGTCCAGCCGTCGAACAGCACGAGCATCGGCAGGTCTTCGCGCGCGGCGCCGCGCTCCTCGTGCCAGTGCGGCACGTCGGCGTCGGCCGCGAGGCGGAACCAGTAGAAGCCGCAGGCGGGCAGGGTAAGCAGGTAGGGCAGCTCGCCGATGGGCGGGAAGGGCGTGCGCCCCATCATCTCGACCGGCACGCGCCCCTTGAAGCGCGACAGGTCCAATTCGACCGGCTGCGCCGAGCGTCCCAGGTTGGCCACGCACAGGATCGCCTCGTCGCCCAGCTCGCGCAGGTAAGCGAGGATCTTGCGGTTGCCGGGCTTGAGGAAGGCGAGCCTGCCGCGGCCGAAGGCCTGGCTGGTCTTGCGCACCGCGAGCAGGCGCTTCATCCAGTTCAGCAGCGAGGCCGGCTCGCGCAGCTGCGCCTCGACGTTCACCGCCTCGTAGCCGTACACCGCGTCCATGATCGGCGGCAGGTACAGGCGCTGCGGATCGGCGCGCGAGAAGCCGGCGTTGCGGTCCGGAGTCCACTGCATCGGCGTCCTGACGCCGTTGCGGTCGCCGAGGAAGATGTTGTCGCCCATGCCGATCTCGTCGCCGTAGTAGATGATCGGCGAGCCCGGCATCGACAGCAGCAGGCTGTTCATCAGCTTGATGCGATCCTGGTCGTTCTCCATCAGCGGCGCCAGGCGCCGGCGGATGCCGAGGTTGATCTTGGCGCGCGAATCGGCGGCGTACATGCGGTACATGTAGTCGCGCTCCTTGCTGGTCACCATCTCGAGCGTGAGCTCGTCGTGGTTGCGCAGGAAGATCGCCCACTGGCAGTTGTCGGGGATCTCCGGCGTTTGCTGCATGATCTCGGTCACCGGGTGGCGGTCCTCCTGCGCGATCGCCATGTACATGCGCGGCATGAGCGGGAAGTGGTAGGCCATGTGGCACTCGTCGCCGTCGCCGAAGTACTCGCGCACGTCCTCGGGCCACTGGTTGGCCTCGGCCAGGAACAGCTTGCCCTGGTACTTCTTGTCGAGCTCGGCGCGGATGTGCTTCAGGACCGCGTGCGTCTCGGGCAGGTTCTCGTTCGAGGTGCCCTCGCGCTCGATGAGATACGGAATCGCGTCGAGCCGGAACCCGTCCACCCCCATGTCGAGCCAGAAGCGCATCGTGCGCAGCACCGCCTTCATCACCTGCGGGTTGTCGAAGTTGAGGTCGGGCTGGTGGCTGAAGAAGCGGTGCCAGTAGTACGCCTTGGCCACCGGGTCCCAGGTCCAGTTCGAGCTTTCGGTGTCGGTGAAGATGATGCGCGTGCCCTTGTACTTCTGGTCGTTGTCGCTCCAGACGTAGTAGTCGCGCTTGGGCGAGCCCGGCGGCGCGCGGCGCGCGGCCTGGAACCAGGGGTGCTGGTCCGAGGTATGGTTGACCACCAGCTCGGTGATCACCTTCAGGTTGCGCCGGTGCGCCTCGCGCACGAAGTTGCGGAAGTCCTGGCGCGTGCCGTACTGCGGGTGCACGTTGTGGTAGTCGGCGACGTCGTAGCCGTCGTCCTTGAGCGGCGAGGGGTAGAACGGCAGCAGCCAGATGGTGTTGACACCGAGGTCCTTGACGTAGTCGAGCTTCGAGGTCAGGCCGCGGAAGTCGCCCAGGCCGTCGTCGTTCGAGTCGAAGAAGGCCTTGATGTGCAGCTGGTAGACGACCGCGTCCTTGTACCACAGCGGGTCGATCGCGCCGGGCGCGGTCTGCTCGCGGGTCCTGGGCTCGACGTCGGCGGTCGCGGGCGCGTTCATTGCGGCTCCTGCGTCACAGGAAGTAGTCGAAATCCTGCTCGCGCCGCACGCGCCGGCGCAGGCGGAAGATGTGCGCCGGAGTGCGCTGCGGGTCGAGCTGCACGAAGTTGCGCCCGCCCTGCCACAGGAAGCGCTGGCCGCCTAGCAGGTCGTGCATCTGGAACTGCTTGTCGGGGTCGATCCCGAGCGCGCCGGCGTCGAGCTCGAGCCAGCCCGACTGCACGTTGCGCGGGTCGAGGCTGACCACGGTCAGCACCACGTTGTCGTGCCCGGGCGCCGATTTCAGGTAGGCGATGATCTGCTCGTTGTCGGTCGGCACGAACTCGAGGCTCCAGTCCGAGTGCAGCGCCGGGTTGTCGCGCCGGATGCGGTTCACGCGCGCGATGAAATCGCGCAGGCTGTCGGCTCGCTCGAGGTCCCAGGCGCGCAGCTGGTACTTTTCGCTGTCGAGGTACTCCTCGCTGCCGGGCTCGCGCGGCGCGGCCTCCATCAGCTCGTAGGCCGGGCCGTAGATGCCGTAGCTCGCCGCGAGCGTGGCGGCGAGCACCAGGCGCGCCATGAACAGCGCGCGGCCGCCGAACTGCAGCGCCTCGCTCAGGATGTCGGGCGTGTTGGGCCAGGCGTTGGGGCGGAAGTACTCGCGCCCGGGGCCTTGCGCGAGCTCGCTGAAATACTCGGTCAGCTCGTGCTTGGTGTTGCGCCAGGTGAAGTAGGTGTAGGACTGCGAGAAGCCGAGCTTGGCCAGGCGGTGCATCACCTTGGGCCGGGTGAAGGCCTCGGCGAGGAAGATCACCTCGGGGTGCTCGCGCTTGACCTCGCCGATCGCCCATTCCCAGAACGCAAAGGCCTTGGTGTGCGGGTTGTCGACGCGGAAGATCTTCACTCCCTGCTCGATCCAGTAGTCGAGCACGCTCTTCAGCTCGGCCCACAGCCCCTGCCAGTCCTCGCTCTCGAAGTTGAACGGGTAGATGTCCTGGTATTTCTTGGGCGGGTTCTCGGCGTACTGCACGCTGCCGTCCGGACGGGTGCGGAACCACTCCGGGTGCGCGCTGACATAGGGATGGTCGGGCGCGCACTGGTAGGCGATGTCGAGCGCGATCTCGATCCCGTGCTCCGCCGCCTTGCCCACCAGGCGGCGGAAATCCTCGATCGTGCCGAGCTCGGGCAGGATGTCCTTGTGGCCGCCTTCCCTGGCGCCGATCGCCCAGGGGCTGCCGACGTCGTCCGGCCCGGGAGTGAGGCTGTTGTTCTTGCCTTTCCTCTTTTCGCGCCCGATCGGATGAATGGGCGGGAAGTACAGCACGTCGAAGCCGAGCTCGGCGACGTAGCGCAGGCGCGCCTCGACATCCTTGAACGTGCCGTGCCGGCCCGGGGTGGGCGACGCCGAGCGCGGGAACAGCTCGTACCAGCTGCTGTAGCGCGCGCGCTCGCGGTCGGCCACCAGCGGCAGCTCGAGCGGGAAGGTCGCGGCGAGGCTGCGCTCGGGGTAGCGCGCGGCGACCGCGGCCAGCGTTTCGTCCAGCGCCAGCGCCTGCAGCGCGCGCGCGTCGGCGGAGGCCTTGCCCGCCCCGGCGCGCAGCCTCGCGCCCCAGTCGGCGAGCGTCTTCATGTCCGCGCCTTCGGCGCGTCCGGCGGCGGCTTCGATCAGCTCGGCGCCGGCGAGCGCCGCGCTGCGGATGTCGTCGGCCTCGACCCGGCGCTCGAGCTCGTGGCGCCAGGACTCGAAGTGATCGACCCAGGCGGTCACGCCGTAACAATAGCGCCCGGGCGCGGGCGGCACGAAGCCCGCGCCGTAGCGGTCGTTGCCGAGCGGCTTCATCTCGACCTCGCGCCAGTCGTTTTCTTCCGCGGCGCGCCAGCGCAGCTTCGCGCGCAGCACGTCGTGCCCGTCGGCGAGGCAGTGCGCCTCGACCTCGAAGCGCTCGCCGGCGACGCGCTTGACGGCGAAGCGCCCGCCGTCGACGCAGGGCAGCACGGCGTCGATCACCGCGCGCACGCGGCCGTGCTCGCTGCCGGGGCGCTTGGGCTCAGGCATGCGGTTCGTGCTTCAGGATGATGGTCGAAAGCGGCGGCAGGGTGAGGCTGACCGAGCTCGGCCGCCCGTGCGCGCCCACCGGCGCGGACTCGACCCCGCCCAGGTTGCCCCAGCCGGCGCCGCCGAAGTCGTGCGCGTCGCTGTTGACGATCTCACGCCAGAACCCGGGCTGCGGCACGCCCACGACGTAGTTGCTGCGCGGAATCGGGGTGAAGTTGCACGCCACCAGCAGCGTCGCGCCGGCGCCCGGCTTGGGCTTGCGCAGGAACGAGATCACGCTCGAGAGCGCGTCGCTCGCGTCGATCCATTCGAAGCCTTCCCAGGAGAAGTCGACCTGGTACAGCGCGGGCTCCGCGCGGTAGACGCGGTTCAGGTCCTTGACGAAGCGCTGCACGCCGGCGTGCTCGGGGCGCTCGTTTACCCACCATTCGAGCTCGCCGTCGTGGGTCCACTCGCGCCGCTGGCCGAACTCGCCGCCCATGAACAGCATCTTCTTGCCCGGGTGGGCCCACATGTAGCCGTACAGCGCGCGCAGGTTGGCGAACTGCTGCCAGGAATCGCCCGGCATCTTGCCCACCAGCGAGCCCTTGCCGTGCACCACCTCGTCGTGCGACAGCGGCAGCACGAAATTCTCGTTGAAGGCGTAGATGAGCGAGAAGGTGAGCTTGCCGTGGTGGTACTTGCGGTTGATCGGGTCCTCTTGCATGTACGAGAGGTTGTCGTGCATCCAGCCCATGTTCCACTTCATGCCGAAGCCCAGGCCGCCGACGTACACCGGGCGCGACACCATCGGCCAGGCGGTCGACTCCTCGGCGATGGTGACGATGTCGGGGTGCTCGCGGTAGGCCGCCTCGTTCATCTGGCGCAGGAAATCGATCGCTTCCAGGTTCTCCCGCCCGCCGTAGCGGTTGGGGATCCACTCGCCTTGCTTCCTCGCGTAGTCGAGGTACAGCATCGAGGCCACGGCGTCGACGCGCAGCCCGTCGAGGTGGTACTTGTCGAGCCAGAACATGCCCGAGGACATGAGAAAGCCGCGCACCTCGTTCCTGCCGTAGTTGAAGATGCTCGAGCCCCACTCGGGGTGGAAGCCCTGGCGCGGGTCGGCGTGCTCGTACAGGTGGGTGCCGTCGAAGAACGCCAGCCCGTGCGCGTCGGTCGGGAAGTGCGACGGCACCCAGTCGAGGATCACGCCCAGGCCCTGCTGGTGCAGGTGGTCGACGAAGTACATGAAGTCCTGCGGCGTGCCGTAGCGCGCGGTGGGCGCGAAATAGCCCGTGGTCTGGTAGCCCCAGGAGCCGTAGAACGGATGCTCGGTGATCGGCATCAGCTCGACGTGGGTGAATCCCATCCAGTCCATGTACTCGGCGAGCGCGTGCGCCAGCTCGCGGTAGGACAGGAACTCGCCGTCCTTGCGCCGCCAGGAGCCGGGGTGCAGCTCGTAGATCGCCATGGGCGATTCGAGCCCGTTGCGCGCCGCGCGGGTCTTCATCCACTCGCCGTCGTTCCATTCGTACTCGAGCGTCCAGGCGCGCGAGCCGGTTGCCGGCGGGTGCTCGCAGAAAAAGCCGAACGGGTCGGCCTTGTCGACCACGTGGCCGCCGACCTTGGAACGGACGCGGTACTTGTAGGCCTGGCCCCGCCCGACGCCGACCAGCTTGCCCTGCCACACGCCCGAGCCGTCGCTGCGCACCGCGAGCGGGTCCGCCCCCGGGTCCCAGCCGTTCCATTCGCCGATCACCGACACCGACTCGGCGTTGGGCGCCCAGACCCCGAACTGCGCGCTCCTGCCGTCGGGCGCAAGCTGGCAGCCGAGCTTGTCGTACAGCCGGGCGTGGGAGCCTTCGCGGAATAGATAGACGTCGTGATCGGTCAACACGGTGCTTCGCTCCGTTGTCCGGGTGGCCGCGTGCCGGGCCGGTTGACCGCCTGGCGGGCCGCGCGGGCCGCAGGCGCAAGGCCGGAGCGCCGCGAACGAAACGCAGCGCCCCTCTCGCAGGCTAAGTTAACACAGCCTCCGTTTCAAGACAAACCGCGTCGAATCAGCAACTTGGAGCGCCGCGACGAGATCTTCCGCGCGATGATGCTACGATCTGCGGCGATGACGCGGGTGGACGGCACGGCGACGCAGGCAGCGAGCGGGCAGGCGGGCACGGACTGGGACGCCTCGCGCGCATCGAGCGCGTACTGTAACGTCGCGAGCGCGGTGGCCACGCCGGAGGCGGTGGTGCTCAACCTCGGCCAGACCCAGGGCGGCGCGCGCGCGCAGTCCGAGGTGACGGTCGAGCTGCTGCAGCGCGTGGTGCTCAGCCCGCGCACCGCCAAGAACCTGCACCTGCTGCTCAACAGAGTGATCGCCGAGCACGACGCCCATGGCGGCGGCACCCCCCGCTAGCGCGCCCGCCGGCGAGGACCTCGGCTTTCTCGTCGTCGACGAGTTCCTGCGCACGCTGATCGACGCCCGCGCGCTGAAGACGGCGTTCGAGCTCGGCCTGGTCGAGCGGCTGCTCGAGCACCGCCACGGCTCGGCCGAGGCGCTGGGCAGGGCGGTGGGGGTGGACTCGCCCGGGCTGCGCTTCCTGCTCGACCTGCTGTGCGCAAACGGCGTGACCGAGGAGCGCGACGGGGACGTACGCCTGAGCCGGCGCTTTCTCGGCGCGCTGCGCTACCGCGACCTGCTCGAGGCCAAGCTCGACTTCGCCGGCTTCACGCTAAACGACTTCGCGGACCTGTTCACCGCGCTGGTGCGCGATCCGGGCGGCTTCAGCGCGAAGGCGGGGCTGTACCGGCTGTTCGACTACCGCAGGGCGCTCGAGCCGAGCGCCGAGAACTACGCGCGCACGCGGGCCTGGATGCGCATCACCTCGGCGCTCACGCGCTACGAGGCACGCGCCTGCCTGCAGCTGCACGATTTCGGCCGCTACCGGCGCGCGCTCGACGTCGGCGGCAACAGCGGCGAGTTCCTGCTGCAAGTCTGCCGCCGCCACGCGGGGCTGCACGGTACCGTGTTCGACCTGCCGCTGGTGTGCGAGGTCGGCATGGAGCACCTGCTCGGCGAGCCCGAGCAGCCGCGCATCGGCTTCATCAAGGCCGACCTGCGGCGCGATCCTCTGCCGCGCGGCTACGACCTGATCAGCTTCAAGTCGATGCTGCACGACTGGCCGGCGCAGGAGGCGCAGGCGTTCGTCGCGCAGGCGGCGCAGGCGCTCGAGCCCGGCGGCACGCTGCTCGTCTTCGAGCGCGCGCCGCTGCGCGTGCGCGAGGCGACGCCGCCGTTCTCGCTGCTGCCCACGATGCTGTTCTTCCGCTCGTACCGCCCGGCGCAGGACTACGTGGCCCAGCTGCAGGAGCTCGGGATGCGCGATGTCGCCGTGCGCGAGGTCGAGCTCGACGCGCCGTTCTACGTGGTAAGCGCAGTCAAAGGCGAGTAGACTCGAGCGCCGTGTTCGAGGCCACGCTATCGCCCCCGGCGGACCCTGCGGCCAGGCGCTTCCCCGCGGCGGACTACGTCGAGCTCACGGTGCACTTCAAGTGCAACCTGAAGTGCGTGCATTGCATGATCGAAGGCACCATGGACTGGCTCAAGCCGGAGCCCATGGACCAGTACGAGGCCGTCCTGGCGCAGAACGCCCAGCAGGGCCTGTGGAAGGGGCTGATCCTCACCGGCTCCGAGGTGACGCTGCGGCGCGATCTGCCCGAGCTCGCGCGCATGGCGCGCGCGAGCGGCTTCGAGCACGTGCGCATCCAGACCCACGGCGTGCGGCTGGCGGAGCCGGCCTACTGCCGCGAGCTGGTCGAGGCGGGGATCGACGAGTACTTCGTAAGCGTCACGGCGGCCGACGCCGCCAGCCACGACGCCATCACCGGCGTGCCGGGCTCGTTCGAAGGCACGCTGCGCGGGCTGCAGAACCTGGACGCGATCGACGGCGTCACGCTGCTGACCAATACGGTGATCACGCAGCGCAGCTTCCGCCAGCTGCCGGACGTGGTGCGACGCCTTGCGCACCTGCGGCGCCTGGCGCGGATGGACTTCTGGAACTTCTGGCCGATGCGCGAGACCGACGACAAGGGCCTGATCGCCTCGCACCTGGAGGTGCTGCCGTACCTGCGCGAGGCGATCGCCGCGGCGCGCGAGCTCGGGCGCTCGGTGGAGGTCAAGAACTTCCCCGAGTGCCTGCTCGGCGAGGACCGCGACGCGCTCGAGAACGACCAGCCCAAGCTGGTGATCGATCCCGAGTTCTGGCCGGAGTTCATGCGCAACGGGTTCCATCAGTGCGTGCACCGCGCGAGCTGCGGCTCGCGGCGCTGCCTGGGGCTGAATACCGCCTACGTGCGCAAGTACGGCTGGCACGCCGACGTGCTGGTGCCCTTCCCGAAGGAGGACTGAGTGGCGTCGGCGCGGCAGAGCGAAGCGGACGCGTTCAAGATTTCGCTCGAGGCGGGTGACGTGGTGATCGAGTTCGGCCGCACCGGCGCGCCGGCCGCGCCGGGCGGCACGCCCGCGGTCGCGGTGTCCGATCGCGTGGTGCTGCCGCTCGAGACCGCGCGCCGTCTGGCGCTATCGCTCGGGGACTCGGTCGGCAGGCACGCCACGGCGCTGCGCGCGGCCGAGGCCAAGGCCCTGCCGCCGGACGAGGCGGCCGAAGCGGCGCGCCCGGGACGCGGCCCGGTGCGCGCGCCTGCGGACGCGGCGGCGGAGAAGGGTGCGCTGCTGCAGCGGCTGGTGGCGGAGCTCGGCGTGCCGCACCAGTACGAGCGCTCGTTCCGCATTTCCGAGGCCGGGCTGATGGCCAACCGCTACCTGCTGACGGTCGACCGGCGCGATCTCCTCGGCGACCCGCGCGAGCGCCTGCTCGCGATCTGCGACCGGCTCGAGATGCCGCGCGCACTGCGCGCCGAAGCCGAGGCGCGCTTCGAGATGACCAGCTGCGCGCACTTCGGCTTCGAGGGCGACCCCGGCCACCCGGTGTGCAAGCTCTACCTCGAGCGCAAGGTGCCGCCGGAGGAAGCGCACCGCGCGCGCGAGCGGGGCGAGCCCGTGCTGCTGCATCTCGCGTTCAAGTGGGAGCTAGGCGGCCCGACCGCGGTCGTCAGCGAGTACCTGTGGCACCCCGCGTTCACGGCGGCGGAGATCGAGCAGCGCCTGGCGAGCCACGTGTACCGCGACGGTCCGCCCGCCTCGCTCGCGCTGGCGCAGGAAGCGCTTCGCCTCGGCGCCGCGCGCGCCGCGGCGGAGCAGCTGCAGTACCTGGAGGTGCAGGAGCCGGGCAACGGCCGCAGGTCGTTCGATCTCAACCTGTACAACGCGCGGCTGCAGCTGAAGGACCTGCAGCCTGTGCTGTACCGCATGCGCGAGCTGTACGGCGTGCGCCCGGGCCAGTTCCAGGCGCTCTACGACCAGATCAAGGGCAAGCTGCTAGGCCACATCGCGGGCGGCGTGCACCGCAACGGCAAGGATTTCTTCAACCTGTACTACGGAGTGGCCGGGCTGCCCCTGTTCAGCGAGGGCTTCCGCCGGGCGCAATGAGAGCGGCCGAGCGCTTCGAGTTCGCCACCAGCGCCGACCCGTCGCTCAACTACTGCCTGTGGGAGTACAGCCCGGCGCAGCCGGCGGAAGACAAGTTCCGCTCCGTCAACCTGCTGTACCAGTCCTTCGAGCACGCCGGCGTCGACGCGCGCGCCTACGACATCGTCGACGCCGTGCGCGAGGGCATCGGCCCGTTCCGCACCGTGTTCGGGGTCAAGCTGCTGCCGGAGCGGATGGCCTGGGAGCTCTACTTCTACGACTACAAGCGCAGGCAGCGCGAGGTGTCGATCTCGCGCGTGCTGGAGGCGATCCGGCCGCTCGCGCCCTGCGCGGTGCCGGTGAACGAGGCCCTGCCGTACTTCATGTTCTCGCTCGACCTGGACGCGGAGCTGGCGAGCGGCCGGCGCGGCATAGACGTGGTCCACATGTATGTCGGCAACCCCGGCAGCACGGTGTCCTCGGGCATCGCCTACGCCCTGCGCGCCGGCGGCACGACGCTGGAGAACTTCTACTTCTTCTTCGACGCCGCGACCCAGCTCGAGGAGGCGGCGGGGAAGATCTGCAGCTCGGCCTACTTCGACGACACGCGCCTGCCGGTCGACGCCGTGCTGGTGCCCGGGCTGCGCCGCTGCAAGACGATCTGCGTGGCGAACAAGCAGACCCACGACTGCGTGTACTTCTCCGGCGTGGACGCGCGGCAGCTGCTGCTGTTCCTGGAGCACCTAGCCTATCCGGCGCCGGTGGTCGCGTTCGTGCGCGACAACCTCGAGCGGCTCGACCACCTGCTGTTCGACGTCGGTTTCGACTACCGCATGGAGGACGGCGGCGTCAAGGTCCTGAAAAGCGGCTACTACGGCGTGTTCTGAGCGGCGCGGCGCGGGAGCGGCTGTTGATAGGGGGAGAACGCCCGGAATTCCGCATCTTTCAGCGGCTTCGATGGTTGAGTTCGCGGGCAACTTGAGGAGAGGGCCGGAGTTCGGCGCCGCTGCCCGCGTGCGCGATTCGCAAAAAGGTCTTTTATTCGCAATCAATTCGCCACATACTTCACGTCTAATTGCAGTTGAAAAAACGCAGTTCGCAGGCGCAGTTGAACGAGCTATGGGGGAGTGGTGACGCCGTTCAAGTTGCCGGCAGGAGGGGAACAATCGCCCGATCGCGTCCGCCGCCGGCGTGCGCGCGCCCTGCGCGCAGACCCCCGCCAGAGCCTTCCGCAGTCATTCCGTCGCGCCGTCGCCGCGCCACCATGGAGCACGCCATGAGAGCCGCCGCCCGCTGGAGCCGCAAGGTCTTCAAGCCCTCCGTCATCGCCCAGGTGCTGCGCGAGGCCTTCACCCGCCTGGGCCGGCGCAGCCCCGCGCCGGCCGCGAAACGCAGCGCGCCCGCCGCGCGCCACCAGGACTTCGTGCTCGAGGCGCTCGAGCCGCGCCTGCTGCTGTCGGCGGACCTGTCCTACGCGGCCACCAGCACGACCCACGATTTCACGCTGAAGGCGGTCTCCGGGGCGATCAGCCTGTACGAGACCAGCAACCTGAGCACCGCGATCGACACCCAGTCGATCAGCGGCGGCGGCGACGTGAACGTGAGCATCGCGCGCGACGACACGGCGGGCGCGCAGGCGCTGAACGGCGACACATTGCGAATCGACCTCGACACGCTCAACCTGCTCAACTCGGCGATGAGCGGCCACGTGCTGACGCTCGACTTCGAGGGCGGCAACGAGCGCGTCAGCACCGACCACGTGATCGTCAACGGCGCGACCGGAGCGGTCGGCTACGGCCTCACGATCCAGAGCAGCTCGGACATCGCCTCGAGCGCCACCGCCGACTTCAGCGCCGGCGACTTCAGCCTGCTGTCGCAGCAGACCGCTTCCGACCTGCTCGACACCGGCCTGTGGGCGGACAGCAACACCGGGATCTCGCTCAGCGGCGCGAACTTCACGATCGAGAACGGCGCGCTCAACCTCACCGCGCACTCCGACGTCAGCGTCTCGACCGACGGCACCGGCATGTCGGCAATCCAGGGCGCCGCCGTCACCAGCTTCTCCGGGGCGACGATCGACATCGGCGGCAACTCGGTGCTGCACGCGACCGACATCAACCTCACCTCGAACGTCGACGGCACGCTAAGCGCGAGCGCGTCCGCGGCGACGGTCAAGCTGGTCGCGGTAATCGGGGCCGCGACCCCCTCGATCACGATCGAGGGCTCGTCGTCGCTTACCGCGACCGACAGCATCACCGCGCTGTCGAAGTCGGAGGTCACGATCAACGCCTCGACCTCGCCCGAGGCCGGCAGCGGCAGCTCGTCGCTCGACGCCGCGGTGGTCAACACCACCTACGGCAGCGGCGCGTTGCTTAGCGTCTCCGGCGGCGCGACGCTCGACGCCACCGGCACGGCGAGCCTGACCGCGAGCAGCAAGCTGACCGCAAACACCACCGCCGACGCCAACGTCGCCGGCAGCGCAGGCGCCGCGGTCGCGGTGTCGGTGATCACCGGCGACACCACCGGCTCGGTCAACGGCGCCACCGTCGACGGCGGCACGGTGACCCTGGCCGCGAGCTCGAACCGCACCATCACCACCCTCGC
>Ga0335081_10003790_pt1 | contig 23802 bp, 13 predicted proteins | sample Lox_Sample_35_FD_206713 | JGI IMG/M metagenome (GOLD analysis project Ga0335081, IMG submission 206713) | Soil microbial communities from Loxahatchee National Wildlife Refuge, Florida, United States - Lox_Sample_3.5 | ecosystem: Environmental > Terrestrial > Soil > Wetlands | place: USA...
TGCACAACCGATATTTTCCTGTACTGGAGGAGGTCGTCGCTGTCGTCGAGGCGCAGTTTGAAAACTGGCGTAACGGAAACGAGACCCTACGCCGTTTATGCGCAATCACTTAAGACGCTGTGTTTAGAAACTGAGCTTCAGCATGAATTGCATTTGACGTGGCGTGCCTAAACCCGCCGGAGTTGTGTTAAGCGGCAAATAGATCCTGCCGAAGTCGGAAGCCGAAATCAGGCCATCCGGGTTAGCATACATCGCCCTGTTGAAGAGGTTGAAAGCTTCGGCTCGGAAGTCAGCTTGTAACTGTTCTGTGATAGGAAAACGCTTGGCAAGCGCCATATCCAGTTGCCAGACCGCTGGGCCTCGCAGAAAATTGCGTGGGACATTGCCGAACCCTGCGGGGCAGTTACCACCTGGGAAGAGCTGGTCTGCAGTGCCGGGAGTACAGAAAGCCACAGGGTTGAAGTCTCCACCGGCCAAATAAAAGGGCTGGCCGGGAACTAGGTTGGGACGCTGGTCGTTGGTGTTTCCGTCTGGGCCAGTGGCGCTGGTCGTGAGGTTGACGGGAAAGCCGGTCCGGGCGGTGAACAGCGAGCTGAGCGACCACGATCCAAATAAGGTGCGCAGCACTCCAGCCTGATTCAGAAACGATTTGCTGGGACCGAAAGGAAGCTCATACACTACATTCGCATTGAACGCGTGGCGCGCGTCAAAGGCGCCGCTGGCGCGCTCGCCGCATTGCGGCGCTCCCTGGGGAAAGCAGGAAACATTCTGCGGGGTAATGGAGTCGCCGTCGCCGCTACCGTTGGAATCGTCGTCGATCTCGTGCGACCAAGTGTAGTTGGCCGAGGCTAGCAAACCGCGAGAGAAAGAACGCTTCAGCGAGACGGATAGCGCCTCATACTCGCTGTTGCCAGTGGTGCCGCGCCAAGGGATCTGGGAGAAGGCAGGATAAGGACGCAGCCCGGTAAGCGGGTTTTCGACGTTAACGTAGGATTCCTGGAGCAAATGGGTCCCTTTGCTTCCCACATAAGACAGCGTACCGAGGAAATCGGCGGGGAGCGCTTGCTGAACCGACAGGCCCCATTGGGTTGCCGACGTATCTTTGCGGTCTCGTTGTTCGGCGTTCGGTGAATTTGTGCCGTTCGCGCAGACGGGATTGCCTGTCGCGTCCAAAACGATGGGGTAGCTCAGGCCGGGGCAGTTCTTCGGGGTTAGCGCATAGCTTAACACTTCGTTTTTATCGGGGATATTTTGATCGTCCAACTGGCCATCCTCGTGATAAATGCCAAAGCCGCTGCGAATGACGGTCTTCCCCCGGAACACGCCTGGTGCCCAGCCCAAGGCAATGCGCGGATCGACGTCGCCATAGTTCCCCGGGCCGAAGCTCGCACCCACGCCACAGTAGCCCGTAGGACCGCAGGTGGCAAAGTCAAAAGGATTCCCGCGGTCCTCCACCTCACTGAAGATACCGAAGATGTTATAGCGCACGCCCAAATTCAGCGTGAAATTCGGCCGCCACTTGAACTCGTCCTGGAAATAACCGAAAAAATCCGTCTTGCGCAGGCCGTTGACGGGGTACACTCCCGTGATGCTGGCCTTTTGGGCTTGGTCGGCCGTGAAGCTGGCGAGGGAGTTAAAACTGACCGTGCCATAGGCACTGCCCCCCTGGTTCATCTGTACGCGGCGAACCTCGACGCCGGCCTTGATCACGTGCCTTCCCTTGACCCATGTCACATCGTCGATTCCGCTAAGAGTATTGCCAACGCCGGTGCTTATTCGACCGTTGTTCAAGGAAGTTAAGCCCGCTACCGAAATCGCGTAGAGCGATCCGGTCTCATTGAGGAAGGTGGTGTCGGTCGTGCCGCGGTTAAAGCCGAACTTCGTTTCGTTAAGCAGGGTGGGAGAAAAGATGTGTGATAGAGCGATCGCACTGTTGACGGGAGAGGAGTTAAGATCCTCCTGTTCATTGAGATATTGCCCAGAGCTAGGGGAATACGGGACAACGTAGTCGCCTTTGTCGATGTTGGCCCGCACAAAAAGATTCGTCGCGTCGGAGAAGCGATGATCCAGGCGGAACATCCCCGAGTCTTCGCGGCCTAATTGTTTACCTTCCCCCACGAATTGGGCGATGTCCGGATTACTGGTGGGGTTCTCTCCTTGGGGATAAGCGTTGATCACCGGCGCAAGCGCCGGCGACTGCGCCAACACCTGCGCGGCAAAGGCAGCGCTGGGTACATAACCGATAAGAGTCTGCCCCAAGTCTTGCCGGTAACCTTCGTAGGCGGCAAAGAAAAAGGTCTTATCAGGCTGGATTGGTCCACCAAAGGACCCTCCGAACTGATTCAGGTGAAAAGGCGGCTGGTGGGTGGGATTCAAGGCGTCGATCGGATCGGTGGCATCGAAAATGTCGTTGCGCAAGAAGTCATAGGCGTCCCCGTGGAACTGGTTCGTGCCGGAAGGCGAGACCAGGTTCAACTGGGCCCCGGCTGTCTCGCCGGTCTGCGCCGTTGCCAGCATGGGATCGACGCGGATCTCGCTGATGGTATCGAGCGGAACCGCCGCGCGCACATAATATAGCTGGGACTGATTAATCACATAGGTGGCATCGATGCCGTCAAAGGTATAGTTGTTATCGTCGCGGCCCCTGCCGGCGTAGCGAATCGAACGCTGGTTGCCAGCTCCAGGTCCGCCGGCGGCGTCAACCGCGCCTGGAACCAAGGTGGTCAAGGTGGCCCAGTTCTGGCCGTTTAAGGGGAGCCTCTCCGCCTGTACGTGTTCGATACCCGTGCCCCAGGTGTCGGCAGTTTGATCCAGCGATGGCGGGCTGGCTAAAACTTCCAGTTCCTCTTTCGCTCCCGCTATTTTCAGCGTCGCATTCAAGGTTCGGGTTCGCCCCAGGCTTTGAAACACATTCTCGAAACGCAGAGTTTCAAAGCCCTCCCGGATAAAGCTCACGCTATAGACGCCGACTGGCAGCTCGGTAATTTCATAGATTCCCTGGCTAGAAGAGACAGTCTCACGCCGAAGTCCCGTTGCGTCTTGTATGGCCACTACCTGCACCACTGGAATCACGCGTCCGGTGCCATCGGTCACGGTACCGGTGAGCCCAGTGCCGTCCAGTTGCGCCCAAGCGGGGACACTACCGAGCACGCAAATGACGCAAAGGATTAAGGGACGAAAGCAGGACATAAGCCTCAAGCATAAATCTAGTGCAGCGAGCTCCGCTGGAAACCGCAAAAATAGAAAAGCAATCGACCTTTGACACTTAGTTCGGCACGCCATAAAGACCTCCATTACTTGAGCGTGAACTCCCATCCACGAAATTTCTGTTGCCCCGGATTCGGCTTGGCGCGGAGCGCGAATCATTACAAAACTGACATCCTCGCTGGGCTACGGCGATGTTGTTTCTAAATTAAATTTTCGGAGACACGAATGGGGTTCGGTAAGTGCGTAGTAGTACTCGGCGGACTGCCTAAGCGCCATTCTTGCCCGGTGGTCGTCCGAAGCATTTATATCCTTGTCATGCGCCATTAACCGCGCGGGATTATTTGTCAGGTGTAGATTGGAAGGCGCTGCCACGCGGTTCGGGAAAATCGTATGAAAATTCTGATCGTCGAGGACGAGGCCAAAACAGCGAAGTTTCTCAAAAAGGGATTTGAAGAAGCGGGCTTTGTGATTGACGTGGCAGGCGATGGTTTAGCGGGCCTTCACCTCGCTCGCGAAGTAGACTTCGACTTAATCATCTTGGACGTAATGCTTCCCGGCTTGGATGGCTGGCAGGTTCTTAGCCACCTGCGCCAAGCGGGTCGGTGCTCCCTCGTGCTTTTGCTGACGGCGCGTGATGCCGTACACGAACGCGTACGAGGACTCGAACTCGGTGCCGATGATTATCTCGTGAAACCGTTCGCATTTTCGGAATTGCTCGCTCGGGTGCGATCGCTATTGCGTCGCGGGCCGGCTCGTCAGTCTGAGACTATTCGCATGGCCGACTTAGAAATTGATCTGTTGCGCCAACGTGCCACACGCGCCGGCCAACGACTCGACCTGACATCGAAAGAGTTCTCCCTGCTGACACTACTCGCTAGACGCCCGGGCGAGGTGCTTTCCCGGACCCTCATCGCCGAAGCCGTTTGGGACATGAATTTTGACAGCGATACCAATGTAGTGGACGTAAACGTGCGCCGTCTACGCGCCAAGGTGGATGAACCCTTCCCTTTCAAGTTGATCCACACCGTGCGAGGCGCCGGCTATGTTTTGGAACCCGACCAGTAGCCTCCCGCCGCTCTCACGCCTATGGGGAACTTTGGCCTTCCGGTTAACAGCCGGCTACGCTTTGGCAGGTTTGTTTCTGGTGTTTTTGGCCACAGCTAGTCTTTATGTAGTGCTGGTGAGCGAACTAGATAAAAGCACCGATTTGTTCCTGGCAGACAAGGTGCACGTGCTCCGCACCATGTTACGGGAGAGGCCTGACGACTGGGACGCACTGCGGGAGGAAGTGGAGCTGGAGTCGGCCGCGCGGCGATACGAGCAATTCTATATTCGCCTGCTGGATGAACGGAATACGCCACTGTTGATGACGCCAGGCATGGCGGATCAATTGGACCTGACCCAATTAGCCAGTCAAACCCAAAGCCGCCCGGCTCGCAACATTTGGATGAAGGGCAGGGACGGCCGAGCGTTTCGAGTGACTAGCGCGTCGGCGCCGGTGGGTTCCCGTGCAACTCAGACGGACACCATTCAAATTGCGATTGATATCTCGCAAAAAGAGGCACTGCTGGCACGCTATAGGTTTTGGTTCTGGGCCATTTTGCTGGCGACCTTTGTCATTTTTCCACTGATCGGGTACCAAATCGCACGGCGCGGCATTCGTCCGGTCGAGGAAATGGCTACGACTGCGCGCCACATCAGTTCGACGAATCTTCGAGAACGCATTCTTACGGAAGGGTATCCATTTGAGTTGGCATCCCTCGCCAGTACTTTCAATCAAATGTTGGATCGCCTCGAAGAGTCCTTTGAAAGGATTTCGAAATTCTCAGCGGACATTGCGCACGATCTGCGCACGCCGGTGAATAACCTTCGCGGTGAAGCGGAAGTTGCCTTGGCCCGCGCGCGGAGCGCCGGCGAATATCGCGAAGTGATCGAATCCTTCCTTGAAGAAGCCGTACGGTTGTCTGATCTTATCGGCGACCTCCTGTTTCTGGCGCGTTCGGAGAGCCCACTGACCCATTTACGCCGCGAGCCGGTGGATGTGGGCGAATTGCTGGGCGGAGTGCAGGAATACTACGAAGCCTCGGCTGCGGATGGCGGCGTATCTCTCACCACTACTGTCGCTGACAAGCCGGTCATTGCCGAAGTCGACCGCACGCTCCTGCAGCGGGCGGTGGGCAACCTGGTCTCGAATGCCTTAGCAAACACGCCATCAGGCGGAGCAGTCATCATGGCAACACGCGCCGACCCTACCACGATTTGCATTGAGGTCTCTGACACAGGCGTGGGCATTCCACCGGAAGCGCTGCCGAAGGTTTTTGACCGTTTCTTCCGTGTGGACTCATCACGTTCCCAAGGCTCGGGGGGCACCGGCTTGGGCTTGGCGATCGTTCAGAGCATTGTGCAGCTGCATGGCGGCGATGTTCAGATCTGGAGCCAACTGGGACAAGGCACCCGGGTCACGTTGCACGTGCCAGCCTCTCAGATGACAAAAATGTAATTCGCACGTCATGTTCGTGTCTGGATTTCGCTGCGAGACTCCCTACGCCTCAAGGTGCCCATGCCCTGATGAAAAAATCTAAGGAGGACCATCTATCTATGTTGCGAAAATTCCCTCGAAGTAATTCGAGGATCAATCTTCTGCGTCCGCTCGCCGGCCTGCTAGTGGCGGGGCTGAGTTTTGCGGGGCTCGCCGCTGCTCAGTCCGTGCCCTTCCCGACCTACGATGTAGGCCTAAACCCGAACGGTACGTGGGTCGTCAGCGATGGCGCGATCATCACCCCCGCCGGCACCCAGGTCGACCTCGGCACCACGACCCGCGCCAAGGCCATCGCGCTCAATCCTACTGGCAATCACACCGCCGCTGTCCTTCAAATGGGCGCCCCACAGGCCGTCACGATTTTCAACACGCAGACCGGCGCTGTCCTGCAGACCTACAAGCCGTTCGGCACTAAAAACGGCAGCGCCAACGGCATCGCCTACACGCCGGATGGCTCGCACCTGCTGTTCAGCCAGGACAGCAGCTTCGTGGCCATCGCCAGTGTCAGTTCGACGGGCACGCTCTCAGACTACGCACACGTCCACGTTCCGATGGACGTTAACGCCGACGGCTATCTGAGCAACGTCACCTGCTTCCCGAACAGCCCTGGGGGGACCACAGGCAGCATTGATATTCCGTGCGGCCTGACCGTCTCGGTTGTGTCAGACGGTACATCTACTTCCTATCCCCTCGGCATCGCGATCTCGAAGGATGGCAAGACCGCTTACGTCGTGCTGGACAACAACGATACGCTGACCAAACTCGACCTGACCCAGTCGACCCCGGTCGAGGGCCCCGAGGTCCGCGTCGGGAACGTCCCGCACAGCGTCGTGATCTCGCCCGACGGCACCACCGCCTACGTCTCCAACGAAGCCGGCCGGATCGCTAAGGAGAAGGACTTCCAGGGATACTCCAACGGTACCCCGGTCGTCGCCCACTTTCCCACTGGCTCGACCGCCACGGGCACCGTTTCGGTAGTCGATCTGGCTTCGTTTGCGGTCACCGGTAGCATCGAGACCGGTCTGCACCCAACCGGTATGGCCTTCTGGGGCAAGAATCTGTTGGTCGCCAATACTTATAGCGACAGCATCTCCGTGATCGACACGACCTGCAACCAAGAGGTGCGCAAGATCGACCTTGGGCTGCCGATCGGTGTGCCAGGCGAAGGCTCGGCTTACGGCGCCGGACCGAACTCGATCGCCGTCGATTCCAAGAGAGATGTTGCCTACGTCGCGCTTTACAACGCCAACGCGATCGCAGTGGTCGACCTTAACAACTGGTGGAATCCCGTCCTGGGCTTGATCCCAGTCGCCTATGCGCCCAGCTCGGTCGTGCTGGACACGGTGGACAACGCTCTGCTCGTGGCCAACGACAAGGGCATCGGTACCAAGGGCATCCCTCCGCAAAATTCGTTGCAGACTAGTCACGGCGTCACCGACTACGGTACGCACCAGGACCTTGGCACCGTCAGCATCGTCCCCGTGCCGAAATTGGAAGCGTTGTGGACGATGACCCAGCAGGTCTTCCAGAACAACCACTGGGATCTGTTTGAAAATATCTTCTCGGCCGCAGGCGGCAACCCCCATGCCAAGCCGCTCGCAATTCCCGAAAGGATCGGCGATCCGTCGAAGATCAAGCACATCTTCGTGATCATCCGTGAAAACCGCACCTACGATCAGATCCTCGGCGACGTGGCTGGCGGCAACGGCGACGCCTCGCTGGCAGTCTTCGGCGACGCCGCGAGTTTCGGCTTTGAAGGTGGTGTTACCCCCAATGCGCACGCGCTCGTACACCGCTTCCCGCTTTTGGACAACTTCTACGACCCGAGCCGGCAGTCGGCCGACGGTCACAACTGGATCGTTCAGGCCATGGCGCCCTACTCGGACGACATCCAATCGCCCGACTGGCTCCGCGACTATCCCTCCAACGGCGGCGACGCGCTTGCTTATCAGAAGAAAGGCCACCTGTGGGACCAGGCTGCCAAGGCCGGCGTCTCGTTCAAGAACTACGGCGAGTACATCGAGTACAACACGTTCAACCCGCCGCAGGGTTGCACCCCGCCTGCTGGAGCTACCTCGAACGCTTGTGAGCCACTATGGATCGACTTCTACAACGACACGCTGGCTTATGAGTCTGGCGCTGAGAAGCAGCTCTACAACTACAACACAGTCGCCTCGCACTCCCCGCTCCCGAACCTGATCAACAACACCGTCCAGAACTATCCGCAGTTCGATCTGGGCATCCCCGACCAGTTCCGCTTCGATGTCTGGAATGAGGATTTCCAGAACGATGTCAAGAACGGTACGGTGCCCCAGTTGGAATTCATGTGGATCAGCTCGGATCACACCGGCGGCCCGCCGACCGCGCAAGCCATGCAGGCCGACAATGACCTGGCCCTTGGCCGCTTTGTCGACGCTATCAGCCACAGCTCCATTTGGTCATCCTCGGCGATCTTCGTCGAGGAAGACGACGCACAGGACGGCGTCGACCACGTTGACGGCCACCGCAGCCCTGGATATATCATCAGCCCGTACGTCACGCAGAAGGTGAACCCCGACGGTAGCGGGGCTGGGGTGACGGAAGAGAGCACATTCTATACGCAGGTCAACATGACCCGCACGATCGAGCAGATACTCGGTCTGAAGCCCATGAACCAGTTCGACTTGGTGGCCTCACCGATGAGGACAGTCTTCGTCGATAACCCGTCCAAAGAGAACTTCCTGCCGTGGAAGCACGTGCCGAACGTGATCCCGCTGAATACGGGCGTTACCCAGACTCCGACTCAGCCCATCCCGACCGTGAGCGCTGCGCGCAAGGCTCAGACCCTCGGGACTGAGAGCCCTGCGGCTAAGGCTTTGCGGGCTGGCTGGATGAAGAAAAAGGCGGAGATCTTCGCCGGCAAATATCACATTCCCGACTCCGAAGACCCGGACACCGTCAACCATCTGAACTGGTACGAAGCCACCGGATTTAAGCGGCCCTATCCCGGCGAGAAGAAGGTTCGTCCGGCGAGCGACTTCAACAGGCAAGCACCTGCAACCGCTGACGCGGACGACGACGGACTTTAGTATTCGTCCAAACCACAAAGACCCTCTCCCCGGTTACCGGGGAGAGGGTCTCTTGTGTGTGCCGAGCAGGTTCGTCAGCTGGGAGGTGCAAGTCATCTCTACAACGTGATGACGTAAAGTGATAGCGAAGCCCAAGGGCGTCACCGCTAGAGGAAGTCTGAAGAAAGCGCGGAGCAGAAAGCGCGAGCCGATGTACAAAAACTAGTCTGAGGCATAGGGCGCCGGACGAGCGGGCATCTTTGCCGAGGAGAAGCTGTTGGCATGCGATCTGGGGGGCTACAGGGAGTATCTCCAGAATTTGCGTTACCGGTTGGTACCACACGTTTGGTGATCACCCAGTCAACGGATTTCCGCTCTCGATTAGGAAGGTGTTGGCCGGTATCTCACTCACTGGATAGTCGGCAATAGGAAGTAATCAGGCTCCTTGCTTTTTCTCGGTGATCCGGAGGCAATCTGCACCGGGCGACCGGATCGACATCAGTAGCGTCGGAGAAACCGGCCAGGAACGTTCTCGATTGCACGGTTGTGCCGAGGACGGGATGGAAACGCTTCGCTTTTCACTCGCAGATGCAGCGTCGGTCTTGCAGTACGGCTCGAGCGCGTACATTTGAAACGAGTTTTTTGTGCTGAAAAAGGAGATTCCTCACGAAGCGGATGAAGTACAAGCGCATCGTCCTCACCAAACGAGGCCCACCCCAGAATCTCGACATCGCCGAGTGCGATCTGCGGGATCCTTCTGCTAGGGAAGTTCGTGCCAAAGTCCTCGCTACGTGTGTTTGCCTGCCCGATGTGCAGGCCCGCTACGGACTCGGCCCGTCCGCACCCAAAGTGCCCTTCGTACCGGGCTACGCCATTGTCAGCGTCGTCGATGGGGTTGGCCCTGGTGTTACACAGGCCGCCCCGGGTGATAAGGTTGCGGCGTATCTGATCGTGGGAGGCTATGCCGAGTACGTCTACCTTCGTGAAAACCAGATCATTCCAGTTCCTCTGCCTCTCAATCCACGCGAAGCAGTCCCGTTGGTGCTGAATTACCTCACCGCATACCAGGCGCTACACCGGTCCGCGAAAGTCAAAGCGGGCGAAAAAGTGCTCATCATCGGCGCCAGCGGAGGAATCGGGACGGCCTTGTTGCAGCTCGGCAGGCTTGCCAACCTCACGATGTATGGGATCGCCTCCAAGAACAAACACCTGATCCTGGCCGAATACGGCGCAACGTCCATAGACTACCGCACTGAGGATTTCGTGGAACTGATTCGTCGGGCCGAGCCCGGTGGACTGGACGCGGTCTTCGACGGCATGGGTGGGGACTACGTCGAAAGGGCTTTCTCGCTGTTGCGTCGGGGCGGCGTGCTCGTGGAATACGGCAATCCCTTGAGCTTTCGCGGCCTGCTGCGTCTTCTTGGCAAAACGCTTCGGCTCAACCTGCTACCTAACGGCGGGACGGTCAAGCCCTACGGAGCCTCTGCGTTCTTGCCCTTCAGCCGAAAGCCGTTTCTGGAGGATTGGGCTGCCCTTTTCCGGCTCCTCCAAGAGGGCAAGATTCGGCCAGTCATCAGCGGCGAGTTCCCACTACTCGAAGCGGCCAGGGCAAAGGCCCTCCTCGAAAGCGGGCAGGTTGTCGCAATCTCGTCCTTGTGGCGCCGGAACTGCTGGAGGCTAGGCAAACGGCTTGACGATACTTCCGCGTAAGAGAGAATATGCTGTTCAGTGAAGCCGTCTGGAGAACCGCGACATTCCCAGGATTAAAATCCCGAGCAGTCGGCAACCGTTCCGTAATCCGGGATAGTGGAAGAGTAGCCTGTCATACGTCCACAATCGCCAGAGTGACAGGCGACTCCGAAGAACTGGCCACGCCTCTGGTGTTTACGTGCGGGAAGCTTAGCCTGCTCACGAATGTGCCCTCGCTATTAAGGCTGAATTCTGAACAACTCGCTTGGGAGGTCCGCAGAGCTTCCAACGACCGGCTGAGTCCACAACCCTGACGGCCCGAGCCTCAGACTCCAAATCCGTTAGTCCACTGAGCCGTTTCTGTCTTTCATTGAGCCCTGTCTGCTGGCCATGCGGTTCGCGTCCTTTGCCTCAACAAAGATGTATACTCTGCTGCATACATCTGACTTTGAATCCGGAAGTGCCCTCATGCCTACAAGGACCGCTGTGTTTGTTCGTGGAGTTTTGGCCGCAATTGGGCTTGTGTTTCTGGCCGAGGTCGCGGGCGCGCAGCGAAAGTCTATCTCGCTCAACGACGGGTGGGAATTCCGTCAGCGGCTCAGCGATTCAACCTCGGCGCAGGCCGCCTGGCATCCCGCCCAGGTGCCTGGCGTCGTCCACACCGACCTGTTGCGCAACAAGCTAATTTCAGATCCGTACTATCGGTCGAACGAAGCCACGCTGCAGTGGATCGAAAATGCAGATTGGGAATATCGCAACACGTTTCAGGCCACGCCGGACATCCTGAAACGGAATCACATCGAATTGGTGTTCGAGGGCCTCGATGGCCCGGCGCAAGTCTATATCAACGAGAAGCTAATCCTCACGGCCATCAACTCGTTTCGCGAATGGCGCGTCGACGTGAAATCGACGCTGAAGGCGGGCGCCAATCAACTTCTGGTCATCTTTCCTTCGCCGATCACGGAAGGCGCTCGAGCCGCCGTGAAAGACACATGGCACCGGCAGATCCAAGTCGGGGATGATTCTTACTTGCGCAAGCCCGCCTACGAATATGGCTGGGATTGGGGTCCACGATTCGTGCTGAGTGGCATTTGGCGTCCGGCGAAGTTAGATGTTTGGGATGATGCCAAGTTGACCAACGTTCATGTCCGCCAGCGCGACGTCAGCGCGGACACTGCCCACCTGGTCATCGAGACGGAAATCGATTCCGCGCAGAGAGCGACCGCCGCTATCAGCATCGATTACCAACAGAATGGCAAAAATGTGACCGCCACCCGTGAGATTGCACTCAATCCCGGCACGAATCACGTCGACTTGCCGGTCGACATCTCCCGTCCGGATTTGTGGTTCCCGAACGGCTATGGCCGGCAGGCCATGTACTCGTTTCATGTGCAACTGAAAGCTGCCGGCCGCGTGGAGGATGAGGCGACGGTTCGCACCGGGCTGCGCTCCGTCGTGCTGCGGCGCGACCGGGATCAATGGGGACGTTCCTTCGAATTCATCATCAACGGCATTCCCGTGTTCGCGAAAGGCGCGGACGTCATTCCCTTCGACAGCTTCCCGTCGCGCGTGACCACCGCGCAGTATCGCCGTGTTCTCGAATCGGCCAAGGCCGCCAACATGAACATGATTCGTCACTGGGGCGGCGGATACTATGAAACCGACGAATTCTACACTCTATGCGACGACCTCGGTCTCATGATTTGGCAGGACTTCATGTTCGGCAATAAATGGATGCCGGGGATGTATGACTTCCGCGAGAACGTCGCCGCGGAAGCGGAATATCAGATCAAGCGCTTGCGTGATCATCCGAGCGTCGTGCTCTGGTCGGGCAACAACGAAACGGAAGAATCATGGAACTGGCGCGGAAACATTACCTCCCAGTTAGGACCGCAAGGTATTAGGCGGATGTGGCAAGACTATTTGCTTCTTTTCAGCGATACGCTTGCTCGCGCCGTCGCGCGCTACGAGCCCGAAGCGCCCTATTGGCCCAGTTCGCCGAGCGCCGATTACGAGGACACTTCCGAACTTTATCAATCCGGCGACATGCACGACTGGGAGGTCTGGCACGGGCGCGCTCCGTTCAGTGATTATGAAAAAGCTCACCCGCGCTTCATGACCGAATACGGGTTTCAGTCCTTTCCCGAAATGCGCACCATCGAGTCGTTCACGCTGTCCGAGGATCGCAGCGGCATTTTCTCCCCGGTCATGCTCGATCACCAGAAAAACAAAGAAGGCAACTCCATCATTCACGATTACCTCTTGCGCGACTATCCAGAACCGAAAGACTTCCCGTCATTCCTATATGTAAGCCAAGTGCTGCAGGCCGAAGGGATCAAGCTGGGAACCGAGCATCTGCGCCGCGACCGCCCTCGCACGATGGGCGCCCTTTACTGGCAATTGAATGACTGCTGGCCGGTGGCGTCATGGTCGAGCATCGATTATTACGGCCGCTGGAAGGCGCTGCAATATTATGCGCGGCGCTTCTACAACGACCTGCTCGTCTCCCCGCACTTGGAAAATGGCGGGCTAGCCGTGTACATCGTTTCCGATAAGACCGCACCTGTATCGGGAGATCTGCGCATGCGCGTTACCACCTTCGATGGCAACGTGCTCATCGAAAAGAAGCAGAGCGTCGAAGTGCCGCCGCTGTCGAGCAAAATCTATCTGGAGCTGCTCATCGAGGATGCGCTCCTCCCAAGGGGCATTGACCCAACCAAAGTATTCGTGGCCACCACACTCGCGGTCGGCAGAGCCATCATTTCTTCAAATATCATCTATATGGCGCCGACCGTCCAAATTCATCTGCCGCCGGGTCAGCTGAAAACCGAGTTGACGAAGACCGGTGACTCCTACCGTCTCAGAATTTCATCGCCGGTTCTGGCGCGCAGCGTCTATGTAAGCTTCGGCGAACTCGATGCCGACATCTCTGACAACTACTTCGACCTGCTCCCGGGTGAAACGGCGGAAGTCTCGATTAACACGCTGGCGACTGAGGTTTCGCTTCGTTCTGCTCTAAAGGTAGTTTCGCTGGTGGACGCATTCCCGGTGAACGGACCCTCACATTGACGAACTCCTGCTGGTCATATCCAGTTCACGTCGGATGTGATGAATAGCGAGTCTTTCGCATCAACCCTTCACCTGATTACTTCCGAGTTCCCGTCAACCCGACAAAACCTAACGTTCGGCTGCTTTGAGGTCGGCAATACGGAAATTGGTGACGCCGTAACGCTAACCAGTTGCGAGTATCACGGCACCGAGGTTAGGCCACGGTGTACTGTGGCAGAATCAGTTGCACACGGGAGGCTGGCTTTGGAAAGGATCGAAACCAAAGATGACCTCACCTCAAGCCAATCCGTTCATTTTCAATCTGGATAGCCCCCTGGCGACACTCGAACGCGTGGGCGGCAAGGGCGCATCGCTTGCGCGCATGGTCGCGGCTGGCTTGCCCGTTCCGCCCGGCTTCCACATCACTACCGACGCGTATCGCCGCTATGTGGATGAGAACCACCTCGGCGACGGAATTTTGTCTGCCGTGGCACAAGCACAGGCCAACGACTCCGCCACGCTCGATCGCAGGTCGGCGGAAATCCAATCGCTCATCGCGCAAGGCACGATGCCCGGCGACATCGCCGAGATGATACGGCAGTGGTACGGCGAGCTGGGTGCTGATGCTCCCGTGGCGGTGCGCTCGTCAGCAACGGCGGAAGATTTGCCGGGCATGTCGTTCGCGGGCCAAATGGAAACGTACCTCAACGTGCACGGCAGCAATGATGTAATCGAAGCGGTTAAGCGGTGCTGGGCATCGCTGTGGACGGTGCGGGCGATCGGTTACCGCCAGCGACAGGGGATCCGGCCGGAAGACGTCAGCATCGCCGTTGTCGTACAGCAACTTGTTGCGGCCCAGGTCGCAGGCGTGGTCTTCACCGTGAATCCAGTGACGGGCGCGCGCGACGAACTGGTGATCAACGCAGCATGGGGCTTGGGCGAAGCGATCGTTAGCGGACGTGTCACACCGGACACGATCATCGTCAAGAAGCAAACGGGGGCGGTTGCATCACAGGAAATCGCCAGTAAAGAAGTCATGACGGTGCGGTCGCAGGAAGGTACGCGCGAGGAGCCTGTCCCAGTCGACAGGCGCAAACGAGCTGCGCTGCAGCCAGCACAAGCCACAGAACTGGCACGTCTCGGCGTGAAGATCGAGCAGCTCTACGGCCAGGCGATGGACATCGAATGGGCCATGAGCGACGGGCAGATTTTTATTGTGCAGGCGCGGCCGGTGACCGCGTTGCCCGAAGCGAAGGGGACGCTGGACTGGAAACTGCCGCGAGAGGGGCGGCAATACTGGCGAAGCAGCGTGGCGGAATTGCTGCCTGATCCGCTTTCGCCGTTGTTCGCCACGCTCGCCCTGCCGTTGTGGAACCAAGCGTTGCACGATTTGACGGAATCGCTGCGGATCAACTTTCTGAGGGGCAAAGATTTCGCGCTGATGACGATCCATCAGTACGCTTACTACGATTTTGCCCTGACCGGGTGGCAAACGGTGCGGCTGCTTGTCGCCCTGCCTGTCCTGATTCCCAGGCTGGTCCGGATCCGCCGCGGGGCACAGGCGCGGTGGGCCGATGAAACACGCCCTCGCTATGCGAATGTGGCGGACAAGTGGATGGGACGGGACCTTACTACAGCGCCCGCGGTGGAACTGCTTGCCGGTGCGCGAGAGATTGTGGGGGCGGCGGCGAACTACTATGTGAGCATCCAGCTTGTCCTGGGAAGTGTGAATTTAAGCGAAGCCACTTTTACAAACGTGTACAACCGATTCGTCAGGCGCGAGGGCGATCCGCCAGCACTGACTTTCCTGTTGGGTTTCGATAGCGCACCGATCCGTGCCGAGAAGTCGCTCTATGATCTGGCGATGTGGGCGCACCAACACGGGGAGCTCACCGAATATCTTACGCGGACGAGCGGCAAGGACATCACAGCAGCATACGAGTCGCAATCGTCGCCTATAGCCGACGCAGGAAGCTGGCGTGAATTGACAGGCCGCCTCGCGAAACATTTGAATCGTTTTGGTTACACCGTCTACGACTTGGATTTCGCCAAGCGCCTACCCGTGGAGGACCCGGCGTCGCTGCTCGAAACACTCAAATATTTTATCGCGGGGCAAGGCCGGAACCCGTACGAGAGGCAGGCGGCGGCAGGAGCGGCACGGGAGCAGGCCACGGAATCCTTGCTCGCGCGCTTGGGCGGGCTGCGCCTACGATTTTTCAGGCGCGTGCTCCGCTGGGCGCAACGTTGGGCGCCGCTTCGCGAAGACGCACTCGCAGACGTCGGCCTGGGATGGCCGGTGCTGCGCCGGATGTTGCGGGAAGTAGGAGGCCGGATGGTCGCTGCGGGCGCAATCGGGGAACGGGACGAAGTGTTTTGGCTGAAGTGGGAAGAGGTGAAGGAGGCAGCGGGTGCGCTCCATGTGGGTCAGCCTGTGAAGGATTATCGGCGCGCGATCGATGAACGGCACGAGACCTGGAAGTTGGCGCATGGCGTTACGCCACCTATTGCGCTGCCTATCAAGGGGGGCGGCCGGCTCTTCGGTCTCGACTTCAGTCGCTGGATGCCCGCGCGGAGTGGCCAGACGGCAAGCAACATCATTAGAGGAATTGGCGCTAGCCCGGGAAGGGTGACCGGCGCAGCCTGTGTGATTCACGGCCCTGAGGAGTTCGACCAAATGAAGCCTGGCGATATTCTCGTCGCCAAAATCACCACGCCGGCGTGGACGCCGCTCTTCGCGCTAGCGTCGGGCATCGTTACGGATGTGGGCGGCCCCTTGAGTCACAGTTCCATTGTGGCACGGGAATATGGCGTCCCCGCGGTGCTGGGGACCGGCGTGGCAACCCACCGTATTCGCAGCGGCCAGCACATCACGGTGGACGGCAACGGCGGTGTAGTGACCATAAGTGGATGAAGTACGTTGGATCCAAATCCAGGCCGACGGCCCATCTAGAGTCCACCTGACTGTGTGCGCAGTCTCCTCATCTGTCACCGAAATGGAGACTGTGCGAGTCTCCGCTGAGCAGGGTGCTAATGGCAAATCGCGCCCCGAGTCCCCGTGGTCATGCAGTGTTTCGAACTAGGAGTAACCGCCCTAAGAACCAAAAGAGGAGGTTTTGGGAGGATTGTCAGCAACGCTTACCTTACCTTAGCGGATTATGGAAGAGAAGCCCACGATCCAGGCACAATCGCCAAAGTGAGCCCGCAGGGCGAGAAGAGTCCCGACCGCGATCAGGAGGAGTGCAACGACGGACAAGACGAGGAACTTCGCTACCCTTAGTATTTTCTGCATGACAAGCTCTTGCTCCCACGGTGGGCAACGTGCGACACCATCGAGGACAAATCTCCAATGCCAACAGACAGAACGCGGAGATTGTACCTCACCAGCTATGAGGAACAGGCCTCCGCGCAGATTGGCCGAAACAAAAGAGCGGTAAAGGCGCAAAGCGCACCTATGGTGATCCGGGATGCGCCGTTTCTCGGTACGTCGCAGGTCGACGATTCTGGGTGCTTGGTCCATTCGGCGGAAAACCGGAACCCACAGTTGCCAGAACGCCTGGGACGGTGTCGGAAGCACCGTCGCCTCTACTCGTTCCGCAGTGCAACCACCGGATCCGCACGCGTGGCCCGCAGCGCCGGCAGATAACTGGCCAGCGCGGCCACCAGTGCGAGGAAAGCAGCGGCCGACGCGAACGTGAGGGGATCGGCAGGGCTGATATTCACCAGCATTCCGCTGACGACGCGAGCCGCAGCCAGAGCGATCAAGCTTCCGGCAAGCAGTCCGGGGAGGGTCAACTTGACGCCTTCCCGCAGCACCAATCTGAGCACGTCGCCTGGGCTCGCGCCCAGCGCCATCCGGATCCCCATCTCCTGCGTGCGCTGGCTTACGGCGTAGCTCATGACGCTATACAACCCGATAGCCGCCAGCAGCAGCGAAATGCCGCTGACCACTCCCAGCAGGCTGGCCGCTATGTGCTGTGCGAAGAGTGAGCCAGTTGTGGCGTCGGACAACAATCTTGTGCTGAAAACCGCGTCCTGGTTAAGCGCCATGGCTTCCCGGCGCAGGACCGGAGTCATCAGCAGCGGGTCGCCGGCGGACTTGATGAACAGCGAAAAATTGAGACCGGGCGCAAACCATTGGCGGAACGGAATATAAAAGAACGGTGTCGGGCCCTCGAGCGGTGTGTGATATTTGCTGTCTTTGACCAGCCCGACCACCGTCGCCTGGTTACCCTCGCAATGGACCTTGCGGCCGATAGAGTTTCTCCCATGGAAGAAACGGTTGGCGAAGGTCTCGTTGACAATGATCACCATGGGCGCCTCGGCCGTGTCCCGTTCCGTGAAGTCGCGGCCATCAAGCAACGGGATGCCGAGCAGGTTGAAGTAGCCGGGCGGAACCGTAGCGCGATGGATCATCATCTGCTCGTTGGGCGCGGGAACGTACCCTTCCACATCGAGCAGGTGCCATGGGGTGGAGCCGGCCCCGGAAGCCGTAGACATCGGGACGGTGTCCGAGTAAGTTACGCCGAGGACGCCCGGCTTCGACTCCAACCGCTCGCGCAGGTTCCGGCAGAAATCCCGCTGCTCCCGCGCCGAGTAGCCCGCGTAGGAGAGATAAAACTGAGAGACGGAGATGTTGGTTCGGTCAAACCCGGGGTCGATGCCGCGCGCGTTCTGAAAACTCCGGTAGAAGAGCCCGGCACCGATTAGAGCCACCATAACCAGGGCCATTTCGCCGACCACGAGCAGGCCGCGTAGACGGCGCGAGCCGCGCCCCGCACCTTTGCTGCGGCCGCCCTCCTTCAGGGTTTCGTTCAGGTCGGAGCGCGCGGTAAGCAGGGCCGGCACCGTGCCGGATAGCAGAGTCGTAACCACCGTAATGAGCAGCACGAAGCCGAGCGTCGGCAGGTTTAGTCCACCACCGAAATCCAGCGGCACGTCAACGACGGGAGTCACGAACGAGAGCGACTGCCCCAGTCCCAGGCACACGACCAACGTGATCCCGGCCAGCGCGCCGCCAACGGTGAGCAGCAGCGTCTCGACTAGAAGTTGCGTTGCGAGCCGGGAACGCTGGGCGCCGAGCGCCATGCGAATGCCGAATTCACTCTGCCGGGTGACCGCGCGGGCCAGCAGCAGGTTAGCAACGTTCGCGCAGACAATCAGCAACAGGAGCACAGAGAGCATCATCAAGATCCGCAGCGGTTGAAGCAGTATGCCCTGGGCGCCGAGATGCCCGTTCCACAGCGGCGTTACCGTGAGGTCGATGCCACGATTGCTGTCAGGGTAGAGCGCCGCAAGCCTTTTTCCCAGCGCGTTGACTTCCGCGCGCGCCTGCTCCAGGGTGACGCCAGGCTTCAGCCGCACGATCGTCGAGGTCTGGTCGCGCGTCCCGCGGTAGTGCAGTGTACCGTCGCCGGTGCCCATCGCTGTGGCCATCGTGGCCGGCGCCCACACGTCGAAGACCACTCCGGCCAGCGACCCGTGGAACCCGCGTGGCGCCACACCGATGATGGTCAATTCGTGCCGGTTCAAGCGTATCGTTTTGCCCAGCACGTTTGAGCTGCCGCCAAACCGGGCCTGCCACATCCCATAGCTGATGACGGCAACCGGGGCACCGCCTTCCTGGCGTACCTCTTCGGGCAGAAACCCGCGGCCCAGCACGGGCTTCACCTTCAGCAAATCGAAGTAGTTTGCCGAGACGAGTTCCGCCCAGGCACGCGCCGTGTTCCCCTTTTCCCCTATGCTCAACGGCGTGAATCGCCCGAGGGCCACTCCGGAGACCAGCTTCAGATTTTCGCGGTAATCGAGGTAGTCCAGAATGGAGGTGTTCACCAGATACTCCCCAGTGGGGGTCACTGTCTCAATGAGTGCGAGTTCCTGGGGATCGCCGACGCCCGGGAAGGGATGCAGCAGGACGGAATTGATCCAACTGAACACTGTCGTGTTCACCGCAATGCCCAGGCCGAGCGTAAGAACTACGGTAGCCGTGAACCCAGGGCCGCGGCGCAGGATCCGCAATCCGAACCAGACGTCCTTCGTGAAGGCAGGCATAGAACCTCCTGGCATTACGAGCAGAGAGAGTTCCCGAGAGCTTGTCAGTGCGCTACATCATTGAAATGCGTAACCAGCATCACGAGCTGCGGAAAGGGATCCCGGGGCTACCAGTCAGCCTACGATTAGTCGACTTTGGCGGACGCCGGACAAGATGGCTGGCGCGGCGACCGCCGCTAGCGTGGTGCTGGGAGGGTTTTTCCTCCTGCTCCTCACGATACCCGCAGCTCTCGCTTACTCGATCGCCGGGTCCGGAAACGGCCCGTTCATCGCGGGACTCAACGAACTCGCTTGGGCCGGCTTCGTGATGACTTCGTTCCTACGGGCGATGCTGATCATGGCCGGGTCGTTCGGACTCTGGCGAGCGAAGCTGATCTCCGATGCGCTGTTCGCGGCGGAGGTTGCAGCCGTTGTGCTGGTTTTGCTCGGCGGCACGACGTGGACGAGCGGCGGATTCTGGGCTCCGTTTTGCGCCTATTCGCGGTTCGTTTCGCCCCTCATCGGACTCGTGTGGGTCGCGGTCGTGAACCGGATGCTCTTGACCCGCACTCCTGCTACGCGTGCTGCATGGTAATATCGACACGGCCCGCGACTTCGGCGCGCGCCGCGAGCAACAACGAGCATGCAGCCTCAGTGCTGCATCCCCGCTGTCATTTATTAGGGCGCCTTTGCTCCTAGCGCGGACCATCGAGTTTTGGAACAGCTCCTCGAACTTAGGTGATGACTTACCGCGCAGATAATTTCCAGAATACGATAAAGAGGCTAACCAGAAAAATAAAGGCAGCAATTAAGTATGCTGCTTTTTCTCCTCGTGTCGTTTTGACCTTGTACGACATGATAGACGACTACTTCATCGCTCATCCAAAAAATGCTGCTCCGGTCCGAGGCGACTCGACGTCGAAGACGACCATGGAATCAAAGAACTCACGCGACGGCATCCCAATTCTTGATGCGTGCGTCCGACCAACCTCTGAAATTCCAACGCTTGTGATTGACCTGCACTGTTGCCACATCATTAGGCTCAAAAGGAATCTCTTTATGTCCGCGGACTTCAATGATGCAGCCCTCACTCGCAAGGACCTGGTCAAAGCGTCTACCGTCCTTGAGTTCCACAGAGATTACCTGATAACCGATACCTGTCTCTTGAGCTTTCTTCAGGTTATCGACAAACTCCCGAGGAATCGGAACTAAACGCTGCATGGCACACCTCTGGAATGGACTTGGAGCGGGACAGCCACACCTTACGCTGTGGTGGGCGTGCTGTCCATTCCGGAAGGGGCGAAGCAGAAGCGAACCCGCGTGAGAGACATCGCGAATCTGGAAGGCTTCTGCGCTAGGATAGGCGGTGCCCTTGGGAGATAACTCATCGACAAGGAAGGGGCAACATGGGCGACGTCAGGATTCCAATAAAAATCGGAGGTGCTATCGACGCAACGATGACCTTGGGCGCAGGAGGTCCCGAGTTCAAATCTCGGCGCCCCGACCACTAACTCCTGATTTAGATTCCAGCGGGCGGCTGTAGTAAGTACCAGTTTGCGTGGGAAACAGCCAAAGTATTTCCTTAACTTATATCGGCGCCGATGGGCGCGATTTGCTCCGGTCAACCTTTATTTACAACCCTAATCCGAATTTTGTGTATGTCGACGTCACCAGCAATACGGCTTCCTCGTATTACAGCGCCCTCCAACTAAAGTTCGTCCGGCGCTTATCGCGAGGATTGCAAGCTCTCGGCTCCTACACTTTCTCCCATTCGACGGGATTTCCTCGACCGACGCATTCGCAAATTACCTGAACACGCCGAGCACAGGCGCGTATCCGAATGTGGATAAGGGAGACTCCGATTTTGATATCCGCCACTCGTTCACAGCTGGTGTCACCTATGATTTACCCTCGGCGAAATGGAACAAATTCGCGGAGGCCACCTTGGGCGGATGGTCCGTGGACACCTTCATCCTGGCTCGATCGTCTCCGCCCGTTGACGTAGTTGGTGGATACTCGTTTGCGCCAGGGACAGCCCTGAGGTATCGGCCCAACGTCGTGCCCAGACTAACCCAGGTGCTCTACGGCTCGCAGTATCCCGGCGGCAAAATCTTCAACAAAACCGCGTTCGCTCCTGCGGCCCCCGGCACCCAGGGCAATTTCGGGCGCAACGTCCTCCGCGCCTTCAATGCCGCGCAGGCCGACGTGGCCTTGCAGCGCCAATTTCATTTCACCGAGCAGTTGCGCCTGCAGTTCCGCGGCGAATTCTTCAACATCTTCAACCATCCGAACTTCGGCCCTCCCAACAACGACCTGACCAGCCCGCTCTTTGGCCATTCCACGCAAACCCTCGCCAGCAGTCTCGGTTCCGGCGGCGCCAACGGCGGCTTCAACCCCCTCTACCAAATCGGCGGCCCCCGCTCCATCCAGCTCGCCCTCAAGCTCCAGTTCTGAAAATTGCCCCGGCGGTATTCTGACCAGAAACAACCGCGAATGTGGTCGTGCACAAATATAGGGCGTCTCACCCGAACACAAGTTGTTGATTCCGAACAACAGCGTGTGAAATCGGGAATTTGCTAAACCCTTGCTAGGACTTGCTGCCCACTTTTCGCACGAGGATTGAGAACGCAAATTGCTTAGCCGAGAAATGCGTAGGGTCCCCCGAATTTTCCCCATACTTGCCAGATCGCGGACGATTAACTTGCGTCCCTTCAATGATTTCTGAATAGCACTCCTTTGTCATGTGGTGAACTGTCGGAAACTAAACGACTTGTGAATTGAGCACTCCTGTCTGTCAGAATTCCACAGATGGCTTTTGAGTGAAAGGAGCCTTCATTAACCTAAAGAAAACACGCGAGATATTTTGGTCGGGGCGCCGAGATTTGAACTCGGGACCTCCTGCGCCCAAGGCAGGCGTAATATCTCCTGGAAGTCCTTCCTTTTCAATCTCAGTTTTGAAAACAAACGAGTTAGAAAATTATTTGGTAGTGGCACGATGTACGAAAAATGTGGCTGCGCATGTATGGAGTCCCCCGAATTTTCCCTATAGCGAAGAGGAGGCGAAGAGCGGTAATTCCCCAGACCAAGCTTTGCTTTGAGCTATGCCGATTTGTCAGCTATGTGCAGTACCGGTAACCCGACATCAGGCAAGTTGGATTACTTCCGAGTTCGCCGTGACTAAAGAAGAGTTTCTTCAATCTGCACCGGCAAACTTCCCACGGCGCGACTTATGGGGGCCAGAGCGCCGGTTCGTTCATAGTTGGACATTGCTATCGTTTCCTAGTTACGTGGACGCTGCCGAGCGCCTCGCGCAAGTGAATCAGCCCATTGCTAATCTGACTCTTGACTGTGCCGAGCGGTTTCGATAAGGCGGCGGCGATTTCGCTCTGCGTCATGCCTTCGAAGTAAGCAAGCTCGATGGCGCGTCGCTGCGGCTCGGGCAACTCATCCATGCAGGCGCGAACGCGCTCGGCGCAGCGAGCGCCATCGAGGAACAATTCGAGATTCGGTGTGGCGACGGAATCCGACATGTCGAAATCATATGAATGCTCGCGTCGGCGCTGCTTTTCGCGCTTTCGACGGAGATGATCGAGCGCACGATTCCGGGCCAAGGTGAAAAGCCATGGTTTGAGGGAGCCATATGAAGCCCGATAGCGTGCTGCGTTGCGCCAAAGCACGAGAAAAACGTCTTGAACGACCTCTTCTGCGGAGGCTGGCTGCTGCAAAATTCGCAATATGAGCGAATAAACCGCCAGGGCGTACCGGTCATACAGCGCCTCGAGCGCGCTGGAATCGCGGTGAGCGACGCGCTCCATCAGAGCGCCATCGGTCGAAGGCGCCGCTACGCTAAGATCATGAAAAGGGAACAACAGCACGATCGCTCGCTTTCTCCGCTCCATCCATCCGGCGATAGAGCGACTACCTGGGCTTTAGACGCCGGCGTATGTCGTTTGGCATCGTGCCGCCAGAAAGCCACCAATCAGGTCCACGATCTGATCTACGGCGGTGTCAAGCGCGAAATGGTCGGCGTCCAGAATGTGGATCTACGCCTGTGGCAGGTCGCGGCGGAGTGCCTCGCGAGGGGATTCACTTGCGCACCTCGATGCGCACAGGCCCCCGTGAAATTCGTGAATCTTTGCATTTTCAAATTGTTGGTTGCGCTCAGTTGCTTAAGCCCGCGCCGGAATCGCTCCCTGCGACATAGGAGTCTTAGCAAGAAAAGCGAGCATGGCCGCGCCAATCTCC